>Ga0070714_100000522_pt1 | contig 27877 bp, 23 predicted proteins | sample LARL83metaG_FD_65450 | JGI IMG/M metagenome (GOLD analysis project Ga0070714, IMG submission 65450) | Corn, switchgrass and miscanthus rhizosphere microbial communities from Kellogg Biological Station, Michigan, USA - LAR L8-3 metaG | ecosystem: Host-associated > Plants > Roots > Rhizosphere ... | reverse complement strand
GGCCCGGGACGAGGGGGTCGTTCAGTCTTTCCTGCTCCGTTCCGATCCGAAGCTCCCGTTGCGACAATGAGGAGATCGGAGCGAAGCAGGAGGCCGAAGCCCGGGACCAGGTGCGGCGTGGAAGAGCCTGCTCTGCCCCAATCCCGTGATTGTGGTGTTAGGTCGGTGGCAGAGCAGGAAAGACTGGACAACCAGATGTCCGGGGCAGCACCAGGCACCGGCCCGGGTTTGTCGGTGGGCTTGGCTGCCTTGAGCCCCTCGCCCTGCTGGCGGCGGTCGGTGGTGGGCTGGCTAAGCGGTCCCTTCGGCTCCACCAGCCCAGTTCCGTCGCGGGTCTCGTTGCGCTCAGCCCGGTCGCGCTGCTGATCGGCAGCCAGTGATCCACAAGCCACGCCCGAGCCGCCCGGCTATTCGGCGTTGTTCAGGATGTCGGCCAGGGTGCGGACGGCGTCCTCGGCGTCGGGACCGTGGGCGGTGATGGTGACCGTCGCGCCGACGGTCGCGCCGAGGCCCATCAGTGCCAGGATGCCGGTCGGGTTGACCGTCCGGCCGGCGTGTTCGACGGTGATCGTGCTCGTGAAGCCGGCGGCGGCGCGGGCCAGTTTGCCGGCCGGGCGGGCGTGCAGGTTGGCCAGCATCACGACGGTCGCGGTGGCCGGGTCGATGGCGGTCGGTGTGTCAGAACTTGGTGACATGGCGGGCCTCCTGTGCCGCTGCGACTACGGCGTCCAGATCGGCGCCGCCGGCTGCGGTGACCGCGGCGGCCACCGCTCCTTCGACGAACGGCGCGTCGACGATCGCCACGTCGTCGCGTGGCGTGTCGGTCAGCACCGTGCGCGCGGTCAGCACCGAGCTGCCCAGGTCCGGGAGTACGACCACCCCTGCGCCCCCGTCGGCCTGTGCGATCGCCTTGGCGACGAGTTCGTAGCTGGTGCCGATCCGGCCGTCCTCGGTCCCGCCGGCCGGCACGACGGTCACGGTGTCCCCGCCGATCTGCGCGAGGAGTTCCCGCAGGCCGGCGGCCAGTTCGGCGCTGTGCGACACGAGTACGATCCCGACAACCTTCGTCATGAACGGCTATGCTAGATCTCGGAACAGCATTCAGCAATACCGAAAGGTGAGCCGATGTTGGTGCAGTCGGTGCGGCGCGCGGCGCGGATTCTGCGGGAGCTGGCGGCCGGTGGCCGGCTGGGGGTCACCGAACTGGCCGACCGCACGGCCATGAGCAAGCCGACCGTGCACGCGCTGCTGCGCACGCTGGAGGCCGACGGGCTGGTCGCGCAGGACGCCGAGACCGGCAAGTACCGGCTGGGACCGGACCTGCTGCGCCTCGGCAACGCCTACCTGGACACGCACGAGCTCCGCGCCAGGTCGCTGACCTGGGCCGACTCGCTGGCCGGCCGGACCGGCGAGGCCGTGTGGGTGGCTGTGCCCGACGCCGACCACGTCCTGGTGGTGCATCACGCGTTCCGGCCGGAGGGCGCGGTCCAGATCCTCGAGGTCGGCGCCAGCATCCCGTGGAGCACGTGCGCGCTGGGCAAGGCGATCGTGGCGCACCTGGCCGACCCCGAGCAGGACCGGCTGCTCGCGGCCGAGCTGCCGGTGCTGACCGGCGCCAGCGTCACCGACCGACCGGCCATGGCGCGGCAGCTCGCCGAGGTGCGCCGCCTGGGCTACGCGCTGGAGGACCAGGAGTCCGCGATCGGTGACGCCGGCATCGCGGCGCCCGTGTTCGACCGGTCCGGCGGGGTGGCCGGCGCGATCGGCATCGTCGGGCCGGTGGAACGCCTGCTGGCCGAACCGGCACGTGAGACGCACGCGGTCATGGTGCGGGAGACCGCCCGCAACCTGTCCCGCGACCTGGGCGCGCCGCGCGCCGGGGTGCGGCGCGGCGCCTGATCGGGTCGTCCTTGACAGCGGAGCCGGAGCCCGCCTACAGTCCCGGAATCTCGTTCAGTGATGCTGAACACAGTTCCGAACAATCAATCCGGCCCCGAGTTTCCGTCGGACGACGGAGGAGGTGAGGCGCCCGGCCGTCAGTCGGCCGGGCGGGTCATGGACGACTACAGCTACCCACAGAAGCTGCTCGCTGAGGTTCTGGGAACGGCCGCGCTGGTGTTCATCGGCGTCGGCGCCGTTCCGGCCACCAAGATCATCGGTGGCTCCGCGCCCTTCACGATGGCCGAACTCGGCGTGATCTCGTTCGCGTTCGCCATGGCGGTGATCATGATGGTGTACGCGATCGGCCACATTTCCGGCTGTCACATCAATCCCGCCGTCACGCTGACGATGGTCGCGACCGGACGGATGCCGTGGCGCCAGGCGCCCGGCTACTTACTCGCCCAACTGCTCGGCGCGACCATCGGCGCGCTGGCGATCGTCGGCGTGCTCGGCCACCAGGCCGTCGACGCCGGGCTCGGCATCGCCGCCTACGGCACGGGTGTCGGTGCTGGCCAGGCGTTCCTCGCCGAGGCCATCGGCACGTTCCTGCTGGTGTTCGTCGTGATCGGCTCGACGGACCGGAAGGCGCCGGCCGGCTGGTTCGGCCTGGCGATCGGCCTGGCCGTGTTCGCGATCATCATCCCGATCGCGCCGGCCACGGGCGCGGCGATCAACCCGGCCCGCACGTTCGGTCCGATGTTGGTCGGACAGTTGTTCGGCGGCACGGTGCACTGGTCGCAGTTCCCGGTGTACGTGTTCGCGGAGATCGTCGGCGGGCTGCTGGCCGGTGCCGGCTACGCGGTGTTCACCGCGCGCCGCCCCGTGCCCGAGACGGCCCAGGCAGTACTGGTCACCAGTGGAGTGTCGGGAGGCGACGCGTGATGAAGAAATTCCTGAACACCCCGGACACCTACCTGCGTGACGTACTGACCGGACTGGCCGCGGCCCATCCCGAACTCGCGGTCGACGCGGACCAGAAGATCATCACCGTGGCCGGCGGTCCACAACGTGGCAAGGTCGGACTGGTGTCCGGCGGTGGCTCCGGCCACGAGCCGCTGCACGGCGGTTTCGTCGGCGCCGGCATGCTGGACGCCGCCTGCCCGGGCGAGGTGTTCACGTCTCCGGTGCCCGACCAGATCCTGGCCGCGACCAAGGCCGTCGACGGCGGCGCCGGCGTGGTGCACATCGTGAAGAACTACACCGGCGACGTGATGAACTTCCAGATGGCCGCGGAACTGGCCGGCGACGAGGGCATCGCGGTGGCCACCGTGCTGGTCGACGACGACGTGGCCGTCAAGGACTCCACGTGGACGGCGGGCCGGCGCGGCACCGGCGCCACGGTGTTCGTGGAGAAGATCGCGGGTGCCGCGGCGGCCGCCGGCGGCAGCCTGGACGACGTCGCCGAGATCGGGCGGCGGGTCAACGCGGCGTCGCGGTCCTTCGCGGTGGCGCTGACCGCGTGCACCACGCCGGCCGCCGGCACACCCGGGTTCGACCTGCCGGCCGACGAGATGGAGGTCGGGGTCGGCATCCACGGCGAACCCGGCCGGGGCCGGGAGAAACTCAAGCCGGCCGGCGAGATCGTGGCCATCGCGCTGGACGCGATCCTGTCCGACCAGCCGCTCGGCACGGGCGACGACGTGATCGTCATGGTCAACGGGCTCGGCGCGACACCACTGTCCGAGTTGTACCTGTTGTTCGGCGAGGTCGCCGCCACCCTGTCGGGCAACGGAGTCGGCATCGCCCGCTCGTTGGTGGGAAACTACGTCACCAGCCTGGACATGGCCGGGGCATCGATCACCGTCTGCCACGCGGACGAGGAGATGCTGCGGCTGTGGGACGCGCCGGTCCGTACCGTCGCGTTGCGCTGGGGGTCGTGACGGTGACCAGCCCACGCCCATCGCCAACACGCTCCGCAGTGAGGGAGAACCAGGTGGACATCGCCGTCACCCGGGCCTGGATGCAGGCCATCGCCGCCGTCGTCGACGAGCGGACCGACTACCTCACGCAGCTCGACTCGGCCATCGGCGACGCCGACCACGGCACCAACATGCGGCGCGGGTTCGCGGCCGTGCGGGACGCCCTGGCGGAGTTCACGCCGACGACGGTCGGGGACGTGCTGACGCGGACCGGGAGCACGCTGGTGTCCAGTGTGGGCGGCGCGTCCGGCCCGCTGTACGGCAGCGCGTTCCGGGCGATGGGCAAGGGGCTGGTCGAACCGGAGGTCGACGGGAAACAGTTGCTGGCCGCGCTGACCGACGGGCTGGCCGCGATCCAGCGGCTCGGCGCCGCAGTGCCCGGCGACAAGACCATTGTGGACGCCTACGTGCCGGCCCTTGCCGCATGGGAGCGGGAACTGTCCGCGGGTGCCGACCTCGCCGCGATGGCCACGGCCGCCGCGGACGCGGCCGAGGACGGCATGCGGGCGACGACCGCCCTCCAGGCGCGCAAGGGCCGCGCGTCCTATCTCGGCGCGCGCAGCATCGGTCACCAGGACCCGGGCGCGACGTCGACCGCGCTGATCTTCCGTGCCCTCGCCGACACGGTGGCCGGAACGTGAGCGCGGGAGTGTTCAACGGTCGGTTCGCGTCGCCGGGCACCGCGCTCGGCTTCGCGCACCGCACCGACCGGATCCACGACGCCGTGCTCCCCCGGCGCGGCACGGGCGATCCGGTACGGCAGATCACCGACGCGTTCGACGCGGTCGCGGCGAACCTGCGCGCGCTGGCCCGGTCGCTGGCCGAACGCGGTCAGCACGAACAGGCCGACATCATGGAGACGGCCAGCTATCTCGCGGACGATCCCGACCTGCGGGACACCGCGGTCGGCCACGCGCGGCGGGGCGACCCGGTCACCGTGGCGATCGGCCGGGCGGTCGACACGTACGCCGGAGTACTGTCCACACTGGATGATCCGACCCTGGCCGAGCGCGCCACCGACGTCCGGCAGATCGGCCGCCGGGTCCTGGCCTGGCTCCACCGCGGCCCGAACCCGGACACCGATGCCGGCCAGGACGGTCCGCTTGTGTTGCTGGCGCACGAGATCGGCGCGGCCGACCTCCTCGAACCGCATGCCCCGGTGGTCGCGGCTGCATCGGTCACCGGCGGCCCCAACTCGCACGCCGCGATCGTCGCGCGTTCCCTGGGTATTCCGTTGCTGCTCGGCGTGGACGACGTCGTGCTGGACTGCCCGGACGGCGTCGAGGTCCTCGTGGAAACCGATTCCGCGGGCCGGGGAGCGCTGGTGATCGGTCCGGCGCCGGACCGGCGGCGCGCGGCCGTTCGGGCGATCGCCGGCGCCCGTGCCCGCCGGGAGTCGTTGCTGGCCGGGCGGGACCTCCCGTGCGAGACCATCGACGGCCATGCCGTCGTGTTGCGGGCCAACGTGGCCACGCCGGCCGACGCGGAGGCCGCGCTCGCCGCGCGGGCCGATGGTGTGGGACTGCTGCGCACGGAACTGCCGTTCCTGGACGCGATCGACTGGCCCAGCCACGTCCAGCACGCCTTGGCATTGGGGCCGATCTTCCGCCGCCTGGACGGCGTGCCGGTGACCGTGCGGACGCTGGACTACGCCGACGACAAGCTGCCGCCGTTCCTGGCGGCCGGACGCGATGGGCACATCGGGCGTGGTCTGCCGCTGATGCTCGCCCAGCCGGACGCGTTCACCGAGCAGTTCCGCGCCATTCTCACCGCGGGGGCCGCGACCGACGTCCGGATCATGATCCCGATGGTGGCGGACGTCGCGGAACTACTGGCGTGCCGCGCGTTGTTGGCGGCCGCCGCGGCCGAAACCGGCGTGGCCGCACCACCTCTGGGCGCGATGATCGAGCTACGCGCCGCCGTCGCCGACATCGACCGGATCGCCGCCGAGGCCGCGTTCCTTTCCGTCGGCAGCAACGATCTGACGTGTCAGTTGCTGGGGCTCGACCGGCGTGATCCGGCCGCGACCCCGGCCATGGCCGCCCATCCGGAGGTCCTGCGGGCGATCGCGGACGTGGTCACCGCGGCGCATCGGCACGGGCGGCCGGTGTCGGTGTGCGGGGACGCCGCCGCGCACCCGCGGGTGATCCCGCTGCTGATCGGCGTCGGATGCGACATTCTCTCGGTCACACCGTCCGTATTGGACGAAACCCGCGCCCTGGTCCGCGACCTCAGTCACGCCACGTGTGGCACGTTGGCCGCGGACGCCCTGACCTGTTCGACCGTGGAACAGGTCTGGGACCTCAGCTCAGTGATGCGGTGAACGTGCCGCCACGGCTCAGGTTCAGCGCGCCACCGCCGCACAGATTCGGGACGGTGACCGAGCCCTGGAACGTCGACGGGTCGCTCGGGTCGCCGCTGCCCGGCCACTGGCCGTTGGTGATCGCGTAGGACTGGGTCGGCATGGCCATGGTGAGGGTGCTCGCCGTGGGGGCCGCACCGGAGACGCACTGCACGGCGAACACGACTTGGGGCCGGCCGACGGTCACGGTCGTGGCGTTCTTGGTGCCGGGCAAGGTGAATTCGTAGCCGGCCCGCAGCGTCGTGCCGGGCTGCACGGTCAGGTTCCCCTCCATCGCCGCCGGGCCGATGCTCGCCGAGCCGGGGCAGGGCGTCGGCCCGGTCGCGCTCCAGGTGCCCGCGTTGCCGGCGAGGGCGTAGTGCCAACGGACGTTCACGTGCGTGTGGACCGAACACGGTGCGGCAGCGACGGGCGGCTGGCCGGCCTGGCCCGGCTGGGTCCCCGGTGGCGGCTGGGTGGGGTCGGCCGGGTCGCCGGCGGCCGGGTCGAGCGAGGTCGCTCGGTCGGTGGCCCCGGTGGTCTGGCCGGCCGTGGTCGTGGACGGGTCGGCGGTGCTGCTGGTCGAGCCGGTTCCGGGTGCCAGCCGGACCACGGACTGGCCGGCGGTGGTCGTCGTCGGCGACAACGCCCCGGCGGCGGCGGGCGGCGTGGTCGGGTTGGGCACCAGGGTCAGGACGACCACGGTGGCCAGCGTCGCCACGGACACGCCGACACCGGCGATCTGGTGCGGGATCGTGGCGGCCGCGGCCACCGTCGCGCCGGTACCGGCGGCGGTGGTGGTGCTGGCAACGGCGGCCGTTCGCGTGGTGGCCAGGTAGGCGACGGCCGCCGGGCCGAGCAGCGCGACCGCGACCATGCGCAGGCCGCTGTTCACGTCGGCCAGTTCGGCGGCCAGCTCGCGGCACCGCGCGCACCGGTCCAGGTGCGCCTCGACCTGGACCGTCTCCCGCCGGGACAGCCGCTCGCGCGTCCACGCGCCGAGCTTGTCGGCGGTCGCGCGACACCGGCCCGTCGTCGTCTCGGCCAGGTGTACCTGGAGGTAGGCCTGACGCAGGCCTTCCCGGGCGCGGCACGCGAGCGCCGACACGGCATTGCCGGTCAGGCCGAACAGCGGACCGACCTCGGCCGGCGACTGGCCTTCGATCTCCATGTGCCACAGCACGGCCTGCCACCGCTCGGGCAACCGCGTGAACGCGCGTACCGCCAGGCCACGGTCCAGCTCGGCCACGGCGGGATCGTCGAACGGCTGGTAGAGGGCGCCGGGATCGACACCGCCGACCGTGCTGATGTCGTCGGTGAGCTCGAACCGGCGCTCGCGGCGGGTCCGGTCGTAGGCGATGTGGCGCAACGCTGTGAACAGGTAGGCGCGGAAGGCGGCGTCCGGGCCCTTGCCGGCCCGCAGCACGTCCAGCACCCGAGCAAACGCTTCGGACACCAGCTCGTCGGCGTCGGTCGTCGACCGGGCCACCTGGCGGGCGAGGTTGCGCGCGGCGGCCACGTGCCGCTCGTAGAGCGTGCCGTAGGCGGCGAGATGTCCGGCACGCACCGATTCGGCCAGCTCGGCATCGCTGGGTTCACGCACATCCTCTGGCACGGCGGCCACATCCCTCCACCACACCGGCAGCGCCATCGGCAAGTGTGCCCGACATCCGTGACGGGTGTCACACCGGATGGGTGATCTGTCCGCTGATCGTGATCCAGACGGGCCGGTCCGCGCAAGTTGCAGCGGTTGTGACACCTAATCACTTTGTCAAAATCTTGCATTAAGTGGTGTAGCTTGCTTTGATCCCCGTATGTCGAAACGTTCGCGTATTCGTGCGTTATGGGCAGTGACCGGCGTCGTGGTCGCGATGGCCACGGCGGGCAGTGCGACGGCGGCGACGGCCGCACATTCCGCAACACCCGCCCAACCGAACCAGGCGCCGTCGACATCGGTGCTGGAATGGCTCACCACGCCGGGTTCGGACATCGTGACGACCGCGCAACTACCGTTGCAGCACAACGTGACTCCCGGCTCGACTCTGGTCGAGGTCGACCCGAACATCACCTACCAGACCGTCACCGGCTTCGGTGCCGCCATCACCGACTCCGCCGCGCACGTCCTGTACGGGCTCGACGACGCCACCCGCGCCACGGTGATGGACAACCTGTTCAATCCCCGCACCGGCGCCGGGATCAGCTTCCTGCGCCAGCCGATCGGCGCGTCCGACTTCGTCGCCGACGCGGACTACTCCTTCGACGACATGCCGGCCGGCCAGACCGACTTCACGATGAGCCACTTCTCCATCGCGCACGACCAACCGCAGATCCTGCCGCTGCTGCGCCAGGCGCGCCAACTGAATCCGGCGATCCGGATCGTGGCATCGCCGTGGAGCCCACCCGGCTGGATGAAGACCAGCGACTCGATGATCGACGGCAAGCTCATCGACTCCCCCGCGATCTACCACGCGTACGCGTTGTACCTGGTCAAGTTCCTGCAGGCCTACCAGGCCGCCGGGGTACGCGTCGACTACCTGACCGTGCAGAACGAGCCGCAGGCGTTGCAGCGCAACAACTATCCGGGCACCGACCTGGACTGGCAGCAGGAGGCCAAGGTCATCGACGCGCTCGGACCGATGATCCGCGCCGCCGGCCTGGACACGAAGATCCTGGGCTACGACCACAACTGGGCCGAACATCCCGGCGACGTGGCCACGCACGAACAGGCCAACGAGGACCCGCAGCTGAACTACCCGTACGACCTGTTGGCATCCAACGCCGACCGGTGGATCTTCGGCACCGCGTACCACTGCTACGCCGGCAACTCCAGCGCGCAGACCGTGTTGAAGGCGTCGTTCGCGGACAAGCCGATCTTCATGACCGAGTGCGAGGGCGGCAACATCGCGACGATCCTCGGCGTCATGCGGAACTGGGGATCGAGCTCGATCGACTGGAACATCGCGCTGAACGAGAACCACGGCCCACACGTCGGCGGCTGCCCCACGTGCAACGGCACGATCACCATCAACTCGCAGACCGAGGCCGTCACGTACAACGACCAGTTCCGCGACATCGAGCACTTCTCGAAGTTCGTGCCGGCCGGCTCGACGCACATCGGCGGCACCGTAGCCGACTCGTCGACCAGCCCGATCCAGGCCGTCGCCTTCCGGAACCCCGATCGCACCACCACGGTGGTCGCCTACAACCCGGGCTCCGCCGCACGTTCGTTCAGCGTGGTGGACGGCAGCGAGTCGTTCGTGGTGACGCTGGCACCGGGCGCCCGCGCCACCTTCCACTGGCGCGCCGGCCACTGAATCGGATCGCCGGCCCGGTCACCCGACCGGGCCGGCTCGTCAACCGGGCCGGACCACCGTACGTGGGGAAATGCGGCCCTTCGGCGGTTCGCGCGCGATCATCCCCGCCGACGCGGCCGATGTCAGCACCCGGACGGTGTCGGCGGGGCGGTAGATCGTCTCCCGCAGGGTGTGCTGTTGCAGGTCGGCGACCGTGCAACTGCCGCGCCGGGCCAGTTCGTCCAGCAGCGTCTGGCGCAGCGGCAGTACCTGCGGGGTGAGCGAGATGTCGACCAGGGTGTGCTGGGCGTCGCCGGGATCGCGGTACCGGATGCCGGCGAACTCGTCCGCCGCCCACAGTTCGTCCTTGAATGTCGCGAGATGCTTGGGGTCACCGGTCGCGAACAGCAGCAACCGCGCGTGCCCTGCATCGTCGGCCAGTTCCACGGTGGCCGCGTAACGCATGCCCAGTGCGGCCAGCCGTGTCCGGTAGTCGGCCACCTGCTCGGTCGTGGCCGAGGGCAGCGTGAGCAGGACCTCGCGCGCCTTGCCCGGCGCCAGCGACGCGATCAACCGCCACGCGGCCGGCTCGTCCAGCGCGCTGCCAGCGGCGATGTCGATGTGGGCCAGCGTCGGCCCGTGCACCGTCAGGTCCGCCGGGTCGTCGATCGTCCGCAGCGACAGGCCCGGTGGCTCGCCCAGTTCGGAAAGGACGGTCGTGAGCGAGTCGGCGACCTCCCGCGGGATCACGACGTCCAGTTCGTGGCCGGCGAGCCGGTCGGCGAACTCGCCGAACACGCGCACCGCGGTCGCGGCGAAATCGTCGCGGCCCGCCTCGACGTAGGTGGCACGGCGGTGTGACCGCAGCACGACGGGTGTCCACGCGTCGAGGTAGCGCACCAGCAGTTCACGCGTGACCGTGGTGTGCGGATCTGGGCGCCCGACGCGCTCGGACATACATCGGTTGTACCCCGATCATCCGCATTTCACCAGGTACGAGTGCGGTCCCGCCCCGACGTGGTCGAGGCGGGACCACGTGCCGTCAGAACCCGATCGGGTTCGGTGCCGGCAGCGACGGACTCGCGATGGCCGCCATCGGGTCCGGTGGTGGCACGGCCGGGCAGGCCGTTCCGACCGCCGGTAGCGTGCGGCTGATCAGGTAACTGTCGACAGTGCCGATCGTGCAGGCGCTGTGCGGGTAGGCGCCGTGTCCCCAACCGAGATACGTCACGAACCGGGCGTGCCGCCCCAGTTGGTGGGCGTCATCCACGGCCCAGGCGTACGCGGTCGCCGGATCGTGCCGGGAGTTGATCTCCAGCAATGGGAAGTCGGTGTTGACGCGGAGCACGTGCTGTGGGTTGTTGACGGAGACCGGGAAGTTGAGACAGGACGTCCAGACGCCCCAGCCGAGGCTGGATACCCGCAACTGCGGGGCGACCGAGTTCGATTCCGCGAAAAGTTGTCGCATCTGCTGGAAACCGGAGACCGGCAGCGACCAGTCCTCGCAGAAGACGGCCAACGGGTTGGGCGCGAGCGCAGGCGCCGCCGCGGCCTTCGCCATCGGTTGGACGTTCAACTGGGCGATCTGCGCCGCCAACGTCGACCAGCTCGGGCCGTACAGGTCACCGACGGCGACGGAGACCAACTGGAACCAGGTCAACGGTGTCGTCCCGCCGGGAATGGTCAGCGTTCCCGCATCGGCACGGTGCATCAGGTTTTCCCAGATGGCATTGACGTCCTGCCCGTGCAGCACGCAGAAGCTGTCCCGGTCGCACCAGGCCACGAACTGTTCGAAGGCGTCCTGATCGGTGACCGCCTCGGTCCGCAGGAACGCTTCGGTGCCCAAGCTGTGATCCATGTTGGAGTCGATGACCATCGCCCGGATCCGGTCCGGGAACTGTTCGGCGAATTCCTGGCCGATCAGCGTGCCGTAGGACACGCCGTAGTAGCTGATCCGGTGTTCGCCGAGCGCCGCCCGGACGGCGTCCACGTCGCGCACCCCGCTGAGGGTGTCCACGTGGTCGAACAGCGGTCCGGTGTGTGCCCGGCAATCCGCGCCCAGGCGCGCGTTGTACGCGAGTAGCGCGGCGAAATCGGCGCGGTTGGCCGGCACCGGGAATGGCGCCTGGCTCAGCAACGTGGTGGAGCACTGGACCGGGCTGCTGCGCGCGACACCGCGCGGATCCCAGCCGATGATGTCGAAGTGGGCGAGGATGTTCGGGCTGAAGAAGTGGTTGGCCCCGAGCGCGAAGTCGACACCGGAACCACCCGGGCCGCCCGGATTGATGAACAGCGGCCCGACCAGGTGACTCGGGTCGGTGGCCGAGCGCTTGGCAACGGCCACTTCGAACGTGGCGCCGTGCGGCCGCGCCCAGTCGATGGGCACGCGCACCGTGCCACACCGTACGGTCGGATCGGTGGGCAGTTCCGGGCACGCCTGCCACGCGATCGGCGCCGGCCGGAATCCGCCGGTGGTCACGTGATCGTCGTTCACGGCCGACGCGGCGGATGCCGGTGCGGCCAGGCCGACGAGCACGCCGAGTCCGGCGAGTAAAGCGGCCAACAACGCGACCAGCCTTATTCTTGTATGCAAAGAAAGCCCCCTATCAATCGAATCCGGTTCACGTGGGTACGCTAGCGGTCACGCGTTTCCGCGGATTACGCCAATTCGGCCAACACGCGTCCGCCCGAACGGTGGCCTGGTGATCTACGATCCGACCATGACGGTGGGCGGGCTGATCGACAAGGACGTGCTGGTCATCGGGCTCGGCGGCTTCGGATCGGCCGCGCTGTGGCGACTCGCCGCGCGTGGCGTGGACGTCGCCGGGATCGAACGACACGGGATCGGCCACCTGCAAGGATCGTCGCACGGCGTCACGCGCCTGTTCCGCGTCGCCTGCATGGAACATCCCGACCTGCCACCGATCGCGCTGAAATCCCTGGCCCTGTGGACCGAACTCGGTGCGGACATCGGCCAGACACTGGTCCGGCAGACCGGTTGCCTGACGACGGGCGCGCCGGACAGCGGGGTGGTCCGCGGCGCGCTCGTCGCGGCCGCACGAGCCGGCGTGCCGGTCGTGGAACTCGATCACGCCGAACTCGTCGCGCGGCAACCGCAGTACGCGGGCCTGTCGCCGGACGACGTCGCGGTGTGGGATCCGGGCGCGGGCATCTGCTATCCGGAGCGGGTGGTCCGAGCGCAGACCGCGGCCGGTCGACGACTGGGCGCCGACGTGTACCCACACACGATGGTGACAGCGGTGGAACCGGATGCCGACGGAGTCACCGTGCGCACACCGACCGTGGACTTCCGCGCGAATCAGGTGGTGCTCAGCGCGGGCGCGTGGCTGGGCGGCCTCCTGCCCGGCCTGCCGCTCAAGGTGCGCCGCACGCCGATGTTCTGGTTCAGCCCCACCGATCCCACGTCGACAGCGTTCGATCTGGCCAACTTTCCCGCTTTCATCTGGCACGGCCCCGACGCCGCCCTGTGGGGACATGGATCCGACGACGAGTTCGGCGTGAAGATCGGCCTGGAGGACGCCGGCGCGACGACCAGCGGCGGCGACCCGGACGAGTTGGACCGCTACATCCGCCCCGCCACCGACTTCGATCGCCTGTCCGCCTGTGTCGCCACGGCGTTTCCCGGACTGGATCCCCGCCCCGCCAGCGCGATCCCGTGCCTCGTCACGGATACGCCCGACAAGCAGTTCGTGATCGGACGGCGCGCCGACCAGCCCAGGATCGTGCTGGCCGGCGGCGACAGCGGACACGGCTTCAAACATGCCGGCGGGATCGGTGAGCTGCTGGCCCAACTCGTGCTCGACGAGCAGCCCTACTGTGCGACCGAGTTCGTCGACCCCAACCGATTCGAGTGAAGCGCATGCGAAACACGACCGAGGACGTCGATCCCTGGAAGTCCGCCGATCCCGCGTTGGCCGTGGCGCTCGGCGAGTTGGACTGGTATCGCCGTGCCGCGGGCCGCGCCCGCAACGCCAACCGGATCAGCGAGGTGCTCCTGCTCGTGATGTCCGCGGCGACCACCGTCGCCGCCGCGTTGGCCGCCACCGCGTGGCTGACCGCGACACTGGCGGCCGGGTCGCTCATCCTGACGGGGCTGCGCAAGTCCTTTGACTGGCACGATCGTTGGGTGTCGTTCACCGCCAGGTGGTCGGAGTTACGCCCGGTGATCCACCAGTACCGGCTGCGATCGGATGACCATCGCGACGAGGAAACGCAGCGAATGCTGCTGGCCACCGTGGACGACATCGTCGGCAATGAAACTGAGAAGTGGGCGTCCCGCCGGCGTAAAATGGCCGATCACTCCCAGGAGGACGCTCCGTAGTTTTGCTTCTTCTCCTGTCGTGCCGCCATTGCCGCACACACTCGCCCGAGATCACGTCGACAATTACTGTCGATATGGGTGGTTAGGGAGGAGACTTCAATGGCATCGGCTACGGACGTGCGGCGTGCGGTCTGGGCGCCAACGTTGTTCGACACCGACGAGTGGCTGTCCGCGTGGACGCGGGCGACCATCGACCGGCAGCGGATCATCCACGCCGGACGGCCGCCGCGCTATCTGCTGGAGGATTCCCCGTTCTGGCGTGGCTACGAGGACGAGGTGGGCACCGGCTCGGTGTGGGACCGGCCGCTGTTCACGATCGGTTCGGTCTACTCCGTCTTCGGGCCTGCATACCTCGCGAGTGACCCGCATGCGGTGCGGACCCTGGTGGACGATGCCCGCGCGCAGGCGGCCGATCTGGACGCGGCCGGGGTGCTGGTGTTCAACCTGCCACCGGACACCGCGCACGAGTGGGCGGCGGCGAGCGAGCCGGACTCGGTGATCCGGTTGGACCACGCGTACCACAAAATCCCTGGTGCCGGGCCGGATCCGGTGATGGGCGAGCTGTCCAAGCACGCGCGCACCGAATGGCGGCGGCGCTGGCGGCGGGCCACCGAGAAGGACGTCCGCATGGTGCGCGTGGACCGGCCCAGCGCGGCGCAGGTGGACCGGGTGCTGGAGTTGACGAACGGGTCGGCCGTCAAGCACGGCTGGCCGGCACTGTACGACCGCGACACCGTGGTCGCCGTGCTCGACGTTCCCGGTGCGCACCTGGTGCTGGCCGAATGGGACGGCCGGACCATCGGCGGATTCGTGGCCATCGAGCACGATCGCAAGCTCTACCTGTGGGCCGGTGGCACGGATCCGGACGTGTACAGCGAGGTGAGCCCGTACCTGTTCATGCTGTACGAACTGCTCGCGCAGGGCGTCGAACGGGGCTGGGAGCGGATGGAGTTCGGCCGCGGCAACGACGAGTTCAAGCGGCAGAAGGGTTTCGGCGGCACGCCGCTGTGGTCGCTGTGGTACGCGGCGAAACCGGAGCAGGTCGACATCTACCGGCCGAGGCTGACCGCGCTGCACGACGGACTGGCCACCGTGCAGGGATACGACGGGCTGCCCCAGCGCGTCTGACGATGGATACAGCCGGTTCGGTTGTCCTTTTCCACCAACCGAACCGGCTGGGCCTTTACAGGAACGGAAGCCAGGCGTCGTCGTCGACCGCGTCCGCGGTGATCGGGTCGGCCTTCAGTTCGTCGTAGCGGCTGGTGTTGTACCGGCGGATCGCCGGGCCCGCGTCCGCGAGCACGCTGTCCTCGGCCAGGTCCAGCAGCCAGAGCGGGCGCAACCGGGCGCCCCGCACCGCTTTGGCGTCGACGGACTTCACGCCCGCGTGCAGCCACCGTGTCCCGAGTTCGGCGGCCTGCTCGATCTGTGCGTAGTAACACAGGTTGAAGTATTCGCGGCCGACCGTCAGGCGGTCGTAGTCCAGGCCGAGCCAGCGCAGGGTCACCGTGTCGTGCCACGCGTAGTAGAGGCAGAAGCCCACCAGTGCGTCGTCCGGTGTGTACAGCAGTGCCGTGCGGGCCGCGTCGCCCATGCACACGGCGTGGTTGCGCAGCGACTTCAACTCGACATCGGGACTGGTGGCGTGTCCGTACTTCGCCTGTGTCGCACTGGCGATCTCGCCCAGCCGCTGCCAGCACTCCGGCAGTGGCACCTGTTCGATCCGGTACCCGGCATCGCGGAACTCACGCACGTCGCGGCGAACCATCTTGCGACGGTTGCGCGACAACGACTCCTCCCATGCGGCCCAACTGCACTCCGGCACCTCGATCCACGCGTCCGCCTCCAGCAGGACCGGCGTCGCGTCGACCCCCGCGTCGCGTAGCGCGAGCGCGTCGTCCGTGGTGACGTACATCGCGACACAGGTCGTTCGGGCGGCATCCCGCAGTTGCCCCACGACATCCTCCAGTTCGGCCGGACTGGTTCGGGACGCCCCGAGGAAATGCGTCTGGTAGCCCTCGCGGGGACCGACGAGTATGCCGTCCGGGTGCGGTGCGGGAAGTCCCGCGGTGGTCAGGATGTCGTGCCAGCGATAGGAGCCGAACAGCGAGGCCGACGTTCGCACGTACGGCACCGCACACACCGGTTCGCCGTCCCGGCGGGCCACGGCCACCGCGCTCTCACCGCCGTAGTCCGCGGTGCAGAAGCCGAGCCACCCGGCCGACGAGTAGAAGTTGCGCCCGGCCAGCGTGTCCCACGCCGAGACCGTCAGCCCACCGAGGCGTTGTGTTGTGTCCGTGTCGATACTCATCGTGCGTTACTCCGAATCGTCCCAGCGGAGCATGGCCGGCAGCGTCAGGATGGTCACCGCCAGCGAGAGGAACCCGCCGACGACCCACGGCGCGATCAGGCCGAACTCCTTGGCGATGTAACCGCCGGCCAGCGCTCCCAACGGCATGGCACCGAAGGCGAGCATCCGGCTGGCACTGGTGACCCGCCCCAGCAACTCGTCCGGGATCAACCGCTGCCGGGCGGCCAGCGCCACCACGTTCCACACGGCGACGGCGATCGAGAACGCGGTGAACAACGCCACCACGGTGACCGCGTTCCGGCCCACCGCGGCGATGGCCAACCATGCGATCGGACACACGGCCTGTGCGCCGATCGCCACCGTACGAGCCCCGAGCCACGCGATGACGCGCACGCTGGCGATGCTGCCGACGATTCCGCCGATCGCCATGGCGGCCAACAGGATGCCGTAACCCCGGGCGTCGAGATGCAGAACCTGGCTGGAGAACAGCACCAGCACCGACAACGCCATGTACTCGCAGAAGTTGCCCGCACCCGCGCTCAACGTGAGGATCCGCATCAGGCGGTTGCGGACCAGCCAGCGCAGCCCCTCGGCGACCTCGGCGAACATCGAACGCCGCGCCCCGGTTGTCCGAACCGGACGCCCGACCCGCCGGATGCGGGAGATCAACAGCACCGAGAGCGCGAACGTGATGGCGTTGAGCCAGAACGGCAGCGGCATGGCGAAGGCGAACAGCGCGCTGCCGACCGGCGGCCCGAGGAACTGTTGGGACACCGTCTGAGCCGTGATGATGCGGCCGTTCGCCACTTCGAGCCGGTCAGGCCCCACGAGCGCCGGTACGAACGCCTGACTCGCCGCGGAGAACAGCACCTCGGCCGCGCCGATGCCGAACGCCAGCAGGTACAGCATCCACAGCCGGGTCAGCCCGAGCGAGACGACCGCCGCGACCGCGCCCACCATGACCGCCTGCGCCACCTGGGCCCAGGTCATCAGCAGGCGCCGGTCGTACCGGTCGACCACGACACCGCCGAACAACGCCAGCAGCCACGGCGCCGAGCCAACGGTCGCCACGCCCGCGATGAGCTGCGGATCGGTGGTCAACGACTTGGCCGTGAGCGGAATCGCGGCCAGCAGCGCGCCGTCGCCGAGCGTCGAGATGAGGCTCGCCGACCAGAGGTAGTGGAACTGGCCGGGGAGCTTCGCGCGCGGCGGTGCGGTCGCACTGGTCACGGGCTCTCCATCACGTGGAAGACGCCGGCGAAGTGGACGTTCTCGTCGGCCGTCAGGCCGATCACCGCGCTGTGCTCCGCCCGTGCGATACGGGCCGTGGCACCCGCGAAACCCGCTGGGGTGTAATGGAATCCGTACACCGCGTGCCACGGCTCCAACCGGCCGGTCAGTGGGTCGAACACCGGCTCGGTCTCCGCGACCACGCGGCGCTGGACGATGGCGCCCGTCGCGACCGCGTCACGCAACGCATCGCGCCACTCGTCGTCCGTCCGTTCCCAGCCGGGCACCACCCCGGTGCCGCCGAACAGGCCACTCGGCTTGAGAATGAGGTGCTCCCGCTCCGCACGGCACCGGTCCAGCAGGTCGGCGTGGGCCTGATCGTTGAGCGACCGGGTCCACGGGATCACCCGATCGATCAACTCCTGTTCCTCGACCGAGAAGCAGCCCGACCGCTGGTGGTCGGACAGCAGCGTCATGCATCCCTTCTCGCAGAACAGGTTCGTCTCCAACGGCGTCCACAGCAGCACGTTGCCGGCCTCGTGCAGCTTGAAGATCCGTTCGGCCAGCGCCAGCGCGTCCGGGTCGTCCAGCAGCTGATCGGTGTCGAAACAGCGGAAGACGACGTCGAGCCGGTCACCGGCCATGAACACATGGCCGTCACGCACGCTGAGGTCGTCCAACTCCCCGACGTGACAACGAAGTCCGCAGTCGCTGAGCACCTGTCGCAGCGGCCGCCACGAGCCCCCCCAGTCGGCCAGCGCACCGGGCGCCTCGATCAGCGCGACGACCGGGTCGTCGCCGGCCGCCCGGCGCAGCGCGGCGGCCAGTTCGGTCGCGCTGTGCGTGTAGTCCAACCGATGCGCGTCGGCGAACTCGGCGAACGCGTCGTCCCGCAGGAACGCACGGGGAATCTCGCCGCTGCGGTCCCAACCGCCGTGGTCACTGCCGATGCCGAACTCCAGCATCCGGTAGCCGTTCCCGTCGTAGTGCACGTCCGCGCGTCCGCACGCCGGCGGTATGACGCCGAGCCGGCGCATCAACGCGCTCCGCTCCGGCGCTACGCCAATGGCGTCACCGAAACGTTCCAGGTCGCCGTCGAACAACCGGGCCGGCAATTCCAGTAATAAACCAAGTGTCCGATGCAGATCGTCGGCGAACCGTCGCGTTTCGGCGTCCCCCACGAACAGTGGCCGGTTGATGAAACGCTTGCCCCACGCGGACAACGACGGTGTGCCCTCGACCTGCTCGACCGCATAACGGAGGCGGGAGCCCGGTTCGTCGGCCGCCGCCAGGTACGCATGAGTCACCACATCAACTGGCACATCCGAATCATCACAATCGCCAGGTCTCGGTGGCATCTCCAATCGTGCTACTGATCCCGCCCGATCTACAGCAGTCCGCGCACAGCCGCCGCGGTGCCACTGGTGACCAGGATGAGAACACCGACCGCGATGAACACGACGGGCACCAGCCAATGGCTGATCCGGCCCAGCACAGCCACGATCGTTCGATGCGAGCCGAGTAGCGCGCCCAGTCCGCACAGGACGCCGAGCAGGATCAGGAACAGCGCTGTGGCCAGCAGCGCTCCCGCTGTATGCAGATCGCGGAACAGCGGTGTGAAAACGCCGATGTTGTCCGCGCCGTTGGCAAAGGTGATCGTCGCGATCCGAGTGGCGCTCGTGGCCAGTTGTGGCCGCGAGTCCGCACCATTGCCGCGCAGCCGCCACAGCCCCCATACCCCGAAGGCGATCGGCACCAAGCCGAGCAACCCGACCCAATGATCCGGCACGATCTGCAACCCGGTGGCGGCCAGCAGCGCGGCGGCGAGGATCCCGGCGAAGCCCAGGTACTGACCGACGACGATCGCCCGCGCGGTCGGCCGGCCCGTGGTGCCGCGGGCCATGAACAACGCGGTCAAGATGATCACGTCGTCGATCGTGGTGCCCAGAAACGCCACGACCGCCGTGGCGAGCAAGGATGCGCTCATTGGGTCGGCAGTCTAGCTCACGCGCACTCATGAAGACGTGTTCATACGTTCTGCTATCGTCGAGGGGCCTGCTCGTCCCATCCCGGAGGTGACCTGGTGGTCTGGTCCCCCACCACAACCGCGCCGTCCCGCCCGGCAACGACCGCTGTCCCCGTGCGACGGACCCGACTGTTCGCGCTCGCCGAGATGCGGTGGGCCGGCATGGCGCTGGCGCTGTTCCTGGCCGGGTTGGCAGCGCAGTCGCTGGGCGGTCCACCGTGGACGTGGTGGGCGTTGTACCTGGCCTGCTACGTGACCGGCGGATGGGAACCCGGCTGGGCCGGACTGCAAGCCCTACGCGCGAAGACCCTGGACGTGGACCTGCTCATGGTCGCGGCGGCCATCGGAGCGGCGGCGATCGGTCAGGTGATGGACGGCGGGCTGTTGATCGTCATCTTCGCCACCTCCGGCGCGCTGGAAGCATTGGCCACCGCCCGAACCGAGGACTCGGTGCGCGGCTTGTTGGATCTGGCACCACAAACCGCGACCCGACTGGGCATCGACGGTATCGAGCAGACCGTGCGAGCCACCGAGTTGGCGGTCGGCGACGTGATACTGGTGCGACCAGGAGAACGGATCGCCGCCGACGGCGCCGTGGTGGCCGGGGCGAGCGAGGTCGACCAGGCGACCATCACCGGCGAACCCTTGCCGGTGGACAAGTCCGTCGGCGACGAGGTGTTCGCCGGCTGTCTCAACGGCACCGGGTCGCTACGGGTGCGAGTCGACCGGCGGGCTGAGGATTCCGTGGTCGCGCGGATCGCGACCATGGTGGAACAGGCCAGCCGAACCAAGGCCAGGACGCAGTTGTTCATCGAGAAGGTCGAGCAGCGGTATTCGATCGGGATGGTCACCGCCACAGTCGCGCTGTTCGCAATCCCGCTGCTGTGGGGCGACCCACTGCGGGATTCGTTGCTGCGCGCGATGACGTTCATGATCGTGGCGTCGCCGTGCGCGGTGGTGCTGGCCACGATGCCGCCACTCCTGGCCGCGATAGCCAACGCCGGCCGCCACGGCGTACTCGCCAAGTCAGCGGTGGTGATGGAACAACTAGGCGCCACAACGCGGGTCGCCTTCGACAAGACCGGCACGTTGACCCGAGGCACCCCGGAACTGGTCGACATCGTGATGATGCCCGGCACACGGTTCACCTCTCACGAGGCACTGCGCCTGGCCGCCGCCGCGGAGCACGCCAGCGAACACCCCTTGGCCGCGGCGATAGTGCGAGCCGCCCGTGAACGCGGGCTGGAACTCCCACCGGTCACCGAGTTCTCCGCCCATCCCGGCCGCGGGGTAACCGCCCGCGTGGCCGGCCAACTCGTCCAGGTCGGCTCACCAAACGCCCTATGCCACACGGGCGCAGCGGTAGAACACGGCCGTACCCCGGTGATCGTGCTGTGCGACCAGCAGCCGATCGCGGTGCTGGGCATCGCCGATCAGATACGCCCCGAAGCAGCAACCACGATCACAGCCGTAACCACGTTGACCGGTGCGCCCCCGGTGCTACTGACCGGAGACAACCGAACCACCGCAGAACAACTCGCACGCCAGGTCGGGATCACGGACGTCCACGCGGAACTGTTGCCAGAAGACAAGGTCCGCGCCGTACGCGAACTGGAAGCAGCCGGACAGCGCGTCACGGTCGTCGGAGACGGCATCAACGACGCCCCAGCGCTGGCCGCCGCACACGTCGGCATCGCGATGCGTGCGGGCTCAGACCTCACACTCCAGACCGCCGACGCGATCATCGTGCGTGATGACCTGACGACCATCCCTGCCGTGATCGCGCTGTCCCGCCGCGCTCGTCGTGTCGTGACCGCGAACCTGATCATCGCCGCGACGTTCATCGCCGGCTTGGTGATCTGGGACCTGACCGGCCATTTGCCCTTGCCGCTGGGAGTCGCCGGGCACGAAGGCTCCACGGTCATCGTCGGCCTCAACGGACTGCGCCTGCTACGAGCGCGCACTACTTGTTCGTATCGACGCCGTACCGCCGAGCCAGTTCACCGACGTGCAGGCACTGCCCGGTCAACGCCATGACCTCCGGGTCCGCCGCCAACGCCGCGATCACCCGCCCCACCCCTTCCGGCGACTGGGAGTCGGAAAGGTCAAGGTGCTCGGCGAACTGCATCACACCCTCGGTCCGAACCAACCCCGGATACACCGAAATCGAGGCGACACGGTCCGCGGCCAGTTGCTCGGCCATGGCCACCGCCAGCCGGTCGTCGGCCGCCTTGGAGACGCTGTAGGCCACCGCGTAACCCGGTTCGTGCGCCGCCCCCGCCTCCATGGAAACCGTCACGATGGCGCTGCCCGCGGTGCGCCGTAACAGAGGCGCGCACAGAGCGCCGGCCACGTAGTGAGTCCGAATGCCACCGTCGAACATGCTGTCCCACAACACAAGTGGCTGTTCCCAGAACGGCGCCCGCGATTCCTCCCACAGGCCGGCGTTGATCCGCTCGTAGCCGCCCCAGGCGTTGTTGACCAGCAGATGCAACGCGCCGGACTCGCGGTCGATGCGCTCGACGACAGCCCGCACCTGATCATCATTCCGGTGGTCACACACAGCGGCCACACCCCGCCCACCAGCCGCGGTCACCGCGTCGGCCACATCCTCGACCGTCCCCGGCAAATGCGATGTCAACGCCGACGCCCGACTGGACCGCGCACTGACCCACACCGTCCAGCCGGCCGCCCCCAACGCCACCGCGACCCCACGCCCCACTCCGCGACTGGCCCCCGTCACCCACGCCACCCTGTCCGCCATGCCCGAACCCTATGGCTCCCCACCGACAGGCATCGTCGTCTCTACGGGCGGGCGTACCAGCCGAACCAGTCGCGGCTGGTCGGTGTGAAGTACCGCGACGGTGGTGTCTTCTGGTTCGGGTACAGCGCGAACCCCTGCGGCAGCCCGGTCGGCTGGTCGTGGAAGTACGCCCCGTTCACCCAGGCCGGGTTGATATCCAACTCCATCCCCCGCACCACGCCTGTCGCTTTCAGGATGTTGCCCAGCGTGCACACCGAGAGCGCAGGCCCGGCCACGAAGACCTCGCCGCCGTTCGCCGTCACTCCGAATCCGGACCGGTTGATGAAGGCGGTGTTGCCGACGGTGGCTCCCCAGACCTGGCTGCCGGACGAACAGCTCGGGCTGACCTGTCCGCCGTCCACCAGCATGACCAGGTTCTGCCGCACGCTGGCCACATCCGGCGTCATCCGGACCTCGTTGTTCCAACTCCCCACCGTGGCCCGCCCGTTGGTGTCCAGCACCAGGCTGGCCGCGTTGTTCTGCAACGCCGCCGCGGTCCTGCCCTCGCTGTAGTAGCCGCCATGACTCTGGTAGAAGCGGAAACCGGCGTTGAACGCCGCGACGATCCCGCTCTGTGTCGCCGACGTGATCGACGACGCGGCCTGCCAACTGCCGCCGGGGTCGAGGTAACCGGGCTGGAGCTGCCCGCGGACGAGGGTCGGGTCGATCCACATCACCCCGACCACGAACGACGTGTGCTGGTCGTCCGGGCGCAGCGAGGCGACCCGGATCGCCGGCGCGCCCTTGACCGTGACCACCGTCTGCCACTGGCCCTCGCCGGGCAACGGGGCACCCGCGGCCAGCACCGGAATCGGCAGGGGAGCCGGCAACGTTCGCGGGCCGCCAGGCCTGTTTCTGCCATGGGCGGGCGGCGCGATCGCACCTGGTGGCCGCGGTATGCCGCCGGCCGGTGTGCCACCGATCTTGGGCTGGTTGTGTTGGTACTGCTCCTTCTCCAACCAGTCGATCATGCCGCCGAGGCCGTGGTCACGAGCCCACTCGGCCAGCCGGACCGACGTGGGATCCGTCCCGGGCGCGGTCAGCGCGCCGGTGATCGACCAGCCCACCACGATGAGGAACAGCAGGAACAGCGCGAGAACCACCCGGCGGGTCCGGCGGACAACGGGACGACGCCAAAAGCGCCGCACGACTGTGACGGGGGGATCGGGCAGCACCGGTCGGTCGTCGGCCTCCTCGACCATCTGGGCCACGCCCTGTACAGGATCCTCCACGCCCCGTAGACGCGGACCAACCCGCAAAGGTTGCCACGTGGTTGGGCTTATTCGGCGGTTTGTAATTTCGCTTGTCTGTGCTGGTAGTACGCCACGGGCTCGGCCGGCAGTGGCGTGTTGCCCAGGATGAGGTCGGCGGATTTCTCGGCGACCATCATCACGGGGGCGTAGATGTTGCCGTTCGTGACGTACGGCATCACCGACGCGTCGCACACCCGCAGCCCGTCCAGACCGTGCACCGCCATGGTCGTCGGGTCGACCACGGACATCTCGTCCGTGCCCATCCGGGCCGTGCACGACGGGTGCAACGCCGTCTCGGCGTCGCGGCGGACCCATTCGAGAATCTCGTCGTCCGTTCGCACGTCCGGTCCCGGCGACGTCTCGCCGCCGTTGAACTCGGCCATCGCCGGCTGGTTGAGAATCGCACGGGCCACATGTACGGCCTCGACCCATTCCCGTCGGTCCTGGTCCGTGGACAGGTAGCGGAAGACCAGCGCGGGATGTTCGTTCGGATCGGTAGACCTGATCTTGACCGAGCCGCGGGCGTCTGAGTACATCGGGCCGACGTGTACCTGGTAGCCGTGCCCGCCGGCCGGCGCCGAGCCGTCGTAGCGGATGGCGACCGGCAGGAAGTGGAACATCAGGTTCGGATAGGCGACGTCCTCGTTGCTCCGTACGAAACCGCCGCCCTCGAAGTGGTTGGTCGCGCCGGGACCGCCACGCAGGAACAGCCACTGCGCGCCGATGAACGGCCGGCGCCACAGCTTCAGGTACGGCTGCACCGACACCGGTTTCCGACACGCGTACTGGATGTACACCTCGAGGTGGTCCTGGAGGTTCTCGCCCACGCCGGGCAGGTCGGCGACCACGTCGATGCCCAGCGCGGTCAACTCCTCCGCGTTGCCGACGCCGGACAGTTGCAGCAACTGCGGGGTGTTGATCGCGCCGCCGCACAGGATGATCTCCCGGCCGGACACCTGCCGCGTGCGACCGCGACAGGTGTACGAAACGCCCGTGGCCCGGTCGCCGTCGAACAGCACCCGGTGGACCATCGCGCGGGTGCGCAGGGTCAGGTTCGGCCGGGAGAGCACCGGGTGCAGGTACGCGCGGGCCGCGGAGAGCCGCCGGCCGCGGTGCAGGTTGCGGTCGAACGGGGCGAACCCCTCCTGGCGGTAGCCGTTGACGTCCTCGGTCAGCGGGTAGCCGGCCTCCTGCGCGGCCGCGAAGAAGGCCCTGAACAGCGGGTTGTCCGCCGGGCCGCGTTCCAGGACCAGCGGACCGGCATGGCCACGGAAACCGGCGTGGGTGCCGTCGCCGGCCAGGCAGTTCTCCATCTTCCGTAAGTACGGCAAGCAGTGCGCGTAGTCCCATGTGGACATTCCAGGATCGGCCGCCCAGCGCTGGTAGTCCAGCGGATTGCCGCGCTGGAAGATCATCCCGTTGATGCTGCTGGAGCCGCCGAGCACCTTGCCGCGCGCGTGGTAGATCTTCCGGTCGTGCAGGTACGGCTCGGGTTCGGACTCGTACCGCCAGTCGTAGAACCGGCTGCCGATGGGGAAGGTCAGCGCGGCCGGCATGTGGATGAACACGTCCCACCAGCGGTCCGGCCGGCCCGCCTCCAGCACCAGCACGCGGTTGCCCGGATCGGCGGACAGCCGGTTGGCCAGCGCGCAGCCGGCCGAGCCGCCGCCGACGATGACGAAGTCATAGCTGTCCATCGACGGCTCCCGCCTGCTCGTGCGTGCGCATCCAGTGCCGCCGGGCCAGGAGCATGATCGCGCCGACGACCGCGATGGCCACGGTGAACACCACGGCGCCCCACTGGAAGTACCAGTGGTCGCTCCCGTACACCGAGGCGCGCGGCCACGCCAGGTTCACGATCATGGCCACCCCGTAGAGCACGGCGAACGCGTTGATCGCGGTGCCCCACCGACCCAGCGAGAAGTACGGGCCGTGGTCCGGGCGGGGCCAGCTGCTGCGCAGCCGGCGCACCAGCAGCGGCCCGGTGACCATCAGGTACGGGATGTAGAACAGGATGATCGCGACGGCCGTGAGGATGTAGAAGACCCGCTGGTTGCCGATGTTGATGACCAGCAACAACACCGTCAGCAGGCCGGTGATCAGTGCCGGCCAGGTCGGCGTCTTGGCGCGCGGTGACACGCGGCGCAGCGCCGTGGCGAACGGCAGCCGGTTGTCGCGGGCCATCGCGAAGATCATCCGGATGGCCGCGGTCTGCACCGCCAGGCAGCACACCGTGATCGCGATCGCGGAGCAGATCAGGAACGCGTCGCCGAGGCCGGGACCGAGGGTGCTCTTGAGCAGGTACGGCATGCCGGTGGTGCCCAGGTCGCTGGCGTGGATGTTGCCCACGGCCATCATCCCGATCAGCATGATCAGGCCGCCGACCAGGAACGCGGCCGTGAGCGCGCGCAGGATCGCCCGGGGCGCGTGTCGCCGTGGTTGCCGGGTCTCCTCGGCCAGGGAGCCGGCGGTGTCGAATCCGTAGAACACGTAGGCGCTCATCAGCGCCGCCACCAGGAAAGCGCCCAGATATCCCCAGGAATGGCCGGCCCCGGTGCCCGCCGTGTCGAACACGACCTGCGGGCCGCGCCGGATGTGCGTGGCCAGCAACACGATCAGCAGCAGCGACGCGGTGAGTTCCACGGCCACACCGAAATTGTTGATCTTCGCCATCAGTCGCACGCCGATCAGGTTCACGATCGTGGTGAACACGACGAGGCCGATGCCCAGGATGATCGCGTTCTTGGCGCCGGCCGGTGTGGCCGCGGTGCCGGCGTCACTCGGTCCGCCGACGATCTCGAACGCCAGGGTGACCTGCGGCAGGATCACCTGGTAGGCCACGGCGACCGCGGCCGCCGTGACGACCGCGCCGATGCTCATGATCCAGCCGGCCATCCACGACGTGACCGGACGCGCGATCTGTTTCGACCACTGGTACACCGAACCGGCCAGCGGGTACTGCCCGCACACCTCGGCGAAGCACAGCGCGACCGCGCCCTGGCCGATGAACACCAAGGGCCACGTCCAGATGAACGCCGGCCCGCCCGCGCCGAAGCCGAACGCGAACAGCTGGAACACGCCGGTCATGATCGAGATGTAGCTGAACCCGGCGGCGAAGCTGGAGAACGAGCCCAGCGTGCGCTCGAGTTCCTGCCGGTAGCCGAACCGGGCCAGGTCGGAGCTGTCGGCGGCGGTCGAAGTCGTGGATAATTGGACGCTCTTCGGTTCTGCTGTCATGGCTTTCGTCCTTGCTGGGAGTGCAGCGATCGGGCGAACCAGTTCTGGGCCACCGGCTTGTGGTTGCGGTAGACGTGTTTGGCCGCTTGGTACTCGTGCAGGCCGGACGGTCCCAGTTCACGGCCGTTACCGGACCGCTTGAACCCGCCCCATTCGGCCGCCGGGAGGTACGGGCCGAAGTCGTTGATCCACACCGTGCCGTGCCGCAGCCGCGCGGCCACCCGCTCGCCACGGGCGTGGTCTTCCGTCCACACCGCGCCGGCCAGGCCGTAGTCGGTGTCGTTGCCGAGGTGGATCGCCTCGGCCTCGTCCGTGAACCGTTCCGCGGTGACGATCGGTCCGAAGGTCTCGTCGCGTACGACGGTCATCTCCCGGGTGCAGTCGGCGAACACCGTTGGCAGGTAGAAGAACCCGTCGCGCAGTCGCGGATCGTCCGGCCGGTGCCCACCGGTCAGCAGCCGCGCGCCCTCCGCGACGCCCAGCCGGCCGTAGCGCTCTACTTTGGACAGATGCGCCGCGGACACCAGCGGGCCGCTCTCGGTGTCCGGGTCCAGCCCGTTGCCCAGGCGGATCGCCGCGGCGCGGCCGGCCAGTTCGGTGACGAAATCGTCGTAGATCGACGTTTCCAGCAGCAGCCGGGTGCCGGCCGAGCAGACCTGGCCGGCGTGCAGGAACACCGCGGTCAGCGCGTGGTCCACGGCCACGTCCAGGTCGGCGTCGGCGAACACGATGTTCGGGTTCTTGCCGCCCAGTTCGAGGCAGATCCGCTGTACCGAGTCGGCCGCGGCGCGCATCAGCCGCTGCCCGGTGGGCAGGCTGCCGGTGAACGAGATCAGGTCGACGGCCGGATGCCCGGCCAATGGCGCGCCCGCTTCCGGACCGGTGCCCAGCACCAGATTGGCCACCCCGGCGGGCAGCCCGGCCTCCTCGAGCAACCGGAACAACGCGATGGTCGTCAGCGGGGTGACCTCGCTCGGCTTGACCACGATGGTGTTGCCCGCGCCGAGGGCCGGCGCGATCTTCCAACTCGCCTGGAGCAGCGGGTAGTTCCACGGCGTGATCAGCCCGCACACGCCGACCGGCTCGTGGTCGATCCGGCTGGCCACGTCGCCGTCGGCCACGGGTACCTGTCGGGGTTCCTGCTCGTCGACCAGGTCGGCGTAGTAGCGGAACACCGCGAT
>Ga0070714_100000520_pt1 | contig 27916 bp, 22 predicted proteins | sample LARL83metaG_FD_65450 | JGI IMG/M metagenome (GOLD analysis project Ga0070714, IMG submission 65450) | Corn, switchgrass and miscanthus rhizosphere microbial communities from Kellogg Biological Station, Michigan, USA - LAR L8-3 metaG | ecosystem: Host-associated > Plants > Roots > Rhizosphere ... | reverse complement strand
GGCTACCACGAGGCCACGGCGCGGATCGCGGTGTCCGCCGACGAACGACCCGGCGAGCACGACTGGTTCGACCTCGGCGTCACGATCACCGTCGAGGACCGTCAGGTGCCGTTTACCGACGTGTTCAAGGCGCTCGCCCGCGGCGACACGCACCTGCTGCTGCCGGGCGGCGCCTACTTCAGCCTGGACAAGCCCGAGCTCCAGGCGCTGAAGAACCTGATATACGAGGCCAGGACACTGCGCGACCAGTCCGGCGGGTCGCTCGCGATCAGCCGGTTCCAGGCGAGCCTGTGGGACGAGCTCGCCGCACTCGGCGTGGTCAGCCGGCAGGCGAGTTCCTGGCAGCGGCAGGTGCAAGGCCTGCTCCACGCGGAGGGAATCGACCGGGTCGATCCCCCGCCGACGATCCGCGCCGAACTCCGCCCGTACCAGCTGGACGGGTTCCGCTGGCTCGCGTTCCTGTGGCGGCACCGCCTCGGCGGCATCCTGGCCGACGACATGGGGCTCGGCAAGACCCTCCAGACGCTGACCCTGATCAGCCACGCGAAGGCCGGCGGTGGGCCGGCCGGCCCGTTCCTGATCGTGGCACCGACCAGCGTGGTGCCGAACTGGGCGGCCGAGGCCGGCAAGTTCGCCCCGGACTTGGTAGTGCGCACCGTTACCAGCCGCTCCCAGCGGCTCACCGATCTCGCCAGGAACGCGGACGCGATCGTCACCTCCTACACCCTGCTTCGGCTCGACTTCGAGGACTACACCGATCTGGAGTGGTCCGGCATGTTCCTGGACGAGGCGCAGGCGGTCAAGAACCACCTGTCGCAGATCTACCAGTGCGCCCGCCGGCTGCCCGCGCCCGTCAAGGTCGCGATTACCGGCACGCCGATGGAGAACAACCTGATGGAGCTGTGGTCGCTGCTGTCGATCACCGCGCCCGGCCTGTTCCCGAGCCCGTCCCGGTTCAAGGAGTACTACGTCCAGCCGATCGAGCGGAAGGGCGACCGCGAGCTGCTGGCACAGCTCAAGCGGCGGATCAGGCCGCTGATCCTGCGTCGCACCAAGGAGCAGGTGGCCAGCGACCTCCCGGACAAGCAGGAGCAGGTCCTCGAGGTCGAGCTGGACCCCAGGCACCGCAGGATCTACCAGACCCACCTCCAGCGCGAGCGGCAGAAGGTCCTCGGGCTTATCGGCGACATCGACGCGAACCGGTTCACGATCCTGCGCTCGCTGACGCTGCTCCGCCAGCTCAGCCTGCATCCGGCCCTGGTCGACACGGTGCACGGCGACATCCCGTCGGCCAAGATCGACACGCTGATCGACCAGCTCAGAGGTGTCGCGGCGGGCGGTCACCGGGCGCTGGTGTTCAGTCAGTTCACCAGTTTCCTGACCCACGTCCGCATCCGGCTGGCCGCCGCCGGGGTCGAGTACTGCTACCTCGACGGCACCACCCGCAACCGCGGCCAAATTTTGAACACGTTCAAAAATGGTACCGAGCCGGTTTTCCTGATCAGCCTGAAGGCAGGGGGCTTCGGCCTCAACCTGACCGAGGCCGATTACTGCTTCCTGCTCGACCCGTGGTGGAACCCGGCGACCGAGGCGCAGGCAGTGGATCGCACGCACCGGATCGGGCAGACCCGCAACGTGATGGTGTACCGGCTCATCGCGAAGGACACCATCGAGGAGAAGGTGATGGCGCTCCAGGCACGCAAGGCCGCGCTGTTCGCCAGCGTGATGGACGAGGGAGACACGTTCGGCAGCCGCCTCACCGCCGAAGACATTCACGGCCTTTTCTCATAACGACCAGCGGTTCCTGCCCCGGGACCTGCGTGCCCAACTAGGTTGACAGACGTGTAAACCATGTGTCTAAAATCTCGGTTGACAGCTATGTAAACCAAGTCGGAGGCAAGAACATGGCTCACTTCCGCTCACCCACCCAGACCAGACCCGCGCCCTCGGCGGCCGGAGCGGCCGGAGCGGCCGGGGACGCGATACCGCGCAAGTCGTGGACGCTCCTCGTGCTGATGTCCATCGCGCAGTTCATGGTGGTGCTCGACATCACTGTGGTGAACATCGCGCTGCCCTCGATCGGCAGGGCGCTGCGGTTCGCGCCGGCCGACCTGCAGTGGGTCGTCAGCGCGTACGTGCTGGTGAGCGGCGGGCTGACGCTGCTTGGCGGACGCGCATCCGACCTTCTCGGCCGGCGAAGGATGTTCCTTGCCGGGCTCGGGCTGTTCACCGCGGCCTCCCTGGCCAGCGGGCTCGCGCCGGACGCCGGGGCGCTGATCGGCACCCGTGCGGCGCAGGGGCTCGGCGCGGCGCTGCTCACTCCGGCCGCGCTCGCGGTGATCACCTCTGTCTACTCCGGCGCCCAGCGAGCCATCGCACTCAGCGTCTGGGGCGCGCTCGCCGCGGGCGGCTCGGCGGCGGGGCTGCTGGCCGGCGGCGCGATCACCACGTGGCTGAGCTGGCGGTGGGTGTTCCTGATCAATGTGCCGGTCGGCGTGATCGCCGCGGTGCTCGCCCTGCACCTGGTGCCCGCGTCCGCCAGCGGAACGGGCGTGCGGCGGGGGCGGCTGGACCCCGCCGGAGCGCTGTTGCCGGTCGCGGGCTTGGGCGCCGCGCTGTACGCGATCACCAGCGCGGCGCGGTACGGCTGGGGCTCGGCCCGCACGCTGTCGCTGCTCGCGCTCGCGGTGCTCCTGCTCATCGCGTTCGTCCTGGTGGAGCGCAGGGTGGCGGAACCACTGGTGCCGGAGCGCGTGCTGCGGTCCCGGTCGCTGGACACCGGCGCGCTGGTTATGCTGACCGGAACCGCGGTCATGATCGGCGTGCTGTTCCTGTGCTCGCTCTACGTCCAGACAGCGCTGCACGCCTCGCCGATCCGGGCTGGCCTGGAGTTCCTGCCGCTGATGCTGATGACGGGCATCGGCGCGCACCTCGCCTCGCGGTTCCTCCCCCGAACCGGCTCCCGGCTGCTCGCGGTAACCGGCCTCGCCGCGATGGCGGCTGGCGCGCTGCTGCTCTCTCAGCTGAGCGGTTACGCGGGCGGCCTGCTCCCCGGACTGTTGCTGATCGGGGCCGGGGCGGGCCTGACCTTCCCGTCGGCGGCGGTCACCGCGATGCACGGGATACGGCCCGACGAGGCCGGACTCGCCTCCGGCCTGGTCACCACCGGGCACGAGGTGGGCGCGGCGCTGGGCGTCGCCGTGTTCTCCGCGATCGGCGCGGCGACCTCCGGCTTCACGGTCACCGGGGCGGGTAGCACCGGCGCCTACCAGCACGTCTTCGCGGTCGGCGCGGCGATAGCGGCCGCCCTGGCGATACTCGCCGCGGTGACCGTCCCGGCAGTCCGTCCGCCAGCCGGAACTAAGGTGGGAATGCACTGAAGGAGCGCACCCGATGACGACACCCCAGGCCACCGATCCACGCCGCGAGACCGCCGAACGCAACGTGCAGGCGATCCTCGACGCGACCGAGGAACTCCTCGACCGGCGGCAGCCGGTGACGATCGCGGCGGTGGCGAAGGAGGCCGGGGTGTCCCGGGTCACCGTCTACGCGCACTTCGAGACGTGGGAAGCACTGGTCGAGGCGGTGGTGCGGCGTGCCGTCGAACGCTGCGCGGTTGCCATCGAGGCCGCCGATCTCACCACCGGGCCGCCGCTGGCCGCGCTGGACCGGCTGCTGTACGCCGGATGGCGGATCCTTGCCCGCAACGGCGCGATGGCCGCGGCCGCCTCCGCGAACCTGAGCAGCGAGGCGATGCGCCGCTCCCATCACGCGGTGCGGCACCAGTTCGGCGAGCTGATCGAGCGCGGCCGCGCCGACGGCGCCTTTCGCACCGACGTGCCGGTGACCTGGCTGGTGAGCAGCACGTTTGCCCTCATCCACACCTGCGCCGAGGAGGTCCGGGCGGGCCGCCTCGACCCGGACATCGCCGAGCCCACCCTGGCGACGACGATCCGCGGGCTGCTTACCGGCGGCTAGGACGTGGCGGACAGGAGCCGCGTCATCGTGGTGGTCAGCCATCCTTGGTAGGTGTCCAGATCCCAGCCTCGCACGCGAGTGACCAGCAGGTACGTCTCCGCGGCGGCCAGGACGCTGGTGATCTCGATCAGCCAGTCCAGGTCAGCCTGGGGCTCGATCGAGCACCATCGGCGGCTCGACCCTGACGGCGTCACGACGATCAACGACCCCCGCGAGACCGCCGAGCGCCACGAGCAGGCGATCCGCGGCCAGACCGCTGGTTCGTGATGTCCCGTCTGGGCACAATGGGCGCATGGAGACACCGCTGTCGCCGCTTGACTTCGCCCGCCGGACCCGCCGCCTGCACGGCCAGCGCGAGGCCGTGGTGGACGGCGACCTGCGGCTCACCTACGCGCAGTTCTTCGACCGCTGCGACCGCTGGTCGACCGCGCTGGCGGCGCTCGGGGCCGGCAAGGGCGACCGGGTCGCCACGATCGCGCCGAACACCCACGCTCAGCTCGAGGCCTTCTACGCCGTCCCGCAGCTCGGTGCCGTCCTGGTTCCGATCAACTACCGGCTGACGCCGGGGGACTTCGCCTACATCGTGAATCACTCCGGCGCGACCGTGGTGTGCGCGGACGGCGACTATCTGGACGCCATCGACAGCATCCGCGATCAGCTGCCGGAGGTGCGGCACTTCGTCGCGTTCGGTGGCGCGCCCAGGGACGGCTGGCTGGACTATGCGGCGCTGATCGCCGGCGCACGCCCGGAGTTCGAGCGGCCGGACATCGACGAGCGGGACCTGCTAACGATCAACTACACCAGCGGCACCACCGCACGGCCCAAGGGCGTGATGATCACGCACCGGAACGCCGCGATCAACACCATCGGCACCCTGCTTCACCTGCCGATGGGAGTCGGCGACCGGTACCTGTGGACGCTGCCCATGTTCCACGCCAACGGCTGGACCTATACCTGGACGGTGACCGCGGCCGCGGGCACCCACGTCTGCCTGCGCAAGGTCGAGCCGGCCGCGATCTTCCGGCTGATCCGCGACGAGCACGTCGGCTGGCTGTGCGCCGCGCCCACGGTCCTGATCGGGCTGGCGAACGCGCCCGACCCCGGCGAGGTACCGCCGGGGGTGCACGTGGTGACCGCCGGCGCGCCGCCAGCCGCGGCCACGATCGAGCGGCTCGAGGGCAAGTTCGGCTGGGATGTCACCCAGGTGTACGGCCTCACCGAGACCGCGCCGTTCATCACCGTGTGCGCACCGCTGCCCGAGCACGAGGACCTGGCGCCCGCCGATCGCGCGGTGGTCAAAGCCCGGCAGGGCGTGGAGCTGATCACCTCGGGTGAGCTGCGGGTCGCGGACATCGACGGTGGCGAGGTCCCCGCCGACGGGCAGACAGCGGGCGAGATCGTGGTCCGCGGGAACGTGGTGATGGCGGGCTACTACCACGATCCGGAGGCGACCGAACGGGCGATGGGCGACGGCTGGTTCCACACCGGCGACGCCGCCGTGGTGCACCCGGACGGCTACGTGGAGATCCGGGACCGGCTCAAGGACGTGATCATCAGCGGCGGCGAGAACATCTCCTCGGTCGAGGTCGAGGGCGAACTGCTTCGCCACCCGGCCATCGCGGAGGTGGCCATCGTCGGCCTCCCGCACCAGACCTGGGGCGAAGCCCCGCACGCCTTTGTCGTGCTGGCGGCCGGCGCCGAGGCGAGCGAAGCGGACATCATCGCGTTCGCCCGGGACCGGCTCGCCCACTTCAAGGTCCCGAGCGGCGTCACGTTCGTCACCGAGCTGCCCAAGACCGCGACCGGCAAGATCCAGAAGTACGTGCTACGCAGCAACGCCCCCAACCTGTCACGCCAGTAACACGGCGGAACCGGGCTTTCCGTGGTTAATTGCGCTCTGACACGCTCTAGCGGGCTCGATTGCGCATTTGGCACGCTGGTGAGAGGCAGGGGCGTGGGTTACCAGTCGTAGAGGTCGGCGGGGGTTTTGTAGTCGTGGAGTTCCGATTCGGCGAACCAGAGGGAGACCTCGTAGCGGGCCTCCTCGGGGTTGCCGGACGCGTGCACCAGGTTGGCGACGGCCTTGCCGGTGGCGGCCGCGGCTTCCCGGGACTGGTGGGCGAAGTCGCCGCGGATGGAGCCGGGCTGGGCCTCGTTCGGGTAGGTCGAGCCGACGATCTTGCGCACGGTCGTGACGGCGTGCTCGCCCTCGAGCACGAATGCGATGACCGGGCCCCGCTGCATGAACGCGGCGGTCGCGTTGTATACCCGCTCGTTCGTGCGCTGCTCGAGGTCGAAGTAGTGCTTGCGGGTGAACTCGGCGTCCAGCGTCCGCATCTTCACGCCGACGATCTTCAGCGACGCGTCTTCGAAGCGCTGCAGGATACGACCCGCGAGGCCGCGAACCACGGCATCCGGCTTCAGTATGACGAGCGTGCGCTCCCGCAGCTCCTGATAGTCGGCCACGATGTCCCTTCCTGTCCTGTCGACGCTGACCGGGCGAACGGCGACAGAATAGCCGCCTTCCAAGGTGGCCAAGCACAGTGCCGGGCCGAGTACGTGATGCCGTTATGACAATGAGAGCGAGCCGGTCTACGCGGGACGTAGACCGGCTCGGCCTAGGGCTATGACGCGGGGAAGCTGAAGTAGTGCAGGCTGACGTACGGTGGATTGCCGCCCGCACCGGAGACGAACTTCAGGTAGACGTTGTGCGTGCCGGTGACTACGGAGATGTTGGCCGGGACCGTGCGCCAGGACGTCCAGCCGCCGGTGTTCGCCACGGCGAAACTGCCCGCCGGCGCGTTACCCGGGTTGTCAAGCACCACCTCCACCAGGCCGCTGACCCCGCCGGCGGCTCCGGAGGCGACCCGGGCGTCGAACTGGCTGGACCCCGATCCGAAGTTGACGCCGGTGTACTCCAGGTAGTCGCCGTTGGTGAGCTGCGCGGCCTGGTTCCCGTCCACACCCGACGGGTTCGAGTCGCCGGCCGCGGCCGTCACGTTGATCGTGCCCTGGCTGGCTGAGAAGCAGTCGGCGGAGATGCTCGACGTAGCGGTCGTCGTGCACTGCTTGCCGCCCCCTCCGCCACCGCCGGCCGTCGTGTAGACGGCCACGTAGCTGACGCCCATCGAGGCGCCCGAGCTGGTCGAGGCCGACGGCGACGAGCAGCCGCACACGCCGTTCGGGAAGCCGCCGCCGATACCGACGTCGAGGATCAGGAAGAACCCGTGGTCGACCGCCGCCTGCCAGGTGGCCGTACCGACCTGGCTCTCGCTGGCCGTGAAATACGCGTTCCCGTTGAGGTACCAGGTGATCGACTCGTTGCTGGTGTTCGTCCGGTTGATGATCACCGAGTACGTGTTGTACCCGGTCTGGCAGCCGGAACAGGACCGCAGGCCGCTGCCGAGGCCGGTCGTCTCGTTGCACGGTCCGCCCGGATCAACACCGCAGTGCAGCGTGCCGGCCAGCTCGGAGAGCGCGTTGACGTCCTCCATGATGTCGACCTCGCCCACCGACGGCCAAGTCGAGCACGTCATCGTGCCCGATGTGCCGGCGCCACTGGACCGGAACCCGGCGCCGAGCATCCAGAACGCCGGCCAGTAGCCGAGCCCGGTGCCCGGGTTGGGCTGCTTGACGGACGCGCTGACCTCCATCTCGCCGCCGGCCGGTGCCGCGAAGTTGTCCGCGACTGTCTCGATCCGGCCCGAGGTCCACGAACCGCCGCTGTTCACCGGCGTGATGTTCAGGTGGCCGCTGCCGTCTTCGGACACGTTGGCGGTCGAGTTCGTTTCGCGCTCCACCTCGCCGGTGCCCCAGTTGCCCGTGCAGCCGCTGCCGTTGTACTGGGTGCCCTGGTCGTAGGTCCAGCTCGAGTCCACGCCGGACCCGGCCGACCCGGTGAAGCCGTCGCTGTATGTGGTGTTCCAGCCGGACGGGGGCGGCGGGACCGTGCCCGCGCTGGCGGCCGGCGCCACGGTGGCCGTGGCCAGGAAGACCGTGGCCGGGGCGAGCGCGGTGGCCACCGCGACGCACACCACCCGCCCCTTCCCCGCTTTCGCCAGCCTGCTTCGGAGATAGTGCCGCATGAGGAATGTCTCCTTTCGGGGATTGACCGCTCGGTCCCTCCGCTCGTTCAGTGGGCCCCGTGCGGGTACTGGCATCCGCAGCTGGTCCTGATGACCGCGCTGGTCGGCAGTACCTCCGCCCGCGGTGTCAGCGCGGGCTCCCCGATCCGGTCGAGCAGCCGCCGCGCGGCCAGGGTGCCCAGCTCGCGGAACGGCTGGCTCACCGTGGTCAGCGGCGGATCCATCAGGCGGCTCGGATAGACGTCGTCGAATCCGGTCAGCGCCACGTCTGCCGGGACGCGGATGCCCGCCCGCTGCAGCTCGTGCAGCACGCCGAACGCCATCTGGTCGTTGGCGCACACCACCACCTGCGGCAGCGACCGGCGGCCGCGGCCAAGCAGCACCTGGGCCGCGGCGGCGCCGCTGCCTTCGGAGAAATCGCCGTGAATGACCTGGTCGATGCCGGCGTTGCGGCTCGCGACGACCGCCTCCTCGAATGCGGCTTGGCGGTCGCGGGCGTCGGGCGCGTCCTTCGGCCCGGTGACGAAGCACAGCCTGCGGTAGCGATGGCCGTCGCCTTTGCCGGCGGTGAGATGCTCGACCAGCGCGGCCATGCCGGAGACGTTGTCGGCGGCGACCACGTCCAGCCCCGTCTCGTCGCGCCGGCCCGCGATGACCACGACCGGTATCCGCCTGGCCAGTGCGCGCAGGTCGTCGCCGGCCATGATCTCCTCGGCCACCAGCAGGCCGTCCACCTTGCCGCTCAGCAGCCGGACCCGCTGCTCGAACTGCTCGCCGCTTTCGCCGAACGTCAGCAGCAGTGAATAGCCAGTGCCGCGCAGGACCGCCTCCGCCGCGTGCACGATCTGGTCGACGAACAGCAGGCCGTTACGCTCGATGTCCATCTCGGAGCCACCGCGCTCCAGGGCGGCGAAGCCGATGATGTCCTTGCGCCGGTTGCTGAGGCCCTGCGCATAGGCGTCAGGAACGAAGCCGAGCGCCTCGATCACGGCCAGTACGCGCTCGCGCGTGTCGGCGTTCACCAGCGGGGATCCGCGGACGACCCGCGACACGGTGGCGGTGGACACGCCAGCCACCCGCGCGACATCGTAGACGGTCGTCATTGGTTCCCCTGCTTTGCAACCGCTTACAATTCCGCTCCATAACGATGGTAAGAACGTTATGTAACCGGTGTCAATAGGCACGTTGGCACTGGTCCGGGGGCGATACCTCGTTCACATAGCGTTTCAGGAACAAACGGTTGCATGGGCTGAAATAACGGGACATCGTGTGATCCACTAGCCCCATGGGCGCAGTGCCGTCAGAACGCGGCGTTGCGGGGGGAGCAGGAGTGGGCGAGCAGGATCAGCGTCTCGCGGCACGGAGCAGCGCTCCGCCGCGTGAGCCATCGTGGCCGGAGGTCATCAGGACCACGGTCCGCCTGTGGCTGGAACGCAAGCGCGCGGCGTTGGGCCGGCCGGCCGTCAAGCGGCGGGTAATCTCCGCGCTGACCGTCGTGGTCGTATGCGCGGCCGCGGTGGTGGCCGTTGTCGTGCTGCAAGCTGGCCGGTCTGCGGGCCGGGACGATACGGTGCGACGCGACGCGGCTCCCCGCGCGTCCGGCCATAGCAGTTCCGCCGTGGTGGCGGCCGCACTTACCAGGGCCCAGGTGGCGGGGTGGATCGGCCAGCAGGTAAGCCCGGCCGCGATCGTGGCCTGCGATCCGGAGATGTGCTCGGTGCTGACGGCCAACGGGCTGCCCGCAAGCAAGTTGCTCACGCTGCGGCTGTCCGCCACCGACTCACTGGGCGCCGACGTCGTCGTCGCCACTCCCGCGGTGCGGGCCCAGTTCGGCGGGCGCCTGGCCAGCGTGTACGCGCCTGAGGTGATCGCGAGCTTCGGCTCGGGAGAGGCCAGGATCGACGTTCGCGCCGTGGCGCCGGACGGCGCCGCCGCCTACCAGGCCGCGCTGCCGGCGGACCAGTCCGGCCGGATCAGCGCCGGACGGCAACTGCTGCGCAACAAGCACATCCGCATCTCGTCCGGTGCCCGCGCCGCCCTGGCCGCGGGCGACGTGGATCCGCGCCTGCTGACCGCGCTCGCCGCCCTGGCCGGTCAGCACAAGGTGACGATCGCGTCCTTCGACGACCCGTCGCCGGGGGCGCCGTCCGCGCTGCTTCGCGGCGTCGAGATCGGCACCGCGTCGCGTAGCACGCTGCGGCCATTGCTTTCGTTCCTGCACGGGCAGCGGGCCCCGTACCTGCCGGCCCAGGCGGTACTGGTTCCGGCGGGGCATGGCCAGTACCTGCTCACCGTGCAGTACGACGCCCCGAGCCCACTCGGGTTGGCGAGCGGCCCCTGACGACCAAGCGCAGGGGAAGGGGAGGAAAAATGAAAGGACACCTGACTGGCCGACGGATAGCCCTGCTGCTGGCGGTGCCGACGCTGTGCCTCAGCGTCCCGGCCACCAGCGCCAGCGCGTCCGTGAGCCCGGGATCGGTCGCCGCCACCGGCTGGATACGGCTTGCGCACCTGTCACCGAACACGCCCGCCGTGGACGTCTACCTGTACTCCTTCGGCAATTCCAGCGCGATGGTCGTGCTGCACCATGTGGCTTACGGCGACGTCTCACCCTACGAACGAGTGGCCCCCGGCCAGTACAGCGTGGCGATGCGCGCCGCGGGCGCCGCGGCCACCAGCGCGGCGGTGCTGTCCACCAGCGTGCAGATCTCGTCCAGTCATGCGTACACCGTCGCGGGCATGGGGCCCGAGTCCGGCCTGCGGCTGGCCATTCTGGACGACCGGCTGACCACACCGCACGGGCGGGCGCTGGTCCGGGTCATCCAGGCATCGCTCAAGCAGCACGTCGTCGCCGTAAACTCCGGCGGGCACGCGCTGGCGCGCAACCTGGCGTTCGGCGCGGTGAGCTCCTACGCCAGCGTCCCGGCCGGCCGCGAGACGGTCCGGGTGACGGCTGATCCAGCCGGTGCCGCGGCCGCGACGCTCACTAGCCGGAGTATCCTGCTCTCCGCCGAGACCGTGCACACGCTCGTCGTGCTCGACGGCGCGAACGGGCTGGAAGTCGTCGACCTGGAGGACGCGGCGGGGAACACCGCGATGCCGGTCGGCAGCGTGGCGACCGGCTTCGGCGGCACCGCGCCGCGCGGGCCGTCCTCGCCCGTGCCGTGGCTGATGCTCACCGCCGCGGGCTCTTCCCTAGCGCTGGCCGGCGCGTTCCGCCTGCGGCGGACGCGGCCGTCGCGGCGGACGCGGCCGTCGCGGCGAGCGCGGTTGCCGCTGTCGCGGACCTGAGGTGCGGATCGGTAAGCCGGCCGCGGCGGCGGTGCTTGTTCTCGGCCTGGCCGCCGCCGGGACCGGCGCCGTGGGGCTGGTGCTGACCAGGCACTCCTCCCCCGCGGCGCGCCCCGCGGCGTTGACCGCGACGCTGCCGGCCACCCTGTCGACCTCCGGGCCGGCCACGCCGTCGACCTCCGGGCCGGCCACGCTGCCGGCCCCGCGCGGCCGGATCGTCGCGGCACCTCCCTCGGCCGCTAGTCCGGTGGCGGCGCCGGTGTCGCTGGAGATCCCGGCGATCGCGGTCAGCACCGGGCTGATCCGTCTCGGCCTGACGGCGGCCGGGGCGCTCCAGGTGCCGGCCAGCACCTCGGTGGCCGGCTGGTACACCGGCAGCTCGCGGCCGGGCGCGATCGGCCCCGCCGTCATCGCCGGGCACATCGACTCGGCTACGGGACCGGGTGTGTTCTACCGGCTCGAGGAACTGCGTCCCGGTGACCAGGTGTACATACGCCGGACCGACGGGACGCTGGTGGTGTTCCGCGTCACGTCGGTCCGGACATATGCGAAGGCCGGCTTTCCCACGCAGGCGGTGTACGGGCCGACCCCGGATGCCGAACTGCGCCTGATCACCTGCGGTGGCGCCTTCGACGCCGGCCGCGGGTCTTACCTGAGCAACGTGGTCGTGTACGCCGTGGCGGCTAGCTGATCGCTTGGGGCCAGCGCGCGCCCTCGAGGCGGAGCAGTTGCTCCTTCCGGGTGGCACCGCCGCGGTACTGACCGACCGCACCGCTGGCGGGCAGCACGCGGTGGCATGGCACCACGATCGGGATCGGGTTCGTGGCCAGGGCCGTGCCGGCCGCGCGGAATGCCTTCGGGCTGCCCGCGGCCGTGGCGACGGTGCCGTAGGTGCTGGTCGCCGCGTACGGGATGCGCTGCGTGACGTTGAGCACCGCGCGGCGGAAGCCGGTGCTGAGCGACCAGTCCAGCGGCAGGTCGAACGCGGTGCGGCTGCCCTGGAAATACTCGTCCAGCTCACGACGGGCTTCGTCCAGGCGCGTCGGCGCGCTCAAGATGCGCGGCGAAACCTTGGCGGCCAGCTCGGCGAGCACGTCGTCCTGCTGTTCGTTGTCGAACGCGATCCGGACGACGCCGCTGGGTGTCGCCGCTATCGTGAGCGTGCCGAGCGGGCTGTCCACGGTGGCGTAGGCCACGTCGAGGAGGCCCTCGGCGGCGGCGCGTTCGGCCAGCGTGGCGCGGAGCCGGGCCATGGTGACCTCACTTGGCGTCGGGATATTCATCTGATGCCTCCTCTCGGAGCTTGGTGAGTCCTTCGTGAACGTTCCGGCGGGCCGCTTCCACGCTGGTCCGCATCGTGCTGGCGATCTCCGTGTACGGCAGGTCGAGGACCGTCCGCAGCGCGACCGCCTGCCGCTGCTTGGGCGGCAGGGCACGAACGCGTGCCCACAGGTCGTCGTCGGGGAGTTCCGGCGTGCCGGAAGTGGCCGGCTCGGTGTCGTATGCCGGGGCTGGCACCGGGACCGGGTCACGGGAGCGCGACCTGACGACGTCGATCGCCTTGCGCGCGGCGATGCGGAACAGCCATGACTTTATCGACTCGGGCTTGCGCAACGTCGGATACGCGGCGAGCGCGGCGAGCATCGTCTCCTGGAAGAGGTCGTCGGCATGCGCCTGGCCGAGCTGGGACGCGGCGAACCGCCACACGTCGGCGCCATACTGGTCCACGACCTGCTCGAACGGTGGCAGTCGGCTCATCGGCGGGCCTCCTGGAACTGAGCCGGCGCCTGCCTGGCCGGCACCGGCATGATCTGGGTGGTGCGGGTCCTGGTGCCAGGCCGGGTGGCGATCGCCGCGGCGAAGAGCGCGACCAGGGACAGTGCGGTCAGCGTGACGGTCGCGGTGGCGAACGCGTGCGCGGCGTGGTGCGCCTGCGACAGGTACAGCGCGCCTACCCCCGCGACGCCGATCGAGCCGCCGACCTGAACCAGGGTCGAGCTCACCCCGCTGATGTCGGGTGCGTACCTCGGCTCGACCGCCGCGGCCATCCGCCCGGCGACTGTCGCGAACTCGATGCCAAGGCCGAGCCCGCCCAGTCCGAGCAGCGGTGCCAGCACGGCCGCGATGTGCCCGCTCGTATCCCCGGCCAGCAGGGCGGCGCTGCTGCCGGCGAACGCGAGGGCGAGCAGTCCGCAGCCGACCGCCGGGAGCCACCGGCTGGACGGCAGCCGGCGGACCAGCTGGCCAGCCAGGCCGAACGCGGCCACCCACGGCACGAACATCAGGCCGGACGCGACCGGGCTGAACCCCAGCGCGCCCTGCAGGTACTGCGCGAGCACGAACATCAGCCCGTAGTAGGTGCTGGTGGCGACCGCCATCGTGACCAGGCCCCAGCGCACCACCGGAACGGTGAGCAGGTGCATGTTGAGCAGCGGCGCGGCCACCCGCGTCTCCAGCTTCGCGAAGCCGGCGACGGCGGGCCCGCTCGCGGCGAGGCACACCCAGGCCCAGACCGGCCAGCCCGCCGACCTGCCGAGCGTCAGCGGAAGTACCAGCAGCAGGACGCTGGCGGAGAGCACGACCACGCCCTTCAGGTCAAGGCGCGCCGAGCGCGCCGCGTCGGCCGGCAAGATCCGCAGCGCCGCTACCACCGCCAGCACGCCCACCGGGACGTTGACCAGGAACACCGCGCGCCAGCCGAGGCCAGCCACGTTGGCCGACACCAGCACGCCGCCGAGGATCTGGCCGCTCACCGCGCCACCGGACAGGACCATCGCGTACCGGCCGATCGCCCGGATCCGGTCGGTGCCGGTGAAGTGCAGCTGGATGCCGGTGAACGTCTGCGGGAACATCACGCCCGCCCCGGCCCCTTGCAGCACCCGGGCCACTACCAGGGCCAACGGGTCAGGCGCCAGCCCGCAGGCGAGCGAGGCCAGCGTGAACACCGATACTCCGGCCAGGAAGACACGCCGGTAACCATACGCCTGGCCGAGCCGGGCGCCGGTGATCAGCAGCATCGCCACCGCGATCAGGTAACCGCCGACGACCAGTTGCAGGGCTGCCCCGGACGCGCCGAGGCTCGCGTGGATCGAGGGCGTGGCCACGTTCACGATCGTGACATCGGCCTGCGCCATGAAGGTGCCGATCAGCAGCACCCCGAGCAGGCGCCCCTTGCTGTTGCTTTCCGTCTCCATGCCCACAAGACGGGCCGGCGCCGCGGAACGTGAGATCCGGCCCGGAACGGGCAGCGGAGGCGCAAAATGACACGCTCTAGTGGGCTCGATTGCGCAATTGACACGCTGAGGGCGGGAGTGGGTGTTGAGGGTGGGAGTGGGTGTTGAGGGCGGGAGACTCGCCGAGGTGTTCGTGCGCTGGGGGAAGCAGGGAACCAGCGGCGCCGGGCTCCTCGACAAGTACACGACCGCGCTGTCGGTCGGGCTGGCGCACCGGGTGCCCCTGGCCGACCTTGTCCGGCCCGGCCTGGGCATGTCGTTCACGCCGAACGGGCACACCGACGACCCGGACCTGCCGCGCGTCCGCTCGGTCGTCGACTACCTCGCGCGGCGGCTGGCCATCGACTGGCTGTCGTATCCGGACCGCGCCGCGCTGGGCGTCTTCACGCTGACCGAGCGCGTCGAGCAGGCCCGGACGTGGATGGTGCGGCAAGCGGCGGTGCTCGCCTCCACCGCCTAGCGGCGCGATTCGGCCTGGGCTGGCCGCCTTGGTTGTACACGGCCTCGACCGGTTCCGCGCCGCCGAACCGCTCGATGCCGTCGCGCCACACCGAAGACGCAAGCTGCGACGTGAACACGCCGTCCTCGAACCGTGACGGTGGAACGACGCGGTACGCGCCCAGGTTCGGCGGCGGTCCGGTACTGGCTGAACTGGCCAGAGCGAACGGACCCGCGGCGAGCGCGATGACCGCCAAAGTGGCGATCGCCGCGCGGAAACTCCCGTCACGTGCCGGCCTGGGAGATGCGACGGCGCTGATCCGACGCAGCCGTTCGCCGGTGGCTGGGTGCGTGGCGGTCAGCAACCGCCGCGGCAGGGTCCAGGATTCCGGGGTGCCGAGCAACGAGCCGAGCACGGCTATCGCGTCGGTGACGGCCCGCGGATCATCGGTCACCTCGACTGCCGACCGGTCGGCGGCGGCCTCCTCGGCCCGGCGCGCCCGCAGCTCGGCCACGCGGAGCACCTTGCCGGCCAGGTACGCGACGGTCAGCAGGAACGGCAGCGCCTGACCGGTCAGGTAGCCGACGTGTACCCCGGCGAGCCGCCGCAGTGCGGGAATCGAGTACAGCGAAAGCGCCGCCGCCAGCGAGGCGAGCAGCATCAGCAGCACGCGCAGCTGCCGCCACAGCGTGTCCCGGTTGCGCACGTGCCACAGTTCGTGTGCCACCACGGCGCGGAGCTGCGCGTCGGTGAGTGCGTCCAGCAGCGGCGGGGCGATGAGGATCGTCCCGCGTGTGAAGCTGGACGTGGCGACCGCGTTAGCCGTCGGGGTCCGCCAGGCAACCCCGACGGTGACCGGCAGATCGTGTCGCCGCCGGGGCAGCCGTTCCAGCGCGGTCACCAGCCGCTCCGGCCTAGGCAAGCCGCCGAGCCCGCGCACACCGGCGGCCGCGCGCAGCACGCCGCCGCCGGCGAACGCGAGCAGCATGACAACCAGCGATCCGCCACTGACCAGGTTGGTGTCGAGGGCCGCGGCCGCGAGGATGACGGCGACCAGCCAGGCGGCGGACAGCAGCCGCAACAGCCGCCTCCGCCCTGGCATGCCCGGCCGGATCAGTGCCGGGCAGGACCTGCGTGCCAGGCCCAGCCACCATGCCGCCAGCACGCGCGGCACGCCCCAGGCGGCCACCAGGATGATCAGCACCGCCGCGGCGACCCGCCAGTGCGTCCCGGCCGGCGCGATCAGGTGCACGAACCGGGCACCAAGCGGAGTCAGGCCGAGCACCACCAGCAGCGCCGCCCGGTACAGCTCGCCGGCCACCCGGATCCGCCAGGCCAGGTCGACCAGCGACACCGGAATCCCTGGCTCCGGAGGCGATCCCGGAGGCGGGTCGCCGCCCGGCGCCGCCGCGCGCCAGCCCCCCACGGCGCCGACCGCGCTGGCGAACAGCACGACCGAGACCCCGGTGACGGCACCGGCAAACGCGGGAGAGGCCATAGGTCAAGTTCCTTCCATGCTGGCGGCACTCGTGCCGGACGCCAGCGGGCCCCGTTTCCCCCGTCCCGCATCTCGAAGATAACGTCAGGTGGCGGCTGAATACACGTTTTCCAGAAGTGTCACCTGATGTCGTTATGATGCCGATGAGAAAGCCGATCGCGACCGCACCGGGGGCCCGGCGGACGCGAACCGGATCCCCAGCAGGTCCGTGCCGGCCACGATCGATCGGGTTGCTCACCTGCCACGGTTACCGGGAGACTGCGGAGATGGAGAAATTCTCGCTGGACGCGATCGCACGCGAGCAGGCCAAGCGGGCCGCCGCCGCCCCGAGCGGGCGCAGCGCCGAGACGGTCTACGGCGGCCACGAGCACGTGCTCCGTCAGACGGTGATCGCGCTCACCGCCGGCTCATCCCTCGACGAGCACGAAAGCCCAGGTGAGGCCACCCTCCAGGTGCTGAACGGCCGCGTCCGGCTGACCGCGGCGAGCGTGTCGTGGGAGGGCCGCGCCGGTGACCTGCTGGTCATCCCCGCCGCCCGGCACGCGCTGCACGCTCTCGAGGATTCCGCGATCCTGCTGACCGTTAGTAAAAGACCCTTATCCCGAACGACAGTGGCTCGACTTCCGGGTACGGCGCTCAGTCAAGAAAATCACTTGAGCCCGGGCAGTAATCTTACGATATGCCGGATCACGCGCCTGGGGAGCGCGCACGCGAGTTCGCGGCAGCGTTCCGCGAATTCCTGGAATGGATCCAGTCCCCGGCCGCCGGTGCTGGGGACCGCAACGAGGTGTCGCTGCTGGTCCGTGAATACCTCGGGGCGGAGGGCACGCACCATTCCGTGGTGACCCGCGACCTGCCCCGGTTCGAGCACGTCAACCTCCAGACCGCGCTGAACGCCTGGTCAGCACGCGCGGAACGCACCGTCGAGGTCCGCGGTATCGCGCTGCCACCGCACTACGGGAGCGTGTCGCTGCAGCAGCTGACGGCCGGTGAGGGACTGCCGCCGCTGCGACTGACCGCGCCCGTTCTCGCCGACCTGCCGAACGGCCCAGGTTCCACCCTCGGATGCCTCAAGCTGGCCCTGCTGCTGGTCACCGACGCACATGGCCGCTACATCGTGATGGTCTCCGGTCCGGCCGAGCACAAGCCGAGCCTGGAGGTAGAGATCGCGGGCCTGCCCGTGGCCGATGCTCAGAACATCCTCGCCGAGCTGGACGCGCTGCGCGCGGAGCTGAACGTCTACCGCGGCCACCTGCTTGAGGTGACGGTCGAGCCGATGGGCGGCGTCATCCTCAGCTTCACCGTCCCGCCCGGCATCGAGCGCGACGATGTCGTGCTGCCCGACCCTGTCCTGGCGCGCGTGGAACGGCACGCGCTCGCGGTCGCCAGCCACCGGGAGGCGCTGCTGGCCACCGGGCAGCACCTCAAGCGCGGCCTGCTGCTGTACGGTCCGCCTGGCACCGGGAAGACACATACGACCCGCTATCTCCTCGGCCAGATGGCCGGGTACACGCGCCTGGTGCTCACCGGCCGGTCGCTGGTCGCCGTCGGCGAGGTAACCGACCTGGCGCGCGCCCTGCTGCCCGCCGTGATCGTGCTCGAGGACGTCGACCTTGTCGCGGAGGAACGCTCGCTGGGCCCGGCGTCGAGTCCGGTGCTGTTCGACCTGCTGGATGCCATGGACGGCGCGGCCCCCGACGCCGACCTGCTGTTCCTGCTCACCACCAACCGCGCCGACCTGCTGGAACCCGCGCTGGCCGCGCGGCCGGGACGGGTGGACGTCGCGGTCGAGATCGACCTGCCGGACGCTCCCGCCCGGGAGCGCCTGCTGCGGCTTTACGGGCAGAACGTGCCGCTGGCCGTGACCGAGGAAGACGTGCGCCTCGCCGTCGAGCGCACCGACGGCACGACGGCATCGTTCATCAAGGAACTGATCCGGCGCGGCGTCCTCGAGGCGCTGCACGACGACGCCACGCTGACCACCGTCACCGGAGCGCACCTGGGCCGGGCCCTCGACGACCTGCTCGACACCGCGCAAGAGGTAACCCGCACCCTGCTCGGTGTGGGCGTCGACCCAGCCGACCTGCCGGCCGGGGGTGCGCTGCATGCGGGCCCGGTGCCTGGCCCGGGTGTGGCGGTAGCCTACCGGCGTCAGCTGCTCCGTCGGATGGGCCGCTAGGGTTGCGCCCTGTCCGGACAGGCATCGCTCACCATCTCGGCCGGGCCGTGGCAGTCACCGCATCGGCCGACCATGTCGTAGTGGATCGCCGGCGCATCGAGCTGATCGAGCCTGGTATGCCGCCCGCACCGATCGAACACGAAGTCAGGTTCCTCGATGACGCCGCCGCGGCGGGCTTGGTCGCGGCGGTCCGGGCGTCGGCGCTGCGGGCAACGTCCGCGTCCGTTGATCAGCTCGCCGCCGCGCTGCCCGGACCGGTCGTCTCGATATCGCTGCGCGCCTGGCCGCTGGACTTCCCTGACGACATCGTCCTCCAGCGCTGCCCGCCCTATGACTCCCGGGCGGACTCGGTCATGTACTGCCAGGTGCTCGCTGAGTGCGCGCACACGCGTGGCTGGCAGGTGCACCTGTTCGACGTGAAGGGCGTCGAGGCGCAGGCGGCCAGGCTCCTCGGCGAGCGAGCCCGCGACGTGCTCCACCGACCGCGGGCGACGCTAGGGCCGCCGTGGACCAAAGACCACCGGATCGCGCTAGCGTCCACGATCCTCGCCAGCTGAGCGACCCGTCTGGCTCTCCGTTCTGCAGGCATATCACGATATATACGGGCAGATGTACGCTAAAAATTGAGATTTAAATTGTAGATTCGAATGCGCTACTGTGATAGAGTCGAACTAATAGGCTGGAGCCTCCAGTGCAGAGGCCGCCGGCAGGGAGCACCACCGGACGAGAATGGCCAGGGCATCCCGGGGCCGGCGAGAGGACGGCCGCAAGAAGGTGACCGGTGCACTGCCCGCGCGGGACGGGCCGCGATCAGCAGAAGGGAGGTGTAACGGTAAATGGATAACACTGCGCCGTTGTTCGGGAACATGGGTGAGGCGGTGGGGGCGATCACGTCCGGGATGGAGTACCTGGCCGGCTCGGACTGCTCCCTGATCCCCGCCGCGGTCAAGGCCGACACGCTCAAGGGCCTCGAACGGGCCGACGCGCTGGAGACGGTCGCGCGGGCGCACCTGGTGTGGTCCTTCGACAAGAACAGCGACTTCGAGTCCTGGGGGCAGCGGTCGATGTCGGCCTGGCTTGTGAACGAGGCCGGCGTGACGAAAGGTGAGGCGGGCGGTTACCGGAAGTGGACGCGGACGGTGCTGGAGCATCCCGCGCTCGCGGCGCTGATGGCCGACGGGATCATCACCAGGTCGTGGCTGGCGAAGATCACGGTGGTGACGCGCAAGATCCGGGAGGACCGGCGGGCGGAGGCGGAAAAGGTGATCGCGGAACTGGCCCGGGACGGGCAGCTGGGTCCGCGGGACCTGTGGCGGCTGGCGAACGAGATCCGGGACCGGGCCCCGGCCGAGGACCCGCGCGATGATGACCCGGACCGCGGGTTCGCGGACCGGTCGCTGCGGCTGGAAGTGACCTTGGACGGCGCGGGGATGCTGACCGGGCAGCTCAGCCCGGAGTGCGCGGCGGCGGTCGGGTCGCTGGTGCGCCGGTTCGCCGCCAAGCGGGGCAGCCAGGACACGAGGACCCAGCCGCAGCGTGACCACGACGCGCTGCTGGAGATCTGCCTGCGGCTGCTCGGCTCGGACCTGTCCGCCCCCACCCCGGGCGGTGCCGCCGCGCAGATGCTGGTGCTCACCTCGCTCAGCGACCTCTACGCCCTCGACGACGGGTCCGCGATGCAGCAGCTGTGGATCGACCGGGCCGCCGCGTGGTTCGCGGGGCAGCACGCCGCCAGCGCGGACGACGCCGGCGACGGAGCAGTATGGCTCGGCGGAGCCGCCGCCCGCGCCCTCGCGTGCGACGCCGCCCTGTTCCCGGTGGTGACCGGGCACGTCGACACCCAGCACCTGGACCAGCTCATCGGCCAGTGCGTGCAGATCCAGCGGGCGCTCGACGGCGACGGGTTCGTCCCGGACCGGGGCGCGCACCAGGCACGGATCACCCAGATGATGCGGGACATCCTGGGCACGTGCGCGAAGATCCTCGGCGGGGAGCCCGGCCTGGCCGCCCACCTGCGCCGCAACCTCCTCGGCCACACAGGGCTCGGCGGCCGGTCGCTGCCGCTGGACGTCGGCGACAGGGACGACGTGCCGTGGCAGATCCGGCGGGCCGTCACGGTCCGCGACGCCGGGACCTGCCAGTGGCCCGGCGGGTGCGGCGAGCCCGCCTACGCCTACCACCCCCACCACCTCATCCCCCGCGCCCTCCACGGCCCCACCTGCACCGCCAACCTCCTCACCCTGTGCTACTTCCACCACGAGATCGCGGTCCACCGGTGGGGCTGGACCATCACACTCCACGGCGACGGCACCGCCACCGCCCGATCCCCCGACGGAACCATCCTCAAAGGCGCCGCACGGCCACCCCCGCCCCGGGTAGGAACATGAGGGCGAGACAGACAGCACCGGACCACCGCAGGCCACCACGCCACGCGGTGATCCGGTGCTGCGCGTCAGTACGTCGATCGGCTCCGGCGATTGTTGCGATCGGCGTTTTGGCCTTGATCGCCTGGCCTGTGACTGACCCGGGCTCGACGGCAGCACAGTGAGCCCGGGCGCCGGTCCGTCTCGGGGGGTCAGCCGAGCGCCAGCGCCTGCAGGCGCGAATAGCCGCCGTTGAAGACGTCTTGGTCGCCGGGCAACGACCCGGAGTCGGAGTACTGCCAGAACGTGTAGTAGCCGTATCCGGCCGGGAGCGGGCCGGCGGATCCGCAGTAGCACGCGATCCAGAACGGGTCGTAGTTCTGGAACCCGCTGGCATTGCCGGTGCAGGTGCTCCACCAGTCGAAGGTCGAGTAAATCACCGGGTAGACGTGCTCATCGAACGCATATTCATTGACGAAGTCCCAGATCCAGCTCGTCATCTGGCTCTGCGTCAGGCTGTAGCATTCACCGCCGTACGGGTTGTACTCGATGTCCAGCGCACCGGGGAGCGTCCGGCCGTCGGCCGACCAGCCGCCACCGTGGGCCGCGAAATAGTCGGCCTGCGTGGCGCCACTGGAGTTGTCGGGTACCGCGAAATGATAGGCACCGCGGATAAGGCCCTGGTCGTACGGCCCCACGTACTGGTTGGTGAAGTCCGGGTTGGTGTAATAGGTGCCTTCGGTGGCCTTGGCGTAGACGAAGTCGACTGACGGCGCCACGGAGGCCCAGTTGATCGTGCCTTGGTAGCCGCTCACGTCGATTCCCGGCAATCCGGCGACGGCGGCGGTACTCGCCTGCGGCTTTTTATGCTTGCCGGTCACCACGCCCATGTCGTCCTGCTGCGGGTGAGTGATCTGCTCCGGATGCAACGGCGTGCTGCCAGTGGGCTTGTAGACCGTGACGGTCTTGCCGGTCACCGGGTCATAGGCCCAGGTATGCGGACCGCTGCCGGCCGCTGTGGGCCCGACGGCGCCTGCGCCACCGGGGGTCGTCGCGGCGGCCGCCCCGGTAGCCGTAAACGCACTCGTGATGAGCGCGAGGGCGGCGGCGCCGGTTAGCGCACGGCACGAAAACTTCAGCATGCTTCCTCCTGCAAGGTGGTGGAACGGGGCAGGATGAGGCCGCATCGGCCAGACGCCCCCGGATGCCGGCCGCCTCCCGCCAAGGCGGACGGCCTGTCACGCACCGAATCAGTTTCCTCACGCTGAGGGTAAGACAAACAATTTACAACAATCAAGATCAACGTCGTAACTTTTCAACATTTAGCCTCCGGGGGCGCGTCCGCCCAGCTCAACTACAGATGCGCCGCCGCCGGCCATCTCCGTCACGACCCGGCTCCCGTACGGGTGCGTGTTAAGACGCTGACGCGTCCTGTGTGATCCTGTCGCGCTCCGCCCGCCTCGTGAGACGGGAGGACGATGGCGAGGCGGTCGGTATTGCCGGGTATTACTGCCGCGAAATACGATCCTCTTGTTGGCTGCCACTCGCACAGACGGGGACGGGATGGGGCGGTCGCGGGAACCATCGTTCGGGGAATTGCTGTCCAGGTACCGAGGGGCAGCGGGTTTTACGCAGGAAGAGCTGGCTGAGCGCGCCGGCCTGAGCGTCGGCGCTATCAGCCTGCTCGAACGCGGTTTGCGGATGGCACCGAGACCGCGGACCGTAGCGCGGCTGGCCGCCACCCTCGGCCTCGGCCCGCAACAGTGCCAGCAGCTTGCCGCGGCGGGAAAGCGCAGGCCGGCAGCCAGCCAGCCGAAGGTCATCGTACCCGCGGAGCTTTCTATCCCGCGCACGAGATTCATCGGCAGGGAATGCGAAGTTCGCGACGTCAGCGCCTTGCTCGCCAGGAATGAGATCCGCTTGCTGACCCTGACCGGCCCCCCCGGTGCAGGCAAGACGAGGCTCGCCCTTGAGGTGGCCGCGGAGGTCAGCGGCCACTACCGCGACGGGCTGCTCGCGCTTGGGCTCGGAACGCTGAGCGATCCGGCTCAGGTGATGCCGGCCATCCGTCAGGCTCTCGGCCTGTCAGAGGCCCGGGGGCGGTCGGCACTGGAAGCCGTGACAGCTCACTACCAGGACCGGCAAGCCCTTCTCGTGCTCGACAACCTCGAGCACCTGCTGTCCGCCGGTCATGAGCTCGCGGGACTGCTGGAACGATGCCCCGACGTGCAGCTTCTGGTCACCAGCCGGGCCGCCTTGCGCATCCTGGCCGAGCATGTGTTCCCGGTGTCCGCGCTGCGGTTGCCGAGCCTGGACGAAGAACGAGCCGGTCAGCCGCGAACGCTGAGTGAGGTGCCGGCTGTGACCCTGTTCGCGGAGCGGGCTGCCGCCGCGATGCCGGATTTCCGGATCACCGCGGAGAATGCGCCCGCGGTGGTGGCGATCTGCCGTCGACTCGACGGCCTGCCCTTGGCGCTCGAGCTCGCGGCGCCGTGGATCCGGCTGCTCTCGCCGCAAGGCATCCTCGAACAACTCGAATCGCGTCTGGAACTGCTGGTGGCAGGCGCGCGGGATCTGCCGGAGCGGCAGCGGACGATGCGGTCGGCACTCGCCTGGAGCTGCGGTCTACTGGACGACGAGGCTAGGTCTCTGCTGCGGCGCCTTGCGATCTTCCGGGGCAGTGCGCCGCTCGACGCGCTGGACGAGGTCTGCCAGGCCGCGGGCAGATTGCGCAGCGGGGTGCTGCCGAACATCGCGGTGCTGGCCGAGCACGCGCTGGTTCTCCAGCATGAAGCCGACGGCAGGACCGCGCGGGTAGGCCTCCTGGAGACGGTACGCGAATACGGCAGGGAACTCCTCGACTCGGCCGGAGAATACGACCAGACGGCGGCGGCGCACCTGAACTACTACGTCGCGCTGGCTGCCGAGTTCGAGCCCAATGCGAGATCCGCCGAGCAGGCGTCTTGGCTGGCGAGGCTCAGAAGCGAACGCGACAACATCCGGGCGGCGCTGACGTTGGCGAGTGCGAGCGGAGCTGTTGAAACGGGCTTGCGGCTAGCCAGTTCGCTGACACAGTTCTGGATACTTTCCGGCCTTCGCGCAGAGGGACTGACCTGGCTGACTCGCCTGCTCGGTGTGCCAGGTGAAGTGGCGGCAGGTGTCCGGGGCAGGGCGCTGCTGGCCGCGGGTGAACTGAGCTGGCGGCTGGGCGCTCACGATCAGGCCGCGCGGTATCTGCGCGCCAGCCTGGACATCTTCGAGAAGCTGGACGACGCCAGGGGCACGGCCGAGGCGACACGGTCTCTCGGTGACGCTGAGGGCGCGCGGTGCAACTACCCGGAGGCGAAGCGGCTCATCGAGACGGCAATCGCGGCATTTCGTCGGCTGGATGCGCGCGCGCCTCTCGCGGTTGCCTTGGCAAACCTCGGGATGTACATGTCCCGGACGGGAGACCGGCGCCGTGCCACGGCTCTCTACAACGAGGCCCTGAGCATTCACCGTGAGCTCGAGGACCGGATCGGCATGGCAATGACCCTGACGAACCTCGGCCACCAGGCACAGCTCACGGGCAATCTCGCGCTGGCCGAAAGCCGGCTGCTGGAAGCGGTGGCGGTCGCCCGTCAGCTGGATGTGCCGTACCACCTCGCCGCCGCTTTGGCCAACGTGAGCGATATCTATCGGGCTCGCGGGGATGTCGAGGCTGCGCGCGCCGGATACCAGGAGGCGGTGGACCTGTTCGCCAGGCTTTCGGATATACCGGGCGTCGCGGGCTGCCTGCGGTGCATGGCCTGGGGATCGTGGGCCGACGGCGACCTGGTGCCGGCGGCACGGCTGTACGGGGCCGCGGATACGCTTTCACCGATCGCCGCGAGTTATGACATAGACGACGCCGGGCTGCACGCACGAGTGCGCGCCGACTTGGCGCGCCGGTTGAGTGACCAGGAATATACGGTCGCCTACGATGCCGGCAGCCGCATGTCGTTGACCGAGGCGGTGATGGAAGCATCGGCCGGCTAGTCGGCGGATTGTACGTGTTTGTATTAGTTGTCCGTGGACCTGTGCACGGACGGTTACTACATTGGGCCGCGTGTTCCATCGCCACACCGCATGTCTGCTCGGAGAACTGGCCGGAGACGTGTGTCTGCACCTGGTGACTGCCCGCACCGAATTGCGGATTGACTCGGCGACAGAACGCGACACTACCTACGCATACTCCTTTGCCGAAGACAACAGCGGATCGGGATTCGCCCTGCGGCAGTTCCGTGAGCAGTTGCGGAAAGCCGTGGAGGACGGCTCAGCCTCATTGGAGGCCCTTGCCCGGCACTTCCTCGTCAGCAACCGCACCCTTCAGCGGCGACTGGCCGAACACGGCACCACATGGCGCACGGAACTGGATACCGTTCGTCGCCGGCTGTTCACGGACGTCGCGGGCGCCGGCATTCCCGCCACGCTGGACATGGCTCAGCGGCTGGGATTCACCGACGAGCGTTCGCTTCGGCGGGCACGGCGACGGTGGGAGAACCTGAGTGCGGCTCAGGCGCGGCCGGTGCCGGCGGCCAGTGGTGCGGGCCAGGCGGCGGGGTCGCCCGGGTTGTCCGGCGCGGTGCCGCAGATGACGTAGTGGCGCGGGGTGATGGCCGGCGGGTGGTGTGCGAGGACGGCCATGCAGCGGGCATGCGCCTGCTGCGGCGTGCGGACCGCACCGTTCGCGACCAGGTACGCGACCAGCTGGCGGCCGCCGGCCGACGCGAAGACGCGGGCCACCGCGGGCTCGAGAGCCTCATCCGCCAAGCGCTGCACGCCAGCTACATCTACCCAGCAGTGGTCGACGAGGATCCGGTCCGGGGTGCCGGTGAGGGGTTCCAGCCCGATGATTCCGGGCATCCGGCCGGCGGGCACGTCACCGTGCGCGGCGCCCACCAGCAGGCGTTCGACGGCCCGCAGCACCGACTCCAGTTCGGCCCGCGGCACCAGGCCGGCATCGCCGTTCCATGCGTCCAGCCGCAGGCAGCCATCGATCTGGCTGAGGCTGAACTGGATCGGGTTTCCGTTGGCTGGCGCCGGGCGCCACCGCAACTTGGTCCTGGCGAGCGCGACGTCGATCTCCTCGGGCTGGAACCCGACGCCAGCGGTGAGTCCGGACCACGACTCAGGGACGAGGCAATTGAACATCGGGAAGTAGTTGAGCCGCAGGCCCCGTTCGTGCTCGATCAGTTCGGCCATGGCGTCCCGTTTGACCGCGTCGTACCTGCCGTGCCGGCTTGCCTCCATCACCGTGGTCCAGGTGTGCCGGACCAGGTCGTCGAAACTTCTCCCGCCTGTCTCGATGGTGGCGATGGGGACCTGGGCCAGGGCGCCGACGTAGTTCACCAGGTGGGGCTCGAAACGGTTGCTAGAAACCAGCGGGAACACCAGCTCCGGGTAGCCGGCGCGACGGGCGACCACGGCGCAGATGGCCGCGAGCACGACGCTTGGCCGGCTGGTCCGGGTGCGCGCCGCCACCCGCCGCACGGCCATCGCGGCGGCCGCCGACGACAGCTCCACCACCAGCGACTCACCGCTGGGCAGCGCACCCGGCAACGCGTACAGGCAGCGGGGGGTGCGCCGCGACTGCTCAAGTAGCTGGTCCAGTGCCGCGTCAGTCTTGCGCCGCTCGGCCGGCGTCTCCTCCAGCTCGGCCTGGTCCAGTGGCTGGTGGGTGGCCTGGCGGGCCGGCCGCCGCGCGGGATCGCCCAGCAGGCCGGCGAAGTCGTGCTGGAGGATCCCGATTGCGTCGTGGTCCACCGCCATGTGCGAGAACGCGGCGGCACACGCGATGACCTGGTCGCTCGCGCCGGGAGCGACGGCCACCGCCACGCGCAGCTGACGTCGCGCCGGATCGGGTGACTCGCGCAGCCACGAGACGAGCGCCTCGGCCACCGCGCGCCGGTCCGGTGGTCCCCACTGTCCCTCGCCGAGCGAACAGATTTCCAGCAGCTGAACGCCGGCCGCCGCGACCCGCTGGCGCGGCGGCTCGCCGGGTAGATAGGTGGTGCGCAGGCTCTCGTACCGCGCGATCAGCGCCGCGACCGCCGCGGCCACGTCGTCGACCGGCACGATCGCCGGCACCGGGAGTTCGGCGCACAGCAGCGCGTAGAAGTCGTCGGGGGTCAGGCTCAGCCAGTTGTAGATGTTGAGCTGGCCCAGGGTGAGCGGCCCCTCCCCGGCCCGCTCCCCGGTGAACTCGACCACGACCGGCCGCATCGGGGTCAGCCGCAGGCGGCGCCGGCGGCGCTGACCGGTTCCGGTGCCGGCGATCATCGTTGGTCAGCCGAGCATCTCGCGGAACGCGTCGGCCAGATGCGCCATAGACACCATTTTGATCTCGCCCAGTTCTCTCAGTTCGGAAACAGGGGGTCTGGTGATCGCGGCGCGCCCGAACCGGTCGTCGGTGACCGTGCGTTTGCGCTCGGCAAGCTGGTCGCTGTCCACGCTGACCCTGCTGCCGAAGACAAACATACGCAGACGGCCGCGGGCAGCCCCCTCCGAGATTGCCGAACCCTGGCGTCAGCGCCTGCGGTTTCAGGCATGGCAGCGGGCTTAGGCGCGGCCGGTGCCGACGGCAACAGGTGCGGGCCAGGCGGCGGGATCGGACGGGTCGGACGGCGCGGTGCGGCAGATAACGTAGTAGCGCGGAGTGATGGCCGTGGGGTGGTGTTCGAGGGCGGCCATGCAGCGGGCGTGCGCCTGCTCCGGTGTGCGGACCGCGCCGGCGGCGGCCAGGTAGGCGACCAGCGGCCGGCCGCCGGCCGACGCGAAGACGCGGGCCGCGGCGGGCGCGACGGCCTCGTCCACCAGGCGCTGCACGGCG
>Ga0070714_100000519_pt1 | contig 27946 bp, 46 predicted proteins | sample LARL83metaG_FD_65450 | JGI IMG/M metagenome (GOLD analysis project Ga0070714, IMG submission 65450) | Corn, switchgrass and miscanthus rhizosphere microbial communities from Kellogg Biological Station, Michigan, USA - LAR L8-3 metaG | ecosystem: Host-associated > Plants > Roots > Rhizosphere ... | reverse complement strand
ACGATCTGCAGCGGCTGCAGCGCATCGATCGCTTCGCGCAAATACCGCTGGGTTCGCTCGTTCGGTTTAAAACCGTTGGGAAACTGGAGCAGCGCGCACCCGAACTTCCCGGCCTCGACGATTGGCGATACGCTCTCCACGAACGCACCCGCGTCGGGATGCACGTGCGAGCGCCCGGCTTCCGGCGGGTGCGAGACCGTCTGCGGCACCTTGAAGCAGAAGCGAAAATCCGCCGGCGTTCTCGCGTTCATCCGCGCAACCGTCTGAGGCTGGAGCACGCCGTAGTACGAGGCGTCCACTTCTACGGCGCTAAAGCAGTTTGCGTAATACGGCAGCATCTCGCTCTGCCGGATCGTTCCGGGATAGAACGTGCCGGCCCAATCTTTGTACGAATAACCGCACGTGCCGACGTAGATCATTTCAAAAGAGATACGGTACGAAGCGCTTCGTGCGTGCCATGTACACCCGGTACGGCTCGCCGATAACGGTTCGCCAGTGCGATGCCGATGCCGAGAAACAGGAGCGCGCCGGCGGTATACTTGGGATCGTCCTCAGCCCAGAATAGCAGCGCGCACGGCCAGACGAACACGAGTGACCGCATCGGTGACACCTCCGAACGGCAAAACAAAAGCGGGAGCCGATGACGGCTCCCGCTTGCCTTCTGTACGAGGCGATGCGCTACTTCTTCGCGGCGGCTTTCTTCTTGTTGCCGACGGTCTTCTTCGGACCCTTACGCGTACGCGCGTTGGTCTTCGTGCGCTGACCGCGAACCGGCAGGCCGCGGCGGTGGCGGATGCCCCGGTAGCAGCCGATGTCCATCAGACGCTTGATGTGCGAGCTGACCTCGCGGCGCAGGTCGCCTTCGACCTTGATGCCCTCCGCATCGATCGCCTCGCGGAGCTTGCGCTCCTGGTCCTCGGTGAGGTCCTTGACGCGGACGTCCGCGCTCACGCCGGCGCGCTCGAGCAGGCGCTTCGCAGTGGGAACCCCGATCCCGTAGATATAGGTCAGCGCGATTTCGACGCGCTTCTCGCGCGGCAGATCGATACCAGCAATACGTGCCATTAATTTACCCCTGTACCTGTTTGTGCTTGGGATTGACGTCGCAGATCACGCGCACTTTGCCTTCGCGACGGATGATCTTGCATTTTTCACAGATTCGTTTGACGCTCGGTCGTACTTTCATGACACTTCCTATTTATACCGGTATGTGATCCGCCCGTGACTTAAATCGTAGGGCGAGAGTTCTACCAGGACTCGGTCGCCGGGGAGGATACGGATGAAGTGCATCCGGATCTTGCCCGACACGTGGGCTAACACTCTATGGCCGTTTGTGAGTTCCACCCGGAACATGGCGTTTGGCAGCGGCTCGACAATGGTCCCCTCGACTTCGATCGCTTCTTCCTTAGGCGTCGCGCTCTGCGCCGCTTTCTCGGCTTTTCTGCGGGCTCGGTCGGGGCGGCCTCCGCCGCGTCTGCCACGCGCCATTATTGCACCTCGTTCACGCAGCCATTTCTTCCTTCGGACGATACTTCGCGACGTCGGGGTGTTCGCCGATGTCGCGGAGGGTCAAGATTTTTGGCCCGTCGTCAGTAATGGCGATGGTGTGCTCGAAGTGCGCTGCGAGTTTACCATCTGCCGTGACGACTGTCCAGCCATCCTGCAGGGTTTCCACCGAGTAATGCCCCTCGGTAATCATGGGCTCTATTGCCAGAACTAAGCCGGGACGCAGTTCCAACCCTGCGCCGGCACGTCCGTAATTGGGAACTTGCGGCTCCTCGTGCATCTTCGTGCCGATGCCGTGCCCGACGAGCTCCCGCACCACGCCGTAGCCGTGGGACTCGGCGTGCTGCTGCACCGCATGGCCGATGTCGCCCAGGTGCTTGCCTTGGACCATCTGCGCGATGCCGATCATCAAGCACTCTTGCGTGACGCGCATGAGGCGCTCGGCGTTCTCGCCGACCGTGCCGACGGGAACCGTCACGGCCGAATCGCTGACGTAGCCGTCGAGCGTCGTTCCAATGTCGATGGAGAGCAGGTCGCCTTCCTGCAGCACGTAGTCGCCGGGGATTCCGTGAACGACTTCGTCGTTCGCCGACGTGCAGATGCTGCACGGATAGCCGTGATAGCCCTTGAACGTCGGAACGCCGCCCATCGAACGGATGCCCTGCTCGGCCATCTCGTCGAGTTCGCGCGTGGTCATGCCCGGCTTGACCGCGCGCATGAGATCGCCCAACACTTTCGCGGTCACTTTGCCGCTGCGGCGCATCTTCTCGATCTCGCGGGGTGACTTGATCGTGATCACGACGCGGCGCGCTCCGATGCCCCAAGCTTGGAAACGAGCTCGCGCGTGACGTCGTCCACCGACTTGAGCGCGTCGACGCCGACGAGCTTGCCGGTGTCGCGATAATAGCCGATCAGCGGGGCGGTCTGGTTTTCATAGACGTCCAGACGCTTGGCCACCGTTTCCGGCTTGTCGTCTTCGCGCTGCACGAGCGGGCCGCCGTCCTCGTCATCGATGCCGGCGACGCGCGGCGGATTCGTCACGCTGTTGTACGAGCGGCCGGTGCGCGGGTTGGTCCAGCGCGCCGTCAGACGCGTGAACAGCGTATCGCGATCCGCATTGAACAGCACGACTGCATCGAGCGGCGTGCGGCGCTGCTCGAGGAGCGCGTCGAAGGCTTGCGCCTGCGCAACCGTGCGCGGAAAGCCGTCCATGATGAAGCCGCCGTCAAGCTTTTGAAGCTCGGCTTCGATCATCTTGATGATGACCTCGTCCGGCACGAGCGCGCCGCTCACCATGTAGCTCTCCGCGAGCTTGCCGAGCTGCGTGCCCTTGCTGCGATTCTCACGCAGGATGTCGCCCGTCGAGATCTGCTTGGCGCCGAAGCGCTGCTGCAGAATCTGGGCCTGCGTGCCTTTGCCCGCGCCCGGCGGGCCGAGGAATATCACCCGCATTAGCGCTTGATAAAGCCTCTATAGTCGCGCATTGCCAGACGCGCCTCGATCTGCGTAATGGTGTCGAGCGCAACGCCGACGACGATAAGCAGCGAGGTCGAGCCGAGGTAGAACGTCGTGACCGAGAGGCCGCGCTGCAGCGCGCCCGGCAGCACCGCGAGCAAGCCGAGATAGATCGCGGCGGCGGTGGTGATGCGCAGCAGGATGCGGTTGATGTAATCGACGGTCGGCTGTCCCGGCCGGATGCCCGGAATGAACGAGCCGCTCTTCTTGAGGTTATCCGCGATGTCTTTCGTGTTGACGACCACGGCGCTGTAGAAGAACGTGAAGATCACGACCAGCAAGAAGTACACCAGGTTGTACAGCCACGAGTTCGGGCTGAAATACACGTTCACCCAAGACGCGACGTTGGCCCAGATGCCGGTGCCGCCGGCCTTGTTGAACCAGGACAGCGCTTGCTGCGGAAGCAGCAGAATCGAGATCGCGAAAATGATCGAGATGACGCCGGCGTTGTTCAGACGCAGCGGAATGTAGGTCGAGCGTCCCGCGAACATCTTGCGGCCGACGACGCGGCGCGCTTGCTGCACGGGAACGCGGCGCTGACCCTGATACAGGAAGACGATCGAGATCACGACCGCGATGGCGATCAGAACGTATAGAATCAAGTTGACGATCGACTCGCCGCCTTTGGAGGTCGACGCGTACGTCTGCGCCACGTACTGCGGGTAGCGCAGCACGATGCCGATGAAGATGATCAGCGAGACGCCGTTGCCGATGCCCTTGTCGGTGATCTGCTCGCCCAGCCACATAAGGAAGAGCGTGCCGCCGACCATGGCGATGATCGCGTACAGCATGAACCAGATCGAGTTGTCGTAGAAAACGCCCGACTGGCGCATGAGGTTGGCCATGAAGAACCCCTGCAGCGTGGCAAGCACGATCGTGAGCCAGCGCGTGTACTGGCCGATCTTCTTACGCCCTTCCTCGCCGCCTTTCTTGGCGAGCTCTTCCAGGTTCGGCAGCACGACCGTCATCAGCTGCATAATAATCGATGCGTTGATGTACGGAGTGATGCCCATGGCGATGATGGAGAGCTTCTGCAGCGCGCCGCCCGACAAAAAGCCGAGCAGGTTGTAGAAGACGCCCTGCGAGAGCAGCTTCTGCCAAACCGGTTCGTTCACGTTCGGCAGCTGCACGTGAATCATGAACACGAACACCGCGAACGCGCCAAAAACGAACAGCACCCGCTGGCGGATGTCCGGAACAAGGAGCGCAGCGCGAAGATTGTTCAGCAACTAGGCTTCCTCAATCGTAGCGCCGGCGGCTTGGAGCGCTTCGCGCGCGCTGCTCGAGAACAGCACATCCTTGAAGCGCAGGCCGCTCGGAACGGTCTTGCCGGACTTGCTGCCGCCCAGAATCTTCACGCCGTCGCCGATCGTTTTGATCTTCTTGGCGATCTTGAGCGTCTGCGGCGTCACTTCAACGGTGGTGTCCCAATCCGCGAGATCGTGCAGATTGACGACGGTATAGTGCGTGCGGAAGTGCCCGATGTCGCGCGCCTTCTGCGAATAGCCGCGGCGATGCGGGAGACGGCGCTGCCAAGGAGTCTGGCCGCCTTCGAACGCGGGACCCTTGCCGCCGCCGGAACGAACGGTCTGGCCTTTGCCGCCTTCGCCGCCGGTCTTCACCATGCCCGAGCCATGGCCGCGGCCCACGCGCGTGCGTTTGGGCCAGCTGCCTTTGGCGGGCTTGATGCCGCCGAGCGTCATCAGCGAGCCGTTTGCGGACGCGATATTCGCGCCGCCGGACGTGCTCTTCGCAGCGGTCGATTTGGCCGCGGTGGTCTTTTTCGCGCCGGCCTTCGCGCTGGACTTCGCACTAGCCGATGCTTTTTTCTTGGTCTCTGCCATTGTGTTTATTGTGCCTTATTAAGCTGCAAAAATGTCGGCGACGCTCTTGCCGCGCAGCTGCGCGACTTGCTCCGCCGTCTTGAGGGTACGCAGGGCTTCAACCGTCGCATATACGACGTTGACCGGGTTGCTCGTTCCGAGCGACTTGGTCAGGATGTCGTGAATGCCGGCGAGCTCGAGCACTGCGCGCATCGGGCCGCCTGCAATAACGCCGGTGCCGGGTGCGGCGGGCTTGAGCAGCACGCGCGCGGCACCGATCGTGTGATTGACCTGATGCGGAATGGTCTTCTCGACCATCGGCACCGTCACCAGATTCTTCTTCGCCGCTTCGACCGCTTTGCGGATCGCTTCGGGAACCTCGCCCGCTTTGCCGATGGCAAAGCCGACGCGGCCTTTGCGATCGCCGACGACGACCAGCGCGCTGAAGCTGAAGCGCTTACCGCCTTTGACGACTTTCGCTACGCGGTTCACGCGCACGACGGTCTCTTCGAATCCGGAATTGTCGCGATCGCGACCACCACCACGGTATTGCATTAGAACTCCAGTCCCGCTTCACGAGCTGCGTCGGCCAGCGCCTTCACGCGGCCATGGTACTTCAAACCGCCGCGATCGAAGACGACCTGCGTGATGCCGGCCTGCTTCGCTTTGGCAGCGATCGCCGTGCCGATCTTCTCGGCGGCGGCGAGGTTGGTCGTCGACTCCAGGCCGTCGGCAAGATCTTTCTCGCGCGTCGAGGCCGCGACGATGGTGTGACCCTTCGCGTCGTCGACGACGGTCGCGTAGATGTGATGCAGCGTGCGGCGCATCAGCAGACGCGGCCGCTCGCCCGAACCCTCGAGTTTGCGGCGCAGCCGGCGATGGCGCTTCTGACGGCTGATGTCTTTGGAAACCGTAGCCATTACTTCTTCCCTGCCTTGCCGGCCTTACCGAGTTTCTTGCGAACGACTTCCGCGGCGTAGCGGACGCCCTTGCCCTTGTAGGGCTCCGGCGGACGCAGGCTGCGGATCTCGGCGGCGACCTGGCCGACTTGCTGCTTGTCGATGCCCTCGACGTGAATCTTGTTCGTGCCCTCGACCGAAAGCGTAATGCCCTGCGGCGCCTTATACGTGACCGGGTGCGAGTAGCCCAGCGTCAAGTTGACGCCGTCGCCCGACTTGGCGGCACGATAGCCGACGCCTTGAATCTCCAGGCTCTTGCGAAAGCCTTTGCTCACGCCCTCGATCATGTTGCTGACGAGAGTGCGCGTGAGGCCGTGCGCGGAGCGGTGCTCTTTCGCATCACCCTTGCGCTCGACCAGCACTTTGCCGTCCTCGAGCTTCACCGTGACGTGCTGCAGCACGCGCTGGCGCAGCTCGCCCTTGGGCCCTTTGACGGCGACTTCGCCGTCGTTAATCGTAACGTTTACGCCGCCGGGAACGGCGACCGGTAACTTACCAATTCGTGACATATTCGATTACCACACGTACGCGAGGACTTCGCCCCCGCAGCCTTCTTTTTTGGCGCGCTTGCCGGACATGATGCCCCTGGACGTCGACATGATGACGAGTCCAAGGCCGCCGAGCACCCGCGGAATCTCGGTCTTGGTCGTGTACACGCGCAAGCCGGGACGCGAGATGCGGCGCAGTCCGGTGATGATCTTCTCTTTGTTCGGACCGTACTTGAGCTTGATCCGAATCGTGCCTTGCGGCCCTTCGTTCACACGCTCGAAGTCGTTGATGAAGCCTTCGTCCTTGAGGATCTGCGCGACGGCCGCTTTCATGCGCGACGCGGGAACGTCAACCACGTCGTGATTGGCGGTGTTCGCGTTGCGGATGCGCGTGAGCAGATCGGCGATGGGATCGGTGATGACAGCCATGATCTCGTCTCCTCTCCTACCAGCTGGCCTTGGTCACGCCGGGGACGTTGCCCTTATGCGCGTTCTCACGGAAGCAAATGCGGCACAGCGCGAACTTGCGGTACACGCCGCGCGGCCGGCCGCACAGCTGGCAGCGGTTGTGCGCGCGCACCTTGAACTTAGGCGTGCGTTTCGATTTTTCAATAAGAGCCGTCTTGGCCATTAACGTGCACCTGCTTTTTGGAGCGGCAAGCCCATTGCCGTCAGGAACTCGGTCGCCTCTTCGTCGTTCTTGGCGCTCGTCACGATGACGATGTCCATGCCGCGCATCTTGTCGACCTTGTCGAAGTTGATCTCGGGGAACACGATCTGCTCGCGCAACCCCATGTTGTAGTTGCCGCGGCCGTCGAACGACTTGCGCGGAAGACCGCGGAAGTCGCGAATACGCGGCAGCACGACGTTGAAGAGCTTGTCGAGGAAGACGTACATGCGCTCGCCGCGCAGCGTCACCTTGGCGCCGATGTTCATGCCTTCACGAAGCTTGAACGCCGCGATCGACTTCTTCGCTTTGGTGACGACCGGCTTCTGGCCGCTGATCGCCTGCAGTTCGGAAACGGCGGTGTCGAGCACTTTGGAGTTGCTGATGGCATCTCCAACGCTCATGTTGATGACAACCTTCTCCAGCTTCGGGATCTGGTTGACGTTCTTGTAGCCGAAGCGCTCCTGCAGTTGCTTGCGGACTTCTTTGCTGTATTTCTCTTTGAGACGAGCTGCCATGCTAGGCTCCCTTAGCCGAAAGACGTGCAGGTTCGCCGCACTTGGCGCAGACGCGATGCGTGCCTTCCGGGGTCTCCTTGTGACGGATGCGCGTCGGTGCTTTGCACTTCTCGCATACGTACTGGAGCGCCGAGAGCGGAAGCGGAGCTTCCTTCTCGAGAATACCGCCGGTTTGCGCAGCGCCGCCCATGTTTTGCTGCTGCGTACCCTGCTTGGTGTGCCGTTTGACGATGTTCAGGCCTTCTACCGTTGCCATTCCCGCCTTCGGGAACACGGCTTTGACCGTACCGCGCTTGCCTTTTTCTTTGCCGCGGCGAATCATGACGGTATCGCCTTTGATGATGTTCATAGCCATGTGAGTTAGAGTACCTCCGGCGCCAACGACGCGATCTTCAGAAAGCCGCGGTCGCGCAGTTCGCGCATGACGGGGCCGAAGACGCGCGTGCCGCGCGGATCCAGGTTGTCCTTGTCGCCCTTGATGATGACGCAGGCGTTGTCGTCCGACTTCACGACCGAGCCGTCGGCGCGGCGGATCGGCGCAGAGGTGCGCACGATCACGGCTTTGACGACTTGGCCCTTCTTGACGGCCGCACCCGGAATCGCGCTCTTCACCGTGCCGACGACGACGTCGCCGACGTGCGCGTATGGGTGGCGGCTGCCGCCGGTGACGTGAATGACGAGCAGCTCGCGAGCGCCGGAGTTGTCGGCTACTTTGAGGCGCGTTTCTTGCTGAATCATGTTACTTCGCGCGCTCCACGATCTCGACCAGGCGCCAGCGCTTGTCCTTGGACAGCGGACGGCATTCCATGATGCGAACGGTATCGCCGGTCTTCGCGTCGTTCGTTTCGTCGTGCGCTTTGAACTTCACGGACTTGCGAACGATCTTGCCGTACACGGGATGCGGTACGCGCGTCTCCGACACGACGACAATCGTCTTGTCCATCTTGTCCGAAACGACGCGGCCCTGTTTCATGCGGCGGTTATGCCGCTCGTTATTAAGCTGCTCCATTCTTAGCCTCGGCGATCCGTTTCTCGGAGATGACGGTTTGAATTTGCGCGTACGTGCGGCGCATGGCGCGCACTTTGCTGAAGTCGGACAGATGGCCGGTGCGCAGGGCGAAGCGAAGGTTGAAGAGCTCTTCCTTCGTTTCTTTGGCCTTCTGCTGCAGCTCGCCGATCGTCAGGTTGCGAAGATCTTTGAAATCGTGGGTCTTCATGCTTGCTGCGCTGCCTCCTCACGCGAAATGATCTTCGTCGCGATCGGGAGCTTCGAAGCGGCGAGCTCGAGTGCGCGCTTGCCGACGTCCGGCGCAACGCCGGAAAGCTCGAACAGCACGCGTCCCGGACGCACGACGGCGACCCAGAACTCGGGATTACCTTTACCGGCGCCCATGCGGACTTCGGCCGGCTTCTTCGTCACCGACTTGTCGGGAAACACCTTGATCCAGACCTTACCGCCGCGCTTGATGTGACGCGTCATCGCAATACGCGCCGCTTCGATTTGACGGTTGGTCATCCAGCACGGCTCCAGCGCCTGCAGGCCGAACTCGCCGAACGTCAGCGTGCTGCCGCGCAGCGCTTTGCCGGTCATGCGGCCGCGATGGACTTTACGCCATTTGACTCGCTTGGGGGTTAACATTACTCAGCACTCTCCGTGGTGGTCGCTTCAGCCGGAGCTGCCGCAGCCGGAGTCTCGGGAACGATTGCTTGCGCTTCCGCGCTGTCGGCAACGGGCGCCGATTCAGTGCGCGGTGCACCGCCGCGGCGTCCGCGTCCGCCGCGATCGCGACGATCGCGGAACTGCGGGCGGTCCGCGCGGCCCTCGCGCTCGCCGCGCGCATGGTCGGGCAGCACTTCACCGCGATAGATCCACACTTTGACGCCGATACGTCCGAACGTGGTGAACGCTTCGACGTGCGCGTAGTCGATGTCGGCGCGCAGCGTGTGCAGCGGCACCTTACCGTCGTGGTTGCGCTCGGTGCGGGCGATTTCAGCGCCGCCGAGGCGGCCCGAAACCTGGACCTTCACGCCGCGCGCGCCGGCCTTCATGGTGCGCATGATGGCCTGCTTCATCGCACGACGGAACGCGATGCGCTTCTCGAGCTGGTCGACGATGTTTTGGCCAACCAGACGCGCATCCAATTCCGGATGCTTGATCTCCATCACGTTGACTTGCACGGACTTGCCGGTCAGCTTTTCGAGGTTCTTACGGATCTCTTCGATACCGACGCCGCGCTTGCCGATGATGATGCCCGGCTTGCCCGTGTTGACGATCACGCGCGCTTGATTGGCACGGCGCTCGATCTCGATCTTGCTGATCGCCGCCGGACGCATCCAACGCGTGAAGTACTTGCGGATCTTGTGATCCTCGTGAAGCCAATCTTTGTAGTGTTTTTTCTCGAACCAGCGGCTGTCCCACGTACGCGTGATGCCCAGGCGCAGGCCGACCGGATGAATTTTTTGTCCCATGTTTACTCCGCAGCCCCCGCCGTTTTCTTACGCGAGGTGGTTTTGCGCGTCGAGGTCTTGCGCTTGGCCGGCGCCTTGCTGCCGCCCGCAGCTGCCGCCGTCGCGGTCGTGCGTTTCGTGGCGCGCTTCAGACCGATGGACGCTCCGCCCTTGGCCTTACGCTTCTTCACCGGCGGCTTCTCGCCGACGGCAACCGTAACGTGCGACATGCGCTTGCGCTTGAAGTTCGCGCGGCCTTGCGCACGCGGATCCAGGCGTTTGGTGAAACGGCCGCCCGGACCGCCGTCTACGGTTATGCGGGTCACGTACAGCTCGTCGGTGTTCATGTCGTGATTGTTCTCGGCATTGGCGACCGCGCTGCGGAGCAGCTTCTCGATCGGCTCGGCCGCGAACACGCCGGCGAATTGAAGCAGCACGAGCGCTTCTTTCACGCTCTTGCCGCGAATGGCGTCTGCAACGCGGCGCAGCTTGCGCGGGCCCATGCGCGCAAACTTTAGATGAGCGACGGCTTCGGTGCGAACTTGCGTATCTGCCATGTTACTTCACCGCCGCCTTGTCGCCGCCGTGGCCGCGGAAGTTGCGCGTGGGCGCGAACTCGCCGAGTTTGTGGCCGACCATGTTTTCGGTAACGAAGACCGGAACGTGCGCTTTGCCGTTGTGCACGCCGATCGTGTGTCCCACCATCGCCGGAATGATCGTCGACGCGCGGCTCCACGTCTTGATGACGCGCTTGTCGCGACGCTCGTTCATCGCTTCGATTTTCTCGATCAGGTGGTCCGCGACGAACGGACCTTTCTTTAAGCTACGTCCCATTATTTGCTACCACGTTTACGGACGATCATGTTTTGCGTGCGCTTGTTGCGGCGCGTCTTCTTGCCCATCGTCATCTGGCCCCAAGGCGTGGTCGGCGGACGACCGGAGGTCGAACGCGCTTCGCCGCCGCCGTGCGGGTGATCCACCGGGTTCATCGCGATACCGCGAACGCTCGGGCGCTTTCCGCGATGGCGCTGACGGCCTGCTTTACCGATGACTTCGTTTTCGTGCTCGACGTTGCCGAGCTGGCCGATGGTGGCGCGGCAGACCACGAGGATCTTGCGCACTTCACCCGACGGCATACGCACCTGCGCGTAGTCGTCTTCCTTGGCCATCAGCTGCGCGGAGCCGCCGGCACTGCGCACGAGCTTGCCGCCCTGTCCGGGACGCAGCTCGATGTTGTGAATGACGGTACCGACCGGGATGTTCTTGATCGGCAAGCAGTTGCCGGTCTTGATATCCGCGCCCGGACCCGACTCCACGACGTCGCCGACTTTGAGGCCGAGCGGCGCGAGGATGTAGCGCTTCTCGCCGTCGCGATAGTTGAGCAGCGCGATACGGGCGGAGCGGTTCGGATCGTACTCGACCGTCGCAACTTTCGCGGGAATCGCGTCTTTGCTGCGCTTGAAGTCGATGATGCGATAGAGTTTGCGCGTGCCGCCGCCTTTGTGGCGAACGGTGATGTGGCCGTTGTTGTTGCGCCCGGAATGCTTCTTGCGGACTTCAACCAGCGACTTCTCGGGTTCGACCTTCGAGAGGTCGGAAAAGTCGATCGTCGTCATGAAGCGCTTGCCGGCGCTGGTCGGCTTATATTTCTTAACTGGCATGATTACTGCTCGAAATAGTTGATGCCGCCCAGCTCGATTTTCTGGCCCGGCTTCAGAGTGACGATGGCCTTCTTATAGTCTTTCGTATGGCCTTGCGTGCGAACGCCGCGGCGCGCGAAGCTCTTGCGCTTGCCGCCGATGTTCACAGTGTTGACCTTGACGACGTTGACTTTGAAGATTTCTTCAATCGCGTGACGGATCTGCGTCTTGGTCGCTTCCGGATGAACGACGAAGCTGTACTGCTGGCCGAGCGCATTCGCCATCGATTTCTCGGTGATGCGCGGCGAGACGATTACGTCGCGTGCGTCCATTACTTGCTCTCCCCGTTGCCGCCGGCAAGGGTGCCGACCAGCTGCGTGTACGCCTGCGCGGTGAACACCAGGCGGTTGAAGCGCAGCACGTCCTTCACGTCGAGCGCGCCCGTGTGCGTGATGCCGACCTTGCGAAGATTGCGGCCGACGCGGTGCAGCTTGTCGCCGACCTGTTCGTCGCGGCCGAAGACGACGAGCGTCGTCTGGCCCTTCTTCGCATCCTTAGCGCTGCCGAACAGCAGGCTTGCGAACTGCGCGGTCTTCTCGAGGTTGAAATTCGCTGCGTCGAGCACCGTCACGGCGTTGTTACGGAAACGATCCGCAAGCGCGGCAACGAATGCGGCGCGGCGCTCTTTCTTGTTGAGATCCGTGACGTAGCTGCGCGGCTGCGGTCCGAAGACGACGCCGCCGTGCGTCCATTGCGGCGAACGAATCGAGCCTTGGCGCGCGCGGCCGGTGCCTTTTTGCTTCCACGGCTTGCGGCCGCCGCCGCTCACTTCGTCGCGCTTCTTGGTCGATGCGGTGCCGGCACGCGGGTTTGCGAGCTCGCGGAACACCGCGCGGAAGATCGCGTGCTGCTTGTCGCTGTAATCTTGATTGAATATCTCGGGCGTCGCTTCTTCGCGAACGACTTTCCCGTTGACGTCGATGACGCTAGGCATTGGCCACCGCCTTCACGCTCTTGCGCACGACGACGAGTGCGTTCTTGGGTCCCGGAATCGGGCCGCGCACGAGCAGCAGATTGCGCTCCGCATCGGCTCTCACGATCTCGAGATTCTGATGGGTGGTGCGGTCGACGCCGAAATGACCCGGACGGCGGCTGCCCTTCACGGTGCGTCCCGCGTTGGTGTCGCCGTTCGAAGCGGGCTGGCGGTGAATCATCGAGCCGTGGCTCGCGCCGCCGCCGCTGAAATTGTGGCGCTTGATGCCGCCCGCGAAGCCGTGGCCCTTGGAGATGCCCACGACGTCGACGCGATCGCCCGGCGCGAACTCGGAAACCGTGATGGTTTGACCGGCCTCGATACCGTCGATGTCGTCGCGGAATTCGCGGATCCAACGCTTCGGTTCCGCGTCGTTCTTCTTATAATGTCCGGCAAGGGCACGCGAGACGCGCGACTTCTTGATGTCGCCGAAAGCGAGCGCGACAGCTTCATAGCCGTGCTTCTCTTTCGTTCTGCGCTCGACCACCGTGCAGGGACCGGCTTCGATCACCGTGACCGGGACGTATTTCCCGTCATCGGTGAAGACGCTCGTCATCCCAACCTTGCGGCCAAGGATGTTCTTCATCTAAATCCTCGTCCTAGTGAGTATGCAGCACACGGGCCCAGGCGTACTGCTCTATTTTTTCATGGGCACGCGCGAAAAGGCGCGGCCCACCGTGGACCACAACCTCGGCAGTTTACAGGAAATCGCGGAGCGCGTCAACCTCGATTAAGGCTGCGGTCGCCCTCCCCCCGGGATCGCATGCGGCGGCGGCGGGGGCGGCGGGGCGAAGTGCGGCGCTCCACCCTGCGGCGCTCGCTCGTGCGGCGCTTGAAACGGCGGCGGCGGCGGAGCGCCTACCCGCGGAGCGACGATGGGCGCGGCCCCCATCGGCGGCGCGACGGCGATCGGCTGCTCCGAACGCGGCGCCGCCGGCAGGGCTCGCGTGCGCAGCGCCGTCTCGACGGGCACACATCGCCCGTTTACCAGGTGCCGCTGCACGGTGCGGGTCGCGTAGTCGCGGTGACCTTGCACGCAAACGGGGTGGGTTTGGTTGAAGACATGCGCTTCTTCACCGGGACAGTTCAGACAAGCTGACGGCAAGCCGGGCAGCAAGCCGTACGACAGGCAATGCTGCACGGTGTAGTGAGCCGCGGTCGGAACAACCACCGTGATCGAGGGACATTCCGGCTCGCTGCCGAGCGCCAGGCCGGTCGAGGCGAGTACGGAGATCGTCAGTGCGAGGAGCCGCTGAAACATGACGCACACACCCTTTCGCTTACGAGCATACCATCGCAAGCGCGCCGTAAAAAGTCAGCAAGACGACAGTATTTTCACCGCGGTCGCGAGGAGGGTGCCGGCTTGGGCGGCGCGGCCTTCGACGGGGCGAGGTTGTTGCAGGACGGATTGGTCAGCGTCAATTTCTTGCCCGGCGTGCTCGTAGGAGGCTCGACGTAGTACACGGCGGCATAGCGTCCGGCGCCGCACGAGGTGGGAATCAGCGTACTGTGGGGGTCGCCGGGGACGATCGGCTCGTACGCGCAGTTGGTCGTGCAAACCTGAACGTGCCGCGCCCAGTCCGCGTACGCTAAGTCGCCGACGGTTTGCGGCTGCGCGGATGCGGAGCAGTAATAGACCGACGATCCGAGCGGGATCGGCGCGAAGTCGGGCACGGATGCGTTCGGAAGCGGCGGACAGGCAGAGGCAACGCCGCTCAGACCGATCATGGTCATCAAAAGAAGGCCGAGGAATTTCGTCATGCGACTGCACCTCGAGGCGGGGCTTCAATTGTACTTCCGCTCGGCCAAATAGTTAAGAAGGGCGCCCGTTTTTTGGACGCCCTTCGTTCGTTCTTACATCTGGTTCATCGGCTTCATCGCCGGATCCGGAATACCGCTGGGACAGATCTTCGCTTGCTGTGCCGGGGAGACATAGTAAGCGTGCACGTCATAGTGCGGCACCGGGAAGCCTTCGTGGCCTTTCGGCTCGTATTCGAAATCGACGTGATCGATGTGATATCCCGGCAGCGCGTGCAGATTCGCGTAGCTGAAACCTTTCTTCAGTTGCTGCACGGAGACCATGATCTCCGAGAACACGGGCTTGCCTTGCCACGTACCGTAGATCGGTCCGAGCGGCAACGTTTTCAAGGCAGCCCAGTGTTCGCCCATCGTTTGAATGCACGGCGAGACCATGACGGCGTCTTTCGGAATGCCGGCCGGATGAACTTTCGGCTGCGGCGGCAACTGGGGCGCGCCTTTCGGCGGCGCGGCCACGGCGAATGCGGTGCTCAGCGCCAGCGTCAATGCAAAAAGCGAGAGGCGTTTGAACATGCTCACTCCTTTCGAGAGAGCGAGCTGTTCAGTGGCGCGCCTTCGCCTCCTTTTGTCGCAGCGAAAATGGGGACAAACGTCTCAACGAACGCACGCGCACGCGGCGCGTTTCAGCCGCGAGCCCACGTTTCCACGCTTCGAGCAGATCGCTCACGGTGAGGATGCCGGTCCATTGACCGGCGTCATCGATCACCGCGACGCTGCGGTGTCCGCTCGTCGCCATAACGCTTGCCGCGGCGCGCACGCGATCTTCGGGATGCACGACGACCGGTTTGCGCGCCAGCGATGCGATCGTGGCGCCATCGGTGCCGGCCGTGCGCGCGTGCTGCACAATCGCCGCATGCGCGACGAATCCGAGCAGCATTCCGCCGGCGTTTACCACGGGATACTCGACGAAATGCAGATCGGTGTCGAGCTGCGTGAGACGCTTTGCGACCTGTGCCACCGTCGCATCCTGCTCGAGCACCACCAGTTGCTCGCGCGGCGCCATTACGGCGCCTACCGCGATAAGTTCGAGCGGATGCACCGAATACTCGCGCGCGACGTGCATGCCGCGCCGCGCAAGCTTCTCGGTGAGAATCGAGCGCGGTACGAAGATGACGGTGAATGCGGTCGCAGCAACGCAGCCGATAAAGATTGGCGGCAGCAAGCCCCATGCATGGGTGGTTTCGAGCGCAAACATCGTTGCCATGAACGGCGCACGCATCGTGCCTCCCATGATCGCCGCCATGCCGACCGCGGACCACACCATCGCGTCGTGTCCCGGAATAACGAGTGAGAGCAGCGTGCCCATCGCGCCGCCGATCATGAGCAGCGGCGCCAGCACGCCGCCGGACGTGCCCGAACTGAGCGCAGCGATCCAAATGACGACCTTCACGACGATGATTCCGGCCACGACGCCGACGGCGAGCTGCGCGTTGAGCATGCCGTTAATCGTGCCGTACCCGACTCCGAGCGCTTGCGGAACGAACCATCCGCCGATGCCGACCACGGCGCCGCCGATTGCGGGCCACCACATCCAATGCACGGGCAGCCGTTCGTACGCGTCCTCGGTGAGGTACACCAGTTTCGTCATGATCGCCGAGACGATTCCACCGGCGAGGCCGACGATCGCGGCCCACCCGAAGGCGTCCGGAGCGATCGCATGCGGATGCGCCACGAGAAACGGCGGGTTGGGACCGATGAGCATCGCGCGCATGACGTCGGCGATGAAGGCGGCGACGGCCACGGGAATGAAACTGCGCGGCTTCCATTCGAAGAGCAGCAGTTCGACGGCGATAAGCACCGATGCAATCGGCGCGCCGAACGTGGCCGCCATGCCGCCCGATGCGCCGCAGACCAGCAGCGTGCGCCGCTCCACGGACGAGAGGCGCAAGAACTGCGCGAACAGCGAACCGAACGCCCCGCCGGTCATGATGATCGGCCCTTCCGCACCGAAGGGACCGCCCGTGCCGATCGTGATTGCGGAGGCGATCGGCTTGAGATAAGCGACGCGCGCTTGAATGATGCTGTCGCGATCGAGAATGGCCTGAATCGCTTCGGGAATGCCGTGGCCGCGAATCTTGTCGGTGCCGAACCTGGCAATGAGCCCGACGACCAAGCCGCCCACGATCGGTATCGCGATCGCGATGGGCCCAAGCACGTGGGGGTTGGGCTGAACGAGCGTGGACCCTATACGGTGAAAATACAGCGCGTGCGTGATGAAGCCAATGAGCACGAGCAAGATCTTCGCGACGACCGCGGATGCGACGCCGATTAGTACCGCAAAGCCGCTCATCACGAGCAAGCGTCGCGGATCGGTGGTGAAGTCGGCGAGCTTGCTGCGTTCGGATTTGATCATCGTCCGATGCATCATAACGAAAGTCGGCACGCCGCGCTACGGATTATGGCGGCGTGCCGATCGCTTTGCGCAATGACTATGGTTAGTTTCTAGACGAGCGCCGTCGCGATAAACGTGCTTCCGCTATAGTAACCGTAGGCATCGACGATTTGGCCCGGCTGGATCGGGCCGTTCACCGTATAACCCGACTGCAATGCCGGTGCGGCGTACACGTACGTGGGCGTGCCGTTCGCACCCAGCACCATCAGCAGGTCGCCCGAACGTCCGATGACCACGCCCTGCACCTGCTGGGGCGCGTATCCGCCGTACATCGAGTAGGTATCGTACGTATAACCGCTCGCCGGCGCGCAGTTCTCGTCGCCGTCTTCATCGCCCGCAAGGCAGCTGCCGTACGGCGTTGCGTACGCCGTGGGGCCGTAGTTCAGCGGTGCGGTGTACGCCGGCTGCGAGTAATACGCCCCAGGTGCATAGTTCTGGCACGAGTTACCGCTCGTCGCCGCGGTGAGCGCAAGCGAGGTTAGATCGTTCGAGTTCAGGCTGTTCGAGTTTCCGGTCAGCATGCCCACGACCGCAGGAAGCAGCGCCGCATACAGCGCGGACGACGAGTTGCCGCTGCAATACATCGGCGGTGCATACGCGTACTGATACTGCGGGGCATAGCCGTACTGCGGCGCAGATCCGTAGTCGTAGGCATAGTTCGTATATACCGGGGGCGCATACGTGTAATAGCCGTTCGCGTACGTTACCGGCATCGTCACGTAGGTGCCGACCGGTATTGCGGGCGCGGCCGTACCGGCGACGACGTCACGGACGATTACCGGCGAGCCCGCCGGCGGATCGATCACGACTTCGTTGCTGCGAACGCGGGCCACGCGTCCTGCGATGTATCGCGGATGGTACACGACCGGAATCGAACGCGCGCGGGAAACGTAGACCGAGCGAACCAGCGGCGATGCCGAAACGGTTCGCCTCACGAGCGTTCGCCGTACGCGCGGAGCCGAACGCACGTACTGCACGAACGGCGCGGCCTTCGGCGCGCGAAGCGAACGAACGTTACGTTCGGGTGCTACGCGCAGCGTGAAAGGCGCACGGTACCGTGCGCGAGGTGCGGGCGCGGCATACGAACGCTGTACGTGCATCGCTCGAACCGGTGCATACCGCTCAATTCGACGGGGTGCTGCGTAGTGGCGCGTTATGCGAGCCGGCGCGGCATAGTGACGCGTTACCGGCGCGGCATAGTGCCGCGTTACGGGCGCGGCATAGTGCCGCGTTACGGGTGCGGCATAGTGCCGCGTTACGGGTGCGGCGTAGCGACGCATTACGGGCGCGGCGTAGTGCTGAACGCGCGGTGACGAATAGCGGCGGACGGGAGCCGATGCCCGTGCCGGCGCCGCGGCGCGGGCCGGAGCGCTCGTGCTGCGCGTGCTGTTTCCGTGCGGGTGCGCGGCGGCGGGCAGCATCCCGCAGAGTGCGAGTGCGACGCTCGCGCCGCTTGCTAAGATTCCTTTGAGGAGACTGCTCGTAGAGTTTCGCATCGTATCCTCGCTTGTTCCCGGATTGTTTCCGGAAGGTTAACGTGCGGACGATGCGTGCCGGTTCGCAGGCAGCCCCTCGACAGGCCTTCGGCCGAGGTGATTACGTGAAAGCGCTTAGGCCCGTGATTGCTTGGCCGAGGATGAGCGTGTGGATCTCGCTCGTGCCTTCGTAGGTGAGGACCGATTCAAGGTTGTTCATGTGCCGGATCACCGGATACTCCAGGGTGACGCCGTTCGCGCCCAGGATCGAACGCGCCTCGCGTGCGATGCGAAGCGCTTCACGCACGTTGTTGAGCTTTCCAAAGCTCACGTGCGTGGGATGCGCGCGGCCTTCGTCCTTCATGCGCCCGACGTGCAGCGCCAGCAGCGTTCCCTTATTCAACTCGAGCAGCATGTTGACCAGCTTCTCCTGCGTGATCTGAAAACTGCCGATCGGCTGACCGAACTGCACGCGCGTCTTCGAGTATTCCAAAGCCGTCTCAAAGCACGCGCGTGCGGCCCCCATCACGCCCCACACGATGCCGTACCGCGCTTCGTTCAGGCAGGCGAGCGGACCGCGAAGCCCCCGCACCTCCGGAAACGCGGCTTGTGCGGGCACGCGACAGTTGTCCAGCACCAGCTCGGACGTCACCGAGGCGCGCAGCGAGAGTTTGCGTTCGATCGCATGCGCGCTAAAGCCCTTGGTGTCCGTCGGCACGGCAAATCCGCGAATGCCTTCGTCGGTTTGCGCCCAGACGATCGCGACGTCGGCGATGCCGCCGTTCGTGATCCACATCTTTGTGCCGCTGATAATCCAATCGCTGCCGTCGCGACGCGCGAACGTGCGCATATCGCCCGGATTGCTGCCGAAGTCCGGCTCCGTCAAGCCGAAACAGCCCAACACTTCGCCGGCAGCCATGCGCGGCAGCCAATACTGCTTCTGCTCTTCACTCGCCCAGCGGTGAATCGCGAACATCGCGAGCGATCCTTGCACCGAGGCAAAGCTGCGCACGCCCGAATCTCCGGCCTCGAGTTCCATGCACGCGATGCCGTAGGCAACGGCACTGGCGCCGGGACACCCATGGCCGTGCAGATGCATGCCGAGCAGTCCGAGATCGCCGAGCTGTTTGCCGAGCTCGCGCGGCAACGTACCCTCTTCGAACCATTGCGCGATGTTCGGCGTGATGCGATCGCGCACGAAGGCCCGCACCGTATCGCGCACCATGCGCTCCTCGTCGTTCAGGAGGGCATCGACGTTGAGAAAATCTTGCGGATTGGGCAGCGTAACGGATTTATGAGTCGCGGCGGTCATGATTCCTAACGTTTGAGGACGCGGGCAATTTTATCGAAGAGCGCTTCCATCGATCGTTCGTTGGCGTCCTCGAGCCTCCGCCACAGCAAGCGGCCTTCGGTATCGCTCAGCGTGGCTTCGATGCGGTGTTGAATGGTCGTTTTCTTCGCATCCCCGCTCAAGTAGAATCCATGCGTGCCTTCGAAGCCTTCATTTTGAATCCGCCATACGATACGCTCTTCGGGAACCACCTCTTCGAGCACCGCATGAAATCCGTTGTGCCACTCCTCAGTTTTACCCGGCAGCAGCGGCCCCGGGGACCGCATGAACGGCTGCGCGGCGAACGGCCAGACGACGTCGTTAGACGTTCCCATGTCGACGAGCAGTTGAAAGATTCGCCGGCGCGTACCGGAGAAAGTGCGTTCGCGAACGTCGTGCAGCGGTATCGGCATGCGTTCCCCTTCGCCGGGCGACCAGGCGTATCCATGCCGCGGGTTGGGTAGAGAGCAAAGAATGGCCACATGGGGAGAGGCCGGGACACCCGTACCGCTTGAAGACGAGCGGTCGCTACGCGTTTGGGGGGATTCGGTGGACGAGTTCCGGATCGCCGGCGACGTCATGCCTGCGCTGATGTGGATCGCCGCATCCGACGGCACCATCGAGTACGTCAACCAGCCCTGGCTGGACTACACGGGAATCACGGTCGAGGCTATGCGCGAGAGCGGCATCAAGAACCTCGTACACCCCGACGAGCTCGGCTCGATGTGGGAGTGCTGGAACAGGGCTCTGGCTACCGGCGAACCATACGAGATGGAGTACCGGCTGCGCAATGCGCGCAGCGGCTCATATCGCTGGTTTATCGCCCGAGCGGCTGCGTATCGTAACGACGCCGGCGAGGTCGTACGCTGGGTCGGCACCGCAACCGACATCGATGCGCAGAAACGCGCGAACGACAATTTGCGATTCGTCCTGGACGCATCGAACATTCTGAGCAGCAACCTGGAGGTCGACGCGGTCTGCAGCGCCCTTGCCGATCTGGCCATACAACGAGTTGCGGATTGGTGCTTCATCGTTATCAAGGACGGCCGGGGCGGTTATCAAACGCGGGCTATCGCGCATCGCGATCGCGAACGCGTCAGGCTCATCGCCCAGTACCGCGAGCGCTATCCCATACGACACGGATCGCCCCTCGATCGCGCGATACGCCGCAACACGCCGGTTCTGGTCCCTTCGATAACAGAGCGCGAACTTGCCGAGGCAGCCGACGATGCGACGCACTTGGAGATCTTGGAAAGCCTGGGCATGCGTGCGGCAATGCTCGTGCCGATATCGACGACGGAGGGGGTCGTGTTCGGCGGCATCATGCTCGTGTCGTCGGAATCCGCGCGCACCTACAACACCGCCGATCTCGAAGTCGCGGAGATGGTTGCACACCGCGCGGCGGCCGCCATACAAACCGCCATGGCCTTCACACAAGAGCGCGAGCGCGCGCAGCGCCTGCATTTTATCGCCGAAGCGAGCGAACTGCTCGTGCAATCGACGGACCTGCAAAGCATGCTCGACGATCTCAGCCGGTACATCGTCACTGCTATGGCGGATCTCGCATACGTTATTCTCGCCGAGCAGCGCGAATCGCTGCGCACGGTTGCCTGTGCCCACGCCGATCCGGAAAAAGCCGAGATCGCGGAGCGCCTGCGCGGCCAGCGAACGCTGCGCCCCGAGGCTGAAGAGAATGCGATCCGGCTCCTCTCGCAGCACCGGACGCTGCTGCACAAAAGCATTTCGATCGATGCTGTGCTGGCGAGCATGTGGGAATACTTGGCGCCGGACGTGCGCGCGCTCGGCATCCAATCCGCGATCACGGTGCCGCTCTATGCGCGCGGCGAAACGTTCGGCGCATTGGTCGTCTATTGGTGCACGCCGGGCCGATCGTACACCGAAGAGGATGCCGCGCTCTTCACGGACGTCGGACGGCGGCTTTCGATGGCCATCGAGCATCAGCGCACGCTCGAACGCGAGCGCCGCATAGCCGAAGCGCTGCAGCAGGCACTCTTGCCGCAGCCCGGCATGCTTCCGCTGGCCGACGGGTTGCACTTTGCAGCGCACTACCGGCCGAGCACGCGTGAGTCCCACGTCGGCGGCGATTGGTACGATGCGGTGACGCTCGACGACGGATCGATTCTCGTGAGCGTCGGCGACGTAACGGGTCGCGGCCTCGATGCAGCGGGGCTGATGGGCAAACTGCGACAGGCGCTCGGAATGTCCGCACTCTACGAGCGGGATCCCGCCCGCATCCTGGATGCCGTCGATTTCCATTTACGCAGCCGCCGCTCCCAAGCGCTGGCGACGGCGTTCGTCGGAATCATCGATCCGGATCGTACGCGCATGCGCTATGCGAGTGCAGGGCATCCGCCTGCGCTGCTGCGCGCAAGCAACGAAGTCTTCGAACTGCGATCGAGCGGATTGCCGCTCGGCCTGCGCGATCACGATCGCGAGGAGTCGCAAGAGGTCCCGCTCGACGGAGCGCAATTGCTGGTGCTCTATACCGACGGGCTCATCGAGGCGACGCGCGACATCTTGTTCGGCGAGCAGCGGCTCGCGTTTCTTGTTTCCAGCGATGCGATATCGTGCGTGCGGGACCCGGCGGCGTTCCTGTGCGATGCATGCTTGCCGCCTGATGCGCAAGACGATACCGCCGTGCTGACCATCGCCTTCGGCGTTCATCCGTCGTGGGCGTTCGATGCCGAGAACGCCCAGGCGGCGCATGACACGCGCAGTGAGTTCATGAACCACTTGCGCGAGCGAGCTCCCGCAGATGCGGATTTCGCAGCAGCGGAGCTCGTATTCGGCGAGCTGATCGGCAACGTCGTGCGCCATGCGCCCGGCCCGATCGAGGTTCACGTCGAATGGAGCGGGCGCCAGCCTGTTTTGCACGTCATCGATCGCGGGCGGGGCTTCCTGCGCGATCCCGCTCTGCCGCCGGATCTCTTGAGCGAGGGGGGACGCGGGCTCTACATCGTCTCGCAGCTGACCCACGGTTTTCGCGTCGAGCGAATCGCGGGCTACGGCAATCACGTCGCCGCGGTTTTGCGCTTGTAAATTAGGACTTTCGCTACACACCTTCGCACCGGCCGTTCGCCTACGCTGAAGTTCTTCGCAAGGAGCTTCATATGCATATACGCGCGATTATCGGTCTTCTGTTGGTTGCCGCACTCTCGGCGTGCGGCGGCGGAAGCGGGGGATCGCAGATTCCGCTCGGCTCGAACAATTCTCAGAACAGCGGCGCGGGCTTGGCCGGAGATGCGCCGCCGGCCCCGACCACTGCGCGATCGTGGAAGGTCGACGCCGGCGCAAGCCGCCGGGACGGCGCACTTCAGGGGCTGGACTTCTATAGTTCGACGATTGTGATCGACGAAGGAGACAGCGTTACGTGGACATCTGCGTCGATTCACACCGTATCGTTCTTGGAGGGTACGAATCTTACGCCGTTCACGGCACCGCCAATCGCAGCCGGCGGCACGACCGAAGACGGCACGGCGTTCACCAGTTCGGGCGTACTGGCGCCGGGGCAAACCTACACGCTGACGTTTCCGAAAGCGGGCACGTACGTGTATTACTGCCTTCTGCATCCACCGGAAATGACGGGCACGATCGTCGTGCAGCACGCCGGCACGCCGTATCCGCATTCGCAAGGGTACTACACCGGCCAGGGCAACGCCGCGGCAAACCAAGACTTGAGCGCAGCGCAAGGCTCTATTGCGCTTTTCCCGTTCCCCGACGGCGGAACGACGCTGGCAGCCGGCATCTCTCCAGGGCTCTCGAGCTTGCCGCCGAGCACTGCGAGCGTGTGGCGTTTCCTCGATTCAGATACGCTCACGAATGAGACGACGATTACCATACCGGTAAACACGACCCTCACGTGGGTGAACGAATCCAACAATGAGCCGCATACCGTTACGCTGCCGGTCGCGGGACAGCCGCTGCCGCCGTTACCCGGCGATCCGTTCACGCCGCCGATGGGCATCGTCCAGAACGGAGTGAACATCTACGACGGCACGCAGGTCACGAACTCTGGGCCGTTTGGAACGGCCGTGGGATTCGGATCGAACTCGTACAGTCTGAAATTCACGAAGGCAGGCACGTACACGTACTTCTGCCTCTTCCACGACGCCTTCGGCATGGAGGGTACGGTAATCGTTCAGTGATTACCGCAGCGCGACGATTCCCACGGCGCCGGAAAGCAGGATCAGCACCGGCGCACTGATCTTCGTGCGCAGCATGAGCACGGCGACTACGCCCGCGATGGCGTATGCCGCCGTGCCGTGCGCAACGCCTTTACCGATCGCGAAGACGCTCGACCACACCAGACCGACGATAACCGGAGCGAGCCCTTTGGAGATGACCTCTTTCCAATCGGCGTTCTTCCAGCGCAGCCACAGCGTATCGGCGAACATCATCAGCGCGCTGGACGGAACGAACATCGCGGCCAGTGCTACCGCAGCTCCGGCGATGCCGGCTGCGGCAAAGCCGACGAGCGCGGAGAAAATCGTCGTCGGGCCGGGGACCAGTTTTCCAATCGTGTAGAATTCGGCGAATTGTGAGGACGTCACCCAATGGTAATGCTCGACGGTGTCCATGTGCATCTGCGGAATAATGCCTTTGCCGCCGCCGAAGCCGAGGATCGAAAGCACCGCGAAGACCTGGACCAGCTGCCAGTACACGCTCATGGAATCGAACGCGTCTTTCTCGCGCGATAACGCCATATGCCGATCGCGCCGAACACCACGAGCACAACGAGCAGGCTCGCATGAAACCGCGTGACCGCGAGGGTCGTTCCCGCAAGCAGGATGAAATTGAGCCAGTCGTCTTTCAAATCGACGCTCAGCTCGATAGCGTTACCGAGGGTCAATCCGACCGCACCGGCCGCGCAGCCGATAAGGGCTGCATGCACGAACGCATTGCTTACGAAGCGAAAATAGAGCGCCCCGGCAATCAGCACGATGATAAAAGCCGGAACGGACACGCCGGCGAACGCTGCGATCGCTCCGGGAATCCCGCGCACGCGCTGTCCGCAGAACACGGCTAGATTCAAAATGTTCGGGCCGGGCATGACCTGCGCGAACTCCAGACCTTCCATGAACTGCGCTTCCGTCATCCACGCATGCGTCGAGACCACCTGACGGCGCACGCTGGCTTTTTGCCCGCCGCCGAACGAGGTTGCGGAGATCGCGCCGAAGAGCATGGCGATTTGCCAGAGCGTTGGAAGCGGTTCTGCGCGCGTGCCGGCGACCGCCGCGGAATCAGCCAACGTGCGAGATCGGTCCGTCCGTCACCGGGCTGTTGTGCTTGCCCGAAAGAATGTGAATGTGCACGTGCTCGGTGTGCTGATAGGGCGGCAGCACGCCCATGCGCACGATGAAGCCGTTTTCCGGCAGACCGAGCGATGCGGCGACTTTCTGAATTCCGCCGATAAGTTTGTTCCAAATGTACGCGTCGCCCAGGCCGATGTCGAGCAGCGTGGGAACCCATCTCTTCGGAATGATCACGACGTGCACTTCCCACCACTCTTCGCGCGTAGGATCGACGTTGTGCTTGAACGCGAACACGTCTTCGTCTTGGTAGACGACTTCGTCGGCCTTCGCGCGCGTGCCGTCCAGGCGGCCGCGAAAGGTATGATCCGGATCCGGCTTCTCATACTCGTGTTGAGCAGGGCTGGAAAGCAGCTGCGAGAGCGGGGTGAACATTGGATGGTTCTCCCCGGCGCGCGGCTAAAATCCTGCGATGACCAAAGAGCTGCGCCTGAGCGATTTACTGGCACGCGGCACCGTCGCGTGGCCGAAGAAACCCAAGGATTGGGAGAAGGTCGTACGCGACGCGGAGATCGTCTACGAAGACGAGCACGTGGTGGCGTTCCACGATCCCGAGGACGCGCCTCACGAATCGCCGCGCACGCCGGGCGAAACGCGAATAACGGTCCTATCGAAGCGCTTTATCCCTTCGCTCATGGATCTCACCGTAGCGGACGAGCAGCTCAACGTGCGCGTGCTGCACGCGATCCAGCAGGTAGCGTACCGGCTCGATCTTCAGGACAAAGGCTTCGAAGTGCGAGCGCACGTGCTGCCGCCCTACCAGCACCGTCCGGGCCTGGCCTTCAAGATCCGCGCCGGTAAACCGCCGAAGGCCCCGGCCGAGCCCGCTTAGGTCCTGGGACCCGAATCCCGTTCGGCGATCTTTCCGAGCGTCTGAATGACGATCGTCGCGAGGATCGTGATGATGATGGCATAGCCGAGTTCCGCCCATATCCCGGAGCCGGGCTTGAGATAGAGCGCGATAAGGTCGGTGATAAACTTGTTCCACGCCAGGGCTGCGATAAGGCCGAAAGCCGCGGTGGCAAGGGCAATCATCGTGCCAAGGTAGCTCGGTTTGACTTCCATGGGAACCCTCCAATCGTAGTCTAGATGTAACCTGCGAAGATGAACGCTTTGGGAATCCGAAGGAACGGTCATGGAACGCCCGCATGATATCGGCGCCCTCGAGGGATACGGACCTATTGACACCGCGCAGGAGCGCGAACCCTTCCACCACGAGTGGGAGGCGCGCGTTTTCGCACTCAACCGCGTGCTGCTCGGGCGCGGCCTGTACACCCTCGACGAGTTCCGCGACGCCATCGAGCGCATGCCGGCGCAGGCCTATCACGAAACCTCTTACTATGGGCGCTGGCTGCACGCGATCGAAGCGCTGCTGCGCAAAAAGGGCGTAATCGATGTTTGAACCGGGCACGCGCGTACGGACGCGGGAGCAGCGCCCCGGCGGACATACGCGTTTGCCGCGCTACTTAGCGCAGCGGCGAGGGCGCATCGTGCGAGCGCTCGGCGCGTTCCGCTTTGCCGACGAGGCAGCGCAGCACGGAGCCGCTGCTTGCAAGCAGATGCTCTACACGGTGCAATTCGAGGCGAACGGACACAGCATCTGTGCGGATTTGTTCGAGTCCTATTTGGAGAGCGACGAATGAGCCACGTTCACGACCACGAGCAAAGCGCGCGCACCTCGCAGCGGGTCAAAGCACTGGTTGCGCAGCTCGAAAGCAAAGGAGTCACGAGCGAACGGCAATTGGACGATCTCGTGCAGTCGTTCCTCGCGAAGGCACGCCCCGAGAATGGGTACCGCGTCGTCGCGCGGGCGTGGACCGATCCGGGATTCAAATCACGCTTGCTCGACGACGCGAACGCTGCAGTCGAAGAGCTCGGCGTCGATCTCTCGCATTGGGCGCCCGTGCGTTTGCGCGTCGCCGAAAACACGGACGAGGTTCACAACCTCATCGTCTGCACGCTGTGTTCGTGCTATCCCATCGCGCTGCTCGGGCCCTCGCCGTCTTGGTACAAAAGCGAAGCGTATCGCGCGCGCGCGGTCAGCGAACCTCGCGAAGTGCTGCGCGAATTCGGCCTGGAGCTGCCGCAGCACAAACGCATCGTCGTATGGGACAGCACGGCGGAAGCGCGCTACATGGTTCTGCCCCAGCGCCCCGCGGGCACCGAGCACTTAAGCGAGCCCGAGTTGGCCGCACTGGTTACGCGAAACGGGCTTATCGGGACCGCCTTGATATAGGCGAAACAATCGCATACGCGACCGGTACATGTCATCGTCAAAGGCAACGAGGTACGACGATGCACGGCCTGACGATATTCCCAACGCTTTCCGCCGCAATCAACGCGGGATACCACCTCTACGATCGCACGCCGCACGGTTATCTGATGCGCACACGCACGCAAGCCGGCTGGGCTTTAGCACTCGTCGAACCGAAACAGTAGGGAGCATCATGGCAGCGATCATCATCGAGAATCCAAACACGCAGCGCACCGCACCGGCGATTCCGACGCGCGTTGCACTTCCGCGGCAGACGGAGAGCGATCTTTTCGGCGGCTGGGGCGTGCGTTTTTCCTAAAGGCGGTTGAAGTACACGATCGCCAGCACGCCGATTGCCGCGCAGCTTTGAAGCGCGAGCACCCCTAACGCCGGCTTCGTATTCCGCGGCAGCCACGTCGCGGCAAAGAACAGCATAATCAGCAACTGCAGCGGCATCACTATCTGAAACAGATGCGCGCCCGTGCCTTCGTCCGGCGCACGCGCGAGGCGGCCTTGGGCGAACGCGGTGAGCAGCGCCGCCAGAAACGCTCCGGAGATCGCCAGCGGAACGAACGCGCTCGGCCTCTTCAGTAGTTGGAGCATTATGCTAACTTTGTAGCACAAAGCCTTCTGCTCGGCAAGCCCCTCGACTTCGCTCGGGGCCGCTCACTGGCGTTCGCGGTCGTTCGATACCTCACGATGACAATTCGCTCACTCGCGATCGCGTCGTTCGATACCTCGCGATGATAA
>Ga0070714_100000518_pt1 | contig 27963 bp, 32 predicted proteins | sample LARL83metaG_FD_65450 | JGI IMG/M metagenome (GOLD analysis project Ga0070714, IMG submission 65450) | Corn, switchgrass and miscanthus rhizosphere microbial communities from Kellogg Biological Station, Michigan, USA - LAR L8-3 metaG | ecosystem: Host-associated > Plants > Roots > Rhizosphere ... | reverse complement strand
GTCGTCACGCTTTCCGTATCGGTCGCCGACGCGAGGCGCACGCTCGTGCGCTGCTGGCGGCGGCGCGCCGAGGCTTGGCGTTCGACGGAGCCGTGCATATTTTCGGCAGCGCGCGAGGAGTAGCTCTTTGCGCCGTCCATCCAGCTGTACGTGTTGCCGCTATTGTTGGATGACGAGCCGCCGCCCGAGATGCCGAAGCCGCCGAGCAGCCCGCCGATTAAGCCGTTCGATGCGGAGACGCCGAAGCTCGAGGAGTCGGCGTGCGTGGCGAACGAACTGCCGCCGCGCTGACTCTCATTGAACGCCGAGTCGAACGTCGACTGCGTGGATGAATCGTTCGCCTGTTCGAAGCTCTGCTGCTCTTCATCGGTCAGCGTTTCGAATTCGGTCGTCGTCATCGTTTGCGTCTGTTCGAAAACCGCGATCCGCTGCTGCTCGCCGGGTGCCAGCGGCAGCGAGTAGACGAGATTTCCGAGCGAGAGACCGGCAGGCGTCCACTTCTGCGCGAACTGGACGATGTAGCCCAGGCCCAGCGTGCCGGCCATCGGTACGGTTTCTTCGTCGCTGATCGTGCCGCGCTCGACGCCGACAATCTTATCGCGGAACCCGTCGACTGAGATGGGCTGATCGATCGGCACGCGGTCGGCGAAGCTGCGCTTGGCGTCGGGGAAAAGTTTGAACCAGTCGTTGTTCCACGCTGCGATTGTGAAGCGCCCCGCATCGCCGAGATACTCGTACGTGTCGGTGACGATGCTCGTACGCGGCTCTACGAGCCGGAAGAGGATCGAGTAGGGAAATCGTTCGTCGCTCGTGTTATAGTCAAAAGTAATCTTGCAGTCGTCCCCTTCGGTGCCGAGCTTGATTTGCGGCGGATTCTGCTGCGCCGGCTGCCCGTTGCCGGCTGCCGCCGGGCTGGGCGTGTTTTGCAGCAGCGTCGCGAGCTGATCGACCACGCTTTGCTGCAGCGGCTCCAGGGGTTGGGCAAGCGTCACTTTCCCGAGAACGCCGAGTTGCCCGAGATCGCTTACCTTGAACGCGCGATCGATCGAGGTGTTCGCACCGCGGAAATTCAGGGTAATGCTATCCGTCTGCGCGACGGTAATGTTGCCGGGAATCGCAAGCAGAAAATCGCCGCTCTCACTGGTGACCGTCGCGGGATTGGGCCACGGGGGTACGCCGTTGCCGGACTGCGGAAGACGCACCGTGACCGCGACGCGCGCCGCCGGCGTAGCATCCGGTTCGAGTAACGTGCCGCCAATCTGGGTGGGCAGTACGACCGTCGTATTCGCGAGCACGTCTTTGAGGTGACCCGCGAGATTGCCCAGCGCTTGATAAAAGTGCTGGACGGCAAAGACTTTATTTTGTATGAGCTGCTGCGCGTCGTCATGCGCGGGCGCTGCAGCGATCCAGTCGGTTGTCGGCAAGATGCGCCGCACGTCAACCTCCGGAGACTGTGCCGCATGTCCGTTGCCTTGCGGAACGGTTTCCATGATGGAGGTTCGAGGGGCGGCGGGAGAACGCGGACTCCGACGAGTGGCCATAGTTTCACCGCCTTAAGGAGACACAGGAACCTAGGTTAGGATCCTGCGCTTTCACTGCCCGACAACGCAACAAAACGACTACCGCTCGGCCGCCCGCATTGCGACGGTCACAACCGCAGCGTGACGCCGTTAAGCCTTCACCATGCTGCGATCGTTTGCGCTACTTGCCGCTTTGACGATGGCGCCTCAAACCGTTCCTGTGTGGAACGGCGTCGCGCCCGGTTCGGAAAAATGGACACAACGCGAGACGGTGGTCCCCGATACACCGCTCGGCACCGTTGCGTTCAACGTCGTGACGCCGACGCTGACTGCATATCTGCCGGATCCGAAGAAGGCCACGGGCACGGCCGTTATCATCGCGCCGGGCGGCGCCTGCATCGCACTCACGCTAACGTTGGAAGGTGAGAACGTTGCGCACTGGCTGCAGCAGCGCGGCATAGCGGCGTTCGTGCTTGCCTACCGCACGATGGAAAAGCGCGGCCAAGGGATCCCACGCGATCTCAACGAGGACGTCGCGTGCAAATGGGGCATGGCGGACGCTATCCAGGCAGTCAAAGTGGTACGCGACCGCGCGTCCGCGTGGCGCGTCTCACCGCAGAAGATCGGCTTTCTGGGATTCTCCGCCGGCGGCATGGTGGAGAGCGCGGCGGTTTTGCAGAGCGACGCCCAAGCGCGCCCGAATTTCGCGGGTTTCATCTACGGTGGACCGCTCGTGACCATGCCCCCGATTCCGAAGAATTTGCCGCCCATCTTCATGGCGTGGGCACAGGACGATCCGCAGGTCTTGAATCAGGTCAACGCCTTTTACTCAGCGCTTCGCGCCGCGGGGGCGAAGCCCGAGGTTCACATATACAGCGCGGGCGGCCACGGTTTCGGCATGAAGCAGCAAGGCACGACGAGCGATCGTTGGATCGATGATTTCTACGCGTGGGTGCAAGCCGAGGGTTTCGCCGTTCGAGCCCGCTGAAATCAGCGCTTGCACTCGTCCCAACCCTTGGGACGCGGATCGTACGCGACGGAATGGTGGTCCGGAAATTGCACGCTGAGGACGGTGAGCGGTGAAGTGCCCGCGGGCTTCAGCTTGTGATAGACGTTCGCGGGGATCACAATCGCTTTGTTTTTGGAGAGCACGGTCGTCGAGCCGTTCTCGAGAATGCTGGATCCGCTTCCCGAGAGCAGATACAGAATCTCACCATATTTGTGCCGGTGCATCGTCGCCGCCGAAGCCGTTGCGAAGGTCATCTTCGTGACGCGAAAATCCACCGTCGAGGAACCGGGAAGCGGCTGCCGGGCAGCGAGCAGGTCGCAGCTGAATCCGGGCGTGCGCGCAGCCTCGCGCGCAGAGACGGGAATTACCATCGTAAGCAGCGTCAAAACGCATGCAGTCAATATACGCATCGAGATACCTTTAACGCGGCGCGGCGCTCTCCTTGAGGCTTAGATGGGCGATGGCATGTGCCGATACTGCACGTATGAATCTTCGCATTGCGTCCGCCGTGCCGGACCCGCCCTTCGAATTTTTCGAAAACGGCGAGCCGGCCGGATTCGACGTCGAGCTGACGCGCGCCATCGCGTCGAAGCTCGGCGCGCAATGGCAGTTCGTGCCTTATGCCGGAGACGATTTCAACGGCATCTTCGCGGGGCTGAGCGACGGCACGTGCGACGTCGTCGCCTCGGGCACGACCATAACGCCCGCACGTCAAACCGTTGCAGCTTTTGCGCGTCCCTACATTCGCTCCGGCCAAAGCCTTGCAGTGAACGTGCAAGCCACGCCGCACGTTCGCAGCGTCGAGGACTTGCACGGCTTGTCCGTCGGCATTCAACGCGGCAACACGTCGGAGGCCGTTGCGCAGAAGCTGCTCGACGAAGGGAAGATTGCGAAGATTGCCTGGTACGCATATCACGACATCGAAATCGCGCTGGGCGACCTGGAAGCTGGACGCATCGGAGCGGTGATTAAGCTCGAGCCCGTGCTGCGCGCGCTCGTGGAAACGCACCCGGCCCTTTCCGTCGTGCAGGCCGGCCTCACCGACGAGCTGATCGCCTACGCGGTTGCCCCGGCGAACGGCGAGCTGTGCGAGCGCATCAACGACGCTCAGAAGGCGCTGCTCGAGGACGGGTCGATAGACGCCCTCGCTCGCAAATGGTTCGCGCGGACCGTTCATACGGCGGTCTACCGCTAGAGTTAAGCAGAGGAGCCCTCGGCCGTATCCGATAACAATCGTCGTCATCTTTTCTGGCCGCCCGGAGAATGTAGAGTGAGTACTGCCGCGGACCTCCAGACCCAAACGGACGTCGTTCTCGTCGGCGCCGGCATCATGAGCAGCACGCTGGCCGTACTGCTCAAAGAGCTCGACCCCGCCATCAACGTCGAGATGTACGAGGTGCTGGGCGACGCCGCTCAGGAAAGCTCGAACGCCTGGAACAACGCCGGTACCGGACACGCGGCGCTGTGCGAGCTGAATTACACGCCGCAGAACGCCGACGGCAGCATCGACATTTCGAAAGCATTGCTCGTTAACACCGAGTTCGATCTCTCGCGCCAATTCTGGGCGTATCTGGTGAAAAAGGGCGCGATCGCAGATCCGCAGTCGTTCATCCATCCGGTGCCGCACATGAGCCTCGTGCGCGGCGCGGACGACGTCGCCTTCCTGAAGAAGCGCTATGCCGCGCTGACTGCAAACCATTGCTACAACGGGATGCAGTACTCCGAAGACAAACAGCAGATTGCGGAGTGGATCCCTTTGGTGATGGAAGGCCGCGATCCGAACGAGACGCTCGCGGTTACGCGCATGCCGACGGGCACGGACGTGGACTACGGCGCGCTCACGCACAATCTGCTCGCCTCACTCAAGGGCAGAGAAGGCTTCAACCTGCACTTTAACAGCCGCGTTCACGACGTCAAGCGCGACGGAGATCGCTGGCGCGTGGAAGTACGCGACGAGCAGACCGGGCAGCATCGCGAGGTGCTCGCGAAGTTCGTGTTCCTGGGCGCGGGCGGCGGCTCGCTGCATTTACTCCAGAAGTCCGGCATTCCGGAAGGGCACGGTTACGCGGGTTTTCCCGTGAGCGGCATTTGGCTGCGCTGCGACAATGAGGCGATTGCGGCGCGGCACAACGCAAAAGTCTACGGTAAGGCGGGCGTCGGCTCGCCGCCGATGTCGGTGCCGCATCTGGACCGGCGTCACGTCGACGGGAAACTCTCGATCCTGTTCGGTCCATATGCCGGCTTTTCGACGAAGTTTTTAAAACACGGCTCGTACCTCGATCTCTTCGGCTCGATCGATCGCGACAACATTCTGCCGCTTCTGGCGGTGGGCCGCGATAACTTCGCTTTGGAGAAGTATTTGGTCGGTCAGGTCCTCGAGACGATGGACGAGCGCTACGCGCTGCTGCGCGAGTTCTTCCCGAAGATGAACGAGTCGGACTGGCGCCTGGAGGTGGCCGGGCAGCGCGTGCAGATCGTGAAGAACGATCCGGTGCACGGCGGAGTCCTGCAGTTCGGAACGGAGCTGGTCGGATCGAAAGACGGTTCGATTATCGCGATGCTCGGCGCATCTCCGGGCGCGTCGACGGCGGTCGCGATTATGCTCAACGTCTTGCAGCAGTGCTTCGGCAAGCGAGTCAACAACGGGTGGGGCGCGCAGCTCAGGAGCATGATCCCGTCGTTCGGGCAGTCGCTCATCGACAACGAGGAGCTCTGTCGCCGGGTGCGCGACGAGACGGCCGAAGTGCTGCACGTCGCGCGAGTGGAGCAATGATTCGCGCCTTTCTCCTGTACACCGGGACCGACGGCAATTCGCACGTGAAATGCGGTTCCGTCTCGCCGAATGCCCTCGTGCAGGCGCAATCGATTCTTTTCAAAGAGACGCCGGCGAATTCGGCGCTGGAATGGCACGTCGCGCCGCATACGCAGTTCGTCATCACGCTTGCCGGTACGCTCGAATTCGATACGCGGGACGGCGAAACGTTTACGGTCCACCCGGGCGACGTGCTTATTGCGACCGACTACACCGGCTCGGGTCACGAATGGCGGCTCGTCGACAACAATCCATGGAAGCGGGCGTACGTCGTGTTCGAGCCCGGCACCGACACGCACTTCGTTCCTGAGAAGTAGGATACACGATGAGCGCATACCGCACCGAAACGGATAGCCTAGGCGAGGTGCAGGTCCCCGCCGACAAGCTGTGGGGCGCGCAAACGCAGCGCTCGCTCGAACACTTCAGCATCGGCAAAGATCTGATGCCGAGCGAGATGATTGCCGCGTATGCGACGCTCAAAAAGGCTGCTGCTAACGCGAATCACGCCGGCGGCCGCCTCGACGATGCAAAGCACGCGCTCATCGTGCGGGTATGCGACGAGATCTTGAGCGGGCAATGGCAGGACATGTTCCCGCTGCACGTCTGGATGACCGGCAGCGGTACGCAGTTCAACATGAACGTGAACGAAGTGATCGCCAACCGGTGCTCTCAGATCGCCGGCACGCCGCTGGGTTCGAAGACGCCGGTGCATCCCAACGATCACGTGAACATGTCGCAGTCCTCGAACGACTCGTTCCCTTCGGCGATGTACATCGCGGCGGCGGTTAGCGCGACCGCAAACCTCATCCCGGCGGTGTCGGCCTTGCGCGATGCGATCCGGAACAATGCCGATGCTTGGGCGCAAGTCGTGAAAATCGGACGCACGCACATGCAGGACGCTACGCCGATCACGCTCGGGCAGGAATGGTCCGGCTACGCGGGCATGCTCGACGATAATCTCCAGCGCATCGACGATGCGCTCAAAGGCGTCTATCAACTCGCGCTCGGCGGCACCGCCGTCGGCACGGGATTGAACGCTGCGCCGGGATTTGCAGATGCCGCGGCCGCGGAGATCGGCAAACTCACCGGGTTGCCCTTCGCCAGCGCCCCCAATAAGTTTACCGTTCAGGGCGCGCACGATGCGCTGATACAATTTTCCGGCACGCTGCGAACGCTGGCCGCCTCGCTCTATAAAATTGGAAACGACATCCGGCTCATGTCGTGCGGCCCGCGAGCGGGCTTCGCCGAACTCGTGATTCCATCGAATGAACCGGGCTCATCGATCATGCCGGGCAAAGTGAATCCGACGCAGGCCGAAGCGCTAACGATGGTGGCGGTCCAGGTCATGGCGAACGACGTCGCCGTCGGGTTCGGCGGAGCAAGCGGCTATCTGGAAATGAACGTGTACAAGCCGCTGATCATCTACAACGTCACGCACTCGATCGCGCTGCTTTCCGGCAGCTGCACGAACTTTCGCAAGTTTCTGGTCGAGGGCACGCGGCCAAACCTCGCGAAAATTCAGGAATACGTAGAGCGCTCGCTGATGCTCGTCACGGCACTCTCGCCCGTGATCGGTTACGACAAAGCATCGAAGATCGCGCACTACGCCATGGACAATGACTTGACGCTGAAAGAGGCTGCCCTGAAACTGGGATTCGTTTCCGAGGCCGATTTCGATCGTATCGTCGATCCGGCGAAGATGGTTCATCCTTACGTGGCGAGCAGCGTTGCGGCGGGCGATGGAGCGCGATAAGAGCGCAATCGACGCATTAACCGCGGCGTTCTACGGTGCGTTCACCAATCGCGGCGGCGAGGCCGACGTCGATCGGCTCTACCGGCTGTTCATTCCCGAAGCGAACGTCATAAAGAACGTCGGCGGCGCGCTTGCGGTATACGACCTGCACGAGTTCGTCGAACCGCGCCGCGCGCTGCTTCGCGACGGCTCGATAACCGGCTTTGTTGAAGAAGAAACCTCCGAAACCACGGAAATCTTCGGAAATATCGCGCAGCGGTTCAGCCGCTACCGCAAAAGCTGGGAGGCCGCCGGGCAAACGTGCAACGGCGGCGGCGCGAAATCGCTGCAGTTCGTTCGCACGCCGGACGGCTGGCGCATTGCCTCGCTGATGTGGGACGACGAGCTTTAGAACCGGCACAGACTCTTGAGCGCATCGCGCGTATCCGCATCCTCGGGTTGATTGACCGAACGTATGTACATGGCGCGGTACACTTTGCCATCGGCAAGCAGTACGGTTTCATCGAAGTGCAGCGGCGGGTCGTCGTCCGGCTTCACGTACGATAAGAACCAGCCGTCGCGTTCGCCGTCACAGACGCGCTGCGCTTTGCTGACCGTGATTTTCGCGTCTTCGTGCAGCGTTTCGAGAATGTGCTCGACCGCGTCGTGCAGCGAGAGACCCTGCATGTAGCCCGATTCCATCTTCATCCGCCACAGAAAAACGCGCGGCACCCACTTCTCGCTGTGTTTGGTTTTGCCCCAATTCAGCCACTCAGCAGTTTCCGTCGTACCTAAAAAGGCGAACCCTTGCCTGTTCCATCCGGCGGGCAGCGCGATATATGCGGGGGGAGGCGGTGCGATCTCGGTCGTCGTTGCGGTCGACGAAGCTCGAGGTGCGACGGCCCTGGGTTTTTGTTGCACATGCACGATCGCGTGCAACGCGCGCTTGGGTGAGGGATGGAGAGTCGCGCGCGGCCTGGGCGCGATGCGCAGTCGCGAAACGGAAACGCTGACGATCTCTCGCGGGGCTTGCGGGAGACTTTTACGCGAGAGCACTGAGGGCAGAAGCACCCAAACGGCGACGTTCAGTACGGCTGATGCCAGCAGCGACCAGAGCAACCGCCGGAGATTGCCGCTTGCCGCCGATCCGACTGCCGTGAGCATCGCCGTTCTCCGCTGCGAGGTGAGCGTATGTTCGGTACGGAACCGTACGAATATGATTCTCGCCTCGCCGCTCCAGTTCACTACCTGCGACTGGAGCGCCGTACCGGAGACAACCCACGCGGGCGAATCCGGTGCAGCGGTCTCCAAGACGCAATACTACGGTACCATGCGCGTGCGCATGGTACGCTACAGCGCCGGATATTTGGCGGATCACTGGTGCACTCGCGGTCATCTGCTGCTCGTGATGGACGGCACGCTAGTCACCGAGGTAAAGGGCCAACTCACGGTGACGCTCACCGCGGGTCAGATGTACGTGGTCGCCGACGGCGCCTCGGAGCATCGCTCCCGCACAGAAACTGGCGCGACGCTCTTCATCGTCGACTAAGCGGGGGCTGCGGCCGCGGCTGCGCCCGCCGTGGATTCCGCATGGTGCAGCAAGCGCGTGTAGCTGCGGCGATCCACCACGAAGAGTATGCTGCCCACGAAGATCAGCATGAAAACGATGGCGCTGCCGAACGCGATGGGAAATCCATAACGCGTGGCCAGCGCGGTGAGTATGAGCGAGTTGAACGCGCCCATGACGTTCAGCACGCCATTGTAAAAGCCGTACACGAGGCCCGTGGACGCCTGATTGGGCGAGATGTCGATGACGTTGACCGCCCACGCTCCCACCGTCATGTTCATGAGGAGCTGCGCCAGTCCGATGAGCACAGCGGTACCGGCGGCAAGATCCGCGCGTGCGGTTAAAAGCGAAAACACCACGCACAGCGCGGCGAAGCACATCGGTGCTGCGGTGCCGATTCTGCGCGCAGTGAGCCGATCGTAGCGCGCGACCAGTCGATCGTTGAACGGGCCGGAGATGATAAATCCGACGAAGCCGAGCAGCCCGCCGAGGCTGGACCACGCGGCGCTCTTGAGAATCGTCATGTGAAAGGTGTAGTACATGTAGCTGGGCATCCAATACAAGAACGTGAAGAGGATGTAGCCGAACGTCAGATAGATCAGCAGCATTCCGAATCCGGTGCGGCTGAACAGCACGTTGCGAATTCCCGTCCAATCCGCTTTCTCGCCGGTATCCGCGTGATTGCCGATGAGCGCGCGCTCCTGCGCGCTCACGCGCTCGTCGAGTGCCGGCCGGTCGCGAACGATCGCAAACCAAAACGGCAGTATCACTACCCCGGCGATGCCGAATGCGATGAACGTCCACTGCCAGCCGAAACGCGCGAGAATCAAGCCCGCGACCAGGGTGCCGATCGTAGGGCCGAGGTATTGCCCGGAACCCGCCCACGTGTAGAGCGTGGACCGCTCTTTGGGCGCGGTCCACGTCTTCGCACATTTCGCATTGATCGACCAAATCGGCGCTTCGCCGGCTCCCATGAGGGCGCGAATGGCATACCATCCGCCGAGTCCGCGCGCAAACGGCGTGAGCGCGGTGAACACCGACCACCAGCCCAGCATAATCGGAAGCGCCCAGCGCAGGCCCAGACGATCCACAAGCCACCCGCCCGGAAAGTTGAAGATCGCATAGACGATGCCCCATGCGAAAGCGATGGCACCGATCTGCTCCAAGCTGAACCCGAACTGGTGGCGGATTGCGGGGATCGAGACCGAGAAGTTCACCCGGTCCATGTAGTTGACAAAGATGCTCAAGAACATGAGCAGGAAGATCAAGTACCTGCGCTTCGTCATTACGCATAATCCGAGAAAGCGCCGGCTAAGTCCTCGGGCAAAAGAAGAAGCCGGCGCGGTGCGCCGGCTTCTCTTGGGGTTACGTCGAGTCGCGGATGTCGCGTTTGGCTTTGTCGATGCCCGCTTTGGTTTCTTCGCTGACCTCGCGTGCCATCGAGCCGGCCTTCTCGCCCGGCGTCATCACGTCACCGAATTCGGTACGCGTTGCGTGCTCCACATCCGCGTTGCCGTGGTGAACGCCTTCCTTGACTGCGTCGCGCACGTCTTTGACGACCTTCTTCACTTCATTTGCCATAACGAAAGCAGACTACCCGATGCCGGGAGCATCTAACGCATTGTGCGCCTTCTTGCCCGGGCTATTGCCAGCGGTCGACGATGGTCTTGGCCATGCGCGCCATCAGCAGGAGCGCTTGGTTGTCCGGCGTCCAGCTCTGGTCTTTGTTGCCGCTCGTGAAAGCCGAGATGACGATCGGGCCGTTTTTCGCGTACACGATCGCGACGTCGTTACGCGATTCGTTCACCGCGCCCGTCTTGTTGGCGATGACCAGGTCGCCCAGGTACCTCGGAATTGCGTCACGATCGGTTTGGTTCTTGAGCATCGCCAATGCCGTATCGCAGAGCGTTTTTGGAAAGGCATCGCAGGTCGCAAAGTGCTGCATGACGGCGGCCATTTCTCGTGCGGTCGTCTTCCCTAGCCCGAACTGCGGCTGATCGGCCGGCGCAGACGCCGGCGGGGGCATGAACACTTTCTTGTAGAGGTACGTGTCCTTCAGCCCGATCGCGCGTATCTCGGCGTCCACGTTCTGCAGGCCGAGACGGTCGATCACCATGTTCGTCGCGGTATTGTCGCTCACGACGACCATCATGGTGAGCGCGTCTTTGAGCGTGACCGTGAGCGGCGTATCGAAGAGGCCCAGAACGCCCGAGCCGCCGACTTGGTTGGCTTTCGTCAGCACGAGACGATCGGTGAGCGAGGCTTTTCCGGCTTGGATCTGTTTGAGCGCATCGAACAAGATCGTCAGTTTGATCACGGATGCCGTCGGCATCGGCGTATCGGCATTCAAGGCCACCGTTTTGCCGCTGCGCAGATCGGTTGCGTACAGCGCAACGTTGCCCTGATAAGGCGCGGCCAGCGCTTGCAGTTGACTCTGCAGCGCCGCGTCCTGTTGGGCAAGCGCGGGCGCGCCGCACGACAGAACAAGCGCGGCGAGTACGGCAATCCATCGCATCCTGTAGTTATCCTCCGGCAATTGCGCCGACGACGAGCAGCGGCTCCGCGCCCGTTGCAACGGCATCGGGCAGCGGCGTGTCGGGAGATTCGTGCGAGAGGTCGCGTTCGCATGCAAAGAAACGGATAAAGGGGCGGCGGCGCGCCGTGGCGCGATCGCGCATCGTGCCGAGCAGCATCGGATATCTCGACTCGATCGCGTCCAACACCGTACGCTGCGTGACGGCGCCCTCGACCTCAACGTGCAGATCGCCTGCGAGTTTCGCCAGCGCGCGTAAGTGCGCCGGAAGTACGACGCGAACGATCACGCCAGGGTTTGCACTTCCACGGAAAGCACCGCGGGGAGATCGTGCACGATTGCTTTCCACGAGTCACCGCCGTCGGCCGAAGCGTACACCTGGCCTCCCGTCGTTCCGAAGTAGAGGCCGCAGGATTCGAGCGAATCCACCGCCATCGCATCCCGCAGCACGTTCACGTAACAATCGCGCTGCGGCAGTCCGTTGGTGAGCGCTTCCCACTCGTTGCCTCCGGTGCGGCTGCGATACACTTGCAACTTTCCGTCCAGCGGAAAATGCTCGGAGTCGCTCTTGATCGGCACGACGTAGATCGTTTCGGGTTCGTGCGCGTGAACGTCTACCACAAAGCCGAAGTCCGTCGGAAGGTTGCCGCTGATCTCGTGCCAATTATCGCCGGCATCGTCGGTGCGCATCACGTCCCAATGCTTTTGCATGTAGAGCACGTTCGGACGCGAGGGATGCATGGCAATGCGATGCACGCAGTGTCCGACTTCGGCATCCGGATCCGGAATGAACTCCGACTTCAGCCCGCGGTTTATCGGCTTCCACGTCGTCCCGCCGTCGTCCGTGCGAAACGCTCCGGCCGCGGAGATTGCGACGTACATGCGCTGCGGATCGTTCTTGTCCAGCACGATGGTGTGCAGGCACATGCCTCCCGCGCCCGGCTGCCACGTCGAGCCGGTGCTGTGGGTGCGCAAACCGGAGAGTTCGCTCCACGTTTGTCCGCCATCGGTGGACTTGAAGAGCGCGGCATCTTCCACGCCCGCGTAGATCGTGTCCGGATCGGAGAGTGAGGGTTCCAAATGCCACACGCGTGCGAATTCCCACGGGTGCGGCGTGCCGTCGTACCACTGATGCGTTCCCGGGACGCCGTCGTAGGCGAATTGGTTCCCCACGGTCGTCCAGGTTTTTCCGCCGTCGTCCGAACGCTGCATCACTTGTCCGAACCAGCCGCTGGTCTGCGATGCGTAAATCCGATCGGGATTGGCGGGCGAGCCTTTCATGTGATAGATTTCCCAGCCCGCAAAGTGCGGACCGCTGATATCCCAGCGGTCGCGCCGCTCGTCCGACGATAAAACGAACGCGCCTTTGCGCGTGCCGACCAATACACGTACGCCGCTCATGCCGTAACCTCCCAAACGTGGCAACCGGTCTTGCTCTTTCGCGGCCGCGGGGCGAGGTCCCGGGCGCGCGGGCTCGCGAATGGGCCCGGGATGAAAAAGGTCAACACGAACGAGATTCAATGGTTGACGTGGACCTCGCCCAAGGGCAAATTCGCCGCATCCGGCAAGGAAGTTTCCGAGGAACTGGGACGCAAGCCGCAATCGACCGATCTCTTCGAGCGCCATCCGTTTGACGTCGAGATTCTGCGCGTGCCCCCCGGCAAAGCGGCGTATCCGTACCACGCGCACAGCGCGCAGTGGGAGTTCTATCACGTCATCTCCGGAACGGGAACGGTTCGCCATAACAACGGCACGACGCCCGTCGCGACGGGCGACGCGTTCATCTTCAAACCCAACGAGCCGCATCAGCTCGTCAACGACGGCGAGGAAGACCTCACCGTGTACGTCGTCGCGGATAATCCCATCGGCGAAACGCATTACTATCCCGACAGCGGCAAGTGGGGAGTGGGCATTCCAGAGCGGCGTTTGCTGCGTTCGCAGCCGCTCGACTATTTCGACGGCGAAGAATAAAATAGTCGTACTATGCGATGTGTAACAACCGTAGCTTTTGTTATTCTCGTTGCAATCGCCGGCGTGCCCGCGCACGCGGACACGCAGTGGTACGACGGCCCGTGGGTCTTCAGTCCCATGCGAAATTGCGTGACCGGCGTGCGCGGAACGGGCGCCGGCGTACGTCTGGGTTTCGAAGCGGATCCGAAGCAGGCGGCGCGCGTCGGACAAACGTTTTACGCGCGCGCGATTTTCGGGATGGTCTCCGGATGCGTCGTTCCGCAGCACGCGTCGCTCGAATTGCTCATGCCGCATGGAGCCGCGCTGGCTGTGGATGCCGCGCATCCCATCCGGTGCGAGATCAGCGGGGACGGCGGCAAAACGTTCTCACCCTACACGCCCTGCGCCAGTGCACCGTCCCATGGCACCTACGGCCAGGCTCTCGCGCCCGACGGGCAGTCCGAATGGACGCTTCCGTACGCGCGCATTCTCATGGTCGAATTCCCGGTGCGGACGACCTTGCCGATGCGCGGGCTTGCCGGCGGCGGCTGTCCGCGCGACCTCAACGAGGTGCTCACCTTGCCGCACAACGATTGCATGCTGGGCATCTTTCACGTGGCCGACGGATACACCGATCCGTGGCTGGTCGTGCATCAGAACCTCGTCGTGGTAAAGTAGGAAAATGCGCATCGTAACGGCGGCCTCGTTGGCCATTGCTTTGACGGCTCCCATTTGCGCGTTCGCGGCTGCGGATAAACAGCTCGAAAACGTCAAGGGCGCGGTATCGTATCAGCACGGATCGGCCTCTGCGCACAAACTTGCGCATTCGGCGAGCGTGCTGCTGAATGATAACGACGTTGCAATAACCGGCGATGCGTCAGAGGCGGCGGTTGCGCTTCCCGACAGCTCCCGCGTAACGATGGGTTCCGACACGCGCGTGCAACTCGCGTTCTTCAATCAGGCAGAACAAAACAGCGCGAAGTTCATCGTCTATCAAGGCAAGACGCGCTTCAACGTCGAGCACCCCGCCGGCGCGCGCGCGAACTACACGTTCGTAACGCCGACGGCATCCGTCTCCGTGCGCGGCACGGAAGGCGACATCGGCGTCGACGGGCAGAACCTGGTCGTCAACGTGTACGGTTTGAGCGATCCGAATCTTCCGGTTCTGATAGATACGAACGATGGAGAGCACTTCACGCTCAAAGCGGGCCAGCAGCTGTTGGCAAAATGGGTGAACGGCAAAATTCAAGCGACCATCAGCGCGCTCACGCAGCAGGCGCTGGCGCAGTTCGACGAATTGGGCGCGCCGGTCTCCAACTGGGCTGCTGCTGCCGCGAGTCTCAAGCAGAGCCCCTGCTCTGCCGCGGCGGACCAGGTGAGTAGAGTGACCGGCGGTCTCTTCGGAGGCTTGGTGCACGCCGCGGTATCTAAACCGTGTGAATCGCCCTCGCCGCAGCCCACCGGCACGCCGTAAATTAGCGCGCCTGCGCGACGATGAACACTTTGCGCACGCGCGGAGCATCGTCAGCGCGCGCGATCCGCTCCGCTGCCTCGTGCAAGAGCGGCTCGGCTGCTTCGCCGATCTCCGCGCGAAATTCGTTCGCGTGAGCGGTTAATTCGCGAAAGAACCGCATCTCGCGCTCGCGAGCGTCCGGCTCGAGGGAACGCTGCACGATATCGAGACCCGCTTCCGTAAAGTACGCCGTATAATCGTGCACCATTGTCGGCAGCGGCAGCGCGTCGACAAGAGACTCCCACGTGATAACGACTGCTCGCCCGCCGGCGCGCAAGAGCCGCGCGATTTCCTCACATGCGCCTGCGGGTTGTAGGAACTGGAATGAGTCGATGCACATGACGGCGTCATAGGCACCGCTGGGCAAGCCGGTCGCGCCGGCGTCGGCAGTTACAAAATGCGCGTGGTTCAGTTGCTGTTCGCCCGCTGCTGCGCGCGCCGCTTCCGTCGCCGCCGATGAAAAGTCCACTCCGGTCAGTTCCGCTCCGGTTTGCTGAGCGATCCACAGCCCTGGGCCGCCGAGGCCGCATGCCAAATCGACGAACCTGCGGCCCGGAGCGAGCCTCAAAGACGCCGCCACCCGCTTCAAGTCCGCGGCGTCAATATGGCTTAAGGGGATAACCCAGTCCGGCAGGCCCTTTGCCGTGACGGAAATGACCTTCCGGTACACGCCGCTGCGCGCCAGGGCGCGGTAAATGAGGTCGTATAGTGCGGACTCCACGAAGGGCGCGCTTCGCCCCCGTACGTTTTACCACTTGCACAAAGGCGCATCGCTATCGCTATCCAACCGGTGGGCATACGCACCGCACGTGAAGGGGACGAAGACGAACGATGGCTGAACTGCGCGACTTTCTGGAACTTTCGTACGGTGAACTCGAGGACATGAACCTCGAGGCCAAGGAGCAGCGCAAGAACCGCGTGGCGGCGGATAAGGTGCAAGAGCAGCGTCTCAAGTACCTGACCGACGAAAAGCGTATCAAAGCGGTCACCGTGCTCTTCAGCGACCTCGAGGGCCGCTTGCAGATGCTCGATTACGACAAGAAGTTTTTGCTCAAGTCGTACGACAATCTCACGTTCGACGGTTCCTCGATTCGCGGTTTCACGGCACAGCGCGAGAGCGATCTGCGCTTGTTCCTGGACTGGAGTTCCTTTTATTGGGCGCCCGCCGACGTGTTCGGGCCCGGCAAGGTGCTCGTGTTCGGCGAGGTCGAGGACCGCGAGGGCAAGCCGTACGCCGCCGACGTTCGCGGCTTGCTGAAAGCGTTTTCGAAGGAGTGCTACGACAAGCACGGCTACACGCTCAACGCGGCGAACGAGATCGAAGGTTTTCTCTTCCAAGGACTCGATGCGGAGCGCCGCTTCCACGAAACCGGCAGGTTCGACTACGTAAACACGGGCGGCTACTATCACTCGCTGCCCGGAGACCCGCTGCGTACGTTCATCGATTCGGTTGCCGAAGTGCAGCGCGCGATGGGTTTCCAAAACGAAAAGGACCACCCGGAAGTGGCCCCCTCGCAGTTCGAGATCAATTACTCGTACGGCGAAGTCGTTTCGGCTGCGGATCAGATTCAGCTGTACAAGTTGATCTGCCGGCAGGTCGCGACGAAACTCGGCATGACTGCAAGTTTTCTGCCCAAGCCCGTCGTCGGCGTGAACGGCAGCGGCATGCACACCAACGTCTCGGTGAGCAAGGGCGACAAGAACATCTTCTGGGACCCGAGCGGCGAGGAAAAACTCAGCGAGTTCGCATGGAAGTTCGTCGATCGCATTCTTACGCACGGCAACGACGTCTGCCTGATGCTCAATGCCAGCGTCAATGCCTATCGCCGCCTCGACCCGCATTTCGAAGCGCCGAATCAGATTAAGGCCTCCGCGGTCGATCGCGGGTCGATGGTGCGCATTCCCATCGGCAACGAACGCAGCTCGCGCGTCGAAGTGCGGTCGGTCGGCCCGGACGCCAATCCGTACATGGTCATGCTCTCGGTCTTCAAGACCGGCCTGGACGGCAGCATCAGCGGCGAGAGCAATCTGCGCCAAGCCGAGCACTATCTGCCCGACAACATCTACGATGCCATGGAAAACTTCCGCACGTCCGCCTGGACCGGCAAACTTCTCGGCGAGGACGTGAAGGCGCGGTACGCCGACCTCAAGCAGGCAAGCGCGGACCGCTGCCCGCGGCTCCTGGGCACGTTTGTGAAGCCGCAGGAGGTCCAGTACCACCACGAAGTCTACAACCAGTACCTCTGGAATCTGTTCTAGACCCCGGCCCGGCCAGGATTCGGCAAAAGGGGTAGTCAGCGGCCGGGGCAGCCTGTATACTCGTCAGGTTTCCCCGGTTCGTTTGAGCCGTCCGGACACAGTGGCGCGCGTCTGGCGCGTCACTTCGCTAGGGTCGCGCCCTCGCCAGGGGTAGCGGCCGTCAACCACCTAGTGAAAGGACAATTTGAAATGGCAAGCACCAAGACGAAGCGCGCCGTCAAAGAGCGCCGCACGAAGCGCAAGCCCTGCAATTTCTGCGCTGAAAAAGCGCTCGACATCAACTACAAAGATGTCGGCCGCCTCAAAAAATTCATCTCGGAACGCGGCAAGATTCTGCCGCGCCGCATCTCCGGCAACTGCGCCCGCCACCAGCGTCTGCTCACCGTCGCGGTGAAGCGCGCCCGCGTCATCGCGTTCCTGCCGTTCGTCACGGAGTAGTACCATGAAGCTCATTCTTCTGAGCGACGTCAAGGCGCTCGGGAAGAAGGGCGCCCTGGTCGACGTCGCCGAGGGCTATGCCCGCAACTTTCTGTTGCCCCGCAAGCTCGCGGTCGAGGCGAATAAAGGCGCTCTGACCATGCTTTCCGAGCAGAAGGCCGCCAAGGAGAAACGCGAAGCGCAGCAGCTCGCGGAAACCCAGGAACTGGCCAAGCTGTTGGAGAGTAAGCCGGTCGCCGTGCGCGCGAAAGCGGGCGGCAACGGCAGACTCTTCGGAACGGTCACCAATGCAGACATCGCCGAGGCGATCTCGCAGACGTTCTCCGTTCCCGTCGACAAGCACAAGATCGAAGTGAAGAACGCAATCAAGGCGCTGGGCACCTACCCCGTCGAGATCCGTTTAGGGAAGAACATCGTCGCCAAGACGACCGTCAGCGTCGTCGCAGCGTAGTTTCGTCATGGCCGGCGCGGGCGAAAATCCGTACCTCGCGCGTTTTCGCCGCAAGTTCGGCAGCGAAGACGAGATGAGCCGTTATGTCTCCGCGCTGTACGACGTGCTGGCGAGCACGATCGGCTCCGATAAACTGGTTCTGCGCGCCGGCAAGATGAACGCGCTGAAAATGATGCGTTCGCCGGCGCTGCCCGACCGCATCTGCGCGCTCCAGCGTCTGGTCTTTGAAGACCCGACGCTCGAGCGCGTCACCGGACGCGCTAATTCGCGCCGCGTGATCTCCGAAATCGAAGAGCAGCTCGCCGATCTCATCGCGCAGAAGAACGTCGAGGGCGCCATCGAGCGGAAGATCAACACGAAGATGATCGACCGCCATCAGGATTATCTCAAAGATCTCAAGCTCGAGGCGCTGCGCGAAGAGGGCGGCCCCGAAACGCCGTCGACGCAAAAGAAGCTCGAAGAACTCGACAAACTGAGCGCGCGCGGCCTTGCGGCATCGGCGCTGCAGCTGCTGCGCCCGCAGTCGCTCAAGGAAGTGGTCGGTCAGGAATCCGCGATCCGATCGCTGCTGGCAAAGATCTCCTCGCCGTATCCGCAGCACGTCATCCTCTACGGTCCGCCGGGCGTCGGAAAGACCACCGTTGCGCGCCTGGCGCTCGAAGTGGCGAAGACGCGCGCGTACACGCCGTTCAAGAAAGAAGCGCCGTTCGTCGAGGCGAGCGGTACGACGATGCGCTGGGATCCGCGCGAGACGACGAATCCGCTGCTGGGCAGCGTCCACGATCCGATCTACCAGGGCAGCCGCCGCGAGTTCGCGGAGGGCGGTATCCCCGAGCCCAAACTCGGTCTGGTGACGCGCGCGCACGGCGGCGTGCTCTTCATCGACGAGATCGGCGAGATGGACCAGCTGCTGCAGACGAAGCTGCTCAAGGTTCTCGAGGACAAGACGGTCAGATTCGAGTCATCGTACTACGACGAGTCGGCGCCGAATGTTCCGGAGTACATCAAGCGGCTGTTCCGCGAAGGTGCGCCGGCCGATTTCATCCTCATCGGCGCGACCACGCGCGAACCGGAAGACATCGACGCCGCGATTCGCTCGCGCTGCGCCGCCGTATATTTCGAGCCGCTCACGCAGCATCAAATCGTCACAATCGTGAACGGCGCCATCAAGCGTCTGCGTGCGAAAGCGGCGCGCGGCGTCGCTCCGCTCATCGCGTCCTATACGATAGAAGGACGCAAAGCCGTGCAAATGGTGGCGGACGCCTACGGGCACGCACTCTACCGCATGGCGGGAAAGCGCGCGAACCTCGAAGAGGCCAAGAACGTCACGATTGCGGAAGACGACGTGCGCGACGTCGTTCAAGCCAGCCGTTTGGTGCAGCACACCATCGTCAAAGCGCGTGCCACGCGCGAGATCGGAAAAACGTTCGGTCTGGGCGTACTGCATTATCTGGGCAGTATCATTGAAATTGAAGCCGTCGCATTCGGCGCGAGCGCGCAAGGCAAAGGCAGCGTGCGGTTCAACGATGCGGCAGGCGCGATGGCAAAGGACAGCGTCTTTAACGCCGCGGCGGTGCTGCGCGCGGTCACCGGACTCGATACGGCAAATTACGACTTGCACATCAATGTGATAGGCGGGGGCAACATCGACGGGCCTTCCGCCGGACTGGCGATCTTTCTGGCGCTCTATTCGGCGCTCACGAAGACGCCGATGCCGCAAGATGTCGCGATTACGGGCGAGCTCTCGATCCAAGGCAAAGTTCGGCCTGTCGGCGGCATCGTCGAGAAACTGTATGCCGCGCGTCAGGCCGGCATGCGCGCGATCCTCGTTCCGAAGGAAAACGTGCGCGAAATTGACCGTTCGCTCGCAGGAATCGACGTAATTCCGATTGCCTCGGTCGAGCAGGCGTTCCGCGCATTATCTCTCCACAAGAAATCCACAAGGCGAGTGACACGAGGACGGCGGAGTACATCCGCCCGCCCATGAGTATTACGAACCTGCCGCTTGTAGACCGCATTCCGCCGCAAAACCTGGAGGCGGAGATGGCACTGCTCGGCTCGATTCTCGTCGATCGTGAGATCATGGGCATCGTCAGTGAGATCGTGCGCCAGGAAGATTTTTACGCGCACGTGCACGAGTCGATCTACTCCGTGCTCGCGCATCTCTACGATCGCGGCGAGCCGCTCGACAAGATTACCGTCGCAGAAGAGCTCAAACGCCGCAGCGAACTCGACAACGTCGGCGGCCTCTCGTACTTGAGCTCGCTGATGGACACCGTGCAAACCGCCGCGTCGGCGGCGTATTACGCGAAGATCGTGCGCGAGAAGGCTGTATTGCGCGGATTGATTCATGCGGGAACGCGCATCACGCAGCTGGGTTTCGAGAACGAAGAAGACGTCGACGGCGCGCTCGACCAGAGCGAACAGATGGTCTACGAAATCGGCCAGCGCCAGAACGCGAGCGAATTCACGCCGGTGAGCCGCCTGCTCAAACCGGCCTTCGAGCACATCGACATGCTCTTCCACAACCGCGGCGGGCGTACGGGATTGACGTCGGGCTTTCCCGACATCGACGAGATGACGACCGGCTTCCAGCCGGGCAACTTTATCATCTTGGCCGCGCGCCCGGGTATGGGCAAGACGTCGTTTGCGCTCAACATGGCCGTTGCGGCTTCGCGCGAAGATACCGCGCCCGTCGCGTTCTTCTCGCTGGAAATGTCGAACGACGAACTGGTGCAGCGTCTGATCTGCGCGGAAGCGGAGATCAGCATGCACGACATGCGCCGCGGCAACATCAAACCGCATCACTGGGAGAAGATCTCCGATGCGATGGGCGTCCTCAACGAGATGCCGATCTATCTGGACGATGCCGGCGGTTTGTCGGTCTCCGAGATTCGCAGCCGCTGCCGGCGTTTGAAGTCCGGACAGGGCCTCTCGGCGGTCTTCATCGACTATTTGCAGCTGGTGCACCCGAGCGTTTTGAGCAAAGGCTCGAACCGCAACGAAGAGCTTTCCGACATCTGCCGTACGCTCAAGACGACGGCAAAAGACTTGCAAGTGCCGATCATCGCGCTCGCGCAGCTCAACCGCGGCGTCGAAGCGCGCACCGACAAACGCCCGCTGCTCAGCGACTTGCGCGACTCGGGTTCGCTCGAACAGGAAGCCGACATGGTTGCCTTCCTGTTCCGCGAGGGCTATTATCACAACGAAGTGCCCGAGCCCGATCTGACGGAGTTTATCATCGCCAAGCACCGCAATGGTCCCACAGGAACCGTAAAACTGCGCTTCCAGCGCGAGTTCACGCTGTTCAAGCCGTACGGCGACCTGACGCATTACCCGGCGCCATGAAAATTTCGCACCTGAGTCTGGGCGTGACGCAGCTCGAGGCGTCCGAGAAGTTTTATCGCGACGTTCTGGGTCTTCCGGCCCAGCGCGACGGCGAAGACGTGCGCGTCGAGTGGCCCGATTTTTTTCTGATTCTCACTGAACGTCCGCCGGCGGATCGCAGCAAGTTTCATTTCGGTTTCCGCGTCGGCAGCGCAGCCGAGGTCGATACCTGGGCGGAGCGCTTGCGCTCGAACGGCGTGCAGATTATCTCGGGTCCGGCAACGGACAACGGTACGCGGCAGTTGTTTTTCCTCGACCCCGATCAATACGAACTAGAAATTTACGCGGAGTAGGCGGCGCAAATCGTCGAACGCGTACGCGACGTCGTCGAACACGCCTGCGTCGATATTCACGCCTTCGGGCAGTAGTCGCGCGCCGAGCCGCTCGTAAAACGCGCGCCCAGGGTTGAGACGCAGGGTGCGCAGCACCATGCCGGGCAGGATGCCTCGGTACGACGTTTCCTAGGCTGCGACGTGGATGGCGGCGCAGGCGTCGGCGTCGCTGGGGACCGCACTACGAATGTTCACGCGCATCGGCATGCTTTTCTGCACCAGGGCGGTATTGACTCTAACGTTACGTCATAGTCTATCGTCCTCCCTGAGGAAACCGCGATGCAAGCAACGGCGCAAAGACTCAAACAAGCCAAGCAGTTCGCCAAAGAGGCCGGCGTGACGGTGCGCACCCTGCACGTCTACGACCGCCTGGGCCTGCTGCAGCCTGCGGCGCGCACCGATTCCGGCTACCGCCTCTACGGCGAGGCCGAGTTGGAGCGCCTCGAGCAGATCTTGGCACTGCGCTTCGTCGGGTTTCGACTCGAACACATCAAGGAGCTCTTACAAGGGCCGAAGTGGCCGCTGATCGTCGCGCTGCGCATGCAGCGCCAGATCATCGCGCAGCAGAAACGCAAGCTCGACGCCGCCGCGGAAGCGATCGAGCAAGCCGAAACGACCCTTCTATCGGACGATTCCGCCGACCGCTGGAAGATGCTCCGCAACATCATCGAGGCATTGAAAATGGAAAACGATTGGAACTGGACGCAAAACTATTACAACGATGCAGCCCGCGAAAAGATCGACGAGATGCGCAAGAACACGCCGCAAGAGGTCGTCGAGCAAGGAGAACGCGACTGGGGCGTGCTTCTTGCGGAAGTTGAAGAAGCGGCGGAGCGCAATGAGGATCCGGAAAGCGAGCACGCGCAAGCGCTTGCCGGCCGCTGGAAAGGGCTAGTCCGTCAGTTCACCAAGGGCGATGCTGACGTTCAGCAAGGCCTAAACAAGCTGTGGTCCGATCAGACGCACTGGCCGAAGGACTTCAAAAGGCCCTGGAGCGACAAGGCCGACGCGTTCATCAAAAAAGCGATGAACTGCGCCGGTTAGGGGGCGCTAGACGGCCATTAATTGCGCCCAGTCCTCGCGGCTGATGCGTAGTTCATCCTCGTTCATCTGCGCGAGCGGTTTCTTCGGAAGCCGCTCGCGTTCGCACAGGTCGTGTGCCGCGGTATCGACGTAGAGCAAACCGGTGACGAGTTCGCCGCGTTCGCGCGCCTCGTGCATCGTACGCAGCGCGCCGATGCGGTCCGATGCATCGTAGTCGCGCTCGAGTTTGCGCAGCACCACGCGATCGCCGTTGTCGAACTCAATCTCCTGCGCCGTTCCCGGCTCGTAGTCAACCGTGATTTCTTGACTGCCCATAATGAAATCCGGCGCATGCAGAACCGCGTGATGCTCTTTGACGTAGTTGTAGCTCTTCGTCGAACCTTCGTGATCGTTGAACGTCACGCATGGGCTGATGATGTCGAGCACCGCGATGCCGCGATGCGAGAACGCCGCCTGCAGCAGCGGAATCAGCTGCTTGCCGTCGCCCGAGAACGAGCGCGCGACGAACGTCGCGCCAAGTTCGACCGCCAATCCACAGACGTCGATCGTCTCGAGCTCGTTGACTTGGCCCTTCTTCAAGATGGAACCGCGGTCGGCCGTTGCCGAGAATTGCCCCTTCGTCAGCCCGTAGCAGCCGTTGTCCTCGATGATGTACGTCGCATCGACGTTGCGGCGCATCATGTGGCAGAACTGCCCCAGGCCGATGCTGGCGGTATCGCCGTCGCCGCTGATGCCGAGCACCATCAGCTCGCGGTTCGCGAGCTTTGCGCCCGTTGCCAGCGAGGGCATGCGCCCGTGCACGCCGTTGAAGCCGTGGGCGCGATCCACGAAGTACGCCGGCGTCTTGGACGAGCACCCGATGCCGCTCATCTTCGCCAGTTTGTATGGATCGACGCCGTATTCGTACAGCGCCTTGATGAGGTTGTTCGTAATCGAGTTATGGCCGCATCCCGCGCACAGCGTGCTGGCCGAACCTTTGTAGACATCGCGCGATAGGCCGCGAACGTTGACGTTGGTATTCATTATGCGAGCACCGGTTTCTCTGCGCCGAGCAGAGGTTCAGTAATAGCGGCCGCATCGATCGGCACGCCGTTGTAGTGGCGAATGGATTGGAGATGTTCGGAAAGATGCGGGGGCAGCTCGCTCTTGAGCAGCGAGTACAGCTGCCCGTCGCGGTTCTGCTCGACGACGTAGACGCGGTCGTGCCGTTCGATGAATGCCGTGACGTCTTGCGCGAACGGGAGCGCGCGCACGCGCAGATAATCCGTTTGAAAGCCTTGCTCGCTCAGGCGATCGCGAGCTTCGACCACCGCGTGATGAGTCGTGCCATAGGCGATGATGCCCACGTCGCGGCCCAAGTCTTCGGCAATCGGCTGCGGCACGTACGCGCGCGCCGTATCGTGCTTGCGCGTGAGGCGGTCGAGGTTGTTGCGATAGACGTCCGGATTCTCGGAGTAATTGGCTTGTTCGTCGTGACCCGAACCGCGCGTGAAATAGCCCGCGAGCGGATGCTCGGTGCCGGGAAGCGTGCGGTAGGGAATGCCGTCGCCTTCTACGTCGCGGTAGCGTCCCCAAGACTTCACTTCCTCGAGTTTGGCCGCGTCGAGCACCTTGCCTCGATCGAAGGGCTTTTCCGGATAGGCCAGCGGCTTGGACATCCACAGATTCATGCCGAGATCGAGATCGCTCAGCACGAACACCGGCGTCTGAAAACGATCTGCCAAGTCGAACGCCTGCATCGAAAACTCGTATGCTTCGTCAACGGTACCCGGCAGAAGCACGATGTGCTTCGTGTCGCCGTGCGAGAGCGTGTACGCGAAGCTCACGTCACCTTGCAGCGTGCGCGTGGGCAATCCGGTCGACGGGCCCGCGCGCTGCACGTCGAAAATCACGCCCGGTAATTCAGCGTAGTAACCGAGGCCGGCGAATTCCGCCATCAGCGAGAGCCCCGGGCCCGAGGTCGACGTCATCGCGCGCGCACCTGCCCACGTCGCGCCGAACACCATACCGATTGCCGCCAGTTCGTCTTCCGCTTGCACGATGGCGGCTTTGCGTTCGCCGCTTTCCTTGTCGACGCGGAAACGATCGCAATAACTAATGAACGATTCGCACAACGAAGAGGACGGCGTGATCGGATACCACGCGGCGACGGTGCAGCCGCCCATGACGCAACCGAGCGCTGCCGCATTATTGCCGTCCATGAGCATGAGGCCTTCGGTCTTGCCGCTCATCGGCTGCAGGCGATAGAGATCGCTCTTCGTGAGGTTGTTCGCGGCATAGTCGATGCCCAGGCGTACTGCGTCCATGTTCGTGTCGACGGCTTTGGGCTTACGCTTGAACTGCGTGCGCAGCGCCGCTTCGATCGTTGCGGCTTCAATGCCGAGAAGATGCGCGAGGACGCCGACGTAAATCATGTTCGTGAGGTACTTGCGCAGGCCGCCGTCGCTGACGTGCTCTTTCGCGAGCTTTGCGAACGGCACCGGATAATACGTCACATCCTCGCGCGCGGTTGCGCCCGTGACGGCGTACGATGCTTCGTGAACGATGACACCGCCCGAGCGCACGTCCCGGACATCCGCATGCCACGTCGCCGGATTAAGGGCGACGAGGACGTCGATGTCGCGGCTGCGGCACTGATAGCCCTGCGGGGTGACGCGGACGTCGAACCACGTGGGCAGACCCTCGATGTTCGAGGGGAAGACGTTTTTGGGTGCGACCGGGATCCCCATGCGGAAGATCGCGTTGGTCAAAACGAGGTTCGCCGATTGGCTCCCCGAGCCGTTGACCGTGGCCGCGCGGATTGTGAGATCGTTAGCGGTGTTCACCCTAAGGTATTCTGGAACCGACGCCCTCATCCATGTACGAGCGTGAAAGCGTTACATATTCCGACGCACTGATCTCGATCCAGCGCGCCGCCTCGCCTTCGATGGGCTTTTTCACCTTGGCCGGCGAGCCGGCGGCCAGCACGCCGGGCGGAATCTGCGCGCGCTCGCCCACCACGCTGCCGGCCGCGATGAGCGAGCGCTCACCGACGACGGCTCCGCCCAGTACCACGGCGTTACTGCCTATCAAGGCAAACTGCTCGATGCGGCAGTCCTCCATGACGGCGCAGTGGCCGACCGTCACGTCGTCTCCGACGATGGTCTGGCCATGCTCGCTCACGTGCAGCACGGAGTTGTCCTGGATGGACGTGCGCGCGCCGATCCGAATGGGACCGTTGTCGCCGCGGAGTACGGCACCGAACCAAATGCTCGACTCCTCGCCGACCTCGACGTCTCCGATGAGCACGGCCGTCGGCGCGACAAAGGCCGAGGGGTGCACGCGCGGACGCTTTCCGCGGTATTCAATGATCATGAGGCCCTCCGAAGGAACCACCAGTTCGTATGCATCGTCATAACACCCCGCTGCGCGGCGTCAAGGCCACTCCCAAGCCGAAGGAGGGTGACCCAAACTATACTGCGGTCAATTACGCCTACGCCGGCAAGACCGGTCACATCCACGAGGTCGTGACCGTCGGCGGCAGAGAACTGGCGAAGGTGGGCTTTGACGATCGCAAGATCGTGTATTACTACATGGACGATCTCGAACTGGACGCCTCGGCGAAGCGGGGAACGTTTCACGATAACGACTGAAGCGCAGGCCGCCGAACTGCTCGAGCGCGCGGCGGAACTCGATCGGCGCGCTCTTAGCGAAGAGGCGCTGCAAGTGCTCGAAGGGTGTGGCGACTGGCCCGTTCCTTATAACGAGCGCGGTTTGTTGCTGCGCGCGAGTGTTTTGAGGCTAACGCGCGGCGCGATTGCAGCCTTGGATGGATTGCCCGACGACGTAGAGGCGTTCACCACCCACGAAGGTCGCGTTGGATATTTTATTGCCTCGGCACAGGCGTACATTGGGACGCGCAATTGGCGCGCCGCAGAAAAAACTCTTCGTGCCGCCCAGACGATGCTATCGGGAGCGACCGATCCGCAACGGTTTGTCGTTGCGTACCTTCGTGCCCGCATACGGTGGTCGTTGCGCGAATACGACCCCGATGATCCGGACCTCGCGCTTGCAATAGAATCTCCGGACATCTCATGGAAGTTCCACGCAGTGAATCTGCGCTCATGGATGCGCGGCGGCCTTGAAGACTATCGGGGCCAGCTCACTGACCTGCGTCAATGCCTGGCTCTTTACCGTCGGCATACCGATGAGTGTGAGATGCGGAGCGTCGCGCTAGCAGTCCGCTCCACGGTGGGTTTTGCGTGGGAAATGGCGGAATTCCGTGCCGGCGACGAAGCACGCGAAATATTCGAACGACTGCCTTGGGTTCCGGAGCTTCGGTTGCATCGATTTTCATGCGTGCACGGATTAGCGTGGCACACGTTTCTTCAAGGCGATCTGGCCGCCTCTCGCAAGTACCAGAAAGATGCAGTTTATCTCGCTCCCGGCGCGTTCAAGGTCATGGCACATACGGATTGTTCGTACATGGCGAAGCTCGCATCCGACAGAGACCTGTCGATAAGAGAATTGCAGCGCGCGCAATCCGCTTTCGATATGATAGACTGGTACGGGACCCGCGAAGACGAGCGCGAAGTGCTGTTGACGCTCGCCGTTTTAGCGGCAGCTGTTGATCCGGGCGCGGCCCAACGATACATCTCGCTATATTGCCGCTTGCAGCCGCACAGCCAGTTCGAACGCATGGCTGCCGCGCACGAACCGCAACGATTGCGCGGGTTTCGTGGATATGCCGAGGGGCGAGTCCAGCAAGCCCTTGGAAATGAGCACGTCGCGATCCGATTGCTTGAAGCGGCCTATGGCGATCTCGTAGCGGCCGATCACATATTCCGCGCTATGCTTGCCGCACAAGCACTTTTCGAAATTACGCACCACGAACGATGGCTCGGAACGGCGCGGCATCACGCAGAGTCGTTTCCCAATAGCCTGTTCTCCAGGAATAGCACACTTGAGCGGCGATGAATCATTGGCACTTGCCGAGGTGTCTCGCGCGCAGGCGGTCGCGGCAAAGGTCGACTGGCGTGCGCAGCGCTATGAGGAGCGCGCATCGCTGCTTACACTTGCCGTTGTCTCGGCTCCGTTCAATGCAGGCCATGCGCGGCGTCTACTTGCGGAGTATCAAGGGCTCTATCCGCACGGCCTGAGTGCGGCCATCGAGGCCTCCCACGAGCCCAGTCGGGTTCGGGCGCACGAATCGTACGCGGAGGGGCGCGTTCACCAGTTTCTGGGCAACGCGGCGCTGGCGACGCGCTTGCTGAATGACGCCTATCGCATACTTGTGCGGATCGGCCACCCATTCCGTGCGGCATTGGCTGCTAAAGCGCTGTATGAGATTACGCACGAAAGCTCGTGGTCGCAGGCGGCACGAATGCAAGCGGCGGCATTTCCAAACTGCATGGTCGCGCAGAAATTGTGAATATAG
>Ga0070714_100000517_pt1 | contig 27999 bp, 29 predicted proteins | sample LARL83metaG_FD_65450 | JGI IMG/M metagenome (GOLD analysis project Ga0070714, IMG submission 65450) | Corn, switchgrass and miscanthus rhizosphere microbial communities from Kellogg Biological Station, Michigan, USA - LAR L8-3 metaG | ecosystem: Host-associated > Plants > Roots > Rhizosphere ... | reverse complement strand
AGGCGCCTCACCACAAAAGCCGGAGCCCGCCAGAAGATCGCCGCTCGCCGAGCGCGCCTCCGGCGCCATACCCGGCGTCGCAACAACGCAAGCCACGCGCTAACCAAAGAACCCGCCAAACCGAAGGCATCAGCGAGGAAGGGCGGGGCCGGGCCCCGCACGCCGCATCCCGCCCGCATCACGAGAACCCCGCTCCGGCACACCACCCGCCCCCGGCATGGCCGGGACGCGAACGCCCGCGCCCGCGCCACAAGATCGCGCCGACCCGGCAGCCCGCGCGAGCACCAAGCGGCCCGCCAGTCACAACAGCCTCAGGTGTGAGGGTCACGCCCGGCGTTAGCCCCGCAGTAGCGGAGCAGGATGGCGCGGGCTACGGACTGGAGGCGGGTGCGTACCGAGAGTGGGGAGAGGACTTCGATCTCGCCGCCGAAGCCGGCCAGGCGGTGGGCTGCGGCCACGTCGTGCTCGAACCGGAGCGTCAGCTCACGCCAGCCCTGGGCGTCGGGCGGGAGCGCGGCGTCGATCGCGTCCTGGGCGGCGTCGCCGAAGGCCTCGGTGAAGGCGGCGAGCGCGTGCGGCGAGGCGCGGAGGCGCACCGGGACACTCGGGCGGCTGGACATGAATTCCTCGGACCAGCGCGCCCAGAACGCGGCGAGGTTGAAGCCGGGCGGGCGCGCCGCTGGCTTGGTCAGCACACGGGCGGCGGTGATGCGCGAGACGCGGAACACGGTGGCCGGGCGGTCCGATCCGGCCGGGGCGGTTCCCGACGCCACGAGGTACCAGGTTCCGGCCTTGTCCACCAGGCCCAGCGGGGCCACCTCACGGCGGCGGGCCGGTTCCTGGCCATCGTCGGCGCGGCGGTAGTCGATGGCCAGGCACCGGGCTTGCCGGAGGGCCTCGGCCAGGGTCCGCAGGTGCGGCGCCTGCTCCTGGGCGCGGAACCAGCGGGGCAGGTCGAGATGAACGAGGGCCGAGTCGGGCTCGGCCCGTGCGGGCAGGCCCGCGGTCACCCGGATCTGCCGGTGCGCCGCGGTGGCGGCGGCGTCCAGGCCAAGCTCGCGCAGCACGCCGGGCACGCCGAGGATGAGCAGGGCTTCGGCTTCGTCCGCGCGCAGGCCGCGCAGCGGGAAGCGGTACCCCTCGACCAGCTGGCAGCCGCCACCCGGGCCCGACTCGGCGCGGACGGGGACGCCGGCGGCACCGAGGGCCTCTAGGTCGCGGTAGACGGTCCGCACACTGACGTCGAGCTCCGCGGCGAGCGCCTGCGCCGTCATCCGGCCCCGGGCCTGGAGCAGCAGTACCAGGGCAACCAGCCGGTCGGCGCGCACCACAGCAGACTAAGCCGGATTGCTGACAAGAGATGTCAGCGACTATTGCGTAATGTCCGCGGGGTGATGAGCTGGACAGAATTCGAGCGCGAACAGCCTGCGCTGGCGGCCGCCGGCCGCCGGCAGTTCTATCAGCACGGCATCGGCCTGGGCTTTCTCGGCACGGTGCGGGCCGACGGCGGGCCCCGGGTGCATCCGGTGTGCCCGGTGATCAGCCCGGCGGGGCTGCACCTGCTGGTGATGGCCGGGCCCAAGCAGGCGGATCTGCTCCGGGACGGGCGGTACACGCTGCACAGCGAGACGTGCCCGCCGCCGCGGCAGGATGACGGCTTCGCGGTGACGGGCCGCGCCCGGGAGGTCACCGATCCCGCGGTGCGCCGGGTGGTCCACGACCAGGTCCTGGCCGAGCGCGGCGGGACCGTGTGGCCGAGCTTTCCCGAGGACGTCGTGTTCGAGCTCGGCATCGGGCGGTGCCTGCTGATGCTCACGCAGGCCGCGGACGGCTTCGCTAAGGGACCCACGGTCTGGAAGGCGGGCGCCACCGCGGGCTCATGAGGCCGCGCCGGCCAGGTCGTGCTCGAGGGCCTGGCCGGCGACCGGAGCCCCGAGCTGCAGCACCAGCCAGATCCGGTTCCTGTCGGCCAGAACCGCGGGGTCCGCAAGCGGGTCGCCGTCGACGATCAGCAGGTCCGCGAGCTTGCCCGGTTCCACGGTGCCGACGTGCTCGTCGAGGTCCAGGGCCTGGGCCGCGGTCTTCGTCGCGGCGGTCAGCGCCTGGGCCGGGGTCAGCCCGTGGTGCACCATCCGCTGGATCTCCAGCCCGGACCCGAGCGCCGTGTCGCTGCCCATCGCGATCCTGACGCCTGCGTCCCTGGCCGCTCGCATGCTGGCCGAGCCCTGCTCGATGTTGTGGTTGGCCAGCTCGATCAGCTCGGGCGGCATCTCGGCCACGGGCTGCGCCTGGCCGGGGTCGATGGCGTCGCCCAGCCCGGCCATCCAGTAGTAGCCGGACAGCGTGGGGACCAGCACCTGGCCGCTGGCGGCCATCGCGTCCAGCAGGTCGGGCCGCTGGTTCAGGTACATGCCGTGCTCGATGGTGTCGGCGCCGTGCGCGATCGCCGCCTCGCACCCGGTCAGGCCCTCGGCGTGCGCGGACAGCCGGAAGCCCATCCGGTGCACCTCGTCGGCCACGGCGGACAGCTCGTCCTCGGTCAGCTGCAGCGGATCCGGGTCCTCGAGCTCGTTCGACCGGGCGCCGGTGGTCATGACCTTGATGAAGTCGGCCCCGGCGCGGAACTGCTCGCGCACCGCCCGCCGCATGTCGTCGGGCCCGTTGGCCTCCCGGTACATGTCGCCGTAGAAGCGGCCGCCCGGCGCCGTGGCGGAAATGATCTTCCCGCAGGTCAGCACCCGGGGGCCGCGGAACGCGCCGTAGCGCATGGCCTGGCGGGCCTCCTGGGGCCGCTGGCCCTGGGATCCGGTGATCCTGATCGTGGTCACGCCGCGGCGCAGGTACTCGCGCAGCTCGGCCTGGAGGAAGTGCGCCGCGGTGCCGGTCAGTTCCGGCTCTGCGCCCCGCAGCGTTCGCGGCATCCGCCCGGCCGTGTGGGTGTGCGCGTCGATCAGCCCGGGCATGAGCGTCCGCTGGCCCAGGTCGAGCTCCCTGGCGCCGTCGGGACATGGCTCTGACGCGCTGGTTATGCGCGCGATCCTCCCGTCCTCGACCAGGACCGCGACCGCGTCACGCACCGGGCCGCCGGTGCCGTCGACCAGGCGGGCGCCGGTGAGCCAGAGCCGTCCCGGCTCGGGTGCGGGAGCGGCGGTCAAGGCCGGGAACCGATGCGGCACGTCTGTTTCCCCTCTGTCCAGGCGCAGGCCCGCTGCCCGGCCACCAGGGGCGATTCTGCTACCTGGCCAGATCATCACCACAAGGAGGTCAGGGACATAGGCGCCGGGACCGGCGGAGGCGGCCACCGGCCCGGGCGCGGGACGGGCCAGGCATGATGGGCCGGTGCCACTGTTTGCATTTGAGGGTCATGAGCCCACAGTCAGCCCCGAGGCCTGGATCGCGCCCACGGCCACGCTGGTCGGGGACGTGCGAGTCGAGGCCGAGGCGTCCATCTGGTACGGCGCCGTGCTGCGGGCCGACTTCGGGCCGATCATCGTGCGGCGCGGCGCCAACGTGCAGGACGGCTCGGTCCTGCACGGCGGCATCGACCCGGTCACGGAGATCGGCGAGGGCGCGACCATCGGCCACCTGTGCGTGGTCCACGGCGCGGTCATCCACGCGGAGGCCCTGATCGGCAACGGCGCCACCGTGCTCGACGAGGTGATCGTGGGCCGCCGGGCCCTGGTCGCGGCCGGCGCCACGGTCCCGCCGGGCATGAAGATCCCGGACGGCATGCTCGCCGTCGGCGTCCCGGCCCGGGTCGTGGGCGAGGTCACCGGCGGGGCCAAGGAATGGGTCGAGACCAACCCCGAGATATACCGGGAGCTGGCCCGCAGGCACGCCGTCGGGATCCGCCCGGTCAGCCCCTGACCAGGGCCGCACCAGCTGCGAGTCGGCTAGGCGTGGGCGTAGCGGGCGGGTGGGACGCCGATCATCGCGGTGAACTCCCTGGTCAGGTGCGACTGGTCGGCGTAACCGAGGTCGGCGGCCAGCTCCGCCCAGGCCACGTCGGCACCCTGGTCGGCCCGCTGCGCGGCGTCATGCAGCCGGGCCCGGCGCATCACCCACTTTGGCCCGACCCCGACGTACTCGGCGAACAGCCGCTGCAGCCGGCGCACGGACAGGCCGGTCATGGCCGCGAGCTGGTCCACGCGCAGCAGGGCCGGGTCGGCGTTGATCTGCGCCACGATCCCGGCCACGCTCTCGGCCGCCGGATCACGGTCCGGCCGCGCCGCACTGAGGAACTCCTCGGCGCGGGCCACCATCGCGGCGTCGTCGGCGGCCTCCATGATCGCTTCGTGGGCGGCAGTCACCCGAGCGCCGAGCACGTCTGCGGCCGGGACCGTCCGGTCGGTGAGCCGGGAGACCGGTGCGTTCCAGAACGGACGGAACCCACCGGGGCTGAACCGCACGCCCAGCACCCGGCCGCGGCCGCTGATCTGGCGCACGAACAGCTTCCTGTCCACCCCGAACACCGCCGGGCCTGACGGTTCGAACGCGAGGTTCACGTTCGGGTGCGGCAGGATCTTCTGCTCGTGCGCTGGCCGGCCGCGCAGGTCCCACTCGACCACCCAGTAGAAGTCGAGAAACGGCGCCAGAACATCCGATGGCGGGTACCGGCCCAGCCGGAACCTGGTCTCCGCCAGCTCCGGGTGCAGCACGCCGCGACCCAGCTCATGGTTCACCCGCACCACAGTAGCCGTCGCGTTTGTTCAAGACGCCCGGCCGTGGCTTGCGTATCGTCACCAGCGACGATGACCCGTGACCGGCCAGGAGAAAGGCCGGCCACCCGAGGAGGGAGCTTCATGAACCGGCACCCCGAGATGGCGGCCGCTGCCGCCGAGGCCGCGCGGGTCGTGAGCGGCGTCCGCAGCGATCAGCTCTCGGCCGCCACCCCGTGCACCGACTGGGATCTGCGCACGCTGCTGAACCACACGATCCTGTGGACCGCGTACTCCGCCGAGCGCCGGGCCCGCGACGAGGCGCTGCCCGACGAGCTGATGAACAAGGACTTCGTGGCCGAGCCCGGTTACGCCGCTGACTACGCCGCGCAGCTGGACCGGGCGGTCGCCGCCTGGTCCGACCCGGCCGCCTGGCAGCGCGACCTGAACGTGATGGGATCACCGACCCCGGCGGCCGACGTGGCGGCCCTGCTCATCGCCGAGATGGTGCTGCACGGCTGGGACGTGGCCAAAGCCAGCGGCCAGGGCTACGCGTGCCGCGACGACGTCGCCGCCGCCGTGTACGAGGCGACGGCGGCTAACGCTGAGCTGTTCCGCAAGTACCAGGGCTTCGCCGACGAGGTGCCGGTGCCGGACTCGGCGCCCGTGCTCGACCGCGCCCTGGCCCTGTCCGGCCGCGACCCCGGCTGGGCTCCCTAGCACGACCGGTGGCGCGCGGCCGTGGCCGACCCGCCGCTAGCCCCTTGGCCCGGGCGCCGCGCGCACCGTCGGTTCGTGCCGGACCGGGAAGTTGACCGAGCGCGCGATGAAGCACAGCGCGCCAATCTCCTCGTGCAGCGCCTGGGCCTTCTGCGCCATCGACGGATCGGCCACGGTCACCGCCGGGCGCAGCACGACGTCGGTGAACTGCCCGCCGCCACCGGTCTCGTCCATCACCATCGTGCCGACCGGGGTGTCGGTGTAGCCGGTGACCACCACGCCCCCGGTCGCGCACAGGTGCAGGTACCACAGCATGTGGCACTGGGCCAGGGAGACGACCAGCAGCTCTTCTGGGTTCCACCGGGCGGGATCACCGCGGAAGGCCGGGTCGGATGACCCGGGGATGGCCGGCTTGCCGTCCCCGTCCACCTCGTGGTCGCGGCGGTAGCCGCGGTAATCGCTGGTTCCCGAGCCGGTGTTCCCCGTCCACCGGACGGTTACCTGGTAGCGGTGGGTCGCGCTCATGACCGCAGCTTATTTCGCGGCCTCCCGGCTGCGGTCCAGCGCGATGAGCCGGTAGCAGAGCTCCACCAGGATCAGGCCGATCGCGGCCTCGATCAGGCCCTCGCCGATGCCCCGGATGGCGAGCACCTCCAGGATCTCCGGCACGTCGTCCGGGTGCGGGATGATGGACTCGATCACGCTGGCCACGAACACCGGCAGCGTGCCGAGCAGCGCGACGGTCCAGAACCGCTGCCGGGTCAGGCGCACGGACCGGCGCAGGGCCGCAAAGACCTTGCGGTCCTCGATCTCGATGACCGGCCCGATGACGGCCAGCAGCGTGAACGCCACCCCGCCCGGGATGATCAGCAGCAGGACGCCGATGATCGTGATCACGACCACCAGGACGTCCGCGCGGATCAGCCTCCACCACGGCAGGTGCCGCACGACCTGCAGGACGGTCGCTGGCTCCTGGCCGTGCTCGGCCTCGCCCACCATCCGGCACAGGAACCCGGACAGGAGGACGGTGCCGAGGATGCTGACGGCGGTGGCGCTCAGGTCGCCGGCGGCCGACACCGCCACGTCGGCTCGGTCGATGAGGGCATCGGCGAGGATCTCGGCCAGCGCGGCCACGGTGGAGACCACCACGGCCACGACCACGATCACGCGCAGGTGACGCCGGCCAGAGCGAGCCGCGGCGGCAAGCACCTCCCGGACCGGCAGCGGCGGCCGGGACCCCTGGGCCCCCGGTCCCCGCGGCGCCTCCCCCTGGCTGCGCTCCGTGAGATCTCTGTCACGGCGAGCAATCACTCGGGTAACGCTACGCGATCATGATGGAACACCCGGCGGGGGCTCCCTTGCGGGACCGCGCCCGCCGCATAACCATGGCTAGGTGGAACCTGAGCTGATTTGCCTGGCTCATCCCCGGCGCGGCCATTTTGAGCTGGGCACGGGGTATCACGGGGACCTCTGGCTGGATCTCGATGCTCTCTTCCTGCGGCCCGCCGTGCTGCGGCCACACGTCCAGCGTCTGGCCGACCTCCTGGCGGAGCACGGCATCGACGCGGTCTGCGGGCCCATGGCCGGCGGTGCGTTCCTGGCCCTGGCCATGGCCGATCTCCTGGGGACCGCCTTCCTGCCCGCCTACAGCCGCCCGGGGCAGGCCGGCGGCCCGGCCGGGTACCGCCTTCCCGGCAGCACGCGGGACATGATCGGTGGCTGGCGCGTCGCGATCGTGGACGACGCGGTCAACGCCGCGACCGCGGTGCAGGCGTGCTTCCGGCAGCTGCGCGACCACGGAGCCGCGCCCGTCGCCGTGGCCTCCCTGCTGGCCCTCGGCCCAGCGGACGACATCGTCGCGGCCACGATGGAGGTGCCGTTCTACACCGTCGCCACCATGCAGAGCCAGGCGTGGCCGACGGCGGACTGCCCGTTTTGCGCCTGCGGGACGCCGCTCGCCCCGGCCTGACCGTCAGCCTGCGGCCGCGCCGGCGGCGGGCCTGCTCCCAGTAGGTCTGGCTTCCTCGACGACCACCGCGGGCAGCGCATCCCAGCCCAGGATGCGCAGGACCTTCCGCAGCTGGGGCGGCACCGAATGCAGCACCACGCGCTGGCCAGGACGCGCTTGGCCAGGAGACCCGGTGGCACAGACGATGGCCCGGAGGCCGGCGATGTCGCAGTACTCGACCGCGCCGAGGTCGATGTGGAGGTCACCAGGGCCCGCGCCAGCCGCCTTAGCCAGGCTCGCAGTCAGGTCTGGGTAGCTGAACTCGTCGATCTCCCCGGCCAGGGCCAGCTCCGGGCGGTCGCCGTTCCTGGTGATCCGCAGCACGCGGTCGTCAGCCACGGCGCGGGGATCCCCCTGCACACGCGAACGGACTGCTGCTAGTCATGGGCCCACCAACCTCTTCAAGGTCTCTTCAGCTCCCCGAGGGGCTCCTGAAGAGCATATGAATAGGTTACTCCCGAGCCAGTCCGCTGGTGAAGAGCTTCCGCATGTTATATGCCGAGGAGTTGAGGAAGAATGAGGAACGAACTCGGCCAACTGTTAGAGTGAGTCGCGGATGAACAGCTTTGATGCGGGCGGTGCGGGAGTGCCCCGCCCCATCTTCAGCATCAGCGCCGTGGCCCGGATGCTGGGCGTTCCGGTAGCCACCATCCGTACCTGGGAAGACCGGTACGGGCTGGTGGTCCCGGACCGGAACGCCAGCGGTCACCGGCTGTACCGCCGCGATCAGCTTGAACAGCTCAGGTTCGTTCACGACCGGATGGCCGAGGGACTGAGCGCAGCCGACGCGCACCGCCTGCTCGCCGAGTGGCTCGACCAGCAGCAGCCGGAGCGGGCCGACCCGGTACGGCCCGGCCCGGCCATCCCGCCGCACCCCGGCCAGGCCGAGCGCGCAGCAGGCCACCAGGTGGCCGTCCTGCTGGCCGAGCGTGACCCGTACGCTGCTGAGCTGCAGGAGCAACACCTCACTACCGAGGGATTCGCGGTCGAGGTGGCGCTCACAGAGAAGGAGGCCCTCAGCGCGCTGGCCGCCAGACCCCCGGCGGTCGCGATCATCGAGATCCTCATCTCCGGCGGGACCGGGCTGGATCTGTGCCGCGCCGTCAAGCAGCACGGGGTGCCGGTGATCGCCACCTCGGTGCTGCGGTCACACGACGAGGCTCTCGGCGCGGGGGCTGACGCATTCCTGGCCAAGCCCCTGGACCCGGCTCGCCTGGCCGCGGCCATCAGGGAGCTGCTCGGCCTGAGCCGACAGCAACGGTCCCGGCAGGAAGCAACGTCATGACCGACCGCATGCTGAGCGGGCACCAACCGCTCGACGCCGTGCTCGGCGGCGGCCTGCCGGCGAACGCGATAAGCCTGATCATGGGACTGCCCGGGGCCGGCAAGACCATCATCGCGCAGCAGTACGTCTTTCAGAACGGGAACCAGGACCGCCCCGCGGTCTACTTCTCCACCGTGTCCGAGCCGCTGGAAAAGATCGTGCGGTTCGGCCAGAGCCTGGACTTCTTCCGCCCCGAGGCCATCGGCACGTCGGTGCTGTATGAGGATCTCGGGGCCACGGTCACCAGCCAGGGCCTGACCGGCGTATCCAGGCAGATTGCGGCGGTGCTCAAGGAGCGCCAGCCCGGGCTGGTGGTGGTGGACAGCTTCAAGGCCCTGCATGCGTTCGCCGACAATTCCGGTGACTTCCGGCGCTTCCTGCACGAGCTGACCGGGCGGCTGAGCGCCTATCCGGCGGCCTCGCTCTGGCTGGGCGAGTACGAGGAAGCCGAAGTCGGGTCGCTGCCGGAGTTCGCCGTGGCCGATGCGGTCCTGGACCTGGCGGCCGACAGAATCGGCCAACGCGAGATACGGTATCTCCAGGTCAGGAAGCTCCGCGGCAGCGGCTTCCGGTCCGGTCGGCATGCCTACCGGCTCAGCGCCAACGGCATTCACGTGTATCCGCGGCTCGCCGACATCCCCGATCTGACCACCTACGATCTCGGCACCGCGCGGATGTCGTCAGGGATCCCCGCCCTGGACGAGATGCTCGGGGACGGGTACTGGCCCGGGGCCAGCACCCTTATCGCGGGCCCCTCCGGATCCGGCAAGACGCTGATCGGGCTGCATTTCGTGGTCAGCGGCGCGCGGCAGGGAGAGCCCGGGGTCATCGCGACGCTCCAGGAAAACCGCACCCAGCTGCAGCGGATCGCCTCGGGCTTCGGATGGTCCCTGAGCGAGCCGGGCGTCGAGGTCATGTACCGCTCACCGGTCGACATCTACATCGACGAATGGGTGGATGACCTGCTCCGGACGGTGGAGCGCACCGGGGCCACGCGCGTGCTCATCGACAGCCTCGGCGACCTCAGGATCGCCGCGCCCGACGAGACCCGGTTCCGTGAGTTTGTCTACTCGCTCGTCCAGCGCTTCTCCCGGCGGGGTGTCAGCACGCTGATGACCCTGGAGATGCCCGAGCTCTTCGGCTCTGACCGGCTGTCAGGCGGGGCCATCTCTCATCTGTCCGACAACGTGGTCATGCTCCGCTACATCCAGGAACAGGCCTCGATCAGCCGGGCCATGACGGTCATCAAGACACGCGCGAGCCACCACCAGCCCTCCGTCCGCCGGTTCGAGATCGGCCCGGGCGGCATCACGCTCGGGGAACCGGCGACCCGCGATCAACTCGACACCAGCCGCCCTGACCCGGCAGGCTTCACATCATCTGGATGGGGCCAGGCCCCTGGGCAGAGGTGAGGAAGTGAGCCAGGGATGACCTCGACGGTGCTGCTGGTGGAAGACGAGCGGAAGCTCAGGGAACTCGTGCGCTCGTACCTCGAACGAGCCGGGTACACGGTGCTGTCCACCGACTCCGGCGCCGAGGCGATCAGCCTGGCCACCTCGGCCGGGCCGGACCTGGTCATCCTGGACCTCGGCCTGCCCGACGTGGCCGGCGCGACCGTGGCGCGCGAGATCCGCGCGGCCGGCTCGACACCGATCCTGATGCTCACCGCCCGGAGCAGCGAGGAGGACCGGATCGCCGGCCTCGAGCTGGGCGCCGACGACTACGTGACCAAGCCGTTCAGCCCGCGCGAACTCGTGCTGCGGGTGCGCGCGATCCTGCGGCGCGGCGCCCCGGCCGCCACCGAGCGCGGGGTGAGCCGGTTCGGCGAGGGCATGCTGGTCATCGACGAGCCGCGGCGGCAGGCCACGGTCCGCGGCAGCCAGGTGGAGCTGACCCCGACCGAGTGGGGGATCCTGGTCGCGCTGGCCACCGCGCCGGGCCGGGTCTACTCGCGGTTCGAGCTGATCAACCGGGTCCGCGGGTACGAGTTCGAGGGCTACGAGCGGACTATCGACTCGCACGTGAAGAACCTGCGCCGCAAGATCGAGGAAGACCCCGGCAACCCGGTAGTGATCCAGACGGTCCTCGGCGGGGGCTACCGGCTCGGCCTGACCCGGGATGGCTAGGCCAGGCGGCGTCGGGCCCATCGCCTTGCGCCTGGCGCTGGCCTTTGTCGGTGTTGCCCTGACCGCGGTCGCCCTGCTCGCCGGGCTGAGCGCCGCGTTCGTCGCGGCGGACGTCTCACACCTGGTTTCCGGTCAGCAGCAGAGCCTGACCCGCGCCGTGGCGGTGGCGGCCGGGTCGGCCTGGGAGCGGAACAACACGTGGCGCCGTGCCGACCTGTCGCCTGTGCTGGACCTGACCGCCAGCGTGGGCGCGGATGTGGAGGTCAGGGACGGTAAGGGCCGCGTGGTCCGTTCCTCCCCGGGTTTCGGCGAGCTGACGTCGGCGCCCGAGCGCGACAACGTGATCGTGGCGGGCGGGCGTCACGTCGGGCAGGTCATCGTCCGGTTTACCGGCACCGGCCTGCGCGGGGCCGACGAGTCGCTCCGGGCCGACCTGTGGCGGGCCATCGCCGGCGCCGCCGGGCTGGCGGCCCTGGTGGCCTTGCTGGTCGCGCTCGGGGTCTCGCGCCGGATTACCTCGCCGGTCACCCGGCTGATCGGCGTGGCCAGAGCCACAGGCAGCGGCGACAGGACAGCCCGGGCCGGGGACGTGCGGGGCCCGGGCGAGCTGCGCGACCTGGCCATAGCCTTCGACCAGATGGCCGACTCCCTGGCCCGCCAGGAAACGGTGCGGCGCAACCTGGTCGCGGACGTCGCGCACGAGCTGCGCACCCCGATCGCGGTGCTGCAGGCCAGCCACGAAGCCCTGCTGGATGGCGTGGCCGAGCCAACGCCGGCGCAGCTGACCTCGCTGCGCGACGAGGTGCTGCGGCTGGCCCGCATGGTCGACGGGCTGCAGCGGCTGGCCTCGGCCGAGGCCGCCGCGCTGCAGCTGACGCTGGTCCCCTGCGACCTGGGCGCGATAGCCGGGGTGGCCGCGGACAGCCTGTCCGCCACCTTTGACGCGGCCGACATCAGCGTCGAGCGCCGCCTGGCCGAAGTGCAGATCATGGGCGACCAGGGCCGGCTGCACGAGGTGATCGTGAACCTGCTCACGAACGCGGTCAAGTTCACCCCGGCCGGCGGGCGGGTGGTGCTGGAGACCGGGCCGGACGGGAGCCGGGCCACGCTCCGGGTGGGCGATACCGGCCAGGGCATCCCGCCCGATGAGCTGCCGCGTATCTTCGAGCGGTTCTTCCGCGGTCAGGGTGCCTCCGGGGTCGCGGGCAGCGGCATCGGCCTGGCCGTGGTCTCCGAGCTGGTCCACGCCCACCACGGCGATCTGGATGTGACCAGCGAGCCAGGAAAGGGCACGCAGGTCACCGTCAGCCTGCCGCGGGCCCCGGCGCGGCTTCAGGCAGCGTCGTCCGACCGGTGATGGCCGGCCCCGCTCGGCGGTTGACTGGCCCGGGCCGGGTCCTGAGCTGCCTCGGGCCCGGAGTGCCGGTCCCTGAACCGGTTCAGCACCCGCCAGGGCCGGGTCCGCCGCAGAACCTCAATCACCACGCTGATCGCGACCGCGGCGCTGAACGCGAGCAGCAGGCCAATCCACGGCTTGTCCTCAAAGGCCTGGCCGCCCAGCCGGCCGATGAAGAACGCGTAGCTGGCCCAGATGATGGCGGCGCAGGCGGTCGCGAGCACGTAGCTCCGCCGCTGGTACCTGACCAGTCCGCAGGTCAGGGTCACCACCGTGCGCCCGCCGGGGATGAACCGGCAGCCGATGATGATCCGGGCCCCGAACCGGTCCAGGGCCCGCCTGGCCCAGGCCAGCCTGGCCTGCCCCTTCTCGCTGGAGAAGAACCGCCGCTCGACGGCGGGGCCGAAGTACCGGCCGATCAGGTAGTTGACGTTGTCGCCAAGGAACGCCCCGAAGGCGGCCAGCAGGACCAGAATCCCGATCCTGGGATCCTCGCTGCCCGCCGTGGCCACGCCCAGGGCGATCACCGCGGTCTCGCTCGGCAGGATCGGCAGGATCGCGTCCAGGGCCGGCACGAAGACCGCGACCAGGTAGGACACGGGCGAGGAGATATCCAGCTGGGACAGGTCGATCATACGTGCGAGCGTCTCCGTTCAGGCTCGGCCGGAACCTGAGTCACAGCCTCGCCGTCCTCGGTCACCCGGGGCCTCTTCCACATGCTCATGCCCGCCGCGACCCCGATAATCACGACAATCGCACCGAGACTCACCGCGGTCGGGATGTGCAGCACCGGCGACACCATCATTTTGACGCCGATGAACGCGAGCAGCACGGCCAGCCCCACGCTGAGGTACCGGAGCCGCTCCAGCGCCCCGGCCAGGAGGAAGTACAGGGCGCGCAGGCCGAGGACCGCGAAGGCGTTCGCGGTAAAGACCAGGAACGCGTCCGTGGTCACCCCGAAGGCCGCCGGGATGGAGTCGAGAGCGAAGATCACGTCCGTCGTGGCGATCGCGACCAGCGCTACGATCAGCGGCGTGGCCACACGCTTGCCGTCGATCCGGGTGATAAACCGGGTCCCGTCGTAGTCATCGCTCACCGGCACGACCTTGCGCAGACCGCGCAGCACCAGGCCACGCTGAGGGTCGGCCGGGGCACTGTGCCGGACCATCCGCGCCGCGGCGATGAGCAGGAGCAGGCCAAAGGCCGGGAACGCCCAGCTCAGGTGGTTAATCAGGGCGGTGCCCGCAGCGATGAAGGCGCCCCGCAGCACCAGCGCGCCGACCACGCCCGCGAGCAGCACCCGGTGCTGACTGGCGACCGGCACGGCGAACGCCTGGAAAAGCACGGCGAACACGAACAGGTTGTCGACGCTCAGCGACTTCTCAATGAGGTAGGCGGCAAAGTACTCCTGCCCGACCCCGAAGCCCTGCCACAGGGTGAGAATCACACCGAAGCCGATCCCGGCCGCCACCCACTCGGCGCTGAGCAGCACAGTCCGGGACATGCTCGGCTGGCGCCGGGTGGTGAGCATGTCGATGGCCAGCAGACCGCAGATCACGGCCAAGGAGGCCGCCCAGGCCCAGGCCGGGGCGCCGGTCATCGGCCGTGGCGGCGGTGACCGTTGGATTTGCCGCGGCTGGAGAACAGGACGTAGCCGATCACCGCGATGCCGGCGCCGAAGATCAGCCACGGAGCCAGCACCAGCAGATCGCCCGTCGCCACCTCCTCGCCTCCTTCACCCCTGCATCGCCCCACGATCGGTCACCTAAGAACACCGCACGGCGGCGTACGACGTGTGAAGCCGGTGTGGGGACGGTGTGAAGCAGGGCCCCGCGGATCTCCATCCGATCACCACAGGCACCGCATCCCGGCTGCAACCGTCCTGGCTTGGCTGGCGGTAGCGGTGCCCAGCAGCCGGATGGGGGTAACGGGTGAATGGCGTGGTCGGAACCGCGTTCGCCGCGGTGGCCGCGCTGGCGGCGGCAGGCTCGTTCGGCGTGTCCGCCGTGCTCCAGCACCGGCAGGCCCACGCCACGGCCGGCTCAGGCGCCGACGCCGCCCGCGGGCTCCGGCTGCTCGCGCACCTGGCCCGCAACCCAGTGTGGCTAGGCGGGATCCTGCTGGCCGCTGCCGCGTACGGCCTGCAGGGCCTGGCGCTGGCCTACGGCCCGCTCGCGCTCGTGGCCCCGATCGTGGCCACCGACCTGCTGTTCGCGGTGCCGCTGGCCGCCTGGTGGTCCCGGCGGCCGATGCGCCCGCGCGACCTCACCGGGTGCGCGCTGGTGGCGGCCGGCGTCGGGACGTTCCTGGCCACGTCGCCGCCGACCTCGGGCAGGTCCGCCGCACCGCCCAGGGACTGGCTGCTCGCCTTCGGCGCCGTGGTCCTGGCGGGCATGGCCGCGGTCGCGATCGGCCTCGCTGGGCGTGACGCGATGCGGGCCGGGGCGCTGGCGGTCGCGGCCGGCCTGACCTTCGGCCTGACCGCGGCCGTCACGCTGAGCGCCACCCGGCTGCTCCGCGACGTCGGCCCCGCGGCGGTCCTCGCCCACTGGCAGCCCTGGGTCCTGATCGTGCTCGGCCTGGCCGGGCTGCTGCTCTCACAGACCGCCTACCAGGCCGGCCAGCTGACCGCCAGCCTGCCGATCATCGACACCCTCGAGCCCATATCCGCCGTGGTCCTCGGCGCGGTCATCTTCCACGAGCGCCTGGCCTCGTCCCCGCTCATGCTCGCGGTCCAGCTGGCCGGCGCGGCTGTCGCCGTGGCCGGCATCGCCATGCTCCGGCCGTTCTTCGCCGAGGGCGACCGGGGGGCGGACGCCGCGCGGGCGGCGGAGCGCGCACCGGGACCCGAGGCGAGGCAACGGGCGGAGGCCGGGACGGGCCCGGGCTGAGCGCGGTCCGCCGGGTCCCGTATCCGCCGGACCTCCGGTATCCGCCCGGTCCCCGCCGGATCCGCCCGTCCCCCGCCGGTATTTAACTAATCAGATTTAGTGATAGAGTCGCGGCGTGACCGAAAACGGCTCTGGCCTGGCGGCGCTCAGCGGCCTCGATGACCCGGTGCGCCGCAGCCTCTACGAGCTGGTGGCCGGGCGAGACGAGCCGGTCGGGCGCGACGAGGCGGCCGCCGCCGCCGGGATTGGCCGGCCGCTGGCCGCCTATCACCTGGACAAGCTCGTCGAGCTGGGGCTGCTGACCGCCTCCTACCGCCGTCCCAGCGGCCGGGGTGGCCCCGGGGCAGGCCGGCCGGCGAAGGTCTACAGCCGGTCGGCGCGCGAGTTCGCGGTGACCGTGCCGCCGCGGGAGTACGAGCTGGCCGCGCGGCTGCTCGCCGTGGCCGTGGAATCAGACTCCAGCGGGGCGAGCCGCGCCGCGCTGCACGACGCGGCCTGGCAGTACGGCGCCGGGCTCGGCCAGGACCGCCCGGCCGGGGATGCGGCGCCCGTCACCGCGGTGCTGCACGAGCACGGCTTCGAGCCGTGCGCCGGCGAGGCTGGCCTGATCCGGCTGCGCAACTGCCCGTTCCATCAGCTGGCCGCGCGGCACCGCGAGATCGTCTGCGGCATGAACCTGGCGCTGATCGAGGGAGTCGTCGCGGGCCTGGGCGCCACCGGGATGCGCCCGGCGCTCGATCCCGGCCCCGGGCGCTGCTGCGTGGTGATCACCACCGATGGTCCGGCCGATGATGACGAGGACGAACCGCAACCGACAGGAGCACCATGACGCAGGAGCTGACGCTTGATTCGCCGGAACTTCCGCCGCTGGATGACGCCGGGCTGGAGCCCGGCCAGGGCGTGTGGATCGAGAGCGGCCAGGCCGGCGTCGACCTGCAGGCGGCGCTGCGGGCCGCGGCCGACTTCCTGACCGCCCTGGGGATCGACCTCGACCGGGAAGAGCTGCGCGAGACGCCGGCCCGGATGGCCCGCGCCTACGCCGAGCTGTTCGACGCGAAGCCGCTCCGGATGACGACATTCCCCAACGACGAGGGCTACGACGAACTGGTGCTGGCCCGCTCGATCCCGTTCCGGACCGTCTGCGAGCATCACCTGCTGCCGTTCTCCGGTGTGGCGCACGTCGGCTACCTGCCCGGCGAGCGCATCCTCGGCCTGTCCAAGCTGGCCCGCCTCGTGGAGCACTTCGCGGCCAGGCCGCAGGTCCAGGAGCGGCTGACCAAGCAGATCGCCGACTGCCTGGCCGAGCGGCTGCATCCCCGGGGCGTGGGCGTGGTGCTCGAGGCCGAGCACGCCTGCATGACGCTGCGGGGCGTGCGGGCCCTCGGTGCCTCGACCGTCACCTCGGCCCTGCTCGGCACCATGCGGACCGATGCCCGTTCCCGCGCTGAGTTCTTTGCCCTGGCCGGGGTGCCGGGCTGATACCCGGCCCCGCGCCGGAGAAAAGGGGGATCGCATGACCGACTCGCTCACGGACCTGACCAACGCCGGGGTTTCTATCTGGCTGGATGACCTGAGCCGCGACCGGCTGGTCACCGGGACCCTGGCCGGCCTGGCCGCCCGGGATCACGTGGTGGGGGTGACCACCAACCCCACCATCTTCGCCAAGGCGATCAGGGGCAGCGACGCCTACGGCCCGCAGATCAGGGACCTGGCCGCCCGCGGCGTCGGCGTCGGCGAGGCGCTGCGCGCGCTGACCACGTTCGACGTGCGCTGGGCCTGTGACGTGCTCCGCCCGGTCTACGACCGCACCGACGGCGCGGACGGGCGGGTGTCCATCGAGGTCGACCCGCGGCTGGCCCGCGACACCGACGCGACGATCGCCGAGGCTCGGGCGCTGTGGTGGGCGGTGGACCGGCCCAACCTGTTCATCAAGATCCCGGCCGCCCGGCAGGGCATCCCGGCGATCGCCGCGTGCCTGGCCGAGGGCATCAGCATCAACATCACGCTGATTTTCTCCCTGGAGCGCTACGACGCGGTGATGGAGGCCTTCCTCGACGGCCTGGAGCGGGCCCGCCAGGCCGGCCACGACCTGTCCTCGATCGCGTCGGTGGCCTCGTTCTTCGTGTCCCGGGTCGACACCGAGATCGACTCGCGGCTGGACAAGATCGGGACCACGGACGCGGCTGGCCTGCGCGGCGAGGCCGCGATCGCGAACGCCCGGCTGGCCTACCAGCACTATGAGCGGGTGTTCTCCTCGGCCAGGTGGGCGGCGCTGCAGGCGGCCGGGGCCAGGCCGCAGCGGCCGCTGTGGGCCTCCACCTCGGTCAAGGACCCCGCCTATCCCGACACCCGCTACGTGACCAGCCTGGTCGCCCCCGGCGTGGTCAACACCATGCCGGAGGCCACGCTGCGCGCGGTCGCGGACCACGGCCGGGTCCCCGCCGATTCCATCCACGGTCACTACGACGAGGCGCGCCAGGTGCTCGACCGGCTGCGGGCCGTGGGCATCGACCTCGACGAGGTCATGCAGGGCCTGGAGGACGGCGCGGTCTCGAAGTTCGACGCCAGCTGGGACCAGCTCGGCGAACAGCTGGCCGCCTCCCTGCACGGGCGGCCGGCCCAAGCACAGCAGCAAGGGAGCTGACCATGACGACCGATGCGACATACGTGATCGCCGGGGCGAGCCTGGCCGGGGCCAAAGCGGCCGAGGCCCTGCGCGAGGAAGGCTTCGACGGCCAGGTGATCCTGATCGGCGAGGAGACCGAACGGCCCTACGAGCGGCCGCCGCTGTCCAAGGACTACATGCTGGGCAAGGCCGACCGGGAGACGATCTACGTGCACCCGGAGGGGTGGTACGCCGAGCACGACGTCGACCTGCGCCTCGGGGCCCCCGTGACCGGCGTCGACCCCGGCGCCCACCGGGTGAGCCTGGCCGACGGCACCAGCCTCCGCTACACCAAGCTGCTGCTGGCCACCGGCTCGTCGCCGCGGCGGCTGCCCGTCCCCGGCGCCGACCAGGACGGCGTCCTCTACCTGCGCAGCGTCCAGGACAGCGACCGGATCAAGGAGGCGTTCGGGACCGCAGCGCGGGTCGCGGTGATCGGGGGCGGCTGGATCGGCCTGGAGACCGCGGCGGCCGCCCGCGCGGCAGGCGTCGAGGTGACCGTGCTGGAGGCGGCCGAACTGCCGCTGCTGCGCGTGCTCGGCCGTCAGGTCGCCCAGGTCTTCGCCGACCTGCACCGTAACCAGGGCGTGGACCTGCGCGGCGGCGTCGGGGTCCGGGAGATTACCAGCCAGAACGGAACGGCCACCGGTGTCCGCCTCGCCGACAACAGCTTCGTCCAGGCGGACGCGATCATCGTCGGGGTCGGTATCACGCCCAACGTCGGTCTCGCCGCCGCGGCGGGCCTCGACACCGACAACGGCATCAAGGTCGGTGCGCAGCTGCGCTCCAGCAACCCGGACATCTACGCGGCCGGGGATGTCGCCAACGCGTTCCACCCGCTGCTCGGCCGGCACGTCCGGGTCGAGCACTGGGCCAACGCGCTGAACCAGCCGGCGGTCGCGGCCAAGGCCATGCTCGGCCAGGAGGCCGCGTACGATCTGGTGCCGTACTTCTTCACCGACCAGTACGACCTGGGCATGGAGTACGCCGGCTACGTGGGGCCCGACAGCTACCGCGAGGTCGTCTTCCGCGGGCATCCGGATCAGGGCGAGTTCATCGCGTTCTGGCTGGGCCACGAGGGCCAGGTGCTGGCCGGCATGAACGTCAACGTCTGGGACGTCAACGACGCCATCCAGGCCCTGGTGCGGTCGGGCCGGGCGGTGGACACCGGCGCGCTCAGCGACGAGGCCACGCCGCTCGAGTCGCTGGCCTGACCATCACCGGCGGGCAGCCGTCACGTCGCTGGGTGTAAACATCTCGCGCCACGCGGTGCCGCCGCGGCCCGCCCGGCGGGCCGTCCGCTCGTCGGCTCGTCCACCGGCTTCTGTATTGCGCTCCGGTGGGCTGGCGGTGCCAAGAAGGCAGGCTCGGGAAAAGTTCTCCGCAGCGTCCTGGGGGCGGCCAAATGAGCACCGCAAGCCACGGACGCTGATTACCCGAACTCGTATCGCGGAAGTGGGGAAACACACATGGTGCCCCGGCCGGCCGACCGGGGCGCCATGTGTTATTTAAAGTTCTCGAAGACCGGAGGACCAGGGGCGGACGGCTCTCCGGGCTCTGGCATAAAGTTCCCGGAGCGATGAGCCCGCGAATTCCAGCCGCTCCGCGGCCGCAATCCGCCCCGGGTCTGACGTCAGGACGATAATCCTGACGCCTTCAGCTACTGCCCGTTCGCGGCCTGGAACTTGACCACCAACTCGGTGGGCACCCGGCCACGGTCCCTGACCTCGATCCCCTGAGCCTTGGCCCACTCACGAACCTCGGATGGGCTCGGTCCGCCCGTCGCGTTCCGTCGCCCGCCAGCGTGACCTCGGCGCCGGTTTGCGCTGCTGACCTTGCGTGCGGCACCTACGTACTTCTCCAGGGACTTCCGCAGCGCCTTGGCATGAGTCGCGCTGAGGTCAATCTCGTAGTCAGTACCATCCAGTCCAAAGCGGACAGTGCCTTCCGCCTCGCCTCCGTCGAGGTCGTCGATGAAGAGGGTTTGAATCTTCTGGGCCATAAGTGTTCCGTTCTCTAGGAGGCCGAGAGATAAGCATAACCGACTGGTACCGCTTAGTAAGCCGATCAGGCGCAACTCATGTGCAACTCTGGCCGGTCTCCTGATACTTCCTAGCCTCAAGAAGCGCTCAAATACCAGCCTTTTGCCAAGACGCCTGGAGGCGGCGAGATCGCGAAACCGGCCGTAACCTTAGCCGGGGGCAGGAGCTATTTGCTACCTGCTATGCCGATAGCCGGTGGCTGGTGAAAGAGGGCAGGCCGCAGCCGGCCTATCGGCGGCACCACTTCGGCGGTAGTGCCAACCGGTTAGCGGGTATACCAACACCGGCCACGCGGAACGGCGACGGGCGGCACCACGCACCGATCGCTCCCGTTCTGCGGGTATTTCCTCGGCCTGCACCGATAGCCCCGGGTGAGCGGCGACGCGATCGCCCATCCCGGTTCCGCAGGGCTATGCGGACGAACAGCAGGCACGCAGCCCCTGAAACCAGCCGAGATTCAGTCACGCGCGACGAAGGGGAACAAATGTTCTACCGCAAGTTCGTGATCATGGTGTGCGCGGGCCTCACCTGGCTAGCGTTTGCCGCCTCCCGGCCCGCCCAGGCTGCCATTCGCGCCAGCAGGCACCCGCTGCGCGTCGCCGCCTACGACTACGCCCTGTCCCAGCGCGGAAAGCGGTACTGCTGGGGTGGTTCCGGGCCGTCGTGCTACGACTGCTCCGGGCTGGTCTCCGCCGCCTACCGGCACGTCCATATCTCGATTGGCCGGACGACCCACGACATGCTGCGCAGCGGCCGGCTAATCCGGATCAGCCGGTCCCAGGCGCGGCGCGGTGACCTGGCTTTCTACGGCCACGGTCACGTGGAGTTTTACGACCGCGCGAGCGTCACGTTCGGGGCGCATGACACAGGTACCCGGATCGGCTGGCTGAAGTTCGGGCCCTATTGGCACCCGACGGCCTACTACCGGGTCCTGGGCGCGGGGAAAGCCCATCGCCGATAGCTACTTAACGTAATTGAACGTTTACGCACAGCAACGGCGAGGGTAGGCAAACTGAGACTATCGGGGGCTTAGGCATGGGGATGCGCGGTCATGGGGCCGGACAGCAGCAGGAAGTTCAGTCGTAAGGATCCGGTGGGGGTAGACAGATCAAGGCACATCAGGGGGGGCATACAAATATGGAGCTAAGCGCACGAAACCAGCTCAAGGGCACCGTGAAGACGGTCAAGTCCGGGGCTGTCATGGCTGAGATCACGGTGAGCGTGGACGCGGGCCCGGTCACGGCCGCGATCACCGACTCGTCCCGCGAGCGCCTGAACCTGAAGGAAGGGGACCAGGTCGCGGTCATCATCAAGGCGACCGAGGTGATGATCGCCGCGCAGTAACTCCCGCCAGGCCAGCGAGCCGCGGCCGGCGCCCGGACAGGCCCGCCGCGGCTCGCTCGCGTCCCGGCGGCTGGCTCCCGGCCGCCGTCAAAGTGTCCAACCACGCCCAGCGGGTCCCGCAGGCCCAGGCACGCCGCGCCGCCGCCCGCGGCACCGCAGCGCGCTGACCTGCCACTCTGGCCGCGACCCGCCAAATGCCCGGGTCACCCCAAATGCCCGGCGGGCCTAACCACCCGGTGTGCGGCCCCCTTGTGCGCGCCTGCCGTATGTAGTCTCATTGTGACTACTGGGCTAAAGGCAGCGAATCCCGGCTGGGCCGCGCCCGGAGCGCTCCCTGGTCGCATGGACGCGGCCAAGCCCCCGCAGTCAAGGAGATGAGGATCCATGACCGTAACCCTGGACCGCCGCGTCGAGGAGTTCATCGGCGCCCCGCGTCAGCTGTTCATCAACGGGCAGTGGACCGACGCGGCCTCGGGCAAGACGTTCGAGACCCCCAACCCGGCGACCGGAGAGACGCTCGCCCGGATTGCCGAGGGCGACGCCGAGGACATCAACCGGGCGGTTCGGGCCGCGCGCAAGGCGTTCGAGGACGGTCCCTGGAGCCGGATGACCCCGTCCGAGCGCGGCCGCATCATCTGGAGGATCGGTGACCTGATCCTCGAGCACACCGACGAGCTCGCCCAGCTCGAGTCGCTGGACAACGGCAAGCCGTTCCCCGTGGCCCAGGCGGCCGACGTCCCGCTCGCCGCCGACCTGTTCCACTACATGGCCGGCTGGGCCACCAAGATCGAGGGCCAGACGATCAACATCTCGGTGCCCTACATGCCCGGCGCGAACTTCCACTCCTACACGCTGCGCGAGCCGATCGGCGTGGTCGGGCAGATCATCCCGTGGAACTTCCCGCTGCTGATGGCGGCGTGGAAGCTCGGACCGGCGCTGGCCACGGGCTGCACCGTGGTGCTCAAGCCGGCCGAGCAGACCCCGCTGAGCGCGCTGCGGCTCGCCGAGCTCATCTCCGAGGCCGGGGTGCCGGACGGCGTGGTCAACGTGGTGCCCGGGTTCGGCGAGACCGCCGGGGCCGCGCTGGCCGCCCACGACGACGTGAACAAGGTGGCGTTCACCGGCTCGACCGAGGTCGGCAAGCTGATCGTCCAGGCCGCGGCGGGCAACCTGAAGAAGCTCACCCTGGAACTCGGCGGCAAGAGCCCCAACATCGTCTTCGACGACGCCGAGGAGGGCGCGATCGAGGGCGCGGCCAACGCGATCTTCTTCAACCACGGCCAGTGCTGCGTGGCCGGCTCGCGGCTGTTCGTGCAGCAGAGCCGGTTCGACGAGGTCGTGGACGGCGTGGCCGAGATCGCCAAGTCGATCAAGCTGGGCGCGGGCATGGAGGCCGGCACCCAGATGGGTCCGCTGGTCTCTGACGAGCAGTTCCAGCGGGTCAGCGGGTTCCTCGAGTCGGGCCGGGCGGACGGCGCCACGGCGCTCGCCGGCGGCGGCCGGTTCGGCGACCGCGGCTACTTCATCGAGCCCACCGTGCTGACCAACACCCGCCCGGACATGCAGGTCGTCCGCGAGGAGATCTTCGGGCCGGTCGTGGTCGCAGCCCCGTTCAGCAGCCTGGACGAGATCGCGGCCGAGGCCAACGACACCGACTACGGTCTCGGCGCCGGCGTCTGGACCAGGGACATCTCCAAGGCCCACGCGCTGGCCAAGAAGATCAGGGCGGGCACGGTCTGGATCAACTGCTACAACGTCTTCGACGCGTCGCTGCCGTTCGGCGGGTACAAGCAGTCCGGCTGGGGCCGCGAGATGGGTGGCGAGGTCCTGAACAACTACACCGAGGTCAAGGCGGTCACCGCCCAGCTCTGAGCCGGGCGCGCGCCTAGGGCAACCAACATGGTGGGCACCACGATGGGGTAACAACCCCATCGTGGTGCCCACGACACTTTTTCGGCGCGCGGCCACCGCGTGCCCTGGGCTGGGCCTGGCCTTCCGGTGCGAGTCAGCGGCGGCGATGATGTTGAGATGAGCACGGCTCAGATCCCGGCCGACGCGCTCGAGCGAGCGGGACTGTCCCCGGCCGCCGTGGCCGAATGGGCGGCGTCGGCGCCTGGACCAGGGCTTTCGTTCCGGGCTGCGGCCGACGCCGTGGGCGTGTTCCTGACCCGGGGGCACGAGCTGACCCAGCGCCTGCCCGGTCCCGCCCAGGGTACGGCCGACGAGCGGGCCGCCCGCGCGGCGATCGCCGAGACGATGAACCAGGCCCGCGAGGCCTTCCTGCGCGCCCACGCCGAGGACCTGTACGACGCGCTGACCGACCGCTGCACCAAGCCGCTGCGGCTCGCTGAACTGCTCCGCGACGCGGCCGCGGCGGTGCCCGGCCTGGTGCCGACCTCGGCCCAGCTGGACGCCGAGCGCACCCGGATGCTGCCCGAGAAGGAGGGCATCGAGCTCGCCCAGGGGCTGCTCGTGGGGTACGTGCTGGCCGTGCCGCGGACCGGCCGGCACCTGATCACCGCGATGCTGCGTCCCGTTCCCGAGGCGTTCGAGCGGCTGGGTGAGCTGCGGGCCAGGGGCACCGTGGACCTGGGCCCGGTGCGGGTCACCCGGCGCGGCCGGGCCGGCTTGCTCGAGCTGGTCAACCCCAGGCACCTGAACGCAGAAGACGACGTGACACTCGCCCCGACCGAGTGCGCGGTCGACATGATCCTGCTCGACCCGGACATCGAGGTCGGCGTCATCAGGGGCGGTCTGGTCGATCACCCCCGGTACCCGGGCACCCGCGTGTTCGGGTCGGGGCTCAACCTCACCCGGCTGTACCACGGGCGCATCGATTTCCTGTTCTTCCTGGAGCGCGACCTCGGCTACGTGCACAAGATCTACCGCGGCATCACGGGAGTGGAGGAGGGCGCGGGCGGGTGGCACGGGCCGGGCACGGGCGGGCCGGGCGGCGGCGGGTCGGTGCTCGCGGAGCGGACCACGGAGAAGCTGTGGGTCGCCGCGGTGGAGCGCCTGGCGGTCGGTGGCGCCTGCCAGCTGCTGCACGTGGTCGACCACGTCATCGCCACCCGCGGGTCGCGGCTGTTCCTGCCGGCCCGCAAGGAGGGAATCATCCCGGGCGCGTCCAACCTGCGGCTCCCCCGGTTCGTCGGCGACCGTGCCGCCCGGCAGGCGATCCTCTCCGGCCGGGAGTGGGTCGCGGGCCAGCCGGACGCCGCGCTGCTCTGCGACGAGGTGGTGGAACCCGGCGAGATGGACCGGGCGCTCGAGGCCAGGATCGGCGCGCTCACCAACTCGGGACTGGTGAACGCCACCGCCAACCGCGCCGCCTTCCGGGCCGGCCAGGAGCCGCTCGACCTGTTCCGCGAGTACATGGCGGTCTTCTCGGTAGAGCAGGCCCGCTGCCACCTGAGCCCGGCCCTCGTCCGCAACCTGGAGATGCACTGGAATGCACGCGGGCGCAGCCTCTGACGCGCGGATCTGGGCCCAGGCCGAGACGCTGCTGCCGGCGCAGCTCCAGGTGCTGCAGCTGGACCGCTTGCGCGCGACGGTCAAGCGGGTCCTGGACGGCCAGCCGTTCGGCGCACAGCGGCTGACGGCCGCGGGCCTGGACGCGCCCGAGGACGTAACCTCGCTCGGCGACCTGGCCCGGCTGCCGTTCACCAGCAAGGCTGACCTGCGCGCCCACTACCCGTTCGGCCTGCTGGCCGTGGGCCGCGACCAGCTCGTGCGGGTGCACGCCTCGAGCGGCACGCACGGCAAGCCGACCGTGGTCGGGTACACCCGCGCCGACCTGGAGAACTGGACCGAGCTGATGGCCCGGTGCATGACGATGGCGGGTGTCAGGCCGGGCATGACCCTGCACAACGCCAACGGGTACGGCCTGTTCACCGGGGGCCTGGGGTTCCACCAGGGCGGCGAGCGGATCGGCGCCACCGTGGTCCCGGTCTCCGGCGGGTTCACCGCGCGGCAGTTGCTGCTGCTGCACGACCTCGGCGCCCGGGTCCTGATCTCGACGCCGTCCTACGCGCTCGCGATCGCCCAGGCCATCGCCGAGGCCGGGGTGACCGGGCTGAACCTGGAACTGGGACTGCTGGGCGGCGAGCCCTGGACCGAGGCCATGCGGGAGCAGATCGAGCGGGCGCTCGGCATCACCGCGGTCAACTTCTACGGCCTGTCCGAGATGTGCGGCCCGGGCGTGGCCGCGGAGTGCCTGGCCCGGTCCGGGCTGCACGTCCAGGAAGACCACTTCGCCGTCGAGGTCATCGACGCCGACGGCCGGCCTGCCGCACCCGGCACGGAAGGGGAGCTCGTCTTCACCACGCTGACCAAGGAGGCCATGCCGCTGCTCCGGTACCGGACCGGCGACATCGGCCGGCTGGTCACCGGGGCCTGCGCCTGCGGCCGCACCATGGCCCGGGTGACCGGGCTGCGCGGCCGTCTCGACGACATGCTGATCGTGCGCGGGGTCAACATCTACCCGTCGCAGGTCGAACACGTGCTGCTGAGCGACGGCGGCGCGGCACCGCACTACCGCCTGATCGTGGAGCGTCCCGGCCCGCTGGACGAGCTGACGCTCGAGTGTGAGCCCGCGGACGCGGCCGGGGATCCCGCGCTGCTGCGGGCCCGGCTGGAGCGGCTGCTGCGGGAGAACCTCGGGCTGCGAATCAACGTGACCGTGGCCGGGCCCGGGGAGATTCCGCGCAGCGAGGGCAAGGCCGCGCGCGTGCTGGACCGCCGCCCGGAGTGATGCCGTGGAGCGGGGACCGGTGCGAGGCCGGATCGGCGGGCGGGCTGGCCGGGGACGATACTGGCTCCACCCGGGCCGCGTGGCCGGGCCAGCCCAGTCAGGAGGCGACGTGTCCGCTACGTTCATCACGACCTTTTCCGTTCAGGGACCCGGGCTCCGGGTGGCGGTGAAGGACCTGATCGACATGGCGGGGATCCCGACCACCGCCGGGTCCCGGGTCGTGGCCGAGTCCGCGGCCCCGGCCGAGGCCGACGCGGCCTGCCTGGCCGGCCTGCGGGCGGCGGGAGCGCAGATCGTGGGCCGGGCCAACCTGCACGAGCTCGCGCTCGGGGTCACCGGCATCAACCCGTGGTTCGGCACGCCGGTCAACCCGCTCGACGCCGCGCTGGTGCCCGGCGGGTCGTCCAGCGGATCGGCGGTCGCGGTGGCCACCGGCGAGGCCTCCGTGGCCTACGGGACGGACACCGGCGGGTCGATCAGGATTCCCGCCGCCTGCTGCGGCATCAGCGGGCTCAAGACCACCTGGGGCCGCCTCCCGCTGGCCGGGGTGCGGCCGCTGGCCCCGAGCCTGGACACGGTGGGCCCGATGGCCGCCAGCGTGGCCGGGCTGGTGCTGGGCATGGAGCTGCTCGAGCCCGGGTTCGCGGTCGCCCCGGCCAGCGGCCCGCCGCGGGTGGGCCGGGTGCGGGTGCCGGCCGCGCCGGAGGTCGACGACGCCGTGACCCGGGTGCTGCGCGAGGCGTCCTGGGGCGTCACCGACGTGGACCCGGCCGGCTGGCTCACGGCCACGAAGTGGACGCTGCCGCCGCTGGTGGCCGAGGCCTACCGGTCGAACCAGGACATCGTCGACCGCGACGCCGACCGGCTCACCCCGGGCGTGACCCAGCGCATGATCGCGGGCCGTGAGGTCACCCCCGCACAGGAGGCTGAGGCGGCCGCGGCCAAGGAAGCCTGGCGCACCCAGCTGGCCGCGCTGTTCGAGCGCTTCGACCTGCTGGTCACGCCCACGCTGACGATCCTGCCGCCGACCCTGGAGCGCGCCGACGACCTGCTGGAGGGCCGGTGCACGCTGCCGGTCAACCTGGCCGGCGTGCCCGCGCTGTCCGTGCCCGTGCCGACCGGCGGGCCCCTCCCGGCCAGCATCCAGCTCGTGGCCGCCTGGGGCGGTGAAGAGCGGCTGCTCGCGGCCGGGTCGGTCATCGAGGAAGCGGCCGCGGCTATGTAAGGTGCTCGCACCGGGGGGAACATGAGCGAGCTCGAGACGATCCTGCTTGAGGACGTCCGCGCACTCCAGGAACGGTGGCGCCGCCAGTTCGCGGGGCGGCCCGGGGCGGAGCGGGTGCGGCTGCTGCTGCTCGCGCTGGAGCGAGAGCAGATCGTGGCCGTCGCCTACCGGGAGGAGGCGGTGGCCGGGCGGGTCGCCGAGCTCGAGATCGACGACGACGTGCGGGCGCTGATCCGGCAGACCCTGATGTGGATCTGGAAGGACGAGCAGCTGCACTCGGAGTTCATGCGCGGCCTGCTGCTGGAGTCCGGCGGGCTGGGCTCGTCGCTGGTGGTCTACGGCCGGCAGGTCCAGGGCGCGCTGTCCGGGTGGACGTCGTCGACCGCTACCAACCGCGAGCCGAGGCTGGCCCCGTTCCGGACCGGGGCGGCCGACGCGCTGGTCACGGTGGCCGGCGCGCTGCACCGGATGCCGCGGGAGCTGGCCCGGGAGCTGCGCTACCAGACATTCCGCCGGTACTGCGCGCTGAACGTGGCGCTGGAGGCCAGCGCCGAGTACGCCTACCGGCGCCTGGTCCAGGTGGCGAGCTCCGAGGAGGAGCGGGTCGCGTTCGAGCGGGTGCGCCGCGACGAGGCGCGGCACACCGACGCGTTCCGGCTGCTGACCAGCGTGCTAACCGATGACGACCGGCTGGCACCCGGCGTGTCGGCAGAGCGCCTGGCCACGCGGCTGGCCGCGATCAGCCCCTGGTTCCTGCCGGCCAGCCTGCGTCCGGCGGCGGCGGGTGGGGAGAAAAGGGCGGGCGGGGCGGGTGAGCCAGCTGAGCACGGGCGGCGGTCGTTCGGGT
>Ga0070714_100000516_pt1 | contig 28020 bp, 29 predicted proteins | sample LARL83metaG_FD_65450 | JGI IMG/M metagenome (GOLD analysis project Ga0070714, IMG submission 65450) | Corn, switchgrass and miscanthus rhizosphere microbial communities from Kellogg Biological Station, Michigan, USA - LAR L8-3 metaG | ecosystem: Host-associated > Plants > Roots > Rhizosphere ... | reverse complement strand
AGGTGCCTGCGTCCGGCATGTTCCGAACCGGTTTTCGAGCCCTGCTTTACGGATTGCAGCCCAGCGGGCTGTGCGCTGCGGCGGCGGGGCGTTACGACCGGCAACATCATCTTCTCTCCGCTGCGCCGCTTCTCTCCGCTGCGCCGCTTTTCTCCGCGGCACCGCTTTTCTCCGCGCCAGCGCTTTTCTCCGCCGAGCCGCCGCGCGGATCGGGAGGGCCTCGGGGCCCCGCTTGGAAGATGCCGTCGACCCGGCCCCCGTCCATTTTCGACACGCCGCTGGTGAGATCGACCGTCAGCCGTTGGCCGCGCAGGATGTCCACGCCCCGCGTCACCACGACGTTGCCAACGAGCGTCACCGTATTCTCGCGCATATTGAAGGTGGCGGCATCGCCGGTCGCATTTTGATCCTTCTGAACCACCACGACGTCGCCCTTGGCCTCGATCCGGCGGATCTGCCGGTCGCCTCCTGGCCCCGGATCGGCGGCCTTGACGGTGCGTTCACCCGTTTCCTCTTCGTAGAAGACGACGAGCACCTTGCAATGCATTTCCGTGTCGCCCTGCAAAACGTGCACATCGCCCGTGAAGGTCGCCATCTTATCTTTCTCGCGAAGCTCCAGCGACCCAGCCCGGATCTTCACCGGCTCGTCGCGGTTCTGCGAGAAACCCTGCAGCGCGTTCGGCGGACCCTGATTTTTCTGGGCGCTCGCGGCGCTCGCGCCGAGCGCGCAGGCAAGGGCGATTGTTGTGCCCGCAACCAGCACCCGCCAGGACCGAGGTGCCCGCACGATCATTTCTTGCGCGCCCCGCCGCCGGTACCGGACGTCGTACTGTCCAGCACCAAGGTAACGAAGACGCCGCGACCGAAGCGCACGAGGTCGCCGGACTCGGTGACCTCCATATGATTGGCGCTGATGCTCCATGTTGCCGTCTTCACCTCGACCGGCTTGTCGGAAACGATCTTGCTCGCCCGAACGTCCACCACCGCCTCGTTGAGGAATGCCTGATAGCCGCTCGAGGATGTCACCACGATATTATTGTTCAGCGTCAACTGTTCCGTCTTCGTGTTGTACAGGCCGTCCTTCGCGCTGGTTTTGAAGATGACCTTGTCTCTCATCTCCATGGTCGCATCAACGCCCTGCAGTTCGACCATGTCCGGCTTGGTCAGATCCTGGGCGGCGGCTTGAGCCACCATGTCATAGCGGCGGTTGTCGCGCGTCACCCCGGCGAGACGGGGTTGGTTCATCTTGATTTTGGTGCCGGAAACCACCATCGACCCGACATCGACCGGCATGCCGGAGAGCCCGCTCAACGGCTTGAGCACATAGCTGAACACCGCGCCCGCGACGATGACGATCGCCGCGGTGAGCGGGATCGCGAGGCGCAGGATGCGGACGTGCCGGCTGTGGCGCACGGCGGCGCGGAACGCGCGAGCGCCGTCGCCGCGGCCTAAACGCGTAAACACGCGCGGCGTTCGCTCGTCGACGTCGGAAGCGGCCGTTAAAGAGTGCATCCCCGAGCCCCGTCCGCCTGCCGAGAGAATCAGACGGCCCCATCCGCGATGGTAACCTCTTTGCCCCCATGCTCGCGCCGAAATATGGCCCCGGCGCGGCATAGCCGGGCAAGAATCGGGGGGCAGGGGCAGGCAGGAAACCCTTGCTCATTGAAGGCGATAGCACCGATAGGTTACCGATCCATGCGGTTCCCGGCGTCGCCGGCGCTAGGAATGGGCAAAGATATCCTCGTCCGACCAGCCGGCGAGGTCGAGCCGCACCCGATCCGGGAGGAAGCGAAAACAAGCCGCCGCCAGCTCGGCGCGCCCCTCACGGAGAAGGATGGCGTCCAGCTTCTCCTTGAGGGCATGCAGGTGCAACACGTCGGACGCCGCATAGGCGAGTTGGGCGTCGCTGAGCGCCTCGGCGCCCCAATCGGAGAGCTGTTGCTGCTTCGACAGGTCAAGGCCCAGCAGTTCGCGGACCAAGTCCTTGAGGCCGTGCTTGTCGGTATATGTGCGGGCGATGCGCGAGGCGATCTTGGTGCAATAGACGGGGAACGGCATGATTCCCAAACGCTGGTGCAACATGGCGAGATCGAAGCGGGCGAAATGAAAAATTTTGAGGATCGTCCCGTCGGCGAGAAGCTTGGTGAGATTGGACGCCTCGCTCGTGCTCGCAGGGATCTGGATCACATCGGCGGAGCCATCGCCCGGCGAGAGCTGCACCACGCAGAGCCGATCGCGGTGCACATCTAGTCCCATGGCCTCGGTATCGACCGCTACCGCACCGCCGCCGTAGCGCGACAGATCGGGCAGATCGCCGCGATGCAACCGGATGGTCATGACAGCGGCAATGGCACAAATCTGGTGCCCAGGAGAGGACTCGAACCTCCACGCCTCGCGGCGCTAGTACCTGAAACTAGTGCGTCTACCAATTCCGCCACCTGGGCTTTGCGCGATAGGTACGGAGCGCACCCCTCGTTGTCAAATGGGCGCACCCTGTGCAGTATCAAAGCAATCCGCTATTCGGCGCACGAGAAACTTGAGCGAGCATGACCGCCATCCCGTTGGAAACGCTTGTCACCGTGTTCGGCGGCTCCGGCTTCCTCGGCCGTCACGTCGTGCGCGCGCTCGCGAAGCTCGGGTACCGTGTCCGCGTCGCTGTGCGCCGCCCCGAGCTTGCGGGCTTCCTGCAGCCGCTGGGTCAGGTCGGGCAGATCCATGCCGTGCAAGCCAATGTGCGCCATCCCAACTCTGTGGAGGCAGCTGCGCGCGACGCGGATGTGGTGATCAATCTGGTCGGGATCCTGTTCGAGCGCGGACGGCAAAAATTCGATGCGGTGCAGTCCTTGGGCGCCGAGACGGTGGCGCTCGCAGCCGCCGCCGTCGGCGCGCGCATGATTCACGTCTCGGCGATCGGCGCCGACGAAGGGGCCGCATCGCAATATGCACGTTCGAAGGCACTCGGCGAGAAGCAGGTACTCCGCGGGGCGCCGTCGGCGGTGATCCTGCGGCCGTCGGTCCTGTTCGGTCCTGAAGACGACTTCTTCAACAAGTTCGCGGCCATCGCCCGCTTTTCGCCGTTTCTTCCGCTGGTCGGCGGCGGCCACACCCGGTTCCAACCGGTCTTCGCCGGCGACGTCGCGAGCGCGATCGTTGCCGCGATCGAAGACCGCGCCAGAGAGGGCCAGGTGTACGAGCTTGGCGGCCCGGAAGTGCGCAGCTTCAAAGAGCTGATGCAATTCATGCTGACAACGATCGGACGGCAACGCCTGTTGATTCCGATTCCGTTCGCCGTCGCCAAGTTCCAGGCCGTCCTCCTTCAGCTGCTGCCGAAGCCACTCTTGACGCCCGATCAAGTCGAACTGCTGCGCGGCGACGTCATCGTCTCTGAGGAGGCCAAGCGCGAAGGCCGCACGCTGGAGGCCCTCGGCATCGAGCCACTCGCCATGGCAGCAATCGTGCCCTCCTATCTGTGGCGGTTCCGCAAGGCCGGCCAATTCACGGGGGCGGCGGCCGACAACTGCTAAGAGCGCCAGCTCTGGTGCCCGAGTGCGGATGTTCAAACACGAGGGCTCGTGGTCGCGGCCATCCTGACGGCGAACTGCGCTCGCAAGGCGCCGGTCAGTGCCCCAGCGCCAGCGCGATCAACCCGAGCGCTCCAACAACGACGCGCCACCAGGCAAACAAAGCAAAGCCGTGGTGCTGCACATAATCGAGAAACGTCTTCACCACGATCCAGGCGCACACGAACGACACCGCAAATCCGAATGCCACGAGAATGCTGTTGTCGAGGCTCATCTGTCCGCGGCTCTTGAAGAGATCGTAGGCGAACGCCCCGGCCATGGTGGGCATTGCGAGCCAGAACGAGAATTCCGCTGCCGAGCGCCGGTCGGCACCCAGCAGCATGGCCGCCACGATGGTGGCGCCCGAGCGCGAGACTCCAGGTATCATGGATACGCACTGCGCCAGACCGATGCCGAGGTACATCGGTAAGGAAAACTTTGTGGCGTCGTGGTAGCGGGTGTCGAGATCCATGCGATCAACCCACAGCAAAATCGCACCGCCAAGGATCAGGGTGAAGCAGACGATCCAGACGTTGAACAAGACTGATTTGATGAAGTCGTGCGCAAGCGCGCCGACCACCGCGGCGGGAAGGAATGCGATCAGCACGCCGATGACGAAGCGCCGAGCGGCCGGATCGCTGAACATACCCGTGGCGAGCCGCCAAATGCGGGAAAAATAGATCGACAGCAGCGCGAGAATCGCGCCGAATTGGATCAGCACCGCGAAGGTCTTGCCGAAATCGTCATCGTCGAAGCCGAAGAAGCGCTGAACCAAAAGAAGATGGCCGGTCGAGGACACCGGCAGGAACTCAGTGAGCCCCTCGACCACCCCGAGGACGAGGGCCTTCAAATATTCGAACAACATGACGGGCTCCGCGAGCAGAGGGGGACAGACGCGCCGCGGCGGGCGCGGGAGGTCCAGGAGATGCGCTTTTCCCGCATCATTAACCTAGGGGCAACGGGAAACGGCGAACATTGCACAGGTTGCTCCCGGCCGACCCTACCCAAGGGATCGAGAGCGACCTAACGTGACCGGCGCCGCGGCCGCGCGCCCCAACATCGCCGCAGTCATTAAGAGCCCATGCTGACCTTGTTCCATCATCCGTTCTGCCCGCACTCCCGCTTCGTGCGCTTGGCGCTCGGCGAGTATGGGATCGCTGCGCGGACGGTCGAGGAGCGCGTGTGGGAGCGCCGCCAAGAGTTCCTGATTCTCAACCCCGCCTGCACGACCCCGGTCGCGGTGGAAGAGGGCCGTCCGGCGATCCCGGGGGCGTCGATCATCGCCGAATATCTGGACGAGACACGGGGGGCGGATCTTGGCGAGCTACGCCTGCTGCCGCGCGAACCGGGGTCGCGAGTTGAAGTTCGCCGACTGATGAGCTGGTTCAACGAGAAATTTTTTGCCGAAGTCAGCGGCCCGCTGACGATGGAACGTCTATATAAGCGCCAAATGCCGACGAGCGCAGGCGGCGGCTCACCGGACACCGAGGTGATCCGAGCGGCGCGGCACAACATGCGCTATCATTTGGCGTATATTGGATGGCTGGTGCGCACACGCGACTGGCTCGCAGGCGCTCGGATGAGTTACGCGGATCTCGCCGCAGCCGCGCACCTCTCGGCAGCCGACTACCTAGGCGATGTGCCATGGAACGAAGACGAGGCGGCGAAGACCTGGTACGCGCAAATCAAGTCGCGGCCCTCGTTTCGTCCGATCCTGGCAGAGACGCTGGCGGGCATTCCGCCGTCCGAGACCTACGCCGATCTCGACTTCTGAGCGATCCGTCGGCGCTCAAAGCAGCGCTCGCTAACGCCGCGCACCAGCACGGCTTCGACGTCGTCGGCATCACGCGGCCTGACTCGATTCCCCAAGCACTGGAGCGGCTGCGGCATTTCCTAGCCGAAGGCGCCCACGGCGATATGGATTGGATGGCAACAACCGCAGCACGGCGGGGCAGTCCGAGCGCGCTCTGGCCGCAGGTGCGCTCGGTCATCATGCTTGGCCTGAACTATGGCCAACTCCTTGACGACGATCCGTTGGCCATCTTGGCCAGGCACGATCGCGGCGCGATTTCGATCTACGCGCGGGCCGCGGACTACCACGACATCATTAAGCCGCGGCTCAAGGCACTGGCGCGTTGGCTGATCGCGCAAGCGGGGGGCGGCGTGAAGGTCTTCGTCGATACCGCGGCGGTGATGGAGAAGCCGCTGGCTGCGGCTGCCGGCCTCGGCTGGCAGGGCAAGCATACCAATTTGGTTTCGCGCCAATTCGGATCATGGTTATTCCTCGGCGCGATCTTCACAACGCTCGAACTACCCGTCGACGCGGCCGAGATCGATCATTGCGGCAGCTGCCGTGCATGTCTCGATGTGTGCCCGACCGCCGCCTTTCCCGCGCCCTACCGGCTCGACGCGCGCCGCTGCATCTCCTATCTCACCATCGAGCACAAGGGCCCGATTCCCCGGGAGCTACGCGGCGCGATCGGCAATCGCATCTTCGGCTGCGACGATTGTCTCGCGGTATGCCCCTGGAACAAATTCGCGCAGGCCGGCCGCGAGAGCAAGCTCGCCGCGCGTGAGGATCTGGCGGCGCCGCGACTCGCCGATCTCGCCCGTGTCGACGATGCCGCGTTCCGAAAGATGTTTTCGAAGTCGCCGGTCAAGCGCACGGGGCGCAACCGGTTTGTGCGCAACGTGCTGATCGCGATCGGAAATTCCGGCGATGCGGCGCTTGCACCGGAAGCCATCCGGCTGTTGGACGATCCCTCGGCGCTGGTACGCGGCGCGGCGGTGTGGGCGTTGAGCCGGCTCATGCCACCCAAACCCTTTGCGGCATTGGCAAGAGATCGTCGCCCACACGAGAGCGAGCCGTTGGTGGCAGCGGAATGGACGGCGGCGCTCGCGCGGACGGCGGCCTGATGACCACGCTCGTTTGTCTCGGGCTCGGCTACTGCGCGCGCCATTACGTCAGCGAATTCGGCGCACGCTTCCACCGTGTCGTGGGGACGGCGCGCAACGCTGACCGCGCCGCCGCGCTCGCCCGAGACCGTCTCGGCGGCAGGCCGGTCGAGATGCTCCCATTCGATGGAACGTCGTCGTCGCGCGCGCTCCGGGCCGCGATTTTAGCGGCCGATGCGCTGCTCGTATCGGCCGCCCCGGCGGACGGCCGCGATCCGGTGCTCGCGGTGCTCGAACCCGACATTGCCCAGGCCCCGCGGCTCAAGTCCGTGGTCTATCTCTCAAGCCTCGGCGTCTACGGCGACAGCGGCGGCGCCTGGATCGACGAAACCACGCCCACCATTCCCGCGCTTGCCCGCCGCGGTGAGCCCCGCATCAAGGCCGAACTCGATTGGCAGGCACTTGGGTCCCGACGAAGACTGCCGGTGGCAATTTTCCGCCTCGGCGGCATCTACGGTCCGGGGCGCAACGGAATGGTGCGCCTGTTGCGCGGCACCGTGCACCGCATCGCCAAACCCGGACACGTCTCGAACCGCATTCATGTCTACGACATCGCCCAGGCGATCGATGCGGCCTTCATGCGCTGCGCCGTGGGCGTGTTCAACATCGTGGATGACGAGCCGGCCTCGCCGAGCGATCAGCTCGCATTTGCGGCTGATCTCATCGGAATCGAACCGCCGCCAGAAATCCCCTATGAGGCCGCGGGCAAATCGGTGTCGGCGATGGCGCTGAGCTTCTACGACGGTTGCATTCGCGCGCGCAACGACAAGCTCAAGGCGCTGCTCGGCGTTCAACTGCGCTATCCGACCTATCGCGACGGCCTGCGCGCGCTCCACGCCGCCGGCGACCATCTTGCCGCCAATCCGGTCGAAAACGCACCCCGCCCCGCTTCCTCAACGACAGGTGTCAAATGATCGCGGTCATCTTCGAAGTTTGGCCAAAGCCCGGGCACAAACAGCGCTATCTCGACCTTGCCGCGGAGCTGCGGCCGCTCCTCGACACGGTCGATGGTTTTATCTCGGTCGAACGATTCGAGAGCATCTACGAGCCCGGCAAAATGCTTTCGCTCTCGTTCTTCCGCGATGAGGCGGCGGTGAACCAATGGAGAAATCTCGAAGCGCATCGTCGCGCACAGGCTCTCGGTCGCGGCGAAATTTTCGGCGATTATCGATTGCGGATCGCGGGCGTGATCAGAGACTACGGCATGTCTGATCGCGCGGAAGTTCCCGCTGACAGTCGTTCCAACCACGGCTAGCCGTGCGTTACGACTCCGCTACCGCCGCAATGAGCCGCTCGATGTCTTCCGGGCGCGACAAGCGATGGTCGCCATCCTTCACGAGCGTCAGCACGACGTCGTCGCGAGCAAAGCGAGAGGTCAGATCCAGTGTATGCTGCCACGGCACGTCGGGATCCTGCACTCCTTGCAGAATCCGCACCGCGCAGCCGGTCTCGATCATGCCGTCGAGCAGGAGATGCTGCCGTCCGTCCTCGATCAGGCCGCGGGTGATCGGGTAGGGCTCTTCGGAATACTGCGACGGGCGCGCCCAGACGCCGGTCTGCTCAATCTCACGCTTGATCTCCGGCGGAAACCGCTTCCACATCAACTCTTCGGTAAAATCGACCGCGGGGGCGACTAACACGAGCCGCATAACGCGCGGGTCTGCTGGCGTGCGGAGCGTCAGTTCGCGCGTCAGCAGCAGCGCGAGCCACCCCCCCATCGACGAGCCGATCACGATCTGCGGTTCGCGGCAAAACGCTTCAAATACGGCGAGCGTCTCCTCAAACCAGCGACCGATGGTGCCATCGGTGAAATTTCCGCCGGACTCGCCGTGGCCGGAGTAATCGAAGCGCGTCATCGCCCGGCCATTCGCCTGCGCCCATCGGTCGAGTGCCTCGGCCTTGGTACCTTTCATGTCGGACTTGAAACCGCCGAGCCAGAACAGGCCAGGGGGCGCTCCGTCGCGACGGCGCACAGCGATCTGTCGGGCCGCAATACCGGTTCCAACGCTCAAGAATTTCGGGCAAACATCGCTCATCGGCGGAGACTGACCTTCGGGGCACGATTGCATTGGGGATCGGTCCTATTCGGCCGCGTACTGCCATTGAATACAAGCATGCCGGAGCGGCAAACAAGCCGGCGCCGGCCGAGGAATGAACTCCGTGAGCGACGACACGCAGGCTCACCCCACCTTGGCTGGCGCGACGATCCTGCAGATCGTCCCGGATTTGCGCGAGGAGCCCGTTGCCCGCACTGCGCTCGACGTGGCCGCCACACTACGGCAAACCGGCGCGCGCGCGCTGGTGGCGGCAGAAGAAGGCCCGCTCATTGCCGAGCTCACGGCATCGGGCGGCGAATGGGTTCCCCTCGTCAATGCCACCGTAAATCCATTCCGGCTCAGACGGAGTGCCCGCGCTCTCCAACGTCTGATCGCCTCCGAGCGCGTCGACATCGTGCACGCGCAAAGCGCCGGCGGAGCTTGGATCGCCAGCTTGGTAGCGAGGCGGATCGCGGTGCGGCTCGTCACCACGCTGCCCGACGTGCCGCCCGCCTTCGGGCTGAGCGGCTATTGGGCCGCCGCGCTCACGCGCGGAGATTGGGTGATCACCCCTTCGAACTTCGCCGCTGCACCCCTCGTCACGCGCTATAACATTCCGCGCGAGCGCCTCACCATCATTCCGCGCAGCATCGACATCGACGCATTCGATCCCGCGGCGGTTGACGCGGCGCGGGTCGATACCTTGCGCAAGGCGTGGCGACTTCCGCAGGCAGCGCGGATCCTGCTCGTTCCCGGGCGCATCGCGCCTTGGAATGGGCAACTCATCCTGCCCGATGTCGCGCGAGTCATGCTCGACAGCGGTCTGCGCGATTTTGTCTTCGTGCTCGCTGGCGAGCGTCGCAGGCATCGCAAATATGCACAAGCCGTGGTGCAGCAGGCACAGGCCAAAGGGGTGCAGGCGCTGGTTCGGCTAACCGGCCATTGCCGCGACATGCCAGCGGCGCTTGCTGCCGCCGACACCGTAGTGGTTCCCGCGACGGAGCCGCCGGTGTTCGGCCGCGTGGTGGCGCAAGCACAAGCCATGGGGCGGCCGGTCGTCACCTCAGACGTCGGCATCTTGCCGGAATACGTCGTCGCGCCGCCGGAAATGCCGGAAGAGGTGCGCACGGGGTGGGTCGCCAAGGGAGGCGATGCGCCAGAATTCGCCCTCGCGCTGAGCGAGGCGTTCGCGCTCGACGACGGCGCCTACCATACCATGGCCGCACGCGCGCGGCATTTTGCCGAATACATGTTTTCCCCCCGCAGCGTCGCGACCGCAACCCACGCCGTCTATACCGCGTTGTTAGAACGTGACCTTTAGCAATTGCAGAGAGGCGCACGCCGCGGCCACGGACCGACGGAAAGCCGTTGACTTATTCGCGGTTTGTCCTGATCCTTCCCTGGCCTGCACCAGCAGGACGTTGCAACGGCATGAGGAGAGCAAAGCCATTCGTCGCCCAATGAGATCCGCGCAGCCCGCCCCGAAGGACGGCCCGCGCATCAACGAGGAGATCCGTGTTCGCGAAGTCCAATTGATCGACCAGACCGGCCACAATCACGGGCCCGTTGAGATCCAGATCGCTTTGGACAAAGCCCAGGAAGCCGGGCTGGACCTCGTCGAGATTGCCCCCAATTCATCTCCGCCCGTCTGCAAAATTCTCGATTACGGCAAATATAAATATCAGGCGCAGAAAAAGGCGGCAGAAGCCCGCAAGAAACAGAAGGTCGTCGAGGTCAAGGAGATCAAGCTTCGGCCGATGATCGACGACCACGATTACGACGTGAAGATGCGCTCGATGCAGCGCTTTTTCGAAGAGGGCGACAAGGTGAAAGTCACGCTGCGCTTCCGCGGGCGCGAGATGGCACACCAGGAACTCGGTTACCAGTTGCTCAACCGCGTCAAGGACGACACCTCCAAGGTCGCCAAGGTCGAGCAGGAACCGCGCTTCGAAGGCCGACAGGTGGTGATGGTGCTGGCGCCGAGGTGACCCCCTCGGCCGCGCGCCTGCACGAGCAAGAGCGGGCCAAGGCTTGATTCAAGTCCCCCGGTGCTCCTCGCGGACGGCCGTTTAGCGGATGAAACCGGGTTCTGGTTGTATTTCGCGGCCGGCTCTGCCATAACGCCGCCCTTCCGTGGCCCGGCCCAAAGGGCTGCCGTGGCGACGGCACAATCAGCATGCTCGAACGAGCAGAAGCCGGCCGGGCGGTTTTCATGCCTGCCGCCGCAAAGGAGAGCCAAATGCCCAAGCTCAAGACCAAATCCGGCGCCAAAAAGCGCTTCAAAGTGACCGCCAGCGGGATGGTGCTCTATCAGCAATCCCGCAAGCGCCACGGCATGATCAAACGCACTAACAAGCAGATCCGGCAGCTGCGCGGCACCTCCGTGCTGTTCAAGACCGACGGCGACAAGATCAAGAAATTTTTTCTGCCCAACGATTGACACCGTAGGGCCCCGCGGCGGCGAGCCGCACCCGATCGTTGCACGCAACCAGGAGGTTAGCCATGGCACGCGTCAAGCGCGGCGTCACCGGGCACGCCAAGCACAAGAAGATTTTTAAAGCGGCCAAGGGCTATTACGGCCGGCGCAAGAACACGATTCGCGTCGCAAAGCAGGCGGTGGAGAAGGCCAACCAATACGCCTACCGCGACCGCAAGCGCCGCAAACGCACCTTCCGCGCGCTCTGGATTCAGCGGCTCAATGCAGCGGTGCGTCCCTTTGGACTCACTTACAGCCGGTTTATTGGCGGCCTCGACAAAGCGGGACTGGTCGTCGACCGCAAGGTGCTATCCGATCTTGCGATCCGCGAGCCCGCGGCGTTCGCGGCGATTGTCGAAAAGGCGAAAGCGGCCATCGCGATATGACAATGACAGGACGGACAATGCACGAGCGATGGTCGTCCGTGCTTCGAACACGACCATGATCGACGTTAGCTATGTGCAATGCATGGCGCGCTATAACCGCTGGCAAAATGACGACGTCTATCGTGTGGCCGACACGCTGTCGGACGCCGAGCGGCGACGCGACCGGGGAGCATTTTTCGGTTCGATCCACGCGACGCTCAATCACCTGCTTTGGGCTGATCGCATCTGGATGAGCCGCCTTGCCGACACGGCACCCCCCGGCGGCGGCATTCCCGAATCCGTGTCGCTCTATGCCGACTGGGGCGACTTGAAGCGCGAGCGCAAAGCATTCGATGCGGTCATGATCGACTGGGCGGACCGGCTCGATGCGGCATCGCTCGCCAGCGAGCTCGCATATTATTCCGGTGCGATCAAAGCGCACTTGCGCAAGCCGAAATGGCTTTTGGTCGCGCATATGTTCAATCACCAGACCCATCATCGCGGCCAGGTGCATTGCATGCTGACGCAGGCGGGCGGCAGGCCCGGCGATACCGATCTGCCGTTCATGCCGACGTAACGACCGGGAACCCCCCCGGGGACGCACCCATGCACGATCTCAAGGCCCAACTTCTGCGCGGTTTGTGGTACGTCGCGCTCGTGGGCGCGCAGGTGCGTCCCGGCCGGCTCGTACACAAGACGCTACTGGGCGAGCCGCTGCTCATCGGCCGCGGTCGCGACGGACGGGTTTTTGCCCTGCGCGACATCTGCCCGCACCGGGGCATCCCTCTGCACTATGGCCGCTTCGACGGCGAGACGATCACGTGCTGCTATCACGGCTGGCGTTTCGACATGGGCGGCACCTGCGTCGAGATTCCCTCGCTACGGGATGGCCAGGCAATGGATCTCGGCAAGATTCGCTGCGGCGCTTATGCCTGCGTCGAGCGGCAGGGCCTGGTCTGGGTCTACTTCCCGGCCGCGAACGAAGCGGCCGCGCCAGCGGAGCCGCCGCGCGTGCCGGTTTTTTCCGACGCGACCGAGCCCGCAGCGGCGATCATGTTGCCGTTCCCCTGCTCGACCGACCACGCCGCCTTCGGTCTCATGGACCCGACCCATGCCGGCTTCGTACATACGTCGTGGTGGTTCAAGCATCAGCCGAGAAAGCTGCGCCCCAAAGAGAAGCAGTTCGAGCCGATCGAGCTCGGCTGGCGGATGGTGCGCCATCCACTTCCACCGCAGAATCTGGTTTACAAGCTGCTCGGGCGCCACGTGGAAACCGAGATTTCCTACAAGCTCCCGGGGCTGCGCATCGAGGAGGTCCATGGCGATCGCCATGCCGTCGTCGGACTTACCGCAATCACCCCGATCTCTGACGAGGCGACCGAAGTCCACCAGATATTCTGGGCCTCCGCCGGCTGGGTGGCTCCGCTCGCACCGCTGCTCAAGCCGTTCATGCACACATTCCTCGATCAGGATCGCCAAGTGGTGGTCAAGCAACGCGAGGGCCTTGTGCACAAGCCTCGGCTGATGCTCATCAACGACGCCGATACGCAAGCACGCTGGTGGATGCGCGTGAAGGATGAGTGGATCGCGGCGCAAGGAGAAGGCCGCGCCTTCGTCAATCCGCTCGAGCCCAAGACGCTGCGCTGGCGCAGTTGAGGAAACCGATGACCGACCTGCGCGCGCTCGAGACCGAACTCCTGGCCGCCGTCGCACACGCGGCGGATGAGCCGGCGCTCGAAGCCGTGCGGGTTGCGGCGCTGGGCCGCAACGGCTCGATATCCGCACTCCTAAAGACGCTCGGCACAATGTCGCCCGAAGCGCGCAAGGAGCAAGGGCCGCGTATCAACGGTCTTAAAGATCGGGTCACCGATGCGATTGCCGCACGCAGAGACGCCCTGAAAGAGCTGGCGCTCGATCAGCGCCTCAACACCGAGACGCTGGACGTGACATTGCCGGTGCGCGAGCCGCCGGCGGAGGTCGGACGCGTCCATCCCATCAGCCAAGTAGTGGACGAGCTGACCGCGATTTTCGCCGACATGGGTTTTGCCGTCGCCGAAGGCCCCGACATCGAGACCGATGACTACAATTTCACCAAGCTCAATTTCGCCGAGGGCCATCCCGCCCGTGACATGCACGATACCTTCTACTTCAATCCGAAGCCCGACGGCTCGCGACTGCTACTGCGTACCCACACGTCGCCCGTGCAGATCAGGACAATGCTGGCGCAGAAACCGCCCATCCGCGTCATCATTCCCGGGCGTACCTACCGCAGCGACAGCGATCAGACCCACACGCCCATGTTCCATCAAGTCGAAGGGCTCGTCATCGACAAGGGCTCGCATCTCGGTCATCTGAAATGGATACTCCAAGAATTCTGCAAGGCGTTCTTCGAGGTCGATCAGGTCAAGATGCGTTTTCGTCCGTCGTTCTTTCCGTTCACCGAGCCATCGCTGGAGGTGGATATCCAATGCCGACGCGAGAAGGGTGAGATCAGATTCGGCGAAGGCGACGACTGGATGGAGATTCTCGGCTGCGGCATGGTGCATCCGAACGTGCTACGCAATTGCGGGCTCGATCCCGACGAATATCAGGGCTTCGCCTGGGGTCTCGGAATCGACCGCGTCGCCATGCTCAAGTATGGGATGCCGGATCTGCGCCCGTTCTTCGAGGCCGACGTGCGCTGGCTCTCCCACTATGGCTTCCGTCCGCTCGACTTTCCTACTCTGGCGGGAGGATTGAGCGGTTGATCGACCGCGGCAAACGCTTGCTGCGGGCCAATCGCTGGATCATTCCCGTTCGACAGACGGATGACAATTTCTAATCGTTAAGCCTCTCCCGCGAGACGGTGGAGGAAAAAGGTCCCGGCTCAGCACTATGATGAAATTGACGCTCGCTTGGCTGAAGGAGCACCTCGACACCGAGGCGCCACTCGCTGCGATTGTCGAGAAGCTCACCATGATCGGGCTCGAAGTGGAGAGCGTCGCCGACCGAGGCAAGATGCTGGCGCCTTTCACCATCGCTCGGGTGATCTCGGCCGAACAGCATCCGAACGCGGATCGCCTGCGCGTGTGCATGGTGGATACCGGCGCCGGCGATCCGGTCCAGGTGGTGTGCGGCGCGCCCAATGCGCGCGCCGGCATGAAAGGGGTATTCGTGCCACCTGGAGCCTTCATCCCGGGCAAGAACATGACGCTGGGTATCGGCAAGATCCGCGGGGTCGAAAGCCGCGGCATGCTGGTGTCCGAATTCGAATTGCAAATCTCCGAGGATCACGAAGGCATCATCGATCTTCCGCAGGATGCGCCGGTCGGAGCGAATTACGCGCATTGGGCCGGGCTCGACGATCCCGTCATCGAGATCAATCTTACTCCCAACCGCGCCGACTGCGCCGGCGTCAGCGGCGTCGCGCGCGATCTCGCCGCCGCTGAGATGGGCAAGCTGCGGGACGGAAGCGTTCGGCCGGTGAAAGGGGATTTCCCGCCTCCGGTGAAGGTGACCCTCGATTTCGGCACGACGCCTTCGCTTTGTCCGGCATTTGCCCTGCGACTCGTGCGCGGGGTGCGCAACGGGCCGTCGCCGGCATGGCTGCAGCGGCGCCTGATCGCCATCGGCCTGCGCCCCATCAATGCGCTGGTCGACATCACCAATTTCATCACTTACGACCGCGGCCGGCCGCTGCATGTGTTCGACGCCGCAAAAGTGCAGGGCGATCTCACGGTGCGGCGCGCGCGCGACGGCGAGAGTCTCGTCGCGCTCGACGGCAAGGACTACTCCCTCGACCCGAGCATGTGCGTCATCGCGGACGAGAGCGGCGTGGAATCGCTGGCAGGCATCATGGGCGGCAAGAGCACCGGCTGTTCGGAAACAACGACCGACGTGCTCATCGAATCCGCGCTGTGGGACCCCGTGAATATTGCGCAGACCGGCCGCAAGCTCGGGGTCCAATCGGATGCGCGCTACCGCTTCGAGCGTGGCGTCGATCCCGCCTTCATGCTGCCGGGGCTCGAACTGGCGACCGCGATGGTGCTCGATTTGTGCGGCGGCAAACCATCCGAAGTCACGGTCGCAGGTACGCCAGAAGTCCCTGCGCGCATCATCGACTTTCCGCTCAACGAACTGCCGCGGCTCACCGGCCTGCACGTCGATCGGCACGAGATCGAGCGCGTGCTCGGCCGGCTTGGTTTTGCGATCACCGACACGGGCAAACATTTAAAAGTCACCGTCCCGTCGTGGCGCGCCGACGTCGAGGGCAAGGCCGATCTGGTGGAGGAGATCGTCCGCATTGTCGGGGTCGACCGCATTCCCGCGACGCCTTTCGAGCGCGGCGAGGCCCCGCGCAAGCCGGTGCTTACGCCCATCCAGCTGCGCACGCGCAAAGCCAAGCGCGCGCTCGCCGCGCGTGGCATGCTCGAGGCGGTGACCTGGTCGTTTCTCGCAAAGCGGCAGGCCGAGTTGTTCGGCGGCGGAAATCCCGAACTCGCGCTCGCCAATCCCATTGCCTCGGATCTATCGGATATGCGACCGAGTCTCATTCCGGGCCTCGCTGCCGCCGCGCAGAATAATGCCGACCGCGGTTTTGCCAACGTGGCGCTGTTCGAGGTCGGACAGGTCTTCCGCGGTGATCGCCCGCAGGATCAGCTGACGACCGCGAGCGGCGTGCGCCGCGGACTCGCCAAGGCCACCGGCATCGGCCGCCATTGGTCGGCACCCGCGGGAGAGGTCGACGCGTTCGACGCCAAAGCCGACGCGCTTGCCGTGCTGGCCGCCGCCGGCGCGCCGTCGGCAGCGCTCCAAGTCGCGCCGGGAGGGCCGCCATGGTTCCATCCGGGACGCTCGGGGACGATCCAAATTGGCCCGCAGACGGTCCTCGGGCATTTTGGAGAGCTGCATCCGCGCGCGCTCGAAGCGCTCGACGCCGAGGGCCCGCTGGTCGCCTTCGAGGTGATGCTGGAAAAAATCCCGGAACCGAAGGCGAAGGCAACGCGCGCGCGGCCGGTGCTGGAGCTTTCCCCCTTCCAACCACTCGAGCGCGACTTCGCTTTTGTCGTCGATCGCACGGTGCACGCGACCGACGTGTTGCGCGCGGCACAAAGCGCCGATCGCAAACTCATCACCAATGTCGTGGTGTTCGACGTCTACGAGGGCGAGGGGATAGAGCCCAGCAAGAAGTCGATCGCCATCAGCGTGACATTGCAGCCGCGGGAAAAGACCATGACCGACGCAGAGATCGAGGCCGTGGCCGGGAAGATTGTCGCCGAGGTCGGCAAGCGCACCGGCGGCGCGCTGCGTGGGTGACGGCGCTCACGTGCGCTTGCTTGGGCCGCCAAGCAGCTTCACCACCGCATCTGCCGCTCGCTCGCCCGACTCCCAGGCGCCGTTGACAGTGCCCCAACGGGTCTCATGCGTGGCCTCACCGGCCAAGAACATGCGGCCGCTGATCGACTCGGTCAGTATCTTGCGCGCGGATTGAGCTCCGGGCGCAGCGGCAGAGATGGCGCCGAGTACCCATGGCTCGTTGTTCCAGCGTGTGGCGTGGCGACGTTTGACAGCGTTTTTTATATCCGTGCCGTAGAGACTGCCCAGCCAGCTGATCGCAAAATCGATCATCGCCGCCTCGCCTTTGGCCGAGAGATCGCGCCCGAAACTTCCCCCGATGTCGATGACGCAAATCGTGGAACCGGCCATGTTGCCGAAGAGGGCCGCGGTCTGCCTGCTCTCGGTTCTCTCGAAGACCAGTTCGTCGGAACGCAGCCCGAGCGGGTTGCCGGTCAATTCCAGCGCCACGTGATCGCGGCTACCGAGTTTGAGCTTTGAGGCAGCCTCCAGATGGCGTTTCGGCAACTCCGGCGCCATCTTGATCTTTCCGCTAGTGAGCACATTGGTCGAGACGGTGAGGATGACCGCGGCGGTCTTGAATTGCCCCTTGGGCGTTTCGACCTCGATGCGGGCGCGGCTCCACCATTCGATCGACTTGACCGGCGTTGCCGGAAGAATTGGAAGCGAAGCTGCGAGCTTCGCCAGCAGGGTGCCGAACCCTTGCCGGCAGAATGCACTATTGTCGCGCTCCCCCGCGCGGGAAAGATCAGCGGTCGACACCTCCGCGAGCTCCTTGCTGCAGCCGTAAGGGCCCAGCACGAATTCGACGGTCGGCCGCCATTCGCCGAGATCCTTGGGCAGCGCCTGGGTGCAAGCGACGTCGCTCTTGCGCGCGACGTCGGCGATGGCGGTGTTGGCACGCACGAGGCTTGCGAGAAAGTCCTCCATCTCTCCTTCGCGGGCGTAACGGCGTCCGATGCGCATGCGCTGGCCGGGCGGCGCGGCGTAGATCTCGACCCCGGCCTGCGGCGCGAGCTTCATCAACGGATTGATGTCTGCGGCATAGATCCAATGGGCGCCGCGATCGTAGGGCACGCCGAATGTCCTGGTCTCGGTGATGCAGCGCCCGCCGATCTCGTTCGCGGCCTCGAGCACGACAAATCGTTTGCCCGCTGCGGCAAGTCGTCGCCCCGCGGCGATGCCGGCGGCGCCGGCGCCCACGACGACGGCGTCGACCCATCCGGAGCGGGGCACCTCGGGGGCTGGCGCCGGCGCTGCAAGTGCAGGCGCGCTAGTGAGCGCCGCGGCGGACGCAAGGAACGATCGGCGGGTCAAATGTCGCATGTGAGCGCGCAAGCGTTAGGCGGTTCGAGGTCTAGCACGGAACGCGTCCCTGGCATGTCTAAATTCTTTTTCATCATCAACGCGGTTGCGCTATTGCCGTCGGCGGTGCCCCATTCAACAGGCGCTCCTACGGAGCGCCTGTTTCCAGGGTCGCTGCACCGGGCATCGCACGGCCGGTAGAAAGGATGCAGACGATGATCGACGCGGCCGTCAAAGCACTCGTCCAGATGTTCTCGCCCCCGTTCCGCTGGGTGCTGTTGAAGTCCTCCGGCTTGGCGCTCGGCCTGATCGTGCTGTTCGCAATCGCACTTCATCGGCTGCTAGTCTGGCTTGCCACTGCCGGCGCGAATTGGGTCGAGAGCATGTTCGGCGTCAGCGCGCCCGCACCGATCTCGATTTTCGTCTGGGTCCTTTCCATTGCCGCCGGCATCGGGATCATCGTCGGATCGGTGTTTTTGATGCCGGCGGTCACCGCGCTGCTCGGCAGCTTTTTCGTCGACGACATCGCGTTCGAAGTCGAACGCACGCACTATCCCACGGAGCCTGTCGGCACTCCGCTGCCACTCCCGCGCGCGGTGCTCCAGGGTGCCAAGACGGCTTTGCTTGCAATCTTGGTCTACCTCATCGCGGTGCCGTTCCTGCTAGTCGCCGGCGCGGGCGCGGTCATTTTTTTCCTAGCCAGCGCCTATTTGCTCGGCCGCGAATATTTCGAGCTCGCCGCCATGCGTCATCAGCCGATCGCCCAGGCCAAACGGCTGCGGCAAACCCACCGGAGCACGGTCTTTCTCGCCGGCATCTTGATCGCGGCGTTCGTGTCTATCCCAATCGTCAATCTCGCCACACCGCTGTTCGCCACGGCTCTGATGGTGCATGTGCACCATCGCATTCGCACGAAAGATAGGTGAGGATAATCCGCCGGCACTCGGCCGCCTGAGCGGGTTTCGTCTATTCGCCCAGCTTCGTCACGGCGACCTGTGCGGTGCCGTTGACCTCCGCAACCACACGCAGCGTTTTGGCATCGAACTCGATGTCGACGAGACGCAGATCGCTGATGCCGGCGTCCACACGAACACCATCGTCGCTCTTGCGAAAATCCGAGATCGCCGCATCGATGCTCTGGCGAGCATTGGCCGCGAGCGGCACCAGATCCACGACCGCATGCTCCGCAACCGCCTGTTCCAAGTATGGCACCGCGGGGCGCGCCGCTGCGCCTAGCAAGCCGAAAGCGGCCTCGGATTGGACATCCAGCGCGATGTCGGTCAGGCGGAGCACCTGATGCGCGGAATCGAGCACCGGCCGACCCCAGACGTAGATCGTAGCTTCGGCGCCGAGGCCGAGCCAGCTCTTGTTCTCATTGGCTCGCACCCGCAGCGACAGCAACAAGCGATCGCCAGACGCGGCCAAGTTGACGCCGCGGATCGTGGCGGTAAAGGCGCTGCCCTTGTCTTCGGGAAAGCTCTTCCCCTTGAGCTGCGCGTCCAGCAGCCTAGTCACCTCGGTAAACGGGATGTCGATCGGTACGGCGATATTGACGCGGCCCTGCTCGGCCTGCGGAACGAGCTCCAGTTGCGCCGGGAAGGGACAATCGGGCTTAGTCTCATTAGGGACAATGCGCGTTTGGGCCTCTACGCCGATCGTTAGCGTGAGGGCAGTGGAGTCAATGCGGGGCTGCGCGGCGAAGGCGCGCGTTGGCCGAACTTCCAGCCACAGATTCGGCATGCCGGCGGCCGCCGCGCCGAGAGAGATCGCCCGGCACATCTTGGCCCACTCTCGCCGCGCCGCCAGTTCAAGGGACGGATCGTCGCGCAGGCGCGCCGCGAGTGCTGCCATTTGTTCATTGACCGCGCGATCGAGGAAGGGCTTGAGCTCGTTCGACAGGCTCAGTTTCACGCCCATGATCGGCAGTGAGGCGTCGGCGAGCGCGATCTGAGAACTCAGGTTGGGCTCAACCCGCCACGCCGGCAGCAGCGAGGGGTGCGCCGTGAGTGTGACTTCGCCGTGGATATCCGCACGTTGGTCGAGCGCTTTTCCCTGCAGGTTCTGCAGCCCTTGTCCCAACCGTCCGCCCAGCAGACCTCCAATCGCACCAGCGAGATTACCCGCCTCGCCGGAGACCTGGCCGGTCGCGCGGAAGCTGCCAGACAGCGCAGTCGACACGACGAGCGCATCCGGCCGGCCGGTGACTGCGAGGGGGCCGCGTGCGACGGTCCAGTCGACCGCGCCATTGGACAGCAATTGCGGGAATGGGTTGTCGCGCCTGCCCGCGAGGTTGCGCGGCGCTGCCGTTTCCAATGCGGCGTTGATCGCGGAAAGCGCAATCGCGGCCGGCGTCACGATGACCGAGTTGCGCGCAACCGGCTTCAACGGCGGCACTTCGACCAGGGCCGGCCGCTGGTCTTTCGGACCCGGCCAAAGCACGTTCAACGCCCACAGTCCGCCGACGAACGAGAGGCCGGCGATCACGATACCAATGGCAATCTTGCCCCACGGCAAATGCATGCCGGCGAGTTCTCCGAATGGTGGGTGGATTCTCATTGCGCCTCGATCGTGGTGCCAGCAAGGCGGGGCTTTGCCCGATCGCCGTCAGTGCGCTGACGAGCGATGATTGAGGACGGTTTTTCCCGGCCACTTACAGAGGTCGGCGATCAGACACTTCTCACAAAGAGGCCGACGCGCCACGCAGACATACCGTCCATGCAGGATCAGCCAGTGATGAGCATGGCGTTTATATTTCGCCGGTACCACGCGGTCGAGCTTCATCTCGACCTCAAAAGGCGTCTTGCCGGTTGCAATGCCGGTTCGGTTGCCGACACGGAAGATATGGGTGTCGACTGCAATCGTCGGCTCACCAAACGCAACGTTGAGCACGACATTTGCGGTCTTGCGGCCGACGCCCGGCAGCGCCTCCAGCGCCTCGCGCGTGCGCGGGACCTCTCCGCCATGCTCCTGCACGATCCTCTTCGACAGTTCGACGAGATTCCTGGCTTTGGTGCGGAAGAGGCCGATGGTCTTGATCAGCTCCTGCACGCGTTTCTCGCCAAGGGCAGCGATCTTTTCCGGCGTGTCGGCGGCGGCAAACAGACCGGGCGTCGCCTTGTTGACGCCAGCATCGGTCGCCTGCGCCGAGAGCACCACCGCGACGAGCAGCGTAAACGGATTGACGTGCTGCAGTTCACCCTTGGGCTCGGGGCGAGCGGCCGCGAAGCGGCGGAACGCTTCCTCGATCTCCTCGGTTGTCCATTGCGGCAGGGCCCCGGCAGCGGCCGCGTGGTCGGCCGCCGAACGCGTGGCCGGGCTCTTGAGCTTGGCCGCCGTGTGCGCGCGGGCTTGACGCAGGCTCTGTGCCGTTCTTCGCCTCGCCTTGCGAGGGACTCTGCGGACTGCCTTGCGAGGTGTTTTGCGCGGCATAGTTCCGGTATAGTGAGCTCCATGCCACCCGACAACGACCTCGCCCGAGAACCCACGATCTTTTCGGCAGTGCTCACGCCGCATCGCTCACTGAGCCGCAATGGTTTCTTGGCGTTGATGCTGGTGGCCGGCGGGGTCAGCCTGGTCACCGGGACGACATTCCTCGTCGTTGGCGCTTGGCCAGTGTTTGGTTTCTGCGGGCTCGACGTTCTGCTGCTCTACTGGGCGCTCAAGGTCAGCTACCGTCGCGCCACGGCTTACGAACAGGTCACCGTTACCCCCTCCGAACTGACCGTGCGTCAGGTGACTCACCGCGGCCGCATCAGCGAATGTACGCTCAATCCGCTCTGGGTCCGGCTCGATCGCGTGGTCCACGCGGAGTTCGGTATCGAACGGCTCTTTCTCGTGTCGCGCGGGCAACGGCTTGCGATCGCGGGGTTCCTCGGGCCGCAGGAAAAGGAAAGCTTCGCGCTTGCGTTGTCTGCAGCGCTTGGCGAGGCGAAGCGAGGGCCAACTCGAACGGTATTCTAACCAGCATTGCACGCAGAAACCGGGTGGGCGCAACCTCCGCCCCAGCGTAGAAGGGGCGCACGATCGAGCCAGGGCCCAACATGCTCTCCCCCGACCCGATTTGCGATCGCGAGCCGCTTATCGGCGCCGCCGCCGACTATGCCGTCGTGCGCCGCGCCATCGCTTTTGTCTGCGAGCGCTGGCGCGCCCAACCCGAGATCGACGCCATTGCCGCAGCGGCGGGAGTGAGCGCCAGCGAGCTGCACCATCTGTTTCGCCGCTGGGCCGCAATCACGCCCAAGGCCTTCCTTCAGGCGCTCACACTTGAGCATGCGCGCCGCCTGTTGCGAGATTCGGCGAGCGTGCTCGACGTCTCATTCGAGGTCGGCTTGTCCGGGCCGGGCCGTTTGCACGATCTCTTCGTCACGCACGAAGCCATGTCGCCCGGCGAATGGAAATCGGGTGGCGACGGGCTCACGATGTCCTACGGCTTTCATCCGTCTCCGTTCGGCACCGCGCTGGTGATGACGACCCAACGCGGGCTTGCCGGCCTCGCATTCGCCGATCCCGGCGAGGAACAGGTCGCGCTCGCCGACATGAAGGGCCGCTGGCCCAAGGCCAACATCGTCGAAGATCGCGCGCACACCGCGCCACTGGCGCAGCGCATCTTCGATACCGGCCTGTGGCGAGCCGATCGGCCGCTGCGCGTGGTCCTCATCGGCACCGATTTCGAGGTGCGCGTCTGGGAAACGCTGCTCAAAATTCCCATGGGCCGAGCGATGACCTACTCAGACATCGCCACGAAGATTGGCGCAACCAGAGCCGCACGCGCCGTCGGCGCCGCTGTCGGCAAGAATCCACTCTCGTTCGTGGTGCCGTGCCATCGTGTGCTTGGAAAAGATGGCGCGCTCACCGGCTACCACTGGGGACTCACCCGCAAGCGCGCGATGCTGGGCTGGGAGTCGGGCCGAACCGCTAACTGAAAGCACGGTCGCGATCGCCCGCAAACGAGCCGCTGGTTGACGATGGCACCGCAATCCCACACAAAGATCCAATGAATGCCGGTTGGCGCGCTTCGCCAACACCGGCGAGGCGCAGAGGACTTGGACAGATGCAAAAGCGCCGTCCGGTCATGTTGGTTGTCCTTGACGGCTGGGGCTGGCGCGAGGAAGCCGCCGACAATGCGATCCGCCAAGCGCAGACTCCGAGTTTCGATCGTCTCTGGGCGAGCTGTCCGCACGCGTTCTTGCGCACCTCAGGTAAGGATGTCGGCCTGCCGGAGGGGCAGATGGGCAATTCCGAGGTCGGACATCTCAACATCGGTGCCGGCCGTCTCGTGGTGCAAGACTTGCCCCGCATCGACGCGGCCATCGCTAGTGGCGATATCGGCCGCGCGCCTGCACTCAACGAACTGATCGAGGCGATGCGACGGAGTGGGGGCGCGTGTCACCTCATCGGATTGGTGTCGCCGGGCGGGGTGCATTCGCATCAGGACCACGCGGCTGCGCTCGCCAACATTCTCGTCCAAGCCTCAGTGCCGGCAGTCTTGCATGCCTTTACCGACGGCCGGGATACGCCGCCACGCTCGGCAGGGGAGGACATTGCGCGCCTCATCGCGGCGCTGCCGCGATCCGTCCCGGTCGTCACGGTCAGCGGTCGGTACTACGCGATGGATCGCGACAAACGCTGGGAGCGCGTGGCCAAGGCCTATCACGCGATCGCGGACGCCGAGGGGCCGCGCTTTGCAAGCGCTCCCGCGGTCATCGCGGATGCTTATGCGCACGAGACCAGCGACGAATTTATCGTTCCGGCGGTGGTCGGGGATTATCGCGGCATGCGGGACGGCGACGGCGTGCTGTGCTTCAATTTCCGCGCCGACCGTGTGCGCGAGATCCTGTCGGCCTTGCTCGACCCGAACTTCAGCGACTTTCCTCGCCGACGCAGCATCGGCGTCGCCGGCGCCGCCGGTATGACCCAGTACAGCGAGCAGCTGGGTGCGTTGCTGGGAACGATCTTCCCGCCGCAAAGCCTAGCCAACGTGCTCGGCCGGCTCGTCGCCGACGCCGGGCGCACGCAATTGCGAATGGCTGAGACAGAGAAATATCCGCACGTCACCTATTTTCTCAATGGCGGCGAGGAGGAGCCTTATCGCGGCGAGGACCGCATCATGGTTCCTTCACCCAAGGTTGCGACCTATGACCTCAAACCCGAGATGTCGGCGCCGCAGTTGACGGACAAGGCGGTGGAAGCAATTGGCTCCGGCCGATACGACTTGATCGTGCTGAACTACGCCAACCCCGACATGGTCGGACACACCGGCAGCTTGCCGGCCGCGGTCAAAGCGGTGGAGGCGGTCGACACCGGTCTCGGCCGCATCGCGGAGGCGATCGCAACGGCCGGCGGCGCTTTGTTGGTCACCGCGGACCACGGTAATTGCGAAATGATGCGTGATCCCGTCACCGGCGGCCCGCATACGGCTCACACGACCAATCCCGTGCCGGTCCTGCTGTCGGGCGGCGGCAATATGTCTTTGACGGCGGGGCGGCTCGCGGATGTCGCGCCCACTTTGCTCGAATTGATGGAATTGCCGCCGCCGGTCGAGATGACCGGCCGATCTCTTCTACGGCCGCGAGCGAGCGATCAGACCTCGCTCAGGCCCAGCACGTCGGCCATCGAATAAAGTCCTGCTTTTCGCCCCCGCCCCCATAGCGCCGCGCGCAAGGCGCCGCGGGCGAAAATCATTCGGTCCTCCGCCTTATGCGAGAGCTCGATCCGCTCGGCCGGCCCGGCAAAGACGACGATGTGTTCGCCCACCACCGAGCCGCCGCGCAATGACGCAAAGCCGATATCGCCGGCGCAGCGGGCGCCGGTCATGCCGTTGCGGCCGCGTACCGAATGCTGCTCGAGGTCGACGCCGCGGCCCTCCGCCGCGGCGCGGCCGAGCATCAGCGCGGTGCCTGAAGGCGCGTCGATCTTTCTATTGTGGTGCATTTCGAGGATTTCGACGTCGAAATCCTCGTCCAGCGTCTTAGCGACCCGCTTGACGAGCGCCGCCAGCAGGTTGACGCCCATGCTCATGTTGCCGGACTTGACGATCACGGCGCGTTTAGCCGCCTCGGCGATCAGCGCTTCGTTTTCACCCGTGAGGCCGGTGGTGCCGATGACGTGGACGCAACCGTTGCGCGCCGTATGTTCGGCGAAGGCAACAGTCGCGGCTGGAACGGTGAAATCGACCAACCCGTCGGCATGAGCGAGCAGCGGCCCAACGTCGGTGGCAATCGTAACGCCGTTTCGCCCAAGCCCAGCGAGCTCGCCCGCGTCACGACCGATCACCGCCGAGGAAGCCGCCTCCACCGCGCCCGAAAGAATGACCCCATCGGTCGCGGCAATCGCGTGCATCAGCGTGCGCCCCATGCGCCCGCCAGCGCCAGCCACGATCAGCCGCATGTCGGACATGGAATCTCTCCGGGGTCGACTCCCGGTATAGCGAGGCGCACCCATGAAGGAAAGTAACGCGCCTGCTGCCGCACTCCCGCAGCATCGCGAGCCGGAGCAGTCAGGCCGGCCACTATGGTTGCGGGTCGCAGCCTTCGATGATGAAGAGATCGAACTCCGCTTTAGCTTTGCGCAGCGCGACTGCGGCCTGGTAGTCCGCCGAGCGATAGCAGTCGAGCGCCGCGCGATAGCTCGGAAATTCGAGCACGACGGTCCGCGCGCGCACCTTGCCCTCCGCCACCTCGCGGCGGCCGCCGCGCACCAGAAAGCGTCCGCCGAATCTCCCGAATGGCACCATGTCGGCGGTCATGTACGCCTTGTAGCCCTCGGGATCGGTGACGTCGACATGCGCGATCCAGTAACCTCTGCGCGGCGCCGACGGGGGTGGCGCGGCGGGCGGATCCGGCTGCACGCCATCATGGCCCTCGATGATCACGAAGTCGCAGACCGAATGGGCAAGCCGCAACGGTCGGGCGCGCTGGTATTCCCGAGAGCGATAGCAAGCAAGGGCGGTGGTATAGTCGGCAAATTCGCGCAGCACGTTGCGGGAGCGAGCCTTCCCCTCGACCACCTCCTGCGTGCCGCCTCGCACCAGCGCGCGCCCGCCATACTTCTCGTGCGCCGCAGGGGTTGCAGCGACATAGGCCTTGTAGCCTTCCGGATCGCTCACATCGATGTGCGGAATCCAATAGCCCTTCGGCATCTCGACCTCCCTGTCACGGCATCACGCCGGCGATCTCGGCGATAATTGCGTCCGCGGCTGCCTTTGGATCGGGAGCCGCGACGATCGGACGGCCGACCACGAGGTGATCGGCCCCGGCGGCGAGGGCCGCGGCCGGCGTCATAATGCGCTTCTGGTCGCCTGTTGCGGCGCCGGCCGGGCGGATGCCCGGCGTGACCAACACCATCCCCGCGCCGACAATCGGGCGCAGCATCGCCGCCTCCTCGCCCGAGCACACGAGCCCGTCGATGCCGACGTCGCGCGCCTGCGCCGCGCGTTCGCCGACGAGTTCCGAGACCGTGAAATCATAGCCTGCTGCGGCGAGGTCGGCGTCATCGTAGGAGGTGAGCACGGTCACGGCGAGGAGGCGCAGCGCCGACCCTTTGCGCGCGTCGACCGCGGCGTGCATCGTCTGTGGATAGGCGTGCACGGACAGAAACGATGCCCCGAGCCGCGCCACGCCTTCAACGCCTCTCGCGACGGTGTTGGCGATATCGTGCAGCTTGAGGTCGAGAAAAATGCGTTTGCCAGCGCCAGCCAGCACGCGCGCGAAGTCAATCCCGCCCGCAAAGGCGAGCTGATAACCGATCTTGTAGAACGAGACGGTTTCGCCGAGACGTGCAACCAGCGCCTCAGCCTCCCCAACCGAAGGAACGTCGAGCGCGACGATCAACCGCTCACGCGGATCGAGTTTCACGGCCGATCTCCTCCGCGCCGATTGCCGGCAACATGCAGCATTTGGCCTTCATGCCAAGAGCTTGGCTGTATCGACGAGCTTTCGTATGACGAGCTTGAGCTGACCGGCCGCGCGCGCATCCTTGAGTTGGTCCATGTCGTCGAAGGCCTGCTCGGCATTCGGCACCGTCACCTGCTCGGCAATGACGAGCGCGCGGCAGCCGACCGCCAGGACCTGGCGCAGTGCCAGCAACGAATGCGTCGCGCCCGAACGCCCGGGCGAGGCGCCCCCCAGCGCGAATACGCGATTCTGGTAAGCGGCGAGCGGCGCCTCGCCCCGCTCCCGCACCGCCGAGACCCAGTCGATCGTGTTCTTGATCAGCGGCGTGATCGAAGCGTTGTATTCCGGGCTGGCGATGAATACGCCTTGATGCACCGATATCAATTGCTTGAGCTTGACGGCGTTGAGCGGCGGTCCCGCTGTCTCGGCGGTGTCGGCGTCGTAGATCGGCAGCGGATAATCCAAGAGCGAAATGCGGGTGGCGTCCGCGTCCGCCAGCATCAATTCCTTGGTGGCGAGCGCCGCAAGCCGCACGTTGTACGACTTCGCCCGCAACGAGCCGGGAATGACCAGGATTTTCGGAGCGGCCATGACAGACGGCGGACCATGGATTCGGCCTGCATGATACGCACAAGTTTCATGCTCTGTCGTCTTTCGTCAGTCCCTCCGATACACCCACACCCGTGCCGGCGGAATATTCATCCACACCCGTTCGGAGGCTTCCACGCTTACCCGGTCCAGCCACTTGGGAATCGGCGCGACCGCGTTATAGGTGAACTGCACGAACGGCGCCCCCGGCGCCATCAAGGCAAAGGCTTCGAACAGGAGCCGCAGGCGCATTCGCAATGGCTTGGTAAAGAGCGGCAAGCCGGAGACCACCCCCGCCGCCGGTCGTTGCAGCACTCCGCTCAACAGACGCTTCAAGGCGTAGGCGTCTCCCTGCACGACGGTGGCGTCTGGATAGCGCGCGCGCAGCAGGCGGCAGAAGGTCGGATCGAACTCGATCAACATGAGGCGCGACGACTCGATCCCTTGTGCCAGCAGCGCCTCGGTGACCGGGCCGGTGCCGGGGCCAAGCTCGATGACGGGACCCGGCCG
>Ga0070714_100000515_pt1 | contig 28025 bp, 25 predicted proteins | sample LARL83metaG_FD_65450 | JGI IMG/M metagenome (GOLD analysis project Ga0070714, IMG submission 65450) | Corn, switchgrass and miscanthus rhizosphere microbial communities from Kellogg Biological Station, Michigan, USA - LAR L8-3 metaG | ecosystem: Host-associated > Plants > Roots > Rhizosphere ... | reverse complement strand
TACGGCACGTACACGCAGTCCGTTCCGTTCCCGATGATTCCGGTGCAGGGACGCTCGCTGCGCGTGCAGCTGGACTACAACGTCGGCGGCCGCTAAACCGCATCGACGCTAAATGAGAAAAGCGCTCCGGGGTTTACCCGGAGCGCTTTCTCATGTCTTCGACGTGCTGCACTTTGGATTCGAGCGTTTGCGGCACGTCAACGCGGTCGTCGATCTTCAGCAGGCTGCCGACGCGCGCCGCACCGCGCTCGTGGCACCGCCGATGGATGACGGCGAGCGCCCTGCAGATCGTCTCCACGTCGCCTTCCATGTTCGTCGCCATCGGCGTGAGCTGATAGCGGATGCCCATCTCGTCGAGCACGTCCAGCGCGATCGCGACGTACTCGCGGATGCCTTTGCCGGATTCCGCGCTGATGCTCAAACTGGCAGTGGCCATTGGGTCGACCTCCGAAGGAGTACGTAAGGGGGCACATTCTTGTGGAATCACGCTTGAACGTTCATTCGGTCAATCCCGCTGTCTACCGGGCGATGCGCGGCTTAGAAGAGGCAGTGCGCGAGAGCGGGCTGGAAGCGCCGCTGCTCGAGCTCGTTCGCATGCGCGCGAGCATGCTCAACGGCTGCGCCTACTGTATCGACATGCACAGTAAGGACGCGCGCGCCGCGGGAGAGAGCGAGCAGCGCTTATACGCGCTCTCGGCGTGGCATGAAACGCCGTTTTATACGCCGCGCGAGCGGGCTGCGCTCGCGTGGACAGACGCGCTGACGCTCATCTCGGACACGGAAATCGACGACGAACTCTTCGAAAGCGTACGGGAAGAGTTTTCCGAGGACGAGATTGCAACGCTCACGCTCGCGATCGTCGCCATTAACGGTTGGAACCGTTTTACTATCGGGTTTCGCACGGTGCCGGGGAGCTATCAGCCGCCCGCATCTGCATCTCGTTCGTCGGAATGAACCCCATTTTCTCGTAGATCGGGCGGCCGAAGGGCGATGCGTGCAGACGTATCGCCCACGGCTTGCGCTCGCGCAGAAATGCGATGGCGCGCTGCGTCAGATGCGTGGCGATGCCGCGTCCGCGATAGTCGGGATCGACGCGTACGCCGAAAATATAGCCGTTGCGTAGGCCGTGAATCGCTGCGGGATAGCCGTCGGTAAGCATGGCGCCCGCCGTTGCTACGATGCGTTCCCGGTCCACCGCGACAAAATAGCGCGCGTCGCCGCGGCCTATTCTCTCGCGGAAGTAGTGTACGAATCGCTCGCGCCAGTCGTGCGCGAACTCGGCCTCACGATGTTTGCCGACCTCTTCGAACATGGCGATCCAATGCTCCGCTATTGCGGAAAGCTCCGCGGGCTGCGCTTCACGCAGCACTAAGGTGTCCTGCATGCTCTCTTCGTAGCATGTAGGGACAATAGCTACGTTACTCGCGCGCTGCGCGGAAGAAGTACTCCGCTTTGCTCGAGATGAGGGCGTAGTATTCGCGAAACGCCGCCGCGGCGGCGGTTCCCGGCCAATGCGCGGGCAGCAGCGTGCTCGGCAGCCCGGGATCCACGTACGTGAACTTGCGATAGTCGTGCACCAGCCACATGCGCTCGACGAAGGCTTCGTCGTCGCTGAGCGCGTGGTGCGCGCGCTCGTTGTGCAGCCGCGGTTCGTAGCGCGCGACGAACTCGCGATACTGCTCGGCGATCGCCGGCAGATCCCAGCAGCGCTCCAGCAGCTCGCGGTCGGTATGCGGTCCGCGGTATTCGCCGACGAACAGATCGACGTCGTCGAGGACGCCGTTGGCTTCGGCTGCGCCGCGTGCGATATCGAGCGCATCGTTCGGAGAGAGCCAGGTTGAGGCGGAGAGCGGAGCCCAGCCGAGCACCGTCAGGTCCTTGCGCAGGCCGTCGCGCCCTTCCCGGCGGCTCTCCGCAACCGAGTACGTGAGCATCCGCCAGCGCCCGTCCCACTCGACGACCGGCCCGTAGATGCGGGGGCTGATTGCCTCGACGCGCCGGCGGCCGCGCTCGGTCAGCGTATAGTACGAGCGGTTCCCGCGCTTGGCGGCCGCGAGCCAGCCCTGCCGGGACATCCGTGAGACGGCCTGCCGCACGGCCGCTTCGGAGATGCCGAACTCGCCCATCAGGCGGATCAAGCCGCCGACCCAGAGCTCGCCGTTCGAGGTCGGGTCGCGGTGCACGAAGTCGCCGAAGAGCGTGTAGATGAAGGAGTTCGGACGCGTGACCGTTCGATTCTTGACATCCATTTCAGGGTATGACACTATTCTCACGGTATAACAATTTTCCGTCACACGAGCGCATGCCCGCTCGGGCGAGGAGTTTCCAGTGGCCCGGATATCCACCTTCGACGATTGGATTGACCTGCTCCAGGAGTGGCAGAAGGACATCGGCCTCAACCAGGAGCTGATCGACCGGTACATGCCCGGTTACCAGTTCGAGGCCAAGTACGGCGAACTGCCGAGCCCTGAGATCTATTTCGGCGACTTCAAAGGCGAGCGCCGCTGGGAGAAGATCCTGGAGATCCCGGACCAGCGCATGCGAGACGCTCTGCTGAATATGATCGTGTATCAGGGCGATACCGAGTTCGCATCCAACGAACAGCAGCGCTTTCTGGTGAACAACGCGCCGAGCGAGTACGACCTGGCGTCCTTGGTCCGCATCATGGTGGAAGAAACGCGCCACGGCTACCAGATGTGTCATCTGCTGGTGAATCATTTCGGCCATGACGGTAAGATCGAGGCGCAGAAGATGCTCGAGCGCCGCGCCTTCGGCAAGAAGAACCGCCTGCTCAACGCATTCAACGACGACGTCACGCACTGGATGGATTTCTTCGCGTACACCAACTTCATGGATCGCGACGGCAAATTCCAGCTGACGATGCTCTCGCACTCGGGCTTTGCACCGCTCGCGCAATCGATGGGCCCGATGCTGCGCGAGGAATCGTTCCATATGGGCACCGGCATCTCGGGCCTTCGGCGCATCGCGCAGGCGAACGTCATTCCGGTCGAACTGCAGCAGAAATACTACAACAAGTGGATCAGCGGATCGCTCGATCTGTTCGGCACCGATCACTCCGGGTCGGCGCAGTGGGCGTTCACGTGGGGCATCAAGGGCCGCGTCGACGAGGACAAGGTCGCGGGCGAAGAGCCCGACAAGGAGCATTTGAACGAGCGGGCGCGCGAGCAATTCTACGAGGAATGCAAGAAGACGATCGAGCGCGTCAATGCGGTCAATCCGTCTCAGACGCAGCTCTACATGCCGGACATCCGCTTCAACCGGCACATCGGCGCGTATGCGGGCCAGTACTGGACGGTCGACGGCCGGCAGCTGAGTAAAGAAGAGTGGGACGCTTACGCTCCGAGCGTTCTACCCGCCTCGCAAGACGAGGAGCGGCTCAACGAGTACTTTAAAGATCCTTCGTGGATCGCACCCAAGGGGAAGAGTGAGGCAGCCTAAATGAGTACCACAGCCAATGGAGCCGCAGCGCAGCAAACGCCGTTCGGACGCGAGCAGCGCCCCTTCGACGGCAAGCGCGTCATCAACTATTCGAAAGACGGCCACGTCGCCGTCATCGAGATGGACGATCCGCCGGCGAACACCTACACGCACGAGATGATGCGCCAGCTCGACGAAGCGATTCTCGACGCGCGCTTCGATCAGGACGTGGAAGTGATTCTGCTCACCGGCAAGGGTGAGAAGTTTTTCTCGGCAGGCGCAAACATCGGCATGCTCAACAGCGTGACGCCGGAGTTCAAATACAACTTCTGCCTGCACGCCAACGAGACGCTCTCGCGCCTGGAGCAGACGCCGAAACTCGTCATCGCCGCGCTCAACGGACACTGTGTGGGCGGCGGACTCGAGATCGCGATGGCGTGCGACATCCGCATCGCTCGTCAGGATGCGGGCAAGGTCGGTCTGCCGGAAGTTGCGCTCGGCGTTCTCCCCGGAACCGGCGGCACGCAGCGGCTCGCGCGTCTGGTCGGAAAATCGCGGGCGATCGAACTCATGTGCACGGGCCGCACGTACAGCTTCGAGCAAGCGCAGGAGTGGGGCATCGTGAACGACGTCCTCGAGGGTGACGCCGCTAGCTTCCGCGAGCAGGTCCTCGCGTACGCCAAGCAGTTCACCACGCCGAACAAGGCGCCGATGGCAATCGGCCACATCAAGCGCAGCGTGCAGACCGGTATGGAACTGCCGCTGAACGACGCGCTGGCGCTCGAACGCGAACTGCAGTCGCTGCTCTTCAAGAGCGAGGATGCCAAAGAAGGCATCGCCGCGTACAACGAAAAGCGCGTCGCGAAGTTCAAGAACAAATAAGGGCGCCCGCGTGAAATGAAAAAAGGCCTGTCGTGCGACGGGCCTTTCTTCATGCTAGGAACGCTCTAGTGTGCGAAGCCGTCGTTTCCCGGCGCCGCCGCGCGATGACTCGAAACGACGTGCACGGTATCGTCGATGTAGGCGCTGAACGTCTTGGACGGATCGAGCGTGACGTTACGCCCCTTCACGAAATTGTGCGCGAAAAGTCCGCCGATTCCGAGCGTGGCGTAGCCGATGATCGTCGCGGTCGAGGCTGCGCCTTTCTTCTGCTCGCCGGTCGTGGTCTTGTTTTCGCCGCTCAAGCGAACTTTTTCGCCGTCGACCGCATACACGTAATCCAGCTGGATGGCGAGGCTGCCCGGATGACCGTGCGTACCGGCACGGTCGACCTTGGTGACCTGGCCTTTGCCGGCCGCGCCGCGCGCGATGACCACATAGCCGTTGACGACGACGTCGTCGTCGACTTTGAATTCAAAAGTGTCGCCGACGTTCGCAGTTCCCGAATCGATGGTGTCGACCATGCGCAGCGTTATCGGCGTACCGCCCGGAATCGTCACGCGCGTGCCGGCCAGCGCGGCGAGCGGGAGAACGACGAGCGCTAGAGCCGCCGCCGCCGACGCCATGATGTTCTTGCCCATTGCAAAGCTCCGTCCGTAGTAAATGAAACGAGCCGTTTGCTTGCGGCCAAGCAGCCGTGCGGCCTGCGGCTTTGTACGAGTGCGGACAAAAAATGAGTGGGACTACCTACTTCCCGGGTTCTTCCTCAGCGGTACTTTGAGCGCCGTTAAGCTGCGGGCATGTTCAAGCAGATTCTCGTTCCGATCGACGGTTCGGATTGCTCGCTGCACGCACTCGAAGTCGCGGCAGCGTTCGCAAAAGAGCAGCAGGCGCGCCTGAACGTCTGCACCGTGGTCGATCCCGCCAAGGCGGCGGCAATGGCGTTCGGCGAGGCTTCCATGGCCGCCGCGTGTCTGGACGCGCTGGACGAGGAGGGCAAGGCGCTCGTCGAAGATGCGGCGGCTCGGGTTCGCCCCATTTGGCCCGCGGATGTCACGGTCCTCGACGGGGCGCCGGCCGACGCGATCGTGCAGTACGCTCACGAGAGCGGCGCCGATCTCATCATAATCGGAAGCCACGGCCGCAGCGGCTTGCCGCGGCTCTTCCTTGGAAGCGTCGCCGAAGGCGTTATCCGCAACGCTGCGGCGCCCGTCATGGTGGTGCGGCAGGTTCCCGCCGCCGCGGAAGCACCCGCTAAAGAACGAACCGCCAAAGCGGCGATCGAGGGCGCAAAAGCACCGGCCGGGGCGTAGTCGAATCACCGCCGGATGAGCAGATGGGAGACGTACCTCGCGCTGCTGGCGGTGGTACTGGCAAGTCTCTCCGTGGTGAACATCGGCGGGCATCCGCGTCCGGTACTCGCACTTGCCGCAATCGCGCTGCTGGCCTTCGTCGGATACGCGCGTTTGCGGCGGCAATTCACCGCAAAGCGTACCTCGCAGCGCACGTTCGATGCATACGAACGCGCGCTGCAGATTCAAGAAGAACGCGAACGCAAGTATCGCGGGCGCTAAATGCCCGTGGTGCTTACGCTTTCGTGCAGACGTCCTGCCATTTCGCGGGTTTGCCGTTCATCGTCCCGGTGAACGTGAGCGTGTAGTTCCTAAACGAACGGCGATCGAACGTCACGTTTAGTCCCGGAACCGGATACTTCGTGTGCATGGCGATGTGCGCCAGCCCGGTGTCGCGGCCTTCCATAACCGAAGCCGTTCCGGTCGGTTCGACGTCGATTACGCGCCAGGTGTGGCCGCTGTAGCCGAGGAGATCTTCGCTGGTGGAGCCTTTAGACGTATTGATGCCGCGAAGCCACGCGCCGCCCATCGCGTAGGAGTAGTCGGCGGTGTACGCGGCCTTCGTGCCGCCTGCGTTCGACGTGCAGTTCCAGCGCCCGACCAGATAATTCAGCATATGCATGGGATTTGCCGGGCGGACCGGCGCCGCGCCCAGGAGCAATGCCGCCAGTCCCGCTGCTGCGGCCGTTCTGATAAGCATCTGCATTATTAGCCTCCTTGGAGCCCGCTTCGCTTCTATCGGCCGACGCCCTCGCGCGCGAGCATCTCGCGATAGATCTCTTCCACGCGTTCGATGGTGTCAACCTCGGAGGCCGGTTTGTCGTCACGCACCCGCACGATCCGCGGAAAGCGCATCGAAAAGCCGCTCTCGTGCAGATCGCTCGGCTGGAGAATGTCGAACGCGACCTCCAGCACGATCGCCGGCTCAACCACGATGCGATGCCCGGCGGGCCCGGTTTGATGCTCTAAAAACCACTGCGTGAGCTGCGCGATCTCGGCGTCCGTGAGACCCGAATAGGCTTTGCCTATGGTCAGCAGTTCTCCGTCGCGTCCTCGCACCGCGAACGTGTAGTCGGAGAGCACCTTCGCGCGTTTTCCGTGCCCCCATTCCACCGCGACGACGACCACGTCGAGCGTCGTCAACTCGCGTTTGAGCTTGAGCCACCATTTGCCGCGCCTGCCGGGATGATACGGTGAATCCGTGCGTTTGAGCATGAGGCCCTCGTGCCCCGCCGCGCGCGCGGCCTCGAAACGCTCGTGCAATTCTTCCGGTGAGGGCGGTTCGCCCATCCGCGTGAATTGCGCGACCGCGACCGCCTCGCTCGAGTGCAGGATCTCCGACAAGCGCTCGCGCCGCTCGATCAGCGGTTCGTCGATCAAAAATTCGTCGCCCGCGGCGAGTGCGTCGAAAACCATGTACGCGACGGGAATCTCTTGCAGCAGCTGCGGGTCGATCGTTTTGCGCTGCAGCCGGGCCTGCAGATAGCGAAACGGCAGCACCTGGCCGTTGCGCCGCGCGACGATCTCTCCGTCGAGCATGAAGTCGCCGTCGATGGCCGCGATCTGCGCGGCGATTTCCGGATACGACTGCGTGACGTCGTTGAGCGTGCGCGAGAATATGCGCACCGTATCGCCCTGCTTGTGAACCTGCGCGCGTATGCCGTCAAACTTCTTCGGTATAGCGACCGTCTCAATTCAACTGTGACAGGTCGCTTTGTGGGTCGCACGCGGCGTTCTGATGCCACCGCAATTAGGACCTTCGCGCCCTTTTGCTGCGGCAATCGCGTGTACCATGGCTGCATATACCACTGCCGCGCGATCGTGCCGACGCTTGGAGGGCGCGTACGCGGATCGGCGCCTTTTGTTCATTTCTTCCGTGCCGCCCGTATTTCCATCGTCTGCGGCGGTAAGGGAACCGTTAGGTGAAAATAACGCGGCCTCTATGCACAAAAGCGTACTGCGCGGAAGGCTGTAGCGACCCGTGGCACGCAACGCGTCCAGGCGACCACCGGTGCTCATAGCGTGCGACGGCGACCTGCGGTCCGAGGGACGCTCCTGCGCATGGCAAACGTACTTCAGGGTCGTTCAACCGCAAGCCCATAGTTTTCCTTAGGTCCCGGTCTCAGGCGAGTGCCGTTGGCGAGCTGCGACATTGCACTTGTCAGAATGCCGACGCTACCAGCAAGTTCAATGTTCGCTGGGACGCCCGTAATACGGCAGCATCGCCGCAGGACTTGCGTGAGTGGTGGAATCATTGCGCTTCGTACCCGTGCGCTCGTCAAAACCCGTTCGGCGCAATACCAGAACGCTATGCCCAGCGCAACACCGGCGACACCTGCTACCCACGGTACGTATCCGCGCTGCTGTGCGTAGAATATCCCCAGCTCGTGAAAAAGGTAAATGCTGTAAGACGCTCTCCCCAGAAAGACCATTACGCCAAGCGATAGTGCGCGAGTGAGCCACGGAGTGGCACCGCCAGCCACGACGAGCAAAAATACGGCGATTTCCCACAACGCGCTTGCTTCTTGTCCCCGGTCTAGCAGCGACGCGTGGCCAAACGCTCCTATACTGACAGCAAGAAATAGCGCTAACGCGTACTTTGCATATTTTGGGTTCTGTACGGCTAGATCTGCAGCGACGATGCCAAGCATGAACGCGGGAAGCGCGACAATATCCGTGCTCGCAGCGCGAGTCTGCTGGAGAACGAACAAACCGGCGATAAGACTAGCAAATGTGCGTTTGGAACGAACCCAAAGCAACAATACTAGCGGAAACGCAAAATACCAACGAAACTCCACGGGCAACGACCAAAACGAAGAATTCAGCAAGTGCGTGCCGCTATCAATGAACAGCGCTTGTCGGATAATGTCCGGCGCCGAAGCCTTTTGCGCGCCGATTACCGCAAATACGCCTATGGCCAAATAGAACAGTGGTATGATGCGCGTTACGCGCTTTGCCGCATAGGCGGCTATATCAAACGATACGCGGCCGTGCTGATATATCTTAGTCAGCATTGGGTATGACAAACAAAAGCCGGAGAGCACGAAGAACAGCTCGACGCCATGATGTCCCTGCATCACTACTCGCGGCAGCAATTGCACCAGGTCCTTGTCGCGATAATTCGCAGCGTGGAAACTGACGACGGCGAGGACGGCAACCGCCCTTAGGCCATCGATATAGCGAATCCGCCGATCGGCGAACGACTGTGAGGACACACACCCCATGCAGTTATTTTCGGTCGCCTAAGGCTCAAATTGTAGGTGCAAAGCGGTCTCAACTAACGCATGAGGCCCGGACTCGCTGACTGCTATGGCGCGCGGACGTACTGCGCTCCGTCGGTCCCGTGTTCCGTTACCGAATGGCCCGTATAATCGCGGGAAAGCTTGCAGCCGTATCTTCGCAACTCCAGAAATATTTGATAAACAAAAACTCCGCAACCGAATGACGCGCACTTTTGTGCCCCGAAAGCGCTTTCTCTGTATCAAAAGCGATACACGTCACGGCATGATTCGTACCGCAACCACATTGCTGCAAGGTTCGATTTCACGCTTCTGCGCCAAATCACCAAGCCGCCAGCAGGCCTGGACGTTGTACGTGCCGGGGGGTGCATCGGACCAAAGAACGCTAAAAGGAAAACTCAACGGAGTCGCTGCCGTGGGACCATACCGCAGGTTGCCGGAGATTGTTGTCCGGAGAGGATAAAACCAAGGCTTGACCACACGGCCCTGCGAGTCAGTTACTTCAAACTTTAATCTCGTTTCCGTAGGAAAGCGTTGAAGGACGCGCGGAGAGCGATCGACATTCTCCAAGGTAAGACGCATGGCGAGCGGCTGCCCGACACGCGCCGCGGCCACGGACGTTAAGCACAATCGCATTCCGCTTACTGCTGGTCCAGGCGCCGCCGGCGCCGCACCCTGGCCTTGCGACGCCATAGGCGGATAGCAGGATTGCGGACGATCTTGCTTTGTCAACACATCAGCATTAGAACTACCAACGAAGAGTACTAGTGTTATCGATATGGACCAAATCGAAAGCAGTAGCTTCCTATGTCGCATGACTTCTCCTAATAAATGGGTACGGGGTTGTGTTCGCATGACCAGCTAGGCAGTGAATTGTATGCGTCAGCAGAGCTTGGCGTAATTAACGATAGCGGAGTGGGTGGGTTTGCCCACCCGCCCTGACCGTACGTCGTCGTTGCGTCCCATCCCCACTGCAGGTGCAAAAGCGTAACCCAAATGCTGCTCCCGGTTTGATCGTCGTTAGGGCGATACATAAAGTAGTCGTCAAACACGTCGTTCACTTGCGTCTGCATCACAATGGGCGTAGGCGTCGGTGATGGAGTTGGGCTCGGAGTTGCACCGGGTGGCGTTGCAGTCGGCATAGGCGTTGCCGTGGGTGTCGGCGTAGGCGCAGGCGAGGGCGACGGACTCAGCAGTGGAATAGCCGGCGAATCATCCGACGCGTAAGCCGTGGACGTTGGAACCGGAGTCTGCAGCGCGTACGGAATGCCTTGATCTGTGCACGACTGCGGCGTTGAGAGTGGGCCGGGCGACGGGGCCGAAATGTCGTATCCAACCGTTCCGTCGGCGCGTGTCCAAGTCGCCTTTCTTTTTATAAGCTGCCACATATTGATTTGTCCCGCTTGGGCCGCAGTCGCGTTTACCGAGTACGTCCACCTTGCTGCCGGCACATTGCAGGGGTCACCGAAATGCAGGTATGGACTAGTAACGTAAGTACACGGGTCGACAGTTTCATATCGGGTGTCGGCTCCGACGGCGCCATACGTGGCAGTGACGCTGGCCACGGGCACGTCGATACGGTACCAAGCTGTTGCGACCAACGGCACTGGAATTTGCGAATCGTTGCATTGGAGGACCAGCTGGCCAGCCGGTGATTCTGGCTTCGTCCAGTAAAATTGAAGCGCAGAACCAGTCGGCGTGAGTGTGGCGGCTTGACTTGGCTGGGGAGAATAGAAAACGTTCATGTTTTGGTCATTGCCTGCGTTCGGTTGCGAATCCACGGCATCCTGAGGAAAGAACGGAACAGACCAACTGCAGTTTGTTAGATCGCCGCCGTGCTGGAAAACCGGCACGAGATAAACGTGTTGTCCGGCAATTCTAACAGCGGGCGCGTCCTGGGTGGTGTATTGGTCGTATTTCAAGCCGGAATCGCTGTCTGCGATTAACAAGCCATCCTCCACGGAGATAGTGCCCATACCCTGGTCCCATCCGACACAATGTCCGGCACCATCGCATGCGGTCGTGTGGCCGACAACGCTATAGGATGCCCCAACACCTATAGCGGGGTTGCCCGTCATGGTCAATGTCGCGCCTAACGACTCAACCCTGAGACACGAGCTTGATTGGGACGCCGTTCCGTTGATTTGAATCTGTAACCCCGGTTCAATTGGGTCGCCCGATGTGACGCTGAACGTCTCGGGCGAGCATGTGTAACTACCGCCTTGCGCCCATGCCTCCGCTTGAAATGTTCCAACAGGAAAAGTATAGGTGGAATTCGGTTGTAGCGCACAATTTGCGTGCGCCATATCTGAATTGCCCTGTGGGTTTGCGGTTGGACTGACCCAGCAAGCATTGGGAGCAGTAGTTGGCACGGGCGTCGCAAGCATCACGAAACGTGGTCGCGACGTCGCTTTAGCGACCGGCAGCAATTCGTGTGGGCCGCTCCCGCCATGGCACGCAGATACGGCCGCGCCGATAAAAATAAATGCAATCCAGGCCACGGTCGGCCTGACCAATCGATAGTTGTTCCGATTTACCATTTTTCACTGGTCCCATCGAGGCCCGGTGTAGCCGTTGTCATGCCAGCTCTTAACTGCAAAAGCATTGCGAAAAGCCCCCCACGAGAGTCTTCGGAATCAAAAACTAAGGATGGATAGATGCGAACGCTACGAATCGGCAAAGCGTTGTTCGGCGCAACGTCGCGCGGACGCTCGGGCGCCGCAACGATACGCGCCTGCGAAGCAAATGGCATCTTCGCCCACGAATAAGGAAGGAAGTCCGACACAAAAACGCATCATGCTGACTAAAACGCGGTCTTCATTTGCGCAATAAGCGTACGGACAGAGAACGGCTCGAGTGCTCAATGAGATGACGCTTTTTTGCGGCGTCAGCGCACCATTTGCGCAGCATAACATCTCGTACCACACCCCTAATTTCGACACACGGGTCGCCCCTGAAGAGAGCGTCTAATTTAACGCGACGACGTAAAAGTTAGTGCCGCGCTACCTAGCTGCACGCTTTGCCCACACACCGTCACCCGCGACTACAAGAGAATAAGTCCTTTGCACCATGGTATCAAACGAACGGGCGCCGGTCAATCGTTCGTCAGCTTTGAGATACAACGGCAGGTCGCCGTGTCGCACTAAACAGCTCCAGCATAACCGTTCGGCGTGGTTCCGTTGATGGGCGTCCGCCGAGTAAACTAGTAGATGCGAGTGGTTGTCACTCCAGGTAAGCTCGCGGTTAGCGATAAGGTGCCGCTGTAAGCCTTGTCGGATCGAATCACCCAAGCAAACGGCGGCGAAATCGCAACTGGGACCGGAGTACCTGCTTAGACGGAGTCGCTATCCTGAGTGCCGTCGCAAAAAGCCAAAGCGGCTCCGCCAAGCGCTGTCTTCTTTTCAGAAGGGTCACTTGCGTTCAAGATCGCAAGATTCCCGCGGTGAGTATGGTTCGATTTGCTGTCGCGTGCGAGGCGATATCACCAATCTCGAGCAAGATCGCAAAGATCGAGAAACTCGCTGACTACTTGCAAAGCCTCGACGATGCGGATCTTGAAGCCGCTGCATATTTTTTTACGGGCAGCCCGTTTGCACGCTGCGAGCAAAAGACGCTGCGCCTAGGCGGAAGCACGATCATAGAGGCGGCGAAAAACGTTTGGAACGTTCGTGATGCGGATCTCACGACCGCGTATCGAGAGCATGGGGACCTCGGCTCGGCGTTGAGTGAGTTCGTTCGACCACCGGTGGATCTTGGGCTTTTTTCGGAAACTCTGACGCCCGCGTCCGTGAAGGCGATATTTGAAGAGATTGCCAATGCCGCAGGGCGTGCCGCCGGGAAGCGGCGGTTGCATTTATGCCAGCGGCTTTTGGCTTCTTGCAAGGAGCGGCTCGAGGCGAAATACGTCATCAAGATTACAACCGGAGATTTGCGCATTGGACTAAAAGAAGCTCTGGTGGTTGAGGCAATTGCCAAAGCGTTCGGTGCGCCAACGAGTGACGTACGGCGTGCCGTGATGGCAACCGGTGATATAGGGAGCGTCGCGGTGGCGGCGCGCGAGGGCGCTCTTCATGGCGTCCGGATCTCGTATGGTGTGCCAATCGAGTTTATGCTGGCTTCGCCGTTGCAATTCGGCAGCTCTTACCGCGAACTGTCGGGCGGGGAGTGGCTTATCGAAGACAAGTTTGATGGAATTAGAGCCCAAGCGCATAAAGCTGACGGCACTGTACGGCTCTTTTCTAGAACGGCCAATGATGTATCGCACTCTTACCCGGAAGTAATTGCCGCGCTCGCTCGTATCCCTGAGGACTTTATCTTAGATGGCGAGATCGTAGCACAGCGTAATGGTATGGTGTTGCCGTTTCGTTATTTGCAAGCACGTTTGCAACGAAAGACCGTCACTGGCGATCTCATGAATGAAGTTCCGGTGGCATACATGGCGTTCGATGCACTTGCAATCGCTGAGAGATACTTGCTTGATGAACCGCTAACCCAACGTCGTGGTCGTCTGGCGAAGATCATCACGTCCGGCGAACATGTCGCCCTTGTTCACGCTCGAGTGCTCGACGGAGAAAACACGACGCACGTACTTCACGAGAATTTCAAAGCCGCTCGGGAACGCGGGCATGAAGGGCTTGTTCTAAAGCGAGCCGACTCCCCTTACCATCCAGGACGTCGCGGAAAATGGTGGCTAAAGCTTAAGCGCGAGCTTTCGACGTTGGATGTCGTCGTCGTGGCCGTCGAATGGGGGCACGGAAAACGTGCAAAAGTACTATCCGATTATACGTTTGCGGTCCGTGGGGATGGCGGTCAGCTAGTGACGATTGGGAAAGCATATTCGGGCCTTACGGACGCGGAAATCGCCGATCTTACCCAATGGTTCTTGCAGCACCAAACAGGGCGACGCGGACACGCAATAGCGGTAGAGCCGCGCGTCGTGTTGGAGGTAGCATTCGACATCATCCAGCCGAGCGAGTTGCATGAAAGCGGCTTTTCATTACGTTTTCCGCGAATCGTCCGGATACGGGACGATAAACCTGTTGAACAAATAGATACAGTTCGTTCCGTGCGGAAGATCTATTCGGCTATGCTGCAACGCGAGGGCGTTACGCAGTAGGTTACTGGGCCTTACGCCGCCGCCTACGCTCGCTATCGAGCTCGATTGGTGCACCGGGTTGTGACGCGCGCGGCCCAAGTAAGCGCGTGAGGCGCAGGTTTTCAGCAAGAAGCGCTGACACGCGGCGTTCTAACTCTGCAATGGTCGCCGCCGTCTCGCGTCGCCGTTGTTCTGAAGGGCGAATCTCTTGTTGTATTCTTCCGATCGATTCGTCAATTCGCTGCACTAAATCTGGAAATCGGTAGAGCGTCGCCGGGCTTACCCGGGCTTCGCGAGCCACGGCCTGCTTCGTCATACGCACACGAATACCGGCGTGGAGCGGATGTGTTCCTTTACCTTGATGCAGTCGTTGCAGAGCCGCCTCAATGGCTTTCCGGCTGCGTTCGCGGCGAACATGTCGCCCGTCTGCGCTAGGCACGGTTCTTACTCGCTTCCGTGGTGAGCTGTTGTAGGATATCCTCGGCCGCGGCTAGCTGACGCATGAGTTCCAAATTCACGACGTTTTGGGTCTGAAGCCACGCGATCGTTTCACGCAGGCCGTCCGCGTGTTCTTGCCAGAACGGCAAGTGTGATTCGTCAACGACTAGATTGGAGCACTGAATGCAGGCGTCTAGCCCAACCTTTTCGATGTAGCCTTGGCATTTCGCGCGTGGCGCATCGTAAAGGCAACTCCCATACGGATGCATCACCAGCCGGATTGTGGGATCGACCGCGGCCTGCCGAACGATTTCACGCCGCTTATCAGCCGCCGCGCTGCCTCGATAGGCGGCGTTGGAAGCTATTATTTCGGCGCCGCGTATGCCGGCAAGACGTTCGGCGCCTAAAATTTTATCGTATCGTTCCTCGACAAGTTCAAGCGCGGCTTCAGCGATGTCCTGAAGGAGCTCGGGGTCATCTGGAAAGTAACGCTCGGTCATTTGAATGCTGACGTGCTTGAAATGCCGCTGCAGCGCGCCGGCGGCGGCTGGGGAGGCGAGCGCCACGAACCGTGCAAATGTTTTTCGAAACTGATGGGACGAAAGCTGCCAACGTCCCGTTATGCCAGCATAATCTGAGAATATTGCGAGGTCGCGCGACACTTTGCTGGGGCCGACGCGCTTGTCATCCGTATTGAGCTTCCATAAGTGCGCAAAAAGGAAGCTGTCGTGGCGGCCGAGCTGCGTCAGGATGTCTACCGCCTTGTGAATCGCATTCGTCGGCTGGTTCCAGCCAGCGACCCATTCCGCCGGCTCGCCGTTGGCGCTGCGCGCCGTTTTGAACAAAGTCCCGGCGATTTTCAAAAGTTCCCGGCCGTCCGTCGTTTTTGCCGCGCGAATGCAACCGGGGCGAAGCGCCAGCACCTCGCTCACGCGCATGCCAACGAACCCCGCGATTACGGCGTAGCATGCGCCATGCGTTGCGGCGATAAGGCGATCGAACTTCTTCGCCGGTATCGCCCAGAGATTAAGGGGCTCGCCACAGATCGTAACGATTGTTGGGTCGTGCGGCAGCTTATAAAACTCCTGGTACGAGAACGCGCGAACCTCGCGGCCGCGCCTCCGCCAGTCCTCTATCGTTTCAGCTCGATAGGCGCGCATTTCGTGAACCACAGTTACAATACTTGGCGCCACTTCAAAGACCCATCGCTGTGCCTCCGCCATAAGCGTTATAAAAATGTCGTCGGGAATGCGTTTCGTCTTGGCTTCGGGCTTCCCAGGCGATGGATGAAGCGCCTCATAGACGTCGTGATAATTGAGGCGGGTCCCATCGGGGATGTCGTCCTGCAGCCGCACAATATAGCGAAGATACATGAGGCGCATCTCGCGGGACGCTGGAGCGGCCCTTTTGCCGGAGGGAACGGCTACACCGCCCTTTCCATTTTTGCGCGCTTGCATGCGGCGGACGTAATTTCGAAACGTTACTAGATGAGCCAGGCTCAGCTGGGAAAATAGCCGCACGTTGTGCCGGTCGTACATCCATGCGACGAATTCACGAAGATAATTGAAGGCGTTTAGCACGGACCCGCCACGAATCGTCGTGCGCTTTGTCGAAGCTCGAGCTGCCGCAAGGAGAACCAGGTAGGTCTTGCACGAGAGCAGCAACCGCCGATGCTTACGATCCGTCAAGCGCGATCCGTCGCGAAAGATTATTGCCGACCAATCGATCTTATTTGCAGACTTGATTGGTATCTTTACGAACCACGTGTCCTCATCGAATCTGGACGATATGAATGGTAGATCCAGCTCGACGCTGACTAGAGACGGCGAGCGTTCTGTAGACGTAGGCATTAGTCAATCCTCGGCGCTTTCGGCAACGTGGGAATGAGGGCTAGCGCCGCTTCGCGGAGCGGCTCGTCTATCGATGGTAGATAATGTTCCTCGATGTAGCGCTTCTTAGGTGCGTACCGTGCGAATCGCGCGGCGGGAAGTCGAAGCTGCGCTTCGCAGAGCTCTTGATAGTCTCTTAGCAAGAAGGCCACCGGTCGAGGTTCCAACGGCATAATAAAATGCCGGTCGTTAAGTGGCCAGAGGAGGTTCACGCAAATCCCGTTTGCATCGTGCTCCTTTGTCGGATCCGATGGGTGTGAGCAGGTGTGGCTTGGCAAGTGCATCGCGGGTACGCGAGTCTTTTGCGTCGCGCCTGCACCGATTCGATTTTGTTGTATATCGCCTTGGACGCCGGCGATAAGGACATCGTCGGCTTCTTGAGCCAGCGTATGGTCGAGATACAAGATCGTGGTGGACGGAGACTTTTGACGGGCTATTGCCTGCGTGCGGAAGATATCTCTGTGCTTCTTATAATCCGTTATTAGCCGTGTCGGCCGGATCGCCTGAAGTGTAACAGGTGGCAAACTGTGAGTGCGAAGGAAAATGTTCATCGCGTTATATCGGAGAAGGCCGACGATTGGTGCGACCTCGCGTTGCACAATTGCACTAATGAACAGTAGGTGTTTGAGTTCGGGTCGCGCTAGAGGCACTAGCGGCTCCGTCATGCGGAGCACTGCCCTAAAGAGCCACGGAACGCTGAGTGTCCCAGCATCCGCCACCTGGTAATCGGGGAGCGATCCACCCGCGCGTGGTTTTTCAAGGACGATCTTGCAGCGCTTGCCCGTCAGCGGGTTCTCAAAGGGAGTCATAGCGTCGCGACGCAGCATCGAAACTGAATCTACATTTCCGGCCAACGCATGCGTTATCAGAATAAAGAAAGGCATTAGATCTGCGGCAGCGGGATGCAGATAAAACATGAGCTTAGAGACCGTCATCCCGCAACGGCGGTAAGCACGTTGTGCCAGTCGATTTGCCTCATGCTCGATGGGCCGGCTAAGCTTCCCTTTGCATCGCGGGAAAAAACCGCCGTTCGCTTCTGCCAGCGCCCGCGCTTCTTCAATGAACGGGACGTATTCGACTGGTGGGTCGATAAATTCGTTATATAGCCGTAGCGCGTCCGCCCGCGCGTGCTTCAAGAGTTTGTCCTGCGTCGCCGGCTCGATGAACGGCAGATCGGTTCCTCGAACTTTTAGAAATGGGTTACGGCACGGGTGGTACGCCTGGCGTCGGTTCCGCGCCACTTCCTTAAGGATGCCGACGACCTTTATAAAGTCGCCATGGTTCGTCCGCTCCGATGATCCCCTGGCACGACAATATTGGACAAATGCCTCCTCCAGTGCGCAATCGAATTGCTGTTCGGCGCATAAGCAGCGATGGCGCGAGCCAGCATTCTAATGGAGTACTTCTCGGTTAGATGAGTGTGCGGGCGACTATGGATGTTCTTCCGTTTAACGGCATTTAGGATCTCGACTAGCCGATCCCCGATAAGGTCGTGTTCCTTATCGAAGACGTAGGTGGTTGTTTTTAGTTTGATACCGAGAAAGGTCCACGAAATTGAGTCGCCGTCGAACCCAAGGTCCTCTGTCATAAATCGTCGGGCAGCTCCCACGCGTCGGAAAAGATGTCAGTCAGGTAAAACTCGCGCGCCTGAAGATATATTTGCGTCGTCTCTATGGAGGAATGCCGCATCAGGTTTTTCAGGATGAGCAGCGGGTTGCGTCCATCGCTATTCGCGAATTGGGACGTCCGCATCAGTCGGTCCAGCATACTGATTGCGTATGTATGCCGAAGATCATGAAAGGTGCCTGGAATGCCGGCCGCATTAAGTGCCGCTTTGAATAGTTGATAGACCGAGTCCGGCTTCAGGCCACGCCCCCAGCGGGAGAGAAAGATGTTGTCCGGGACCGTTGAACCGCGGCGCCGCGCCGCATGCACCACTGAGCGCCGATCGTAAAAGCGGATGTATTGAAAAGTCTTGTCGATGAGCCACGCCGGAACATAAAGGTCACCGGGAACGTCCCCCTTCGTCTTGCGTAGCGGAAAACGAACCACAGTCGATCCACGGTACAGACTACCATCTGGGATTTGGCCCACGGTTAAAGCACATATCTCGTGTTCGCGGGCTCCGGTATACAAGGCCCATAGCACGATAAGTTGATCACGCGGGCTCAGGCGCTTCATAAACTGCTCTTGCTCTTGGCGAGTAAAGAATCGCGGTATGCGATCGCGTCTGTGCGCCTTCGGAATGACGATGGAGCGAGCGGAGAGCTTATCAGGATCGACGACATGGGCAAGAAACTTGCCGTGGCGCAACGGCCGGACGGACTCGTACGTCAACGGCAACGTCGTGATGTACCCCTTTGCATGAGACCATTCATAGAAAGCGCATACGATGCCGACCGCGCGCACCAACGTATTGCGTTTGAGGCCACGTTTTCTCATGTAATTCGAGTAATGCCCCAGCGTCGCTTCGGTAGGCGCGCGCCAATCAAGACTGTGCGCGTCGGCGAACGCGATGTAGTCGCGAAGCGTATACGCATAAAGGCGCCAGCTCAACGGCGACTGAGTCCGTCCCTGGATGACCGCTAGATAAATCATCCATTCCGTAGGCAAAAACTCAATCCGCATGGAGTCCGGACACACGAAAATCGGGATCCCGTCGTAAGGGATACCGTCGATATGGAACTCGCCAGGCGTGTAGTATAGCGAGAGCTTGCTCAACTCTCTCAAAATACGCCCACGGAGTGTTGAATCCTTTGCGATATTGCGCTATTTAGCGAGAGGCTCGCTGATATACCGGAAAATCAAACTTCTCTTCGGCTATCCACACGCCGTCGCGAAGGTCTTTGTAATCCGATCCGTAGGTTACGGGCGTTGCCAGCATGAAGCCGATCGGCGAACCGTAGGCGATGCGAATCTCGCCAAGGCGGCGGTGCCGTGCCGCGAGGGCAACCGCTCCAATATCGCCGGCGGCCATGGTTGCGCGGCGAACCGCATGATGATCGGTCTCGAATGCCGCCGCAACTGCATCGACGATTAAGCCTTCGCGCAGACCGATGCGCAGATCGCCCGTCATGATTTTGATCGTGTACGTTGCTTCCACGGCGTCGGTGCACGCGCTCAATATCCGTTCGCAGATCGCTTCGCGCTTTTTGCCGGCGGATTTTCCGCTCGATGCGGCGATTTCTTCGAACGATCGATAGAGCAGCTCGGGCGCGAGCGGCTCTTCCGAGAACAGCGTCAAGTGCATCGGAGCGCGTACGAACGGGCCGAGCGCGGCACCGAGGTCCCCGTGCTCTCTGTAGGCGGCGGCGAGCTGCGCCTGGCCCACGCCCCACGCGTTGCGCGCCGCCTCGACGATGGTGCGCCAGCCGATGCCCAGGCTGCGCTCGTCGCGCGCCGGAAACGGGTTTCCGGTGAAAAACCGCGCCGCCGGCGCCAGGTCGGCGTCGGAAAGCTCGCGCAGGTATGCGGCGAGAATCGCGATTTTCTCGAGCTTTCCCGCCTTGGCTGCGATCGCCGCGCAGGTCCGCCCGAACCGGATCATGGAATGGGATTACCCATGGTCACGGCATTTATCCTCATCAACGTCGAGCGTCCTCGCCTGAAGAGCATTGCCGACGATCTTCTCGCCATCGACGGAATCGCCGAGGTCTATAGCGTCGCCGGTCCCTTTGACATGATCGCCATCGTCCGCGTCAAGGAGCACGAACAGCTCAGCGATCTCGTAACGGAAAAGATCGGTGCCCTCGAGGGCATCAACGACACGGAGACCCTGATCGCATTCCGCTCGTTTTCGAAGAAAGATCTCGGAATGCTGTGGGACATCGGCGTCGACTAGCCCGCGTTCTTAATACGGCTGCATGCGGTACAGCGTCGAGCCCGGCATGCGCGCGATCTGCGTCTTGCCGCCGACCAGTTCGTCGAAACGCACCCAGGAAGGCTCCCACGATTCCTGGCCCAGGTGGAAGAGATTACCCTTCATCGGAACGAGCGCTGTGCCGTCCGCGTAGAGTTTCCCTTTGAGCTCGTAAACGTGCATCGGCGAGTAATAGCCGTTCGCATCGATGCTTTCGTATTTTCCGACGAGCGCCGACCACGACGCGGGGTACGTAAAGGTTCGCGGACCGTTGTAGCGTTCGTTCGTGAACCACTGGGGACCCGAACTGGCCTCCACGATGTGCGCGCGTTCGTCGCGGCCGAATTGCAGACCGAACGTGCGCAGCTGCGGATCCGCGCTCCAAAAACTGTCGTTCCCGCGTGGATAGAGCGCATAGATCGACGCACCGTCCTGTAAGGTGAGGCGATCGCCGCTTGCGCTCACGCGCAGCGTCCGGCCGCCGCTCGAGGTATAGGTTCCGGCGTAATCGGGCGCGTGCGTAACGCGCGCAGCGTCTTCGGGCGCCGGGACGGGCGGAAGCGCTTTGCCTTTGGCCTGCGCCTGCAGCGTTTGGACTGCGTACGAAACAATCGCGCAAGGGCGCGGCCCGACGTATCCCAAATTCGAGAGCGCGATGACGCCGACGCCGCGCGTCACGTCCACCATCATGCAGGCGGTGTACGAGATGACGCCGCCGGTATGAGCGAGCACTTTATCTCCGCCCACGCTCATAATCGCAAGCCCGTAGCCGTAGCGATGGAACATTCCGTGCGACTGCGAGCCGAGCTCGTGTCCGTCCGTTACGCCGGGAGAACTGAGCAGTGCGTAGCTCTGCGGCGAAAGAAGCGCGCCGTTTGGTCCTTTTCCGCCGTTCAAAAGATACCGCATGTACGCGGTCATGTCGGCGCCGGTCGAGAGCACGGAGCCGGCGGGATCGACGTAATGCGTGGCAGGCGCGGGCGCCAGCAACGGATCTTGCGGAACGGCGATGTCGTCCGCGCGATAGAGATAGCCTTGCGCGGCATTTTCCAGATCGCGGGGATCCCACTGCGCCGTCGTGTCGTTCATGCCGAGCGGCGCGAAGACGCGCCGCTGCACGATCTGCGGATAATCGGCGCCGTCGAGCTTCTCCAGAATAGCGCCGAGCGTGTCGTAGCCCACGTTCGAGTACGACCAGTGGGTGCCCGGCGCGTAGCCGGTCATCCAATCGCGCAGCGAATACACCGCGGAGAGGCCGGTGGAAAGGCCGCCGTCGGGCAGCCCGCTCGTGTGCGTGAAGAGATCGTGCGAGGTGATCGAACGCCAGCGCGTGTGAACCGAAAACCACGGCAGATACGCCGTAACGGGACGCTGCGGATCGAAGCGCCCTTCGTCCCGCAGTTCGAGCAGCGCGCTCGCGGTCATCGACTTGCTGAGCGAACCGATGCCGAAGCGCGTCGCTTCCGTCACCGGCGTCTTCGAACCGGCGTCGGCGTATCCCACGGGGATGATGCGCAGCGTATGCGTCCTGTCCGTGATCGCGACGATCATCCCGGGCGCGCCTTGCTCTTGCAGCGCCTGCGGCGCGTACTGTGCGATGCGCGCGAGCGCGTCGTCGACAGAAGGGGCCGGGCTTGCTGCCAGTGCCGGCGCCGCGCAGAGCAGCGCGGCCGCGGCGATAAACGCGATCTTAGAAGAGAGCGAGTTGCGCATGCTCTTCCAGATACTCCGCGTTCACGCCGATCGCCCGCAAGCGATAGGCGAAATCGCGCCAGCCGTGGTTGAGCAGCACCTTCGCGGGCTGCGCGAGTTCGACGTAGCGCAGCAACGCCGGGTAATCGGCGTGGTCGGAGAGCGCAAAGCCGCGATCGACGCCGTAACGGAAGGGCGCGCTGCGGTCCATCGTCCAGCCGGTGAGCATGGCGGTGCGCACCGCTTTAGCGCGCAGCGCTTTCGGAAGCGCGCGGCCCGACGGCGGCCATACGAGCGCGCTCTGCGCGTCAAAATCGCGCACGTCGTAGCGTTTGTACGGCGGCAGCGATACGCCGCAGTCGCGGTACACGCCGCACATCGTGTCGATCGCACCGTGCACCGTGAGCGGCAAACCGGCATTTCCCAGGATCGCGACGGCCTCTTGCGCTTTGCCGAGCGAGTATGCGAAAAACACGGGAACCGCGCCGCACTCGAGCGCGTCGCGCGCGAACGCGATCATCTCGCCGGCCACTTCTTCGCGCGGCGGAAACGCGTAGTGCGGACGGCCGTACGTGCACTCCATGAGCACGACGTCGCACCGTTTGACTTCCGGCGCTTCGGCGGTGAGCGATGCGTCGAGTTTAAAATCGCCGGTGTACACGAATCGTCCGCGCTCGCTCTCGATGAGGATCTGCGAACTCCCGAGTACGTGACCCGCGGGGAAGAGCGTCAGACGGTGGTCGCCGTGCACCCACGGCTGGTTGAACGCGTGCTCTTCGAACTGCGCGGGAGGCCGCGGCGGTTTGACCGCTTCCAGCAGCGAGGTCTGCACGGCGCCCTGCTCGCGCTTGGCGAAGCGCGAGCGGCAGATCTGCGCCGTGTTCGGCGTCGCGACGACGACCGCGTGTTCGCGCGCATGATCGGAATGGCCGTGCGAGACGTAGCAGCGATCGCGCGTACGCATCGAGTCTATCCACAGATCGATCGCTTCGACGTACAGCGATTTTTCAGCCAGCGAAAACACGGGTGCACTCCATTCTATGCCGGGGGGGGGCCGGGTCCCGGCGCTGAAGCCTTTACGCATCCTTTTCGGTTATGATGGGCACCCTACGTCAATACGCCCGCTTGAGGACAACTGTATGGCACGGATCTATAACAATTTGGCCGACACGTTCGGCAACACGCCGCTGGTGAAGCTCTCCCGTCTGGGCAAGGGCCTGCCCGGCACGGTGGCGGTGAAATTGGAGTCGTTCAACCCGGCCGGTTCGGTGAAAGACCGCATCGGCGTGGCGATGATCGAGGCCGCGGAGCGCGAGGGCAGACTGCGTCCGGACAGCGTCATCGTCGAGCCCACGAGCGGCAATACCGGGATCGCGCTCGCCTTTGTCGCGGCGGCGAAAGGCTATCCGGTCGTCCTCATCATGCCCGACACGATGACCGTCGAGCGCCGGAACCTGCTCAAAGCGTACGGCGCGCAAGTGATTTTGACGCCCGGGGCGGACGGCATGAAGGCCGCGATTGCCAAAGGGAACGAGATCGTCGCGAGCAACCCCGCGAAATATTTCATGCCGCAGCAATTCGAAAATCCGGCGAACCCGGAGATTCACCGCCGCACCACAGCCGAAGAGGTTTGGCGCGACACCGACGGCACGATCGATATTTTCGTGGCCGCGGTCGGCACCGGCGGCACGGTGACCGGGGTGGGCGAGGTGCTCAAAGAGCGTAAGCCCGGGGTGCGCATTATAGCCGTCGAGCCGGACGCATCGCCGGTGCTTTCGGGCGGCCAGCCGGGCCCGCACAAGATTCAAGGCACCGGAACCGGCTTCGTACCCAAGGTCCTGAACACGAGCGCATACGACGAAGTAATGCGCGTTACCGACGCGGATGCCATCGCCACGACACGCCGTGCGGCGCGCGAGGAAGGCATGCTGCTCGGCATCTCGTCCGGAGCGAACATCTGGGCTGCGTTGCAAGTGGCAGCCCGCCCCGAGTCGAAAGGCAAGTTGATTGTCACGATCGGGTGCGATACCGGCGAACGGTATCTTTCGAATCCGGTTTATGCCGAACAGGAAGCGAATATTGTCGAACCAGCCCTGGTGTAGTACTTGGGGCGTTCAAGTTACGCGCGGCGGCCTGGTGGAGTCGTTCCACCACGTCGCCGCTTGCGCGATGGACGCCGATCAAAACGTGATCTTTGCCGCCGGCGACATCGATGTGCCGGTGTTTCTTCGTTCGACGGCCAAGCCGTTCATCGCCGCAACGGCGATAGCCGCGGGCGCGCGCGAACGGTTCGGCCTCGAGCCGCGCGAGATCGCGGTGATGGCGGCATCGCATACGGGCCAGGCGTTTCACGTCGACGCGGTGCGTTCGATTCTCTCGAAGATCGGCATGGACGAGGGTGCGCTGCAGTGCGGTACGCACGAACCGTACAATGCGCAGGCGGCCAAGGATCTGCGCGACGCCGGTATCGCGCCGAGCGCGCTGCATAACAACTGCTCGGGCAAACACGCCGGTATTCTCGCGTTGTGTACGATCATCGGCGCCGATCCCGCGACGTATCTGGAGGTTTCGAATCCCGCGCAGCAGCGAATTCTCGCAACGTGCGCGCGCGCATCCGGGCAGCGCGTCGAGGATTTCGGTTTAGGCGTCGACGGCTGCGGCATTCCCGTGTATGCGACGCCGCTGCGCAACGCGGCGCTCTCATTCGTGCGGCTGGCGACGCTTCGCGGCCTGACCGACGCGGACGCGGACGCGCTGCGCATCGTACGCGAGGCGATGGTCGCGCATCCCGAGTACGTGTCGGGCACGAACGAATTCGATACGCGTCTCATGCAGGTCGCAGCCGGCTCGCTGGTCTGCAAGGGCGGGGCCGAGGGCGTCCACGGCAGCGCGTTCGTCCAAGCCGGCGTGGGCCTGGTTTGTAAAGTTTTGGACGGCGCTTCGCGCGGGCGCGCGCCTGCGGTCCTCGACGCGGTGCGGCAGCTCGGCCTGTTACATGCGCAACAGCTGACTGAGCTCGCCGACTTCGAGCACCCGATAGTATATAATCGAGCCGGACGCGCTGTCGGTGAGGTGCGTCCCGCAAGTACCGTCGCCATCGAAAAAGCGAGTACGTCGATCTAAATTGTCTACATATCTGCAGCAGTTGCGCGAGCGCGTGCTCGTGTTTGACGGCGCGATGGGCACGCAGCTCATGGCGCTCGAGTTGACCGCCGAGGACTTCGGGGGCGCCCAATACCATGGATGTAACGAAGCGCTCGTTCTGACGCGCCCGGACGTCGTCCGCGGCATTCACGAATCGTATCTGGCCGCCGGCGCAGACGTCGTTGAAACCGACACGTTCACGGCCTCGCGTCTGAAGCTCGACGAATACGGGCTGGGCGAGAAAGTCGCCGAGGTCAACGCAAACGCCGCGCGACTGGCTCGCGAGGCTTGCGAGAAGTTCAGCACGCCCGAACGCCCGCGCTTCGTCGCGGGAGCGATGGGCCCGACCGGCATGCTCATCTCTTCATCGGATCCGTCGCTCTCCAAGATCACGTTCGAGGAGCTCGCGAACATCTACGGCGAGCAGGCGCGCCATCTGGTCGAAGGCGGCGTCGACCTGCTGCTGCTCGAGACGATGCAGGATCTGCTCGAGCTCAAAGCCGCGATCGCCGGCATCGTGCGCGAATTCGACAAAGGCTTGCGGCGCGTGCCGATTCAAGCGCAGCCGACGCTCATCACCGAAGGTCGCATGCTGCTCGGCACGGACATTCGCGCGATCTGCGCGACGCTGGGCGCGCTGCCGGTCGACGTCATCGGCCTGAATTGTTCGACGGGCCCCGCGCAAATGCGCGACTCCATTCGGTATCTGGGCGAGATGTCCGACCGGTTCATCAGCGTCATTCCGAACGCCGGTTTGCCGCTCATGGGACCCAAGGGCGAGACGATCTATCCGGAAACGCCGGAAGAACTTGCCGCGGAGCTCGCGGATTTCGTTCGTGAGTTCGGCGTCAACGTCGTGGGCGGGTGCTGCGGCACGACGCCCGCGCACATCACTGCAATCGTCAATGCCGTCGGAAGCGCGCGCGGCCGTGCGCCGGCGCCCAAACCTCTTCAATACGCAGCCTCTGCGATGACGGCCACGTCCCTGGAGCAGGAGCCGCGCCCGCTGCTGGTCGGCGAGCGCATCAACGCGCAAGGATCGCGCAAACTCAAGAGACTGCTGCTCGAGGACAAGTACGACGACATCGCCGTGCTCGCGCGCGATCAGGTCGAGGGCGGCGCGCACGTGCTCGATATTTGCTGCGCGCTCACCGAGCGCACCGACGAAGACGAGCAGATGCGCACCGTCGTGCGCAAACTCGCGCAGTCGGTCGAGTCGCCGCTGATGATCGACTCCACCGAGCCGCGCGTCATCAAAGCCGCGCTCGAAAACTATCCCGGCCGCGCGATCGTCAACTCCGTCCATCTCGAGAGCGGCCGCGCGAAGATCGATTCGGTGCTGCCGATGGCCAAGGAACACGGCGCAGCCGTCGTGGCGCTGACCATCGACGAGAGCGGCATGGCGAAGACCGCGCAGCGCAAAGCGGAAGTCGCCAAGCGCATTTACGACATCGTTGTCGGCGAGTACGGCTTGCCGCCTGGCGCGCTGATCTTCGACGATCTCACCTTCACGCTCGCAACGGGCGATGCGGAGTACATCGATTCCGCGGTGGAGACCATCGAAGGCATTCGCGCCATTAAAGCGGCGATGCCCGGCGTTCTCACCTCGCTGGGCGTCAGCAACGTCTCGTTCGGGCTCAAGCCTCATGCGCGCGCGGCGCTGAACTCGGTGTTTTTGCACCACTGCGTCGAGGCGGGGCTGGATCTCGCGCTGGTTCATCCCAAAGAGATTACGCCGTACGCGGAGCTCGATGCGACCGAACGCGAGCTCTGCGACGATCTGGTCTTCAACCGCCGTGCCGATGCGCTGCAGCGTCTTATCGAGCATTTCGAGGCGACGGGCGCAACCGCGCAAGCGAATGGTCCGGCCAAAGACGACGATTCGGACGCGCCGCCGGAAGTGCGCATTCACAACGCGATCCTGCGCCGCCGCAAAGACGGGATCGAGGACAAGATCGACGAGGCGCTCAAGACGCGCGACGCCGTCGGCGTGCTCAACGACATTCTGCTTCCGGCGATGAAGGAAGTCGGCGATAAATTCGGCGCCGGCGAACTGATTCTGCCGTTCGTGCTGCAGTCGGCCGAAGTGATGAAGAAGGCCGTTGCGCACCTCGAGCAGTTCTTGGAGAAGAAAGAGGGCGCGAGCAAAGGCAAAGTCGTGCTCGCCACCGTGTTCGGCGACGTGCACGACATCGGCAAAAACCTCGTGGGGACGATTCTTTCGAACAACGGCTACACGGTCGTGGATCTCGGCAAACAAGTGCCGATGAATACGATCCTCGAGCGCGCCGTCGAGGAAAAGGCCGACGCCATCGGTCTGTCCGCGCTGCTGGTATCGACCAGTAAACAGATGCCGGTCTGCGTTCAAGAGCAGGACGCGCGAAGCCTCAAATTCCCCGTGCTCGTCGGCGGTGCGGCGATCAATCGCGATTTCGGCCGGCGCATTTCGCTGCTCGACGACGGTGAACGCTTCTTCGAGCCGGGGCTCTTCTATGCAAAAGACGCCTTCGAAGGCCTGCAGATCATGGAGTCGCTCAGCGATTCGGCGCAGCGCCAAGCGCTGCTCGAGCGGGCAAAGCGCGAAGCGTTCGCGCTGCGCGAACGCCAGCGCGCCGTAACGGCGCCGAGCAGCGGCGAAATCGTCTACTCGACCGTCAAATCGGAGCGCGCGGTCATTCCCAAGCCGCCGTTTTGGGGCACACGCACCGTCACGACCATCGATTTGCCGAAGCTGTGGGCGTGTTTCGATCTGCGCAGCCTGTACCGTTTATCGTGGGGCGCGGCGAACACCAAAGGCGAGGCGTTCGACAAACTGATCCGCGATGATTTCGAGCCGCGTTTGCACCGCTATCAAAAGATGGCGATTGAAGAGGGGTTGCTCGAGCCGCGCTTCGTGTACGGGTATTTTCCGGCCGCGGGCGCCGGCAACGACGTCATCATCTACGATCCGCAGGATGCGTCCAAGGAGATCGCACGCTTCCCGTTCAGCCGTCAGGCCGG
>Ga0070714_100000511_pt1 | contig 28174 bp, 22 predicted proteins | sample LARL83metaG_FD_65450 | JGI IMG/M metagenome (GOLD analysis project Ga0070714, IMG submission 65450) | Corn, switchgrass and miscanthus rhizosphere microbial communities from Kellogg Biological Station, Michigan, USA - LAR L8-3 metaG | ecosystem: Host-associated > Plants > Roots > Rhizosphere ... | reverse complement strand
GCGGCGATCGTCCCTTCCCCGGTTGTCTGTCCGGGGCCCGATGGCCGCGCCTGTGGAACTCCGTCCCTTGCCATGTGCGTTCACCCCCTCCCCGGGACCAGCCGCCGTGCTGAGCAACTACTTCGAATATTAACACGCATGAGAGAATGATAGCTCACATTGACATACTTAATTTTTTCCAATCTACCAACGGCACCGTGAGCGGACGCGCCACTGGCTGGCTGCGGGCAAGCGGTCCTCGGCCGAGCACGACTTCGCGTGGCAAAAGGGGCTGGAAGTCCCGGATGAGCTAGCCGCACTCCCGCTAGATGACCTAGGGTGCTTACAGTGTCTCTATTGGTAACCGTCAACAGCTTGCCTGTTGAGGTACACGGCGCGCTCGCGGTCGGGAGCCCAGATGGCGGTCGATGGCCCGCACGACGATTACGCCGCCGACTACATGGGGCGCGGCGCTGATGTCGGCGAATCCCGGGCCACTTCGGAGCAACTTGACGTCGAAGCAGAGGAGCGCGATCGCTTCGCATGCTTCGACGACCTGCGGGCTCGTGACACAGACGGGCAGCGCGATCATCTTAGCGGCGCCGAACGGACGGCCGATGGCGGCTGGCGATGGAAGGGGCTCGAACTCGGTCCAGAAGCGAACCGCATCGCCGACGAGGCGATCATGGCCCGCCGCCAAGCCGAAGGTCGCGATCTTGAAGGAAACTACGCAGAAACGGGTATCACTCCAGTTATGCGGCGAATCGAAGCCGAGCTGGAGCACGGCTCCCTCGTTCCCGACACCGAGAAGTTCGCCCTCAAGTCCCCCGACCGCTTCAAGGAGAAGCTAGCCAAGCTGATCGCTGATGAACCGGACCAGTCTCCCGCGGAGTTGTGTCACGGGATCCACGACGGCATACGGTATACATTTCTACTTGATGCCGAGGATTACTCGCGTGGCGCAATGGCTGCGTGTGATCTTTTGGCAGAGAGTGGCTACGAGCTCATGGTGCTGAAAAATACGTGGGGGAGCGCTGAGTACCGAGGAGTGAATACCCGTTGGCTGGATAAAGTGTCGGGCGAGCTGTTCGAGGTCCAGTTCCATACGACACAAAGCTGGTCTGCGAAGCAACAGACCCATGAGGCATACGAGAAGGTCAACGACCTGACCACCCCCGCGATTGAACGCGAGCGCCTGCGAGATTTCCAGTGCGAGGTCGCTAGCGCGATCCAGGCTCCGCCAGGCTGGCAGGGGCTCGAAAACTATCGTAGAGAGGGCTGGTAGCTCGGGGATGTCGGAGAAGGTCACGTATTACCAGATCGTGGGCGCGATGCGGACCGCAGCGGATCCTTCCGGCCTAGCCAGGCGACGCCACACACGAGAAGGTCGAGTAGACGAGTCACTTCGTAAGGACCTGACCTGGCGTGCCACGACAGCAGTGGCCGACTGGGAGTACGGCAATTATCCCGGTGAACTCATCGAGATAAGCGGGGAGGAAGCGGCGGCGTTGATTGAGCGGTTTCGGGAGAAGTGGAGTGCTGAGCCATGACCTTAGGGTGGGACGCGCTCAGCGCGCTTGGCGCTTACCGGATCACCGAAATCCCACGCCGGGAGCCTTCGGAGAACCGGGACGATATCACCGACGACGGCAGGACTCAGCGGGTGGCGGCGCTCGTCGCGGCTTACCATGCGATTGCCGCGAACACGTTCGCGCCGGCGACGGATACCAGCGGTGCCGCCGCGCGGGACGGAATCGCTCAGCCGATCGCCTTTGGCTGGATCCGGCACTGCGAGGGCGGCCCGGTGCAACTGCTTGCCGCCGGCGACGCGATCGTGGGCACGGCGAGCGAAGCCGAGACGCTCCTCACCCTCCCCGCCAACGCCAGGGCCCAGCCGCTCGAACCCGGCAAGCTCGCGAGCCTCATGCAGCAGCTTCCGGCGTGGCGCGCCATCGACGCGATCATCGACGGGCTCACCGAGCCCCAGGACAGAACCCACCCGCCGCGAAAGCCACCGACCCTCGAAGAATGCCTCCTTGGGGTGTGGCCACGGCCGTTCGGGTACATGGTTTTCATAGAGGCGCTGACCACAACCGAACTTCAGCGGGAGACCGAAGACATCGCCCACAGGGTGCAGCTGGCCAGCGGCGACTCGCAGCGGTTCCCCGAGCGCGCGCTCGCCGCGCGCCGCCTCAGCCGGCGCCACGAGGAAATCCACAGGGGGTTGTCCACAGGCTTCTGGCGGGTGCGCATCGTGGCCGGCGGGGCCGACGCGGCGGCCGCGGCGCGGGTAGCTGGCCTGGTCTGCGCCGCTACGGACCTGACCGGGCTGCCCTACACGCTCTCCCCGGCCAAGCCGGTGAGCTTGCCGGAGCTTTCCACAGACGGCTTCCTTGCCAGCAGCGACCTAGTCGCCGCGCTGGCCCGATCGCCGGACAAGGAGATCCCGGGTATCCGGCTGACGCTCAAGCCGGATTTCGACGTGACTCAAGAGTCGGCCGGTACCCGTGAGGCGATCGCGCTCGGCGACATCCTGGACCGCGACCAGCGTACGGCCGGCCCGCTTCACCTGCCGCTCGACTCGCTGAACAGGCACGTCTTCGTCACGGGGGCGACGGGCGCGGGCAAGTCGCAGACGATCCGCGCCCTGCTCGAGGCCGCCACCAGGAACGGCATCCCGTGGCTGGTGGTCGAACCCGCTAAGGCCGAGTACCGGCTGATGGCCGCCCGCCTCGGCGAATCCACAGAGGTCATCCGGATCAGGCCGGGCGAATCGGACGCGATCGCGGCGGGCCTGAACCCGCTCGAACCCGCCCCGGACGAGGAAGGCAATCGCTTTCCCCTGCAGACCCACGCGGACCTTGTCAAGGCGTTGTTCGTTGCCTCGTTCCGCGCCGAGGAGCCGTTCCCTCAGGTGCTCAGCGCGGCGCTGACCAGGGTGTATGAGGATGCCGGCTGGGATCTCGCGCTCGGCGAGCCGCTCACCGGCGACGCCAACCCCGGCTATCCGACCCTCACCGACCTGCAGCGCACCGCCGAGCGCGTGGTCAACGAGGTCGGTTACAGCCAGCGCGTCACCGACGACGTGCTGGGCTTCATCCGCGTGCGGCTGGCCAGCCTGCGCCTGGGTACGACCGGCCGATTCCTCGAGGGCGGCCATCAACTCGATTTCGCAAAGCTCCTCATAACGAACTCAGTGCTTGAGATCGAGGACGTTGGTGACGACCGCGACAAGGCGTTCCTGATGGGTACCGTACTGATCAGGCTGTTCGAGCACCTGAGACTGTCGGGTCCGGCGTCCGCGCTGAAGCACATAACGGTGATCGAGGAGGCGCACCGGCTGCTCCGGCGCCCGGAATCTGGCCAGATTGGCGGCGCCTCGGAGCACGCGGTGGAGATGTTCGCCGGGCTGCTCGCCGAGATCCGCGCCTACGGGGAAGGGCTGGTCATCGCCGACCAGATTCCGGGCCGGCTGATTCCCGACGTCATCAAGAACACCGCGGTGAAGGTCGCGCACCGGCTGCCGGCCGCCGACGACCGGGACGTCGTCGGCGCGACGATGAACCTGACACCGGCGCAGAGCCGGTACCTCGTCACGCTGCGGCCCGGTGAGGCGGCGGTCTTCACCGACGGGATGGACCAGCCGCTGCTGGCCAGGCTGCCGGACGGCTCGGTGCGCGAGGCGAGCACCGAGGCGGAGACCGCGACGCCGGCCGCGATCGTCCGGCCGCGCAGCATGACGTGCGGCGCCGAGTGCGTCGGCCGGCCGTGCACGCTGCGGGACATGCGGGTCGCGCAGCGGGCGCTGGACGAGTACCCGGCGATCCGGCTGTGGGCGGAGCTGTCCGTGCTCGGGCACCTGACCGGCTGGCCCATGCCGATCCCGAAGACCACGCTGCTCTCCCTGCTGCAGATGATGCCGGCCCGGCTGCGGGACTGCGCGATCTCGCACGCTGTGGATACCGCGGTGAGCACGCGGACCGGGGTCATCACGGGGCGGGTCAGTCCGGTCGGCCTGGCCTCGCATGTGAGCACCGCGATCCGGGCCCGGATCTCCCGGGGCAGCTGGCTGTGCCAGCGGGAGGAGCCGCGCTGGCTGGCGCCCGCGTACAAGTGGGCGCTGGTGCTGGACGCGCTGAAGACGCTGGACCGCAAAACACAGAGCGCCGGTCCGCATCCACGCAGCTCAGAGTGGGAGCGAATGTACGGGCAGGCGATCACGGGGGATACCTGCGCCCGGCAGGTCGGCACCGTGCAGCGCTGGTACGACGCCGCGCAGCGCGATGTGTGGGAGATGCGCACGATCGCGTTCGGCATCGACGCGCCGTCCGCCATCGAGCGTGCGGTCGGCGCGATCTCCGAGGACGACGACTTCGAGGAACGGCTCACCGGCTACCTGGAGCAGTTCATCGACTGCCGCTGGCCCCGGCTCTACCTGACCGCGGACCTGCTCTGATATACACAGCGTGTCCACTGCCCTGTCCACACCGTCATCCACAGGTGCGGGCATCACGTTGCCAGTGGCAGCTTGCTTCCTGCGACGTTGTCCCGCGCGTTATCCACAAGGCCATCCTGTGGATAACTTCTTGCGCACATCCAGACCAGCGCTATCGCGGCGAGTAGCAACACCGCCGGGGCCAGCCAGGCCTGGTTGAACTGGTACAGGTCGTGCAGCCAGTGCGGTTCGGCCGGGTTGTCGATCGCGACCACGTACACGGTCCCGGCCGCCAGCAGCCGGATCATCACCACCCAGTCGAGCGTCGACGCCGCGTACAGGGCGAGCAGGCTGAGCGCCATCACGTCGTACCACGGGCGCTGGAAGCCGGTGACGAACAGCCAGGCCAGACTCAGCCCGAGCGCGGGCGTGAGCGCGGGAAAGTCAGGCGCGCGGTCGGGCAGGCGCAGCACCGCGAGGACCGCGACCGCGGCGAACAGCAAATAGGAGATCAGCACCAGGTGCGGCGGCACGTGGTGCACGTCGAAGGCCGTGTAACCGAGTACCGGCCGCCAGAACAACTGGTACATCGTGTCCGAGGTGATGCCCCCGCCGCGGGTGTACAGGACCTTGACCGCCGGGGTCCCGGCCAGCAGGTAGGCGGGCAGCGTGACCACGACGAAGCCGGCCGCCGCGGCGGCGAGCGCGGCGACCGACCGGCGGCACGCCCACGCGACCGCGAGGCCGAACAGCGCGTACTCCACCTTGACCCCGGTGGCCAGGCCGATGCACACCCCCGCCACAGCGGCGCCGGCCGCGGACCGGTTACCGCGCAGCGCCACGATGCCCAGCAGGCCGAACATCGCGGCCAGGCCGTCGATGTGGCCGCTGGCCACGATTTCCCACAGCAGCAGCGGATTCACCGTCCACAGCAGGTGAGCGCGGAGCCGCCTGGCCGGATCGTTCCGCAGCATCCGGTCCAGCACGAAGGCCACCACCCCGAAGCACAGCGCCTCGAGTAGCTTCAGCCAGAACGTGATGTGCGCCAGCGACGTGCCGCCGAGCTTGGCGGCAGTCCATTCCGCCGCGGTGGCGACCGGACCGTAGACCGAGACGGTGCTTTGCCACAGGCCTGGGACAGCCTGGGTAGCCTGACGACCCACGGGGTCGCCGAGGTTCTTCAGCTGGAGCGGCGTCATCACGTACGGGCTGTGCCCGATGACCGCCATCCGGCCGTTGGCCGCGTAGGACATCGCGTCGGTGGAGCCGGCCGGCGGCAGCACGGTGAGCACGGCTACCACGACGAACGCGAAACCGAGCACCAGCCCGATCGGGATGCGGAAGCCGCGGCCGATCGCGGCGAGTCCGGCGATGACCCCGGCGCACCCGAGAATCAGCGCCGTCCACATCATCGCGATCGTGGCCGTGGCGGTCAGGTGCATGGGATGCGACCACGGCGGGTGAGTCGCCCCGTGCACGGCCGGCAGTGACACATTCGGCCCGCCGAACGCTGTTACTAGCATGACCAGGATCGAGGCGACGATGGCCACTGTGGCGGCGACCCCCAACCACATGGGCTTTCTCTCGATCATCCGTTTCCTGTTACTGCTTGACCGTCTAACTTACCGAGTGGTAACTTTCCCGTATCGCGCATCCGACGTAACTGACAGTAGTGCCGCAGGGAGCGCCCCAGTGTCATCTGAAAACATACCCGCAACCGGCAAGGTCCGATGGCGGCGTTTCGCGCTGCTGATGATCCCGGCCGGCGCCATCACGGCGATCCTGGTCGGCCTCACCGCTACCGGGTCCATCGCCGCGTCCATATCCGTCTCTGGCACCGCTTTCGAAGTGACCGCGACCCAGCTGAACGGCACCGGATTCGAGCAGTACGGCGGTATCGTCAGCCAGGCCAACGGCACGCGGCATCCGGTCGCGGTGTCCGCGATCAGGAACGCCTCGCTCACCGACCTGTGCCAGGCCGTCAAGGTGGGACCGTTCACGCTCGTGCTGCGGGCCGGCGGCGGCGGTACGTCAGTGAGCGCTTCCAATCTGGTGGTCGACGCCGACCAGCAGAGCGGCAACGCGACGTTCCACAACATCTCCATCGGCCAGGACGCGAGCACGCTCACCGAAGATCCGGGCAACACCGGCGCCGTGGGCGGGTTCGGCGAACAGGCGGACACCATCACCATCGACAACCTGCGGCAGCACACCTGGCTCACGACGGCCGGCACGTTCACGCTGCCCGGGTTGAGCCTGAGCTTCAACAGTAACGGCTGCTAATCGTGGTCGCCGGCCGTAACCGCGTCCTGTTCAGCGACTGGCTAGGGTACGCCGTCGTGCGTGCTCGCGCCCTGCTGCGCCCGGCCGGGGCCGGACGGCCCGAGCGCGGCGCGCCCGAAGCACGGGCCACGGGCTTTTGCGCGTGGCGCCGGACGCGGCCGTTCTGGGGCGGGCTGCTGCTGATCATGTCCGGCGCCGTGCTGGTGCTGATACCGCTGAGCGGGATCCTCCTGCACGGTGCCATCAAGCTGGTGATCTACATCGGCATCGGCGGCGTATTCGGCGTACTGATCGGGATACTGCTGATCACGTGCGGGCTGCTGCTCTGGCTCACCCCGGCCCACCGCACGTTCTACGCGGTGGCCGGTGTGGTGCTGGCGATGCTGTCGTTCATCACCTCTAACCTCGGCGGCTTCTTCCTCGGCATGCTGCTCGGTATCACCGGTGGTTCGCTGGCCTTCGGCTGGACGCCGCGCGAGCACACCCCGGAGCGGTATGCGGCCGAGGACCGTGAAGACGCGGGAACGGCCATCCTTCCCGGTGCGGGAGAAGGCACTGGCGGGCAGCGCGGCACGGGCACGGGCACGGGCACGGGAAAGCTGATGGCCAGCGCGGCGATGCCGGCCGTGCTGCTCGGCTCGCTGCTCACGGGGTTCGCCGGGCACACGGGGTTCGCCGGACACACGGGGTTCGCCGGACACACGGGGTTCGCCGGGCACGCCGACTCGGCCTCGGCGGGCGGCGCGGGCCAGCCCGGTGACTGCATCCTGGGCATCATCTGCTTGCCGTCGCCCGGCCAGAGCCAGTTGCCGGTTCCGAGCCTGGGTCCGAGTCCGTCGGCGAGCCAGCCGTCAACCGGCACCGGCACCGTCCCGTCGCCCTCGCCGTCGGCATCCGCGTCGGCCTCCCCGGGGACGCCGAACCTGACGGCTCCGTCCTCAGGGTTCGCGGCCTCGGTCGCCACCTCGGTGATCACCGCGGGGTCCGCGACGCTGAACGGGCTCGCTTACCAGGGCACGGCGAAGGTGCCCGTGGCCGGCGGGACGCAGACGATGATGAAGTTCACGTTGAACTCGATGACCCTGTCCGGCAACGTCACCGCCACGGTAACCGAGAACGGCCAGACGACCGTGACGCAGAACTCCTCGCTGGTGTTCGGCGGCGGGGTCACGCTCTACGCGACGAAGCTCTCCGGGAGCCTGCTCGGCATCCCGCTGACCCTCACCCCGCACAGCGTGGTGTCGCTGCTGCTTCATGTGCTCAACACCGTGACCCCGGCTGTCCCGGTCACGATGACGAACGTGACCACTGATCAGCCGTTCGTGCTGTCCGGATCGCTCCAGGCGACGGATCTGGTCATAACGAGCTGAAGCGGATGCCAGCGATCGCCCGCTGGCATCCGCTTGCGCTCATTGCGAGGAATTTAGCGATGGGCCGCCTCCCGGACCTTGTCCGCGGCGGCCGAGATCTTGCCGGCGGCGGCCTTGAGCTTGTCAGAGGCCGCGGGTGAGCCCGTGGACCGGTCCGCTTCGCCGTTCTCATCCGCGAGCGACTCCGCACCGTCCTTGGCGTCTGCCGTGGCCGACTGATACCGCCGCATCGTGACAGCCGCGGCACCCGCCGCCGCCATCGCGGCACCGATACCTAGTAGCAAGCGCCAGTCGAGCAGTTTACGGATCCCCGACTTGGGCGGCGGGGCCGTGTCCACAGTCTTCGCCGCACTATGCAGTGCCGACGAGACCTTTGGCGCCAGCGACTCCGTAACGGCGTCGGCGGCGCTGTGCATGCGTGGCGCGGCCCATCCCCTTGCGCCCTCTACCCCCTGCATGACGCCATGGGCCGCCGTGGTTCCGGCGTGTTTGGCCTGCGGAATCGCCTGGTCCGCGAGCCCGCGTGCGCGGTCGCCGAGCCGGAGCTTCCTGCTGACCGAAGAGCCGGTCTTCATTGGGGACACTGTGTTTACCTCCCGAGCGTGATCCCGTTACTGCAAACTTCCCAGGTATTCGGCGTTCAACCATCCGGGCCTGGCAGTGAGGTAAGTTCGAGGCATGACTGAGACGCTCACCGCGACGCTGCAGACCAGCGAAGGACGGGTCGTGCTCCGCCTGTTCCCGGACCACGCCCCGAAGACGGTCCGCAATTTCGTAGAACTTGCCGAGGGCGGCAAGCAGTGGACTCACCCGGCGACCGGCCAGTCCGGCACCGCCAAGCTGTACGACGGCACGATCTTCCACCGGGTCATTCCTGACTTCATGATCCAGGGCGGGGACCCGCTCGGCACCGGCACTGGCGGGCCTGGCTACAAGTTCGCCGACGAGATTCACCCCGACCTGCAGTTCGGCCGCCCGTACCTGCTGGCAATGGCCAACGCGGGACCCGGCACGAACGGTTCGCAGTTCTTCATCACGACCGCGCCGACGCCGTGGCTGAACGGCCGCCACACGATCTTCGGCGAGGTCACCGAGGGCACGGACGTGGTGGACCGGATCAGCCATGTGAAGACCGGCGCCCAGGACCGGCCGGTCGAGGACGTGGTGATCGAATCGGTCACCATCGCCCGCGGTTAGCCCGATGACAACTCCCGGCGAGGTCCCCACCTGTTACCGTCACCCCGGCCGGGAAACATACGTCTCCTGCGTTCGTTGCGGACGGCACGCGTGCCCTGACTGCATGCGATCGGCCTCGGTGGGCCAGCAGTGCGTCGACTGCGTACAGGAGAGCAACCAGGGCGTCCGGCCGGCGAAGAACGTATTCGGCAGCAGGCGTCAGCCGGCCCGTGCTGGCGTCGGCGCCGTGGTCACGTTCACGCTCATCGGCATCAACCTCGTGCTGTTCCTCATCGAGCTTGGCAAGCCATCGCTGGGAACTGACTGGGCCATGCTGGGTTACGCCGCTTACCTGCCGGGCGGCCCGCAGCATGGCGTCGCGGCCGGCGAATGGTACCGGCTGCTCACCTCGGCGTTCCTGCCGCCTGCCGTGACGGGCGGCAGCAACGTCAACTACCAGGGCTTGCTTGACATCGCGTTCAACATGTGGGCGCTGACGTTCGTCGGCCCGGCGCTCGAGCGGATGCTCGGCCCGCTGCGCTTCCTCGGGGTTTACCTGATCAGCGCGATCGGCGGGTCGGTTATGTACTACTACGTCGCGCCGCAGAACCAGCTGGCCCTGGGTGCGTCCGGTGCCATCTTCGGGCTGTTCGGCGCGCTGTTCGTGCTCTCGCGGCGGCTGCGGTTCGACGCCCGCGGCATCGTCATGGTGATCGCCATCAACCTGGTGTTCAGCTTCGTCTGGCGGAGCAGCATCGCCTGGCAGGCGCACGTCGGCGGGCTGCTGGCCGGCGCGCTGATCACCGCCGCCTACGCGTACGCGCCGCGCAAGAACCAGTCCACGTACCAGGCGGCCGCGACGCTGGCCGTCGTGGCCGCGATCGTGATCGCCGTCGTCCTCCGCACCCACCAGCTCGCCGGCTAAGCCAGTCGGAACGCGCGGGCGCCGCCGCTTTATGTCGTGATTGTCCCGATCCGCGCCACGCGCCTACCGTGCCAATTGCGCAAACGAGCCCACTAGACTGTGTCAATTTGCGGCCGGCAGCGCGCGCAGGCGCGTCGATGCCGGCCGACCGGCAAGCGCGGCGCCCCGTTTGGCCCACGGGGCCGGAACGTGCCACGTGGGCCCTTGCCGGTGACGGGGTGGCCCGTTCGGCCCGCGTTGACACGCTCTAGTGGGCTCGACTGCGCAATTGACACGTTCGAAGAAGCCGGAGCTGGCGCGGGACTAGTGCCAGCGGGTGCTCAGGACCACGCCGGAGATGATGAAGCCGAAGCCCACCACGAGGTTCCACGGGCCGAGCGCGGAAATTCCGGGGATGCCGTTCTGGGTGGCGTAATACACCACGATCCAGGCTAGGCCGACGACGAGGCAGACGACGATACCGGGGCCGACCCAGGGGGCGCTGACCTTCCGCTTCGCCGTCTTGGGCGGCGGGGGTGTGTAGACCGCCTTCTGGCGAACACGAGACTTTGGCACGAAGCTAAGAGTAGCGCCTTCGCCTGGCAAGGCAAGCGCCGAGCAAGCGCAGATCGGTTAGATCCCAGGCGAGCCGAGCGTCCCGCTGCCCGTCGGGTTCGGCGACGACGGGGAGGGGCTCGGCGACGCGTTCGGCTGGACGAAGATCGTAACCGTCGACCCGGGGGCCACGGTGGTGCCGCCCTGCGGGCTGACGTTCCACACGGTTCCGGGGTTGGTGCCGGCCGGGCCCGCTACGGTATTCACGTTCACCTTGAAGCCGTCGGCCCGCAGCGCCTGGGTGGCGGCGTCCTGCGAGGTGCCGACCAGGTTGTTCGGCACCTGCACCGAGCCGGACACGTAGAGCGTCACCGTCGACCCCTGTGTTGCCTGGGCGTTGGCCGACGGGCTCTGCCTGGTCACCGTGCCGGACGGCTGGGTCGACGTGGTGTCGGTCTTCGTGACGACCGCGAAACCCTTGGCCTGGAGCTGGGACTCTGCCTGGGTCACCTGTTCGCCGACCACGCCGGGCACGGTGACCTTCTGCGGTCCGCTGGACACGTTGAGGGTGACCAGCGTGTTCGGCGCCACGTTGGTGCCTTCTGCCGGGTTGGTGCTGATCACGTTGCCGGACTGCACCGAAGCGCTGGGCTCGTTGTTGACCTGCCAGCGCAGGTGCGCCGCGCGGAGCTGCGCCTCGGCCTGCTGCACCGGCATACCCTGCACCAGCGGCACCGAGGTGCCGGTCTTGCCGGAACCCAGCAGGTAGTAGGCGGCGCCGCCGACCACGCCGAGGACGAGCACCAGGCCGAGCACCCACGGAATCCACCGGCGGCCACCGCCGCCGCCACCGTGCCGTGCCGTCGCGTACCGGTCGTCGTAGTCGTCGTAGCCGACCGGCGGGATGGCGGTGGTCGCGCCCGCCGCCATCATCGTGTCCTGGCCCATCATGCGGGTGCGCGGCGCGTACACGTCCACCCGGGTCGGCGCCGCGATCGGCATGCCGGATGCCGCGCGCTGCAGGTCGGCGCGCATCTCGGCGGCGCTCTGATAGCGATCGGCCGGGCTCTTCGCCATCGCCTTCAGTACGATGGCGTCCGCCCACAGCGGGATGTCCGGGTCGATCCGCGACGGCGGGATCGGGTTCTCCCGCACGTGCTGGTAGGCGATCGCGACCGGGGAGTCGCCGGTGAACGGCGGCCGGCCGGTGAGCAGTTCGTACAGCAGGCAGCCGGCCGAGTACAGGTCGCTGCGGGCGTCCACCCGGTCGCCCCGGGCTTGCTCCGGCGACAGGTACTGCGCCGTCCCGATGACCTGGGCGGTCTGGGTCATCGTGGCCTGGGCGTCGCTCATCGCCCTGGCGATGCCGAAGTCCATGACCTTGATGTCGCCGTTGCGGGTCACCATGACGTTGCCGGGCTTGATGTCCCGGTGCACGATGCCGGCCTGGTGGCTGTACTCCAGCGCTCGCAGCACCCCGTCGATGATCTCCAGGGAACGTTCGGGCAGCAGCCGGTGACCCTCGATCAGCAGGTCCCGCACGGTGCGGCCGTCCACGAACTCCATGACGATGTACGGCACCGGCACGCCGGTGGCCATGTCCTCGCCGGTGTCGTAGACCGCGACGATCGACGGGTGGTTCAGCGAGGCCGCTGACTGCGCTTCCCGGCGGAATCTGGCCTGGAAGGTCTGGTCCCTGGCGAGGTCGGCGCGCAGCGTCTTGATCGCGACGATCCGGTCAAGCCGGATGTCGCGTGCCCGGTATACCTCGGCCATGCCACCGCGCCCGACGACCCCGTCGAGTTCGTAGCGGCCACCGAGAAGCCGGGGCTGTGTCATGTCTCGCACTGTGCCAAACCACCCTGCGTTGTCGCGTACATCGTCGGGCCCGGGAGGGCATTGTTATCCATTTGTTGCCGGAGAGGAGCTAGGGGACGAGCTTGCCGACGCGGAGGCACTCGCTGACGCGGAAGCGCTCGCCGAGGCCGACGCGGACGTGCTCGCCGACGAAGACGCCGGGGCGGACGCCGATCTCGTGGGAGACGACCGCACCGGCGGCTTCGCCTTCTTCTTCGTCGGTGTGGCCCCCGGGGAGATCGTCACCTGTCCTGGCTGAGTTGGCGTCGGACTCCCCGGTCCCGGAGTGCTCACCACCACGGGATCGGCCGGGGTGGTCATCTCCTGGAGTTGTGTGTGCCCGGTGTTGCCGGCCGGCTTGTCCAGGCCGCCCGCGAGGTAGAAGCTGATCCCGGCGGCCAGGGCGCATACGGCCACGGTAACGCCCGCGCCGAGCAGGCGACGCTGGGGCTGGCGCCGGGGGACCGGGCTCGTCGCACGGAGAGGCCGTTCGGAAAAAATGTCGTCGGTAACGGCGGCGGGGAGATCGGCGCGGGTCGCCGGCGGCGGGAGCTGGCCAGAGACAGGGGGCGGGCCGGAAGGGCCGCCCATCGCCAGCGTGTCGCGCAGCACGTTGGCGCGGTCGGCGACGGCCCGTGCGCTGGCCGGGCGCCCGTCCGGGGTCTTCGCGAGCATCGCCCGCACCAGGTCGGCCACCGGCGGCGGGATGTCCTGCGGCAGCGGCGGCACCGGCTCGTGCTTGTGTGCGTAGGCGATGGCCAGCGGCTCACGGGCGTTGAACGGCGGCCATCCGGCCAGGCACTCGAACGCGACGACGCCGAGCGAGTAGATGTCCGAGGACGCGGTCACCGGGGCGCCGGTGGCCTGCTCGGGCGACACGTACATGGCGGTGCCCATCACCATGCCGGTCTGCGTCAGGTGCGAGGCCTGCGCCGCGCGCACCGCGGTCGCGATGCCGAAGTCGGTGATTTTCGCGGTACCGCCCGGGGCGATCAGGATGTTGCCCGGCTTGATGTCCCGGTGCACGATCCCGGCCTGGTGCGCGGCGTCGAGCGCGCGGGCGGCCTGGCCGATGATGTCCAGCGTGGCGTCCGGCGACAGCCGGCCGTTCCGGGCCAGGATCGCGGACAGCGGATCGCCGTCCACCAGCTCCATCACCAGGTACGCGCCGCCGAACTCCGAAGACTCGCCGTAGTCGTAGACCCGGGCGATCCCGGAGTGGGACAGGCTGGCCGCGTACCGTGCCTCGGCACGGAACCTGGCCAGCGAGGACCCGTCGCCCTCCCGGACGGTGGGCAGCAGCTTCACCGCGACCCGGCGGTTCAGCAGCTGGTCGAACCCGCGCCAGACCTCGCCCATGCCGCCGGCCGCGATGCGGTCGGTCAGCCGGTAGCGGCCAGCCAGCAGGTAGTCGGTCACCTTATCCCCAGGTATGCCTTGATGACCTGCACAGCGATCGGCGCGGCCGCGACGGCTCCGTAGCCGCCGCCTTGGATTATGACGCCGACGGCTATCTTCGGGTTGCCGAACGGCGCGAAAGAGGTGAACACGGCGTCGTTGGTGTTGCCGTTGTTCACCCCGTTCTGCGCGGTACCGGTCTTGCCCGCGATGTCCACGCCGGTCGCCGCCGTGTTGAACTGCGCCGCGGTACCGCCCTGATTCTGCGTCACCGCGTTCATCATCGTCGCCACGTTAGTGGCAACGGATGGGGAGACCGCCTGGTTCAGCAGGGTCGGTGTGGTGGCGCGCACGGTGCTGAGGTCGCTGGCGATCACCTGCTGGATCAGGTAGGGCTTCATCAGCTTGCCCTGGTTCGCGATCGCCGCGGAGAACATGGCCTCCTGCATCGCGGTGACCGTGTCGCTGAACTGGCCGATGGCGGAGTACGCGGTGGTCGCCAGGCTCGGCGGGATGACGTAGTTGCTCTGCGCCACCGGCATCGGGATGTTCAGCGACGAGCTGTTCATGCCGAACGCCCCGGCCGTGGCGTTCAGCGCGTTGGCGCCGAGCACGCTCATCCCGAGCTTGCCGAACGTGGTGTTGCAGGACTGGAGGAACGCCTGGATCAGCGTGGTCGTCCCGCTGCCGTCGCCGCACGTCTCGCCGCCGTCGTTGACGAGCACGTTGCGGGTCTGCGGCAGCACCAGCTGGTTGGGCGAGGACACCATCGTCTGCGGGTTGTTGCCCGCGTTCTTGTCGAAGAACGCCGAGCTGGTCACGATCTTGAACGTCGAGCCGGGCGCGAACGTGGCGCCGATCGCCTTGTTCAGCAGCGGGTTGGCCGGGTTCTTGAGCAGCGCGTTGTCGTTGGCCGTGAGCTGGCTGCCACTGTGCACGGCGAGCTGGTTCGGGTCGTAGCTGGGATAGCTGGCCATGGCCAGGATCTTGCCGGTGGACGGGTCGAGCGCGACCACCGCGCCGACGTGGCCGGTGCCCTGGAGTTTGCTCGACAGGGCCTGGTAGGCCGCGGCCTGCGCCTTGGAGTTGATCGTCACCATTACGCTGGCGCCCTTGCGCTGCTTGCCGGTGATCATGTCGATGAAGTTGCGGACGGTCAGCGAGGAGTCGTTGCCGTTGAGCACCGCGTCCTCGTAGTACTCGATGCCGGTCTCCCCGGTCGGGGTGTGCCCGAAGATCGTGTTGTAGCCGGTGACCGGCGCGTATTCAGGGCCGGACGGGTAGGTGCGCTGGTACTTGATGGCGTACTTCGCGTAGTCCGCGGCCGAGCTCAGCACCGACTTGGCGATCGTGACGCCGTCCGAGGTCTCGATGTCGCCGCGCTGGTACTGGAACTGGGAGTAGAAGGTACGCGAGTTGCCCGGAAGGCCGGCGAGCTTGGCGGTCTGGAAGCCCTGGAGGTAGTTCACGTTGATGAGCAGCAGCAGGAACATGACGAGCACCGCAATGGACAGGCGCTTCAGTGCCCGGTTCACTTGAGCGTCACCACCTGAGTCAGCCCCTCGTCCTGGATGGGCCGCGGCGGCGGCCTGCGCGCGGTGTCGGACAGCCGGGCCAGCAACCCGATCATGATCCAGCTGGCAACCAGCGAGGACCCGCCCTGAGACAGGAACGGGGTGGTGATCCCGGTCAGCGGGATCAGCCTGGTCACGCCGCCGACGATGACGAACACCTGGAGCGCGAGCATGAACGACAGGCCGCCCGCCAGCAGCTTGGAGAACGGGTCCTTGACCGAGATCGCGGTGCGCATGCCGCGCTGCACGATCAGCCCGTAGATCAGCAAGATCGCCATCACCCCGGCCAGCCCGATCTCCTCGCCGAACGCGGTGAAGATGAAGTCGCTCTGCACCAGCGGGGTCTTGTACGGCATGCCGGCGCCCAGGCCCTTGCCGAGCAGGCCGCCGTACCCCATGCCCTCCATGCCCTGCACCAGCTGGAAGGAGTGGTCCACGAGGTTCTTGGACGTGTACGGGTGCAACCAGATGTCGAACCGCTCGCCCACGTGGCCGAACAGCTTGCTGGCCAGGAACGCGCCGAACACGAACATCAGGAAGCCGATCAGCAGCCAGGACGTGCGCGACGTGGCTATGTACAGCATCGCCACGAACAGGCCCATGAACACCGCGCTGGTGCCGATGTCGCTCTCGAAGACCAGCAGCAGCAGGCTGACCCCCCAGGCGGCCAGGATCGGTCCCAGGTCACGGGCGCGGGGCAGGTCGATACCGAGCACCCGGCGGCCGGCCAGCGCCAGCACGTCCCGCTTGACCACCAGGTACCCGGCGAAGCTGGCGGCCAGCGCGAGCTTCGCGAACTCCTCCGGCTGGACGGTGAACCCGCCGAGTGCGATCTGGATCTTGGCGCCGGAGACCTCGCTGATGCTGGCCGGCAGCAGCGCGGGCGTCGCGATCAGCACCAGGCCGACCGCGCCGAGCGTGTAGGTGTAACGCTGGAGCACCCGCGGTTCCCGGATCAGCGCCAGCACCGCGACCAGGCAGCCGATGCCGATCGCCGAGTAGAGCAGCTGGATGTCCACGGTGGACGAGGCGATCTTGTGCCCGGCGCCCTGCCCGAGCCGGTACATCATCACCAGGCCGAGGCCGTTCAGCAGCGCGCCGAGCGGCAGCAGCAGCGGGTCAGCGAACGGCGCCCAGCGCCGCATGGCCAGGTGCGCCACCGCCACGAGCAGTATGTACACCAGCAGGTACTCGAAGATCTTCGCGGGCAGCGTGTTGAACAGGCCGTAGCCGGTCTCGGCGAAGGCAAACGCGACGATCCCGACGGCGAACATGAGCATGGTCAGCTCGGTACGCCGCCGGCCGCCGGCCGCGAGCCGCTCGTCCTGGCTTGCCGCGGGGGTCGGCATGGTGGTGCTGCTCACGGCACCGCCGGGATCGTGCTCGCCGGGACGCCGTATTCGGCCGACGACGGGCAGATGATGTTCACGGGCTGGGTCGGCTGCGGATTCGGCGGCTTGATGTTCTTGGTGGACCGGTGCGCCCGCTCGGCGTCGTGCAGCTGAGTGAGGTAGTTGTTCTGGGCCGTGAACCAGGTTTGCAGCTGGTGGTAATAGGTGTTGCACTGATTCACCTGGTTGCTGATGTTGCGCACGATTCCCTGGGCGCCGGCCAGGCTTGACGCGCTGGGGTAGCCGGCGAGCTCCTGGCGGAACTGAGCGGAGACCTGGTTCAGCGCGATCCCGGTGTCGGTGTGCGGGTGGGACAGGCTGATGCCGGCCACGGACTGGTTGACGCCCTGGTAGATCACCACGTGGCCGGCCGGGTTCACCGCGACGTAGTACTGGTCCTGGGTATAGCTGTAGGCGAGGTAGCCGCCGACGCCGAGCGCGACGACGAGCACCACGAGCGCGGAGGTGACGATCGGCCAGCGCTTCCTGCGGCCGGATGCCTTGACCTTGACCGCACGGTGGCCGCGGCGCCCGCCAGCTTCGGTTATCTCCGGGCCGGCTGAGCCGTTCACGCCGGTCACACCCGTCGCGCCCGCCACACCCGTCGCACCGGTCGCGCCGGTCGCGCCCGGGAACGGCTCGTCGTCGGTGAGCACCGGCTGCGGCGCGGTGCGGGTCTGCTGGCGGTTGGGGCCGGTGCCGTGCCCCGGCATCGGGTGCATGCCGGTGACCTCGGGTCCGGCGCTCAACTTGGCAAACGGATTGGTACCCGGGGTCTGACCGCGCGGATCGCTTCCGTTGGCGGCCGCGCCGGCCGTCACCGGGACGGTGGACGGGCGGGTGACGGCCACGTCGATCACGTCGGCCACGATGCAGGTGATGTTGTCCGGGCCGCCGCCGCGGATGGCGAGGTCGATCAGCTGCCTGGTGCACGCCTCGGGATCGGGGATGCCGTCCAGCGTGTCGCGCAGCGTCTCGTCGCTCACCACGCCGGACAGGCCGTCCGAGCAGAGCAGGTAGCGATCGCGAAGCTGCGCCTCGTGCACCGACAGGTCGGGCTCGGCTATCGTCCGCCCGTCCAGGGCGCGGAGCAGCAGTGACCGCTGCGGATGGGTGGAGACGTCGTCCTCGGTGATCCGGCCCTCGTCGACCAGCGACTGGACCAGCGTGTGGTCGTGGGTGATCTGGTACAGCTCTCCCTGGCGCAGCAGGTAGCCGCGGGAGTCGCCGATGTGGCAGACCGCCGCGTGCCCGTTCGCCCACAGCACCGCGGTCAGTGTGGTGCCCATGCCCTCGATAGCCGGATTCGCCGTGATCATCTGCTGGAGCCGCATGTTCGCGGCGGCAACCGCGTTGGACAGGTCCGCCATCAGGTCCCCGCCGGGCCCGCTGGCCCCGCCAGGTTCACTGGCGCGGTCCAGCTCGGACATGGCGCCGATGGTGACCGCGCTGGCCACCTCGCCGGCCGCGTGGCCGCCCATGCCGTCGGCGACAGCGAGCAGGCGCGGTCCCGCGTACGCCGAATCCTCGTTCCCCTCCCGGAGAAGACCGACGTCCGAACGTACCGCGTAGCGCAGTGCCAGAGTCATCTGCGCAGCTCCAGGACGGTCTTGCCGATACGGACGGGCACGCCGAGCGGCACCGGTGTCGGCCGTGTCACCTTCTGCCGGTCCAGGTATGTGCCGTTGGTGGAGCCGAGATCCTCGACGATCCATTGGCCGTCCTGCGGGAAAATCCGGGCATGTCGGCTTGAAGCGTAGTCGTCGTTCAGCACGATCGTGGCGTCATTCGCCCGGCCGAGCGTGATCTGCTGCTGAGCCAGGTCCACGGTGGTGCCCTTGAGCGCCCCCGCGGTCACTACCAGCATCCGGGGGGTTCCCCGGCCGGCCCGCGCCTGCCTGGGCGGCCGGGGCGCCGGAGCCTGCCGTGCCTTCCGAGGCCGCGGCGCGGTGGCCGGCCCGCCGAGCAGGTCGGTGCGCACCACGCCGATGGCGGCGATGACGAACAGCCAGAGCACCGCCAAGAAGGCCACCCTGATGAGGGTGAGGGTCAGCTCGTTCATCCGGATGCGATGTCCTCGCCCTCTGGGGGCTAGTAGGGATTGCGGCTACCGCTCCGCGCGGGGGCGGCTCCGATCTGGTCTTGCCGGAACACTAGCGTGGTCCGGCCGAGTGTGACATGGGTGCCGTCGGTCAGCACGACGCGCCTGACCGGCTGACCGTTGACGAACGTGCCGTTGGTGGAGCCGCGGTCCACGAGCACCACTTGATCGTTCTCGATGCGGAGCTCCGCATGGTGCCGCGACACGCCGGGATCGACCAGCCGGAGGTCGCAGTCGGTGCCGCGGCCGAGCAGGGTGACCGGCCCCTGCAGGTCGTAGGTGCGCTGCTCGCCGCCTTGATCGGGGCCGCTGACGAGGAGCCTGGGGTGGCCGGGGAAGCCGCGGGGCTGCGCCCGCGGCAGGTCGCTGGCCGGCTGCCTGATCTCGCCGCCCTCGATCGTGGAGCCGCGGATCACGCCGGACCGGATCCGGAATGTGCCGGTGGTCTGGTCGCCGACGCCCTCGAACCGCATGCGCACCGGTCCGACGAACGAGTAGCCCTGCTCTTTGGCGTAGTCCCTGGCGAGGTTCGCCAGCTCGACGCCCAGGCTCTCCGCGTACACTTCGAGCCGCTCGTGATCGGTGTCCGCGATCTCGACCACGAAGTCGTTCGGTACCAGGGTCCGCCCCTGGGCGACGATGGCTGCCCGGTCGTCCATCTCGCGCTGGATCGCGCTCGCCACCTCGACCGGCTGCAGTTCGGACTTGAAGGCGCGCGCGAAGGCGCCCTCGACCATGCCCTCGAGTCGTCGCTCGAATCGCTGCAGGACTCCCACCGTGCCACCTCCCTTCGGATTCCTCGCATCCGATGGTATCCGGGGCGCAAGAGCGCTCGTGGTCGTGCTAATCTAACTCGTCGCCCGGGCGAGTGGCGGAACGGCAGACGCGCACGGTTCAGGTCCGTGTGTCCGAAAGGATGTGAGGGTTCAAATCCCTCCTCGCCCACCAGCTGTCTAAGGGATTCTTACGGTACGACGATCACGGGGCACCGGGCATGCCGGGCCAGCCAGCCGGGCACAGAGCCCGCGATCCGGTGCCAGAAGTGCGCGGGAGCCCCGATCACCAGCGCGTCGGCGCTGAATTCGGCCGCCGCCGCGGCGAGTTCCCTTGCCGGGCTGCCCCGGCGGGTCCGCACGTGCACCTCGAGCATGGCCCCGTGGGTTCCCTCGCAGCCGCACAGCCCGCCGGTCACCTGATCCAGTTCGGCGAGCAGCCAGCGCTCCAGCGCCTCGGTGTCGCGCTGGACGCCGACGACCTGACCGGTCAGCGGCTCGCAGTAGACCCCGGACGAGCACACGTAGACGATCAGCAGCGGCCTGTTCAGCCGCATGGCCACCCCGGCCGCGTAGGCCATGGCGTTACGGCTCGACGGCGACCCGTTGTAACCGACGATAACGGGATGATCAAGCCTGTTGGCGGGGTCGGCGCCACGCTGGCGCGGCACGGGGTCGGCCCGCCGCTCCCGCGATTGGGGCTCAGGGCGCCCGGGCCGCTTCTGCGGCAGGCTCGGCTCTGCCTGGTCCATAGGTCCGCGTCCTAGCGCTGGCGCGTTTCCGTGGCAGCCATACGCTCATGGGTGCCCCGGAAGGCGCGCCTTACTCACATTCCTTGCACGAACTATAAGCCAGCGAGGGGCCTTAGGGTGAGTGCCTATGGCGGACTTGCTGGCGGAGTTTACGGCGATCGTGGGCCCGGACCACGTGCTCACCGACCCCGATGTGACTGACGGGTACACGACGGACTGGACGCGACGGTTCCGCGGCCAGGCCCGGTGTGTGGTCCGCCCCGCCAGCACGGAAGAGGTGGCCGGGGTCATGCGGGCCTGCGCCCGCAGCGACATCCCGGTCGTCCCGCAGGGCGGGAACACCGGTCTGGTGGGTGGCGGGATTCCGGTGGATGAGAAGGCCGTGCTGATCTCGCTGCGGCGACTGAGCCGCCTCGACCCGGTGGACACGCTGGCCGCCCAGGTCACGGTGGGCGCAGGGGTCACTATCGCCGCGCTGCGCGCACACGCCGCGGCGGCCGGGCTCACGTACGGCGTCGACCTCGCGGCGCGCGATTCCGCCACGGTGGGCGGCACGATCGCCACCAACGCCGGCGGCATCCAGACCGTCAGGTACGGCCACACCCGCGCCCAGCTGCTCGGCTTGGCGGCGGTGCTCGCCGACGGCAGCGTGATCAGCCGGCTGGGCGGCATCGCGTCCGACAACACCGGCTACGAACTGGCCCAGCTGCTGGCCGGCAGCGAGGGCACGCTGGGCATCGTCACCGCGGCGCGGCTCCGGCTGCATCGGCCGGAGCCGGTCCAGCTCACGCTGCTGGCCGGCGTGCCCTCCATCGAGACCGCCGCCGCGCTCCAGGCCGAGATCCGCGCGCTGGTGCCGGGCATCCGCGCCGCCGAATACTTCGAGGCGGCGGGCCTGGCGCTGGTGCGCGCGCATACCGGCCTGCCCGCGCCGCTTTCTGCCTCGTACCCGGCGTACTTGCTGGTCGACATCACCGGCTCGGAAGATTTTTCCGAACGGCTTTCTGAGCTTCCTCTGATAACGGACGCTTCGGTAGCGATGGATGGCCCGGCGCGGGCGGCATTGTGGGCCTACCGCGAACGCCACACCGAGTCGATCAGCGCGGCCGGCGTCCCGCACAAGCTGGACGTGGCGATGCCCGTGTCGCGGCTCGCCGGGTTCCGCGCCGAGCTGGACTCCGTGGTGAGCCGTGCCGGTGCGCAAGCGATCGTGTTCGGCCACATCGCGGCGGGCAACCTGCATGTGAACGTGCTCGGCCCGGCGCCGGACGATGACGCGGTCGACGACGCCGTCCTGGCCCTGGCGGCGGCGCACGGCGGCACGATATCGGCGGAACACGGCATCGGCCGGGCCAAGGCGGCGGCGCTGCATCTTTCCCGGACCCCCGCCGAGATCGCGGCGATGCGCGCCATTAAGTCCGGCCTGGACCCGGCAGGCCTGCTGAATCCTGGCGTTCTACTGGGGCGGTAGCCGGTCTGACATGGCACGATGTTTGGCATGACTAGCCTCGCGGACGTCACCGCGCGCACCGTGGTCGAGTGCGCGGCGGACGCGATCGTGGCGTTCGGCACGGACCGCAGGGTGATGCTGTGGAATCCGGCCGCGGAGCGGATGTTCGGCTGGACGTCCGCCGAGGTCGTGGGCTTCGAGCCGCACATCATCCCCGAAGAGCTGAAGGCGGAGCACAACGCCGTCCTTGAACGCGTCCGCGGCGGCGGGCAGATTTCGTTCGCGACCCGCCGGGTCCGCAAGGACAGCACGCTGATCGACGTGCGGATCGACACCAGCGCGCTGATCGCAGTGCCCGCCGGAGGCGGCGTCGGCGAGGTGACTGGCTGGGTGAACGTCTGCCACGAGGTCGGCGAGGACGACGTGGCCAGGCACTACATGGCCGAGCGGGCCCGCGTGGTCCGGCGGCTCGGCGACGTGGTGGCCGACATGAATGCCCAGCTCGAGCTGGAGTCCGTGCTGGACCGGATCGCGGCTTCGCTGCGGGAGCTGACCGGGGCCGACGCCGGCGGGTTCGTGCTGATCGAGGACGACATGCTCCGGCTGGTGAGTACCGCGGGCCTGCCGGCCCGGCTGCGCGGCCGGGTGGCGACGCTGTCCCGGAGCCTGGTCGGCGAGCTGATGGCGTCCGGCAAGACGGTGATGATGGCCACCGCCGAGTCGGGCGGCTTCGACGACCTGATCTGGTCGGCGCTGCCGGGGCTGCACACGATCGCGCTGAGCCTGTCGCACGTCGGCGGCAAGCCGTACGGGGCGCTGTACGCGCTGTTCTCCCGGCGCAAGCTGAGCCATGTCGAGCTCGAGCTGCTGGAGCTGCTGGCCGGACACGCCGGCGTGGCACTGACCAACGCGATGGCGTTCGAGGAAGTGGTCCGGCAGCGAGCTCACGAGCGCGCGGTGATCGACGGCAGCGCGGACGGCATCGCGGTGCTCGACAGCACCGGGATGGTCCGCGAGTGGAACCCGGCGGCGCACCGGATCACCGGTACTCCGGCGTCTGACGTCGTCGGCAAGGAACTGCCGTTCCCGCTGCCGGAACCGGGCGCCACCCTCGCCCACAAGCTGCCGAACGGCAGGTGGCTCGATGTCCTGTGCACCGCCCTCGCCGGGTCGGCCGACGATCGCGGCGGCGAGCTCGTCATCGACTTCCGTGACATCACCGCGGCCAAGGAGCTCGAGGAGGCCAAGGACCTCTTCCTGGCCACGACCAGCCACGAGCTGCGCACCCCGATCACCGTGGTGCAGGGGTTCGCGAGCACGCTGGCCAGCCGGTGGGATCAGCTCGCCGACGAGGACCGGCGTTCCGCGGTGCGGACGATCGCCGAGCGGGCAGGCTCGCTTGGCCGGCTGGTCGAGCAGCTGCTGCTCGGCTCGCGGGCGGGCGCGGACCAGCTCCCGGTGACCAACGGCCCGTTCGACCTGGCCGCGGTGCTGCGGGACGCGGCGGACTCGTTCCAGCCGCTGTCCGACAAGCACACTGTGGTCGCGGACATCCCCGCGGACCTGCCCGCGGCGCACGGCGACACGATGGCGACCGACATCATCATCGGCCAGCTGCTGGAGAACGCGATCAAGTACTCGCCGGACGGCGGCACCGTGCTCATCCGGGCGCGCGTGCACGGCCCGTGGATAGAGGTCACCGTCGACGACGAAGGCATCGGCATCGCCGACACCGACCTGGAGCGCATCTTCGACCGCTTCGTGCAAGGCGAGACCGGCGACCGCCGCCGCTTCGGCGGTGTCGGCATCGGCCTGTTCATCGTGCGCCGCCTGGCGCAAGCCCAGCACGGCGAGGTAACCGCCCGCGCCCGCCCCGCCGGCGGCACCACCCTCCGCCTCCGTCTTCGCCTCCACCCCGCCTAACCCCCCGTCCGCCCCCGCCCGCCGTCGCCCGTCCCGCCGTCCGCCCCCGCCCGTCGTCGCCCCGTCCCGCCGTCCGCCCCCGCGCAACGTGTCAATTGCGCAATTGAGCCCACTAGACCGTGTCTATCCGCGGCGCCCCGCACCGAACGTCGCATCATTAGACACACATGAATCAAGTGTCACGTCTGATCCACTGTCCCCTCATCATCTGCACGTTGCGAGAGGTGCGAGCTGACCGGCGGCGATCGACGCGTGCGTGTTGTTACCCATGAGGTTAACGAGGCATGTGCGAATCCTTAGGTGTTAGAAAAGTGCTTCGCGGTAGAAAAGGCGCCAAATCCGGCACCTTTTTCGACATGAAGCACTTTTCTCACATGGGAGGCCGGCGCGATGCGGTCGGATTAGCGGGACATATCGGATATGTCCTTGGGGGAATGGGTGGCGCGGGAGTGGCGGGTGCGGGAGCGGCGCGGGGCGAGTAGCGCGGGGCGAGTGCGCGGGGGGCGAGTGCGCGGGTGCGGGAGCGGCGCGGGGCGAGTAGCGCGGGGCTAGTCGGCGGTGGGTTCTTGCTGGGGGGGGTTGTCGCGTTTGCGGGGGTCGCCGCCGGTGGCTTTTAGGTACTCGTCCACGATCGCGGGCACGTCGGTGCCCTGCATCATGATCTTGCCCTTCTCCAGCCAGATGACGCGGTTGCAGCTCGCCTCGATCTCGGCGAGATTGTGCGCCACCAGGAACACGGTGCCGGCCTCGCCGCGCAACTCCATGATCCGGTCGTGGCTCTTGGCCCGGAAGTTCGCGTCGCCCGTGGCCAGCGCCTCGTCGATCATCAGGATCTCGTGGCTCTTCGCGGACGCGATGGAGAAGCGCAGCCGCTGTGCCATGCCGGTCGAGTAGGTCCGCATCGGGTAGTCGATGAAGTTGCCGACACCGGAGAAGTCCACGATGGACTGGAACCGGTCCTTGACCTGCTGCGGGGTCATGCCCATGGCCAGGCAGCCGAGCACGACGTTGCGCTCGCCGGTCAGGTCGTCGAGCAGGGCGGCGTTGACGCCGAGCAGCGCGGCCTGGCCACTGGTGTAGACACAGCCCTCCTCCGGCGGCAGCAGGCCGGCGATCGCCTGGAGCAGGGTGGACTTGCCGGACCCGTTACGGCCGATGATGCCGATCGCATCGCCGTGATTGACGACGAACGACACGCCGCGAATCGCGTGCACCTCGCGCACCGACGGGCGCCGCTGGCGCTTGAGCACGCGCATCAGCGCGGTCGCGGCGGTGCCCTTGTCCCCGCCGGCGCCGTAGACCCGGTACACCACGTGCAGGTCGTCGACGACCACGGTGGGGTTGCCGACTTCAGCCACGGCCATACCTCGTTTCCGCCTGCCAGAAGAATACGAAACCGGCGACCATGGCGAGCACCGCCCAGCCCGCGCCGTACAGCCAGAACTGGCTGGTGGAGACCTGGGCGTGGCAATACGCGCTGTAAAACAGGTAGTGCGGGTCGGACAGGTGGTTGGTGTACAGGTTGCACCGGCCCTGGTCGAACGGCTGGCTGCCCGGCGCGGCGAGACGCTGCGAGCGCAGGATCGCGTTCCGCACCAGGGTGATGAACACGGCCGCCGGGTTGATCTCCAGCAGGTAGCGGATGACCGGATAGTGCTTCAGCGAGCTGATCGTGGAAATGCTGTACATGACGCCGGAGGCGTACATCCAGGTCCGCACAAGGAACGGCATCAGCTGGCCGAAGTCGTCCGCGCCGGCGCCCAGCCTGGCCAGGAACAGGGCCATCCCGGCGTTGAACACCCCCTGGAGCGCCAGCGCCGGGATGGCGAGCAGCCAGTACCAGGTCAGCGGCTCGCCGGTGCCGAGCACGATGGCGATCAGGATGATCATCGACATGGCGAGCTGCTGCAGCTCGATCAGCACGTAGCCGATCGGCAGGCATGCGCGCGGGAACGGCAGTGCCCGGATCAGCGGCAGGCTGTCCGGCATCACCCGGGAGGCCGTGATGAACGAGCGCTGGGTGAAGTTCCACACGAAGATGCCGGTGATGAGGAACGCGGTGAAGTTCGGTACGCCGCGGCTGGTCTGGAGGATCTTGCCGAAGATCAGGTAGTACACGGCGGCGTTCAGCAGCGGGGTGAGCACCTGCCAGAGCTGGCCGAGCCGCGCTTCGGTGTACATGGCGACGTTGCGGGCCGTGGCGAAGCCCATGATGAAGTGCCGACGGTCCCACAGCTGGCCCGCGTAGGCGAACACGCCAGGGCGCGCGGCGCTGGGCCGGAGCTTGTACCGGGCGGCGAGCTCGGCTAGGGGGACGTCCGAGACGGACCCGGGCGTGATGTCCGGAGGTTCCAGATCATCGGTCAGCGTGCCCGGGCCGCCTTGGTCCCGTGCTCGCTGTTTCATGGGCAACTCACAACGCTCACGCAGAGACGTTACCGTGCCCGCGACCGTGCCCGTGGCGGGGCTAGTGCAGATATCTATCCGGTTCGCGTGTTTCCGGGGCACGTGCACGGGGCATTTCCGCTCGTAGCGGGTCCGTGAGGCTAGCTGAGCAGGGAGGTGACTACGTCGAGCGTGCTACAGCTCCCGTTCGCCGCCTCCAGCGCCAGCGTCGTCCGGCGTCGTCTGGTGTCTGACCTGGTAGCGGCGGGTATTTACGAATCGGCGGTAAGCGACGCGGCGGTCGTGGTCAGCGAGCTGGTCAGCAACGCGCTGCGACATGCCCGGCCGCTGCCCGGAGCGACTATCCGGGTCGCTTGGCACCTGAGTGCTGGTGCCGTGCGGATCTCGGTGAAGGACGGCGGGGGCCTGACCCTTCCCGCGCTTGGTGAGCTGAGCCAGTCCACCACTGGCGGCCGCGGTCTGCGGATCGTGGCGAGGCTGTCCCGGCACTGGGGCACCCGGTGTGACGACGAGGGAACCATCGTCTGGGCGGAGATTCCCTGCCCGGAACTGACCGCGGTCGGTGTGCCGGCGGCGGCCACCGGGTCCGGATAGCACTGTTCGGCCCGGGCTACGGGGTGGCCCGGGGTAGTTCGCGGGGGATGGCAGTGTCACATTTTCACGGGGCAGACAGCGAGGTCGGTCGGCTACGGAGTGTCATCGTGCACCGGCCGGGCGCGGAATTGCAGCGGGTCACGCCGCGTGACCGCGGCCGCCTGCTGTTCGCCGGCGTGCCGTGGGCGGACCGGGCGCGGCAGGAGCATGACGCGTTCACGCAGGTGCTGCGCGACCATGACGTACAAGTGCTCTACCTGACCGAATTGCTCCAGGACGCGCTGGAGTACGCGCCGGCCCGGCGGCGCGCGATCGAGGCGGCGCTCAGCTCGGTCATGCTGGGCGACGACCTCACCGAGCAGGTCCGCCGGCACCTGGACGGGCTCGGTCCCGAGGTGCTAACGAAGGCGCTGATCTGCGGGCTTACCGTCGGCGAGTTCCGGGCCGGGCGCGGCGCGGTCTACCAGTTGCTCGCGCCGGGCGATTTCATGATCGAGCCGCTGGCGAACCTGGTGTTCACCCGCGACTCCAGCGCGTGGATCGGCGACCGGGTGGCGGTGGCCAGCCCGGGTATGCCAGGGCGGCGCCGTGAGGCGCAGTTGGCGGCGTTGATCTACGGGCACCACCCGCTGTTCGCCGGGACCAAGATGCTCTATCAGCCCGAACTGGAGCCGCTGGACGCCGGCGACGTGCTGCTGGCCGCCCCCGGCGTGATCGCGGTCGGCTGCCGCGGCCACGCCGCCGGGGTGGAGCGACTGGCCCGCCAGGTCTTCGACGCAGGGCTCGCGCACACCGTGCTGGCCGTCGCCATGGACTCCGACCGAAGTCCGGGAACTGCCGCGGCCCGCCTTGACACCGTCTGCACGATGGTGGACACCGGCATCGTGCTCATGCACCCTGCCGCGGCCTACTCACTGACCGCGAGGGCGATCACGCCGCGCGACGAGGGCCTGCGGGTATCGCACCCGCGGGCTTTTCTCGGGGCGATGGCGGACGCGATCGGGCTGGCCCGGCTGAGCGTCATCGAGACCGGTGTGGCCGACCGGGGGCAATGGGACGACGCGGGCAACCTGCTCGCGCTCCGGCCGCGGGTCGTGGTCTCCCACGAGCGCAACGCGACAACCAACGCCAGGCTCGAGGACAATGGCATCGAGGTCATCCGGGTGCCGGCCAGCGAACTGTGCGGCGAACGGGGCGGACCGCGCAGCATGTGCTGCCCCGTGGCGCGAGATCCTGCCGTTGAGCTGCTCCCC
>Ga0070714_100000510_pt1 | contig 28185 bp, 27 predicted proteins | sample LARL83metaG_FD_65450 | JGI IMG/M metagenome (GOLD analysis project Ga0070714, IMG submission 65450) | Corn, switchgrass and miscanthus rhizosphere microbial communities from Kellogg Biological Station, Michigan, USA - LAR L8-3 metaG | ecosystem: Host-associated > Plants > Roots > Rhizosphere ... | reverse complement strand
GCACGTTCATGCCGAGATCACGCCTGAGCGCCTCTTCGATGACCTGGCTGTCGCCCTTGCCCTGACGGGCAGCCCTGATCCGCACCCACCGGAGGACTTCCTCGTCGAGGGTAACGGTGGTCCGTTGCTTCGGCATGATGGCATCATAACATCATGATGCTTTGGTGGTGGCGCGTCGGGCGCCGGCCCTGGCATCGCTGGGAAAAGGCGGCGACTGGCGAGCAAGAGGTGTGGAAGGGTGCAGCTCCCGACGCAGGCACGCTGCCGCCCTCACCACTCGGCTGACAGCTGGCCAGGACCGAGGCGAGACTTTGGTAGTTGACGCTTATGAAAGCTAGCGCTTAAATAGCAGGGTGGAAGCGGCCCTCAGGGCGATCGCGGAGCCCAGGCGACGCCAAATCCTGACCTTGGTGCGCGGCCAGGAACTCGCCTCGGGCGAGATTGCATCGCACTTCGATGTCACCGGCCCCGCAATTTCCCAGCATCTCACCGTGCTCAAGGCCGCGGGACTGGTGAGCGAGCGTCGCGAGGGGACCCGCCGGTTGTACCGAGCCCGGCCCGAAGGCCTGGCCAGCCTGCGCGAGTTCCTGGAGGAGCTTTGGGGCGACTGGCTGGAGAACCTGAAGACCGCGGCTGAACTCGAGGAGCGTCGACACCGTGGCCGCTGAGGCCCACGAGATTCGCAAGGAGGTCGTCATTGCCGCCAGCCGCGAGACGGTGTGGCAGTTCCTAATCGACCCGGACAAGGCGGTTCGGTGGATGGGACGAACGGCCCAATTGGACGCGAGGGTTGGCGGTGTGTACCGCGTCGACGTGATACCCGGCAGCGTGGCCATAGGCCACTTCGTCGAGGTCGATCCGCCGCGTCGCCTCGTTTACACGTGGGGGTGGGAACTGGGCTCGCCACGACCCTTGCCGCCCGGTTCCACGACCGTTGTCATCGAGCTGACGCCCCACGCCGAAGGCACACTCCTGCAACTCAGACACACGGGATTGCCGGCCGACGACACGGCCACCGGCCATGCCCGCGGTTGGGATCACTACCTGGCGCGCTTGCGCGTGGCCGCGGCTGGTGCCGATCCCGGCGTCGACCCCTGGATCGCGACCCCGCCCCCCTTTCTGCCAGATCGGTCGCCAAACGGAGGAAGTTGAAAGCAATGCCGTCGACGAGCGCTGTGACTCCGAGCCCTGGATTCATCTCGATTGCGGTCACTGATATCGAACGATCCGCCGCTTTCTATGAGAGCTACCTGGCTGCGGTCCGCGACACCTTCGATTTCGGGCCGGCGGCTACTGCCTTCGTCGGCTGGCCGGCGTTCGCACTCAACTCGCGACGCCCACCGTCACCTGAGAACGTGAGCATCGAACTTTGGTGGCGGGCAAGCAATGCTCAAGGTCTGCACGATCGGGCTCGTGCCTCTGGAGTGGAGATCCTGCGGCAGCCTTTCGACGGTCCGTTCGGCCGCACCTTCGCCATGGCCGACCCGGATGGCTATCGGATCACCGTGTATGAGCGCGATCAACCGCTGTTCTGGCCGCCACAGCCGGAGTCGCGATGAGCGACGCGGGCCAGCGCAAGTTCGACATGATCGCCAGGGAGTTCACCCGGCGGCCTCGAGTTGAGATGGGCACGGGTCGGCGCGGTTTCGGCTCGGATGCCTTGAATGTGGACGGCCGGATATTCGCCATGCTCCGGCACGGAAGGCTAGTCGTGAAGCTGCCGGCACCGCGAGTTGCCGCACTTGTCGCGGCGGCGGTCGCCGAGCCTTTTGATGCAGGCAAAGGACGGCCCATGAAGGAGTGGGCGGTTATCGATATGGCCGCTTCGGACGCTTGGCCGAGGCTCGTTGCCGAATCGCTCGAATTCGCCACCCGGGCTGGCGGCGGCAAGCCATAACCTCCTGGTTGTCTGGTCCGGCAGTTCTGACATCGAACCTGACAGCAGCTGCCGCTCGCTCCCGGAGAACAGGCGCCGAGCCGGCGCGGGGCGGCTAAGCCGCCCGCACCACCTCCGCCTCGTCCTCGTGAGTCAGCCACCGCCCCTCGGCGCGGTTCCAGTGAGCGTGCTGCAGCACGTTGTGCTCAACGAGATCGCCAGGCGACCCGCTCAATCGGCGCGCCAGGGCGCGCAACAGATACCGCATCACTTGGATCACCTCCAACCTCATGCCGCCACCTGGAGGGCGGCGTCGTCTTCCGCATCGACGGTCGCGACGACGTGCGGCCGCGGCGCACGCGGAACCACCAGGACCACCGTCAGGGCGAGTCCGACCACGCCGGCCGCGATGACGAACGCGGCCTGGTAGCCGGCCGCTGCCGCCACCGAACCGATCACCGCCAAGCCCAGCGCCGCGCCGACCTGGAGCGCCACATTGCTGATACCGGCGGCAAGCCCGGCGTCTTCCGCCGGCACCTCGGACATCGCCAGCAGGGTCAGCGGCATCACCGCCAGGCCGGCCCCGAAGCCGAACAGGGAGTACGCGATGAAAAGGCGCGGGAAGTACTCGGTGTCCGGGCCGGCCGTCGCATGCAGGCTCAGCGCTGCCGCCACCAACAGCAAGCCCGGTAGGACGACCCGCCGCGCGCCGAAGCGGCCGACCAGCCGCGCCGTCACGCCGAGCGAGAGCAGCCCGAGCCCAAGCGTGAACGGCAGGAAGGCGAGGCCGGTCTGGAGCGCGGTCAGACCGAGCACCTGCTGCAGATAGATCGCGCCCAGGAAGAAGGTCGTGAACATGCCCGTCGCCAGCAGGCCCCGCGCGGCGCTGGCGCCGGCCAGGCTCCGGATGCGGAGGATGCGCAGCGGCATGATCGGATTGCGGCGGCGGGTCTGCAGCCAGAGGAACCCGGCGAGGATGAGTATTGAGGCGGCGCCGAATCCAGCCGTGTGCGCCGAGGCCCAGCCGTTCGCGGCTGCGGTCACGATCGCGTACACCCCCAGCATCAAGCCGGCGGTCACCAGGATCGATCCGATGACGTCGACGCCGCGGCCGAGTCCCTGCCCGCGATCGGCGCCGATCACCTTCAAGCCGGCGAGGAGGGTCGCCAGGCCGATCGGCAGGTTGATGAAGAAGACCCAGTGCCAGCTGACGGCTTGCGTGAGGAACCCGCCGGCCAGCAGTCCGAGCGAACCCCCACCGGCGATCGTGAAGGCGAAGACGCTCATTGCCTGCGCGCGCTGGCGTGCTTCGGGGAACCCGGTGACGATCATGGCGATGATCACGCCGGACGACAGCGCTCCGCCGACGCCCTGGACGAACCGGGCCGTGATGAGCATCGCCGGCGATGCCGCGAGCCCGCATGCCGCCGAGGCGAGAGTGAAGAGCACGACGCCCGCCAGGAAGACCCGCTTGCGTCCGACCAGGTCGCCCAGCCGCCCGGCCAGCAGCACGAAACCGGCATAGGCGATGGCATATGCGTTGACCACCCAGGTCAGGTCGGCCTCGCCGAAGCCGAGGTCGCGCTCGATGGAAGGCAGCGCGACGTTGACGATCGTGGCGTCGAGCACGATCATCAGCTGCCCGAAGCAGATCACCACCAGGGCGATCCAGTGCGTGAGATCATCCCTTGAACCCAGCGTCCTTATCCTGTTGATCATCTCGATCTCCCTATAGCCCATCAGCAACGATGATCACTATATCAGGATGATCTGCCTGTTTGCACTATCCGTTCTTTTGGTAATATCCGGACAGCGAGACCATGGGGCACGACACCGAACGAGATGGCGCCGGGCTGATCGCCCTGCTGACCCAGCTCAACAAGGCCTTCCACCGCCGCAGCACCGAGGAGATGCTGGGGATGCGGCTGAAGGAATACCTCGTCCTTTCCCACCTCGCGGATCGCCCGGGCATTACGCAACAGGAATTGGGCGAGTCGATGTACCTCGACGCGAACATGATGGTGCTGCTGCTGAACGATCTGGAGGGGCGTGGGTTCTCGATCCGCCGCCGCGACACCGAAGATCGGCGCCGTCACGTGGTCGAGATCACACCCGCTGGCCGCGAGGCGTTGACCAGGGCGGAGAAGGCGCGCGACGCCATCGAGGACGAGGTGCTCGCCGGCCTTACCGGCGATGACCGGCGCCAGCTCCGAACGCTCCTACTGAAGGCGCTCGAGACGCAGGCGCGCGTCCCCGCCGGGTCTTAGCGAAGAAGCTTCAGCTCCGGCTGGATCCGCGCCGGGACTAAAGCGCGCCGGGCCGGGTACAACTCGCTCGTGGGGAAGACGATCGACAAGACCGACGAAGAATGGCGCCTGGAGCTCGAGCCGCTCCGCTACCACGTGCTGCGCGAGAAGGGCACCGAGCGACCGTTCACCGGTGAGTACTGGGACACCACGACGCCGGGGATCTACGTCTGCGCAGGCTGCGGGGCGGAGCTGTTCAAGTCGGAGACCAAGTTCGACGCCCACTGCGGCTGGCCGAGCTTTTACGCGCCGGCCGACAGCGCTCCGGTCGAGGAGCACGTCGACCGCAGCCACGGCATGGTGCGAACCGAGGTGACCTGCGCGCGCTGTGGCGGGCACCTGGGCCACGTCTTCGACGACGGCCCGGCTCCGACTGGCCTGCGTTACTGCATCAACTCCGCATCCCTGAAGCTGGACCCAGCCTGAGTGTCGAGCGCGGGAAGGCCGTGTTCGCGATGAGCCGGCCCTAAGGCGCCACCGCCACGCGCCCGCCGCGCAGCATCGCGCGCGGGCCGGCTCGGGCCGGTCGGCGCAACGTCTCGGGTGGCTGCTCGAGGTGCGGCTCCCGAATTCCTGGACTTACGGTGCGGCCGCGAAGGTGGCGCTCCGCCAGGTCCTCGCCGCAGTCCCGTCCGAGCGAGAAGAGGATCAAAGTCTCTCCGGTCGTTCCGGCGCCCGCCTTCCAGCCGAAGCTGGGGCGGAGCAACGCCACCCGGGCGCGCCGCTGCACCACCTGCAGCGTCAGGTCGGTCTGACGGCGCAGAGAGAGATTGATCGCCCGCTGCATCACCTCGACGATGTTCGAAGTCGGCTGGCTCGCCATCGGGCCCATCAGATCGATCGCAATCACGTCTGTGGCACCGGCCTCGATCGCGCCCGCCAGTTCGAGGTTCGAGACGACGCTGCCATCGATGAGAACGTGCCCGTCGACCAGGATCGGCACGAAAACGCCTGGGATCGCCGCCGAGGCGAGCACCGCACGCAGGGCGTTGCCCTGACGCAGAATGACGCGCTCCCCGCTATGGAGATCCGTCGCGACCACCTGGAGCGGGATGCTGCTCGCTTGCAGCTCGGCCTCATGCCCGAGGTTGCGCTCCAGGATCTGCACGAGCCCCCCGTTGTCGAGCAGGTGGTCACGCCCGCGGAGCAGGCCCTGAATGGCCGGGAGCGGGTTGCGTGGGAAGACCCGATGCCGGTCCATGTCCAGCCAGGCGGCCAGCAGTTCGCGGCCCGCCTCCAGGCCTGGGTTGAACGCCCAGTACGAGGCGTTGATGGCGCCGACGCTGGTGCCGATCAATAGGTCCGGCACCACGCCACGGCGGGCCAGGGCGTCGATGACGCCGACCTGGAAGGCCCCCAGCATCGCGCCGCCGCTCAGCACCACGGCGAGCCGGGAACGCCGCCCTCCAAAGCGCCGACTCTCGAGCATCCTGCGTCGCCTCCCCGCAAACCCAGGTTGGGGGCTGAGTATGCCACCGCCCGCCCGGGTTGCGAAACTGGTTACGACCACTCTGTGCACGACAAACTCGAGCCGGTGATCCAACCCCAACTGCGCCTGGCGGAGCTGCCGGCAGCCGCCGCCGCCAGCCTGGACTCGCTCATGGCATGACGCCGACAGCCGGCATCGAGACGCCCCAGCCTCATCCCCAGCGCCAAACCGAGGCGCACAGAGGGTGAACAACGCTCGGCCGGCGCGCTGGGTTTCCTGCCCGCCCTAGAATCCGCGGCGAGATGGCCGTCGAGGCGCGGCCAGGCGTTCAGCTGGCAGAGGTGGCAGCCGCCATCACCCTGGCGGCCGACCTGGGGGTCGGCCAGCCCCTGGAGCACGTGCTGCGTGCCTGCGCGCTCACGATCAAGTTCGCCGAGCGGCTGCCGATCTCGGACGAGGAGCGGACCGCCACCTACTGGGTGGCGCTGTTCATGATCCCGGGCTGCACCGCCGTCTCGTACGAGCTCTCGCAGGTGTTCGGCGACGACATCGCGCTCAGGGCTGCGGCTTACTCGACGCCGCCCTCGGCCCTGGAGCAGATGAGGTACGTGCTCGGTCGCGCAGGGGGAGATCGCAACCTGCTGGCGAAGACACGGATCCGGCTCGACCTGATCCGCACCGGGATGAGCCCGCTGGTGAAGTCGGTGGCCGCCCACTGTTCAATCAATCAGCGGCTGGCGGCGACCCTTGGCTTGGGAGAGACGGTCACGAAAGCACTCAGCCAGTCCTTCTCGCGCTGGGATGGCAAGGGCCTGCCTGCCGGCCTGGCCGGCCAAGACATTGCCCTTCCGGTTCGAATCGCGAGCATCGCCGACGTGGTTGAGGTCGCCCACCGCGAGGGGGGCATCGACGGTGCGATCGCGTCCGCCCGGCTTTGGGGCGGCAAGCGATTTGACCCGGAGCTGGTCGAGGCCTGGTGCGGCATGGCTCCAAAGCTGTTCGAGGCGGTCGAGGGCGACGCCGCGCGGCAGTTGGTCATGTCGGCGCGGCCGAACCGTCGGCTCAACCCGGATGAGCTCGAGGCTGGACTCGAGCTGCTGGCGGACTACGCCGATCTGAAGTCGCCTTGGTTCTTGCATCACTCGCGCTCGGTCGCGGGCCTCGCCGAAGCCGCGGCCCGAGGCATGGGACTGCCAGAGGACCAGGCCAGGACTGTTCGCCATGCGGCCTTGGTCCACGACCTTGGCCGGTCAGGCGTGCCGAATTCGATCTGGGACAAGCCCGGCCCCCTATCCGAGGATGAATGGGAGAAGGTGCGGCTGCATCCGTATCAGACGGGCCGCATCCTGCAGCGCGCGGGCAGCTTCGCCTACCTGGCGCCAATCGCCTCCGCGGCCCACGAGCGGGTCGACGGCCGGGGATACCCCCGAGCCATCTCTGGCTCGACGATCCCGCTGCCCGGCCGGATCCTTGCCTGTGCGAACTCCTATCAGGCGATGGTCGAAGCGCGACCATACCGCCCTGCTCTGACGCCGAGGACGGCTGCGTCGGAGCTGCGCAAGCTCGGCCGGGAAGGTGCGCTTGACGCTGCCGCAGTCGATGCCGTTCTGGCGGCGGCCGGACATCCCGCGCGGAGGCGGGCGTTGGCCCCTGGCGGCCTCACCCCGCGCGAGATCGAAGTTCTGGAGCTCGCTGCCCGCGGAGCGACCGCCAAGCAGGTTGCGCTCCGTCTCGGGATATCGCCGAAGACCGCGGGCAACCACATTGAGCGGATCTACGAGAAGGTCGGCGTTTCCAGCCGCGCCGAGGCCGCCCTCTATGCGATGCAACATGGGCTCGTTCGGGGCCTCGAAACGTAGGGAGATCTCCTCAGGGCGATTGCTCCAAGCCGCTCTACCTTCGGACTCATCACTCTCGAGGAGGAGTTCCCGATGAAAGCAATCGTCAAGAGCCTCGATCGTCCCGACGACACCCCGAAGCTGCCGGGAGGCGTCGCCCAACTCGTCAACATGGGCGAGGCCCTGGTCGTCCGCGGTGTCCTTGAGCCCGGCTGGCGGTGGTCCAACGACTGGCAGCCCATGTTCGGAACGCCCAGCTGCCAGATGCCCCACCTGGGCGTGGTGCTCTCCGGCCAGATCCGCTTCGAGATGGACGACGGGACCACCCTCGATGCCGGCCCCGGCGACGTCTACTCGATCCCGCCTGGCCACGACGCTTGGGTGGTCGGTGACTCTCCGGTCGAAACGCTCGATTTCGCCCCGGTCCACGACGAGGCGACGGAACGCGCGATAGCGATCGCGGCCAAGACCTGAGCGCTACGGGCAGGCGACGCCGGCGTCGCCTGCCCATATCCCAGCTGCCGATCCGTTACGCGGGAGCTGCCGCAGGGACGAGCCTGCCGCCACGACGATCTGGCCGGCGTGTATTCGCTGCTAGCATCCCGCCATCGTGGATGGCCCGATGACGGCCGGCCCGACGTGGTCCAGCCTCGCTGGGGCGGTGCGCGTCGTGGCCTACCCGGCCCACCTGCGAAAGACCCTTGCCGTCGCCGTTGTGGTGGGCACCGTTCTGTTCGTGATCAACCAGCTCGACGTGGTCCTCAGCGGGCGGGCCACCCCCTTCGTCTGGTTGAAGATTGGTCTGACGTTCGTCGTTCCGTTCTGCGTTTCGAACTACGGGATCCTGTTGGCGACGCGGCGCCGAGACTGACGCCGCGCTAGCCGGCTCCGACTGCCTCCACGACCTGCGCCGCCACGATGGTCGCGTCCTCGCCCACCCCGCCCAGGATCGTCGACTTGCGCTTGCGCAGGAAGTGGACGCCGACGAAATAGAGCCCCGGCGCCACCGTGCTGGCGCCCTCGGCGTGCACCGGGAACCCCATGTCGTCGAAGGCGCCGGGCACGTCCACCCAGCTCTCATAGTCGGGCCGGAAGCCGGACGTGAACATCACCGCGCCGAATTCGGACAGGTCGACCGATTCCGGCGGCTCGGCCGCGAACGGCGGCGGATCGGGCACTTCGGGCATCGGGATCCCGGTGGCCGTGCAGTGCTTCTCGATCAGTCCGCGGAGGTCGCGATAGCGGGCGTCCCCGAACGCAACCGAGTCCGCGAGGTCGGGCGCGAAATACGCGTGGCGCTCGTCGGCGCCCGCGAGGCGGCCGGCCAGTGTGACGCCGATCGACTGCAGCGTGCGGTAATGCAGGTCGTGGCCGCCGCCGTGGCCGCTGGCCTGGACGTTCGCCACGAGACGGGCGGCCGGGCTGGGCAGGTCCTCGGTCCGGACGTCCAGGAAGCCGATGTCCAGCGACCAGCGCACGAGGTCTCGGCCGTCGATGGTGCGCGGAAACCAGGGCGCGCGGCCGCAGGCCACCACCACGTCGCGGCCGGCTTCGTGCAATTCCTCGGCGAGCTGGATGCCGGTCTGGCCGGAGCCCACCACCAGGACGCGCCCGGGCGGCAGCTCATTCGGGTTCCGGTAGTCCTCGGTGTTGAGCGTCGCGATGCCCGGCGGCAGCCCCGCAGCCCCGGCCGGCCGGTGGGCGCGCTGGTAGGCGCCGGTCGCGAGCACGACAGCACGTGCCTCGATCGGCCCGCCCGCCGTCTCGAGCACGAAGCCATCGCCGTTGCGGCGCAGGCGCGTCACCTCCACGCCCTCGCGGACAGGCGCCTCGAAGGACCGTGCGTAACGCTCCATGTGGGCCACGATGTCGTCGCGAGGCATGAAGCCGTCCGGGTCTGGGCCGTCATATGCGCCACCCGGCAGGTTGATGAACCAGTTCGGCGTGACCAGGCAGAACGAGTCCCAGCGTCCGCGCCAGGTTTCGGCGATGCGGCGGCGCTCGATGACGACGTGATCGACGCCGGCCGAGCGCAGCTCGTGGCTGACGGCCAAGCCCGCCTGGCCGGCCCCGATGATGACGACGTCGTAGCGGTCGGTCACTGCCGCCGCGGGAGGTTATCACCGTGGTTTGTGCCTTGAAGGCTCGAACGCGAAAGACTCCGGCCCTTTCTGATCAGAAGCGCGGGCGGCGCTCGCCCGCCGCGTCCTAAACCCTAGAGGTCGAACAGGTGCCGGTAGTCGGGCAGGACCACCCGCGGAGCCCGTCCGCTGTCCAGCGCGTCCGCCAGCAGCAGCGCGTAGCCCACCCCGGCGGCGCCCGTGTTGAAACTGGTCTGGGGGAACCATTTGACGCTCCCCTCGTGCAGGCCTTCCTCGTTCCAGGCCAGGCCTCCTCGGTCGGGGATCGCCGACTCGACCGTCATCTGCAGCAGCCGGTCGGCCTCAGCCTTGAGTTGCGGATCGCCGGTGACCCGATGGCCCCACTGCAGGATCACGGCGTTGCCGGCCGAGCCATGGCACCAGCACCGGCTGGGCTCGAAATCGTTCACCTCCGGCGCGCGGGTAAGGAAGCCGCGCAGCGAACCGCTGAACCAGTCCAGCCACCGCTGGTCGCCGGTCGCGCGGTGAAGCTCGAACCACAGCGACGCGGTGCCGTAGGGGCCGTGACACCAACCGAGGGCGTATTCGGGCTTCCCGTGCTGAGGGGGCACGAAGCGCGGCACGAGGCAGACCTCGGGGGCGCCGTGCGCGATCGACTGGAGGTAATCCGCCGCGCGGACTGCTGCGTCAAGGAAACCCGCCTGGCCGGTGGCGGCATGCAGGCGGGCGAGGAAGTACCCGGCGCCGGCGGCGCCGTGCGAGAAGTTGGGCATCTCCGCCGGGTGACTGGGGTTGCCTGTTCGCCAGCGGATCCCGGCGGGGCCGGGTTCCGAGAGCTCGATCAGTCGCCGCCCCGCTGCGGCCGCCAGCTCGACGCGGCCCGCGTAGAGCAGAAACAAGCCGATGCCGGCGCCGCCGGCCATGACGTCGGTGGGCACGAACTGGCGGCCCGTTCGATCCTCGTCTGCCCACTGCACGCCCGCGCCGGCCGGCTCGGCGGCGTCCGCTATCGCTTCCAGGCAGATATCCGCAGCGTCTCGAAAGCGAGGTTCCCCACTCGCCTTGAAGACCTCTGAGAGGACGAACCCCAGGCCGCTGACACCCTCATAGAGCCCCGGCGGGAGGGTCTGGTCCGACTGGGCGGCGCTGTCCATGCCCGCCAGGAGATAGTCGGCCGCACGGCACGCCTGGTCGAGCCAATGCGGATCTCCGGTTGCGGCGTGTGCCTCGAGGTAATAAAGGGCAACCCCCGAGGTGCCGTGATAGAGCCAGATGCCGCCCGAGTTCTCGGAGAGCACTCCGGGTGGCCAGGTGAGGCTGTCGCCCCACGCGATGGCCATGGCGTCGAGCCAGCGGCCGGCGGCGAGCGCAACCTCCAGGTTGTTCAACGTGGGTCCATCTCGGCCCTGAATATGAAATCGGGCCCGGAGCGACGCCTCCGGGCCCGATTGTCTTCAGACGCTTTAGAGCGCTGTTACGGGCAGTCCACGTTTGTCGTGCAGCCCTGCAGCGTCTGGACGACGAAGCAGCCGGACGTCTGCGGCAAGCACTGAAGAGGCGCCGTGCAGGAAATGGCCGTGGTGACCACCTGGCCGCCCCGGACCTCGACCAGGTCGTTGCCGCTCAGGTCGCGCACGACTTCGCGGCGCAGCTTGAGTTTTCTCATCGATCAGGAATCCCCCTACGCGCAAGAGCAGTCGGTGGCACCAGCCACCGCCAAAGGGATGATGCCGAGCCCGCAGAACAGGGGTCAAGTCTCGAGAGCGGGACGCCCCGCGCTTAGGTCGCTACCTCGGAGGTGAAGGACCGCTCGTTTCGATGTGTGCTCATGTACATCGTTTGCAGCCGTCAGTCGATGGCGCCGGCCCTATCCTCGACCGATGCTGGAGCCGGAGCTCGAATTCGATGTCCTTGGACCCGTCTTGGAGGACCTGCTGGCCAGGCTGGACCACGACATCAGCGTTTCAACTCGGCTATCCGCGCGCTCGGTTCTCACGCCGCCCGACGACTCAGGCAGGTGGCGTGTCGCCTACTTCCACGAGGCGGGACCCGGCGACTCCATAGCCGCGCGCGGCGCGCTCCATGTCTTGAGAACCGACGATGGCCGCGTCTGGCTCTCCTCGGGCAGCTGGTGGACGCGCTTCTCCGACCTGGACCATGTGCCTCGACTGGTGGTCAGCCAGACCACTCACTGGCTGCGATCCGCGGGGGTCAGCCGGTGGCCCCGATGTCGAGGCGGCAGGCGCCACAAGATGCGTTTGGAGCAGGCCGGCGAGGATTGGGCCTGGGTCTGTCCCGAGACCGGTGCCCGGGTGCCGCTGGGCCAGCTCGAGAGCCGGCCGGCACATCGCCGGCCGCTCGCCGCCAAGGGGTAGATGAAAGCCGGGCGTGGGTGTGAAGCGGTGTTTATTGGGGATGCGCAATGCCGCGCCGTGACCACACGTTCTGGGAGATACCGGTCGACCCGGATGTGCTCGCACGCTTTCCGGCCGGCCGGCCGGACTCGCCGCCCGATCCCGAGAAGGAGCGGATTCGCGCCGAGGCGGTGGCGGTGCTCCGGACGATCATCGCCACGGAGCTGACTTCTCGCCAGCGTGAAGTCGTGCAGGCGTACTTCTTCGAGGGCCGGACAGAAGCGGAGATAGCGCGGGACCTGGGCATCGCCCAGCAGGTGGTGAGCCGGCATCTCTTTGGCGCCGTGCGAACGGGCCGCCGCGTCGGCGGAGCCATGTCCAGGCTCCGCAAGCTGGCGGAGGACCTCGGCATCGACCCGACGGAGTGGGTGTAAGCCGGGCTAATAGGTAGGACGGTGGGGGCTCATTGCTAAAGAGCCTGAAATGTCCCGAGGGTGAACAGGGTGCCCCGCGAGGGGGAGCTCATTGCCAAAGAGCCTGAAACGTTCCGGGTATCGAAAGGGCGCCCACCGTCCGCACTGATATCGAGGTGGCGATGAAGAAGTCCGAACTGATGGAGCTGGCGGCCGGAGACCCGGACCGCGCATTTGCGGCGGCCATGGATGCCGTCGCCGACGATGATCGCAACGTGCGGGTGCTCGCGCTGCGGATCGTTGCCGCCGATGGCCGGCCGGAAGGGGCGAAGGCCATCGTCGCCGGTCTCAACGATGGGAAGCGGCGCGTTCGTGATGTGGCCCTCAAGTCGAGCAAGGGCTACCTGGGCGATGCCGGCGTGGTGCGGCGGATCGTGGAGATGGTCGAGGACGAGGCTGAGACCGCGAAGCTCCGCGGCAGGGCCCTGTTCTCACTCGGTGGCGGCTATCCGAGCCCGAATAAAGCTGGGGACATCCCCAAGGCGGCTCTCAAGGCGCTGGAGGCGTTCGCAACCAGGGACCTGATGCGAAAGGCGGTGCTGAGGTCGCTTGCCGCCATGGACCTGAATGAGGACGTCTGGGCACTGCTGCAGGAGTTCGTGCGAACGGGCACCAAGGAGGAGGCGGTGGCGGCGACGCGAGCTCTCTGTGGATACCGGCTCGTGAACTGGGGCAGTGCCACGCCGAGCGAGCTGGTGCAGGCCGGGGCAGAACCGGCCGGCGGCGTGTACTACTGGATCCGGCGGGACAGTCCGATACAGCCGCCGTTCTGATGCCTCGGGATGACCGTCACGGCCGGGCCGTGATCCAGCGCATGGGCTGATCCACCGCGGAGGTGGTTGTCTCGGGCAACCCAGGGGACCATGAGAGACTGGGCGTCACCCCGGCTCCCTGACACAGATAGGAGGCTTGTTCACGCCCTCTGAGCGGGCGCTGCCCGATTACTACTTCGTCCTCGGCGTCCCACCTGACGCGACGGCCGCCGAGGTACATGCCGCGTGGCGGCGCCAGCTCAGGTACTGGCACCCCGACCGCGGCAATCACCCGGACGCGCTCCAGCATTCGAAGCTGATCAACGAGGCGCACGACGTGCTCTCGGACGCTGATCGCCGCCGGACCTACGACCGCCGGCGCGCCACCCTGGGCTGGAAGCCGCCCGACGCCGGGATGAGGCGGCGACCCGCGGGCGTCATCCAGTGGAAGGTGGTGCCGCACGAAGGACCGTTCCGCAGCTCAGGCGGCTTCGACTACCACGGATTCGTCGCGCGCCTGGAGGAGCTGATGGAGCGCGGCAGGATGATGATCGAGAAGCGCAAGGACCTCGCGTCCGCGGCCAAGTGGGAGGCACAAACCCTGGCCTTGCTCCACGACGAGCTGGGGGATCACCCCTATACGCGGGCGTTCGACGAGGCGCTCAAGCAGGAGGGCGGCCGGCTGGGCGCCTACGGGGTCCTCTGGGCCGTTTACGAAGACGCCCTGAAGGGCGACATCAGACCGGCGGCCAAGCCGCCTCCCGGCCGGGCCGGCTGACCGCGGCGCTTGCATCTGAGTATGTGATCCCGGCGCGCCGACTTCCGGTGCGCCGATCCTGGCTGGAGGTGTTAGCCTTCCGGCCTCGTGCCGCGGGGGAGGGGGCAGCGCCGAACTAAGTCCAGTGGATTGCTCCTCGTGCTGGCCCTGCTTGGTGTTGTCGTGGCGATCGGTCAACCCCGGCCGGCCTTCGCGTCGACCACGATCCATGTCAACACCCTGGACGACGAGGTCACCGCGGGCGATGGCCATTGCAGCCTGCGCGAGGCAATCGGCAACTTCAACGACATCGGCACCACGAATACTCAGAACAGCGACTGCACCACAGCCGTGGGCGACACGACGATCGATTTCCCAGGGCTCAGCGGCACCATCTTTGCGGGGGCGAGGCGGACCTTTGAGATCTCCGACCAGGCCGCATCCCTGCTGATCGACGGCGGAGTTGCCAACAGCAACTTCGAGATCACGATCGACATGCAGGGCGACTGCCTGGACTTCAGCCATCCGCAGCCGGACTGCCCACTTTTCTACGATTCCAACGTCCCCCACCGCCACTTTCAGGTGGACCAAGGGGCCAACCTGGAACTGCAGGATCTCAATCTCTTCGACGGTTTCGCGGGCAACCAAGCTGGCGGCGAAACCGGGGGCGGCGCCGTCCTCGACTATGGCGCCCTGAGCCTGGACAACGTGTATCTGAACTCGAACCAGACCGGTGGCTCAGTCGTCGCCGTAGTCGGCAACGGCGGCGCCGTCGAACTCCACGGAGCCCTTTCAACCTTTACCGCGAAGAACACGACCTTCGACGGCAACACCGCCCAGCAGGGGGGCGCGGTGTGGATCGGCGATGGGAAGGCGAGCCTGGTCAACACGACATTCAACTTCAACCACGCGTTCCAGGCGGATGCCCTCGGCAACAGCAACGCGGGTGCCCTTTGGGTGGGCGGCGCAAGCGCGGCGGCTACCGTCGACTACTCCACGTTCAGCAGCAACGGACTCACGTCCAACGCAGGGCTGATTGCGACGAGTGACGACATCGTGACCTCCGGCGGAGCAACGATCACGTTGAGGGACTCCATCCTGGCGGACCACTCGCCCGAGTGCTTGGCGACTGGCGCCACATTTCTCGACGGCGGTTACAACCTGGAGAGCGGGAACAGCTGTGGATTCACCACCAGTACGTCGCTGCCCAACACAGATCCGCAGTTCGCCTCCACGGCGACCAGTTCCAACCTCGGGTTGAACAAGACCCTGGCCCTGAGTTGGACCAGCCCGGCGATCGACCTGATCCCTTACCAGGCCAACGGTTGCGGGACCACGCTCACCTTCGATGAACGTGGTTTCGACCGCCCCTTCAACGGCAGCTGTGATGCGGGGGCCTACGAGGCGACGCATCTCACGCAGGCGATCACCTTCGACCAACCGTCGAGTCCACAGACGTACGGCTCCAGCTTTGACGTCAGCCCGAGCAGCAGCTCGGGCCTACCGGTGACGCTGGCCGCGACCGGTGTCTGCACCAGCAAGACATTCACGGTGACGATGAACTTCGGCAGCGGCAGCTGTGACCTGACCGCAAGCCAGGCGGGCAACCTCTACTACCTCCCGGCCGACGACGTGGAGCACTGGGTCGACGCGAGCACCGCCGAGCTCGACGTGTCCGCGAACGACAAGTCGACGACGTATGGGACTACGCCGACGTTCACCGCGAGCTATTCGGGGTTCAAGTTCAAGGACGGCGCCTCGTCGCTGGGCGGCAGCCTCACCTTCACCTTCAATGGGATCTTCCCCACGGTTTACGGTCCGTCTGTGACGCCACCGACGGCACTTGGGACGTACTCGATCACGCCCGGGGGCTACACGAGCTCCAACTACCACTTCGTCTATTCGCCAGGCACCTACACGATCGCCATCGCGAGCCAGAGCATCACCGTGAACACCACCGCTCCGAGCAATGCCGCCTACCAGAGCACTTTCACAGTCGATGCGACGGCGAGCTCGGGCCTGCCTGTGACATACACCAGCGACGGGGTCTGCACGAATGACGGCGCCGTATTCACGATGAACTTCGGCAGCGGGAACTGCTACGTCCACTTCGACCAGGCGGGCAACACGAACTATTCCGCGGCGACCCAGGTTGCGGAGACGGTGGAGGCCACGAAACTCAACCAGACGATCGACGTCGGAACCGCGGCACCGGCCAGCGCGGCGTATGACGCGACCTTCACGGTGGCGGCAACGGCCACCTCGGGCCTGACGGTGAGCTACAGCAGCGACGGAGGCTGCACCAACACCGGCGACCAGTATCGAATGACGAGCGGCACGGACACGTGTGAGGTGCTCTTCAACCAGGCCGGCGATGGCAACTACAACAGCGCCTCCCAGGTCACCGAGCTGGTGACCGCGACCAAGCTCGGTCAGACGATCGAGTTCACGTCGACGGCGCCAGCAGCCGCGGTCTACGGTGACAGCTACACGCCGACCGCGACCGGTGGCGATTCCGGCAACGCGGTCGTGTTCGGCGCAAGCGGCGCCTGCGCGATCAGTGGAGCCTCGGTCGTGATGAGCTCGCCCGGCACCTGCACGGTGACCGCGGACCAGGATGGCAACGACGACTACGCCGCGACCACCCAGGTGACGCAGATCTTTGCGGTGGGCAAACAGCCGGCCACGATCTCCTTCACCGGCTCGCGCTTCTGGACGACGGGCAGCGCGACGGCGACGTCGACGTCGGTGACGCTGGCCGGGACTGTGACGCCCGGGACAGGTGACACGGTCGATCTCACCAAGGCGACCATCACGTTCCTTCTGTACAGATCGAGCAACGTGACCATGACCGCGCCGGACGGAACCTGTTCCGGGGGTTCGGTCAGCGCCGCCGGTCTGGCGACCTGCAGTCTGACCCTGGCCGCCGATAACTGGACCGTGGTGATGCAGCTACCCGCCGGCAACGCGTACTTCACCACCGGTTCCGAGACAGAGCCGGCAGTGCTCACCGTCTATGTTCCCGCGCGCGGGAGCTGGGCCGCCGCGGGTGGTTCGATTCTCGACGGCGCCGGGGCGGGCAACTTCGGGTTCACAGTGACGAAGTCCCGCGGTGGGCATTCGATCTATGTCTTCCAGGGCGCGAACGGTGACGACTACGTCGTCAATTGCATGGCGTCGGGACCTGCCATCGGCATGGACCTGTCCGTGAGCTTCAACAGCTCCTGCCGGGTCATCGTCCTGGACCCCACCACGGGACTGGTGGTCCCGTCGCTCGGCCGCACGAACTACGTTGGCAAGGTGAACGCGCTCGACGGCGCTCCGGACCGATACTCGATCTCCGTCTACTCGTCCCAGGGCTCAGTCTTTCACCAGGCCGGATCGAAGAAATCAGAGCTGGTGGTCGATGCCGGCCAGGTGCTCGCCCACCCCTGACTCGGCCGCCCTCTCCGTCTTAGCGGATGCCCTGCCGGACGTACTGTGAGATCCGGTCGATGTTGCTCTTGTCGTCGAAGCTCGGCCCGGTCTTGATGACGTCCTCGGCCCCCATTTCGAACAGGCCTTGCTTGTACAGCTTCAGAGCGAAGATCGGCAGGTATCCGTACAGATACTCCTGCTGATCGACTGTCCAGGCGACCTTGCCGGACTTGATGTCGTCTATGAGCGCGACGTTCAGGTCGAAGCTCCCGATCTCAGTGTGTGAGTTCGCGCGCGCCGCGATCACCGCCGGTTCCACGATCTCCGTCGTGACGTCAGCATCGAGCGATAGGACCGCGTCAATAGTGGAATCCGCGCGCAGCTTGGCGGCAACCACCGCGGACGAAGCGGAGACGTTCGCCTTGGCATTGTCGACAACCAGCTCGGAATAGGAGCCGCCAAACCCCGATCTGGCGCCTGCGCAGCGATCGCGAAGGGCCGTGTTGGTGGCTTCGTGGATGACGCAGAGCAGGTGACGCGCATCATCTGCCCGGAACCGCTGGCCTGCGGCCGAGCCGGCCGCCGATTCAGGCTGGCCCATACACGTCAACGGCCGGAGTATCGGATATAGCTCTCGCCGTCCGTGGTCGTGCCGCACCCGTTGATCAGAATCAGCGGCACCCCCTGCGCGGCCGCGTGTTTCGCGCAGTCGAGTACCTGCGGAGCGTGAGGTGAAACGATGAGCCCGTCGGCCCTCGCAGCGACCGCAGCATCTATGTCCCGACATTCCAGGGCGTCGTTGTTGTTGGAGCCCTGATAGGTGAGGGACACCCCCGCCTCGGAGGCCGCGCTCTTGGCCGCACGCCGAACCACGGACCAGAACGACCCGTCGTCCCCGTGGGTGACCATGTAGAACCGGTACCGCGATCCCGTCGATGATCCGGAAGGGGTGCCAGTGCTGCAGGCAGACAGCATGGTCGCCAGGAGCAGCGCGGCAACGCTCAGCCGCCAACCTCGGTTTGCCACGCCTTCCTCCTTGAGCACCAGTGGGCCTCCTTACGAAACCGGGTGAACGCTGTTGGCGGCCGGGGGCCATGCGGTCAAATGCGCCTGTGATTCTCCCGAAAGATCGCGACCCACGTTTCGTGACCATCCGCCGCGGCGGGACGCTGACCGATGCCGATCACCGGCTGCTGGCTCTGTGGGCGGCATCCTGCGCGGAGCACGTCCTCGGCCTTTTCGAAGCGGCTCGGCCTGAGGACCCGAGGCCGCGCCACGCGATCGCCCAGGCCCGCGCCTGGGCTCGAGGCGAGATCACGATGACCGAGGCCCGCACAGCGGCCGGCCACTCCAACGGCGCGGCCAGAGACCTGGCTGGGGCGCCCAGGCATGCCGCATACGCCGCCGCGCAGGCAGCGGCCGTCGCGCACGTCGCCGCCCACGAGCTGGGCGCCGCGGCCTACGCCATCAAGGCCGCAGTCGCAGCCGCGCCCAAGGCACAGGGCGATCGGGCGCGGCTGCTCGAATGCCGGTGGCAGCGCGACCAGCTCCCGGCGGCGATCCGCGAGCTCGTGCTCGACGACCAGCGGTCGCGGAACGACATCTGCTGGTCCGTGTTCGACGTCCCCCTCCGCTAGGGCCTCGCACCGCTAGGCTGCGGCCGTGGGCGGCTGGTTGAACGAGCGGGAGCTCCGCATCGGACTCGGGTGCATGCGTCTCTCAACGGGAGAGCCGGGTAGCGAGCAGCGCGCCGCCGAGACCATCGTCGCGGCGGTGGATGCGGGCGTCACCGTCTTCGACACGGCGCACGCGTACGGTCCGACCGCCGAGGATCTCGGGCACAACGAGAGACTTCTGGCGGACGCACTGCGCAAAGCGGGGGGCGAGACCGCGCCGCGGATCGTCACCAAGGGCGGCATGACGCGTGTTGGCACACGCTGGGTGACGGACGGCCGCGCGCGCACGATCCTCTCTCATTGCGAGGCGAGCCTGGCGGCGCTGGGAGGCCTGCCCATCGACCACTACCTGATCCATGCGCCGGATCAGCGCACGTCCTGGGCCACTTCCGTGCGCGCTCTGCGCCGCCTGCTCGACGAGAAGCTCGTGCGCGCCATCGGCCTATCGAACGTCACGGCCGGCCAGCTGGAAGAGGCGCTCGACCTCGCCCCGATCTCCGCGGTGCAGGCGCCGCTGAGCGTCTTCGACCTGAGCTCTCTGCGCGGTGGGATCCTCGACATCTGCGAGCAGCGCGGCCTGTCGTTCATCGCGTACGGCCCGCTCGGCGGACCGCGGCGTCGAGGCGCCGCCTCGCGTTCAACCGAGCTGCAGGCCGTCGGTGCGGAGCTCGGTTGCACTCCGGCGCAGGTCGCGCTGGCCTGGCTGCTGGATCAGTCGCCGGCCGTGATCGCGATCCCCGGCGCGCGCAACCCGGAGAGCTCGCGCTCCGCGGCGCAGGCGGCCGGCATCCGGCTCCAACCGGAGCACCGCGCGCGTCTGGCTGCTGAGTTCGGCAGCGCTCGGCCGCGCACCCGCAATCGCACGGCGAGAGCAGGAGAGGGCGCCGAGGTCGTTCTCATCATGGGCATCCCCGGCGCGGGTAAGAGCCGCCTCGCCGAGGAGTACGTCGCTCGCGACTTCCTGCGCCTGAACCGTGACGAGCGCGGCGGCACGCTCGCCGAGCTGGCGTCGGTGGTGGATGCGGAGCTCGCGTCAGGGACCGAGCGAATCGTGCTCGACAACACCTATCTCACCCGCGCCGCTCGCAACCGTGTGATCGAAGCAGCGCGTGAGCGCGGGGCGCGCACTCACTGCGTCTGGCTGGACATCCCGCTGGCGCAGGCCCAGGTCAACATGGTGGAGCGGCTGCTCGAGCGTTTCGGCGCGCTGCCCACGCCGGAGACGCTGCATGAGCTCGCGCGGGCCGAGCCCGGCCTGCACAGCCCGACCTCTCAGATGCGCACTTTTCGCGAGCTCGAACCGCCCTCGGAAAGTGAGGGATTCGACTACATCGAGCGGCGCGAGTTCACGCGCTCGCCGCACTCAGGCTCGGGCGCGGCGGGCGTGTTCGTCGCCGCTGCGGCGGTCTCGGCGCCGCGCATTGACGACGCCCTCACCGAAGCCGGGCGGGGACAGCCATGCCTTCTCTTTGACTGGATTCCCGAAGGCGGCGCGGGCGCGCTGGAGGCAGAGGCTGCAGACCTGTCTGAGTTGATCCAAGGTCCCGTCGAGACCGCGGTGTGCCCGCATCCCGGCGGACCGCCGGTCTGCTGGTGCAGGCCGCCGCTGCCCGGCCTGCTCCTGGCTTTCGCTCGAGTACACAAGCTCGACCCGGCCCGGTCCACCCTCATCGGAACGACGCCGACGCACCGAACACTGGCGCTCACCTTGGGCGCCCGGTACCTTCCGCTCTAACCGAGTCCGGCCGCCGTGCGACCGTACAGAGGCCCGTCCCGCGGCCTATCCTGTGCGGGCTCATGGCCGAAGGCCGTCGCAGGGGAGCGTTCCGCTCCGCCCTAGCCCACCCGGACTACCGGCGACTGGCGTTCGCCAACATCGTCTCGCAGGGGGGCGACTGGCTCTACAACGTCGCCTACATCGTCTTCATCTACCAGCTGACCCACTCGGCCGTCTGGGTCAGTGTGGCGACCGGCGTTCGCCTGCTGCCGTACGTGGTCCTGGGCAGCCTCGCCGGCACGCTCGCCGACCGGTTCGACAAGAAGCGCGTGATGATCGCGGCCGACCTCTTCCGGCTCGGCTGCATGCTCGCCCTGGCGGCGGACGCCGCCTTTGCCGGCTCGGCGGTGCTCGCGATCGGGATCGTGTTCCTCAACAACCTGGCGAGCACCGCCTTCAACCCCGCGGCGGCGGCGCTGACCCCGCGCCTGGTCGGCGAGGAGGACCTGGCCGCGGCCAACGCGGTGAACTCCACCATCGAGGCGACCGCGATCGTAGTGGGGCCGGCCGTTGGCAGCCTGCTCCTGCTGCTCGGTTCCTCCGCCGCCGGGTTCGCGATCAACGCGGGCACGTTCGCCGTCTCGGCGATCGTTCTGACCACCATCTCGGCGCACGTGCCGCCGGTGAAGGTCAAGCCCGAGCACGGGCCGCTCCACCAGGTCGTCGACGGCTTCCGAGCGTTGAGGGAATCGCCGACGGCGGTCGCCCTGCTGAACTTCGAGTTCGGCGTCAGCTTCCTTTACGGCGCCAGCACCGTGTTCTTCATCCTCGTCGCGCGCGAGAACCTGGGGACGGGCTCGGCCGGCTTCGGGTACCTGATGGCGGCGATGGGTCTGGGCGGCGTCATCGCCTCCCCGCTCGCGGCCCGGCTGCTCGATCGCCGGCACCAGATCGTCATCCTGTCCGGCGGCCCGATCGCGGGCGGAATCGCGGTCGCGGCGCTCGGGTTCATCCACTCCGTGCCGCTCGCGCTGCTCTGCGGCGCGGTGTTCGGAGCCAGCAACAACCTGGTCGACGTGATCGCCCTGACGCTGCTCCAACGCGCGGCGCCGCCGCGTATGGTCGGCCGGATCTTCGGCGTCGCCTTCACGGCGTTCCTCGTCAGCATCCTGGCCGGGACCTTCCTGGAGGCGCCGCTCGTCCAGGCGCTCGGGCTGAAATGGGCGGTTGTGATCCCGGGCGCCGGCGTGGCGCTGCTGACGTTGATCGCGTTGCCGCGCACGATCCGGCTCGAGCGAACCCTGGAAGCCCGGCGGCAGGAGCTCGCCCCGCTGGCCGACATGCTCCAGGGGCTGCGGATCTTCGAGGGCGCGGTCCGTTCCTCGGTCGAGACAGTGGCTGCGAGCATGGGCCTGGTCTCGGTGGCGGCTGGCGACCGCGTGATCAACCAGGGCGATTCAGCCGACTATTTCTACGTCGTGAAGTCGGGCGCGCTGGAGGTGACCCGCCGTGAAGAGGACGGTTCGGAGCGCGTGGTCGGACACCTTGCGACGGGCGAGTACTTCGGCGAGATCGGGCTCCTCCAGGAGGGAATCCGGACGGCCAGCGTGATCGCGACCGAGGCGACCGACCTCTACCGCGTCCGAGGCGACGAGTTCGTGGACGGCGTGAACCGGGGCTCGGCTCTGTCCGGCGGCCTGATGGCCACGGTCGCCTGGCGTTTGGAGAGCTACGAGGACGAGCCGCAGCCGGCCGCCCAGCAGGCCAGCTCCGCAACCGCGCCGTCCGCCGGACCGAGTTAGGGATACCCTTCGCCTGCCGTGCGCTGCCATAGCTGTGGCACCGAGAACCCGGCGGGCTTCAAGTTCTGCGGAGCCTGTGGGGCGGCCCTGGCGGCCGTCTGCCCGAGCTGTGGCGCGGCCGTTCCACCGGGGATGAAGTTCTGCGGCGAGTGCGGGTTCGCCCTCACCGCCGCCGCCCCGGCCGCAGCCCGGGCCGCCCCCGTCGCCGCGCCGGTCGCGCAGCCCTCGCCGGGGTCGAATCTGCCACCAGTGGCGGCGACAGCCGAGCGCCGCCTCGTCACAGTGCTCTTCGCCGACCTGGTCGGCTTCACCGCGACCTCCGAGAACCGCGACCCCGAGGAGGTTCGCGAGTTCCTGAGCCGTTACTTCGAGGTCTCGCGGCGCCTGGTAGAGGTCTACGGCGGCACAGTCGAGAAGTACATCGGCGACGCCGTCGTGGCGTTCTGGGGTGCGGTCAGCGCCAAAGAGGACGACGCCGAGCGCGGCGTGCGCGCGGCGCTCGACCTGGTGCAGGCGGTCTCGTCGCTGGGCGAGGAGGCGGGTCTGCCGGCCCTGCAAGCGCGCGCCGCCGTGCTCACCGGTGAAGCCGCGGTCACGGTCGGCGGCGTCACCGAAGGCATGGTCCACGGCGACGTCGTGAACACGGCCAGCCGCCTGCAGGCGCTGGCCCCGGCCGGCGCCGTGCTGGTCGGCGAATCGACCAAGCGGCTGAGCGAAGCGGCCGTGGTTTACGAGGACTTCGGCGAGCACGGCGTCAAGGGCAAGGAGGAGGCGGTGCACGCGTGGCGCGCGCTTCGCGTCGTCGCCGCCCGCGGCGGCTCACAGCGCCAGGCGGGCCTCGAGCCACCCTTCGTCGGCCGCGACCGCGAGCTCAGGCACCTGAAGGAGCTCTTCCATTCGACCCTCGAAGACGGCAAGGCTCAGATGGTCTCGATCACAGGCATCCCGGGCATCGGTAAGAGCCGTCTCGCGTGGGAGTTCTTCAAGTACGTCGACGGTGTCACCGAGAAGGTGCGCTGGCACGCCGGACGCAGCCTTGCCTACGGCGAAGGCGTGACTTACTGGGCGCTTGCCGAAATGGTCCGGACGCGAGTCGGCATCGTCGAGGGCGAGGTGGGCGAGGCCGCGCTTGCCAGGCTGCACCAGGCCGTTCTCGAGGCGGTGCCCGACGACGAGGAGCGCCGCTGGATCGAACCGCGTCTCGCCCAGCTGATCGGGCTGGCCGACGCCGTCTCCACCGATCGCCAGGACCTCTTTGCCTCCTGGCGTCGCTTCTACGAGCGCCTCTCCGAGGACATGCCCACGGTGATGGTCTTCGAGGACATGCAGTGGGCGGACCCGTCGCTCATCGAGTTCATCGACTACCTGCTCGACTGGTCGCGCAACTACCGCCTCTTCATCGTCACCCTCGGCCGCGCCGGCGAGTCGGACAAGGCCTCCGGCCGCGGGCACACCGCGATCCACCTCGAGTCGCTCGGCCGCTCGGCGATGGAGCAGCTGATCACCGCGGTCGTCCCGGGACTTCCGGTCGATATCAGAGACCGCATCCTCGACCAGGCCCAAGGCGTGCCGCTCTACGCGGTCGAGACGATCCGGATGCTGATCGACCGCGGCCTGCTGGCGCAGGACGGGACTACCTACAAGCCGGTCGGGACGATCGAGTCGCTCGAGGTGCCGGAGACGCTGCAGACCCTGATCGCCGCCCGCCTCGACGGCCTGACCCAGGACGAGCGCCGGCTCGTGCAGTACGCGGCCGTGCTCGGCAAGACGTTCTCGGCCCAGGGCCTCGAGTTCGTCAGCGGCGCCAACGGCTACGACGTCCAGGAGGCCCTCACCACGATGGTGCGCAAGGAGCTCCTGACCGTCGAGGCCTCGCCCACGTCGCCGGAACGGGGCCAGTACGGCTTCCTGCAGGACCTGGTCCGCCAGGTGGCCTACGACACGCTGGGCCGGCGAGAGCGCCGCGACCTGCACCTCAAGGTCGCCGAGTTCCTCGAGCAGACCTTCGAGGAGGACCAGGACGAGGTGGTCGAGGTGCTCGCCTCGCATTATCTCGAGGCCTACAAGGCCAATCCCGAGGCTCCGGACGCGGGCGAGATCAAGTCGAAGGCGAAGGACATGCTGCTCGGCGCGGGCCAGCGGGCGGGCGCGCTCGGCGCCGCCGAGGAGGCGCAGACGTACTACGAGAAGGCAGCCGAGCTGATCGACTCGCCGATCGAGCGCGCGGATCTGCTCGACCGCGCCGGGCAGATGGCTTTCAAGCGCGGTCACACCGAGCATGCCCGCCGGCGGCACGAGGAGGCGATCGCGCTCTTCGATTCAGCCGGCGATGCGCGCGGTGCCGCGCTCGCGGAGGTGCACCTTGCGGAGGTGGAGCGTCTCGAAGGCCGGCTTCATGAGGGCGCGTCGAGGCTCGAGAAGGCCCTGGCGGTCCTGGCCGGCGAGGAACCCGACGCCACGACCGCCACCGTTGCCGCCCAGTTGGGGCGGCTGCTCACGCTCGCCGGCGACCACGAGCGCGCCGCGCCGGCACTGGAGCTGGCCCTTTCGCAGGCCGAAGACCTGGAGCTGCCGGAGGTGTTTGCCGAGGCGCTCAACTCGAAGGGCACGATGCTCACCCACGTCGGCCGGTTCAACGAGGCCCAGGTGCTCCAGCGCGCCGCGCTCAACGTCGCGCTCGAGAACGATCTGCTCACAGCGGCCGTGCGCGCGAACAACAACCTGGGGGTGTCCCTGATCTCGCTCGACCGCTTCGACGACGTGCTCAAGCTGGGACTTGAAGCTGTCGACCTGGCCCGCCGCATCGGCAGCCGGCAGAACGAGATCGAGCAGCTCTGCTCGCTCATCCAGGGCTATGTGCTGACCGGCGGATGGGAAGATGCCCTCCGGCTTTGCCGGGAGACCGAGGAGATGGCCGGCCCGGCACTTGCCGCCACGGGCCGGATTCAGAGTGAGCTCTCCTGGGTGGCCATGGTGGAGCTGGCCCGAGGCAACGTCGAGGCCGCGCTCGAGCGCGTTCCGGCGTCGGCCCTCGCACACGAGCAGGTGGAGCTGTCGGAGAGCATCGCGGCTATCAAAGCGCACGTCCTCAACGGCGTCGGCCGCCACCAAGAGGCGCTCGAGGCGACTCGAGAGGTGGCGCTACGCCCGGGACTCCCGGCTCAGTCGTGGACCTTCAAGATCGCTTGGCCGGAGGCGATAGAGGCGGCTTTGGCGCTTGACGAGATGGACGTCGTCCGGCAGCTGATGGACCGAGTCTATGCACTGCGGCCCGGCACGCTCACCCCGTTTCTGCGGGCGCATATCAACCGCTACGAGGCGCGCCTGGCGGCCCGCGAGAATTCGCCGGCGCGCGCCGAGGCCGGCTGGAAGGCGGCTGCGGTCCTCCTGCGGGAGTGGTCGTTGCCGTACCACCTCGCCGTCTGCCTGACCGAGCTTGGCGAGTGGTATCGGAGCAATGGCCGAGAAGCCGAAGCGGCGGCGCCGCTTCGAGAGGCGCAGGAGGTGTTCACCCGGCTCGGCGCCACGGCGTGGCTGGCGCGGACCGACGCCGAGGCTGTGACGACCTAGAGCCTTTCGGCCAGGGGCGCCAGGTGGCGCAGCTTTCGTGGGTCGCCGATCGCGTTGATCTTCGTGATGGAGCCGGCTCGTGACGTCAGCAGCAGCACGCTCAGCACGGCCTCCTCGCGCAGGACTATGACGCCCGGCTCGCCGTTCACCATCACCGCGCTGAGGCGGACCTTGCCGGCCGGGCCAAATATGCGCAGCAGGCGTGCGGCCACGGCGTCCCGTCCCACCAGCGGCTCACGCACGCGCACGTTGCTTCCGCCGAGATCCGCCCATCCCGCCACCGCCGGGTCGAGGACTTCGAGAAGCGCCCGCAGCTCGCCCGTCTCGACCGCCTCGATGAAGCGCTCGGTGACGCGCCGCTGCTCGGCGATGTCGATCTGCGCCTGTGGCTTGTGGGCGCCGCTCACGTGGCGCCGCGCGCGGCTGGCCAGCTGCCGGCACGCGGCCGGTGTGCGGTCCACCATCCGGGCGACGTGCTCGAACGGGAATTGAAAGATCTCGTGGAGGACGAAGACGACCCGTTCGGCCGGTGACAGGTCCTCGAGCACGATCAGCATCGCCATGCGGACGCTGTCGTCGAGCGTGATTCGCTCGGCCGGGTCGCTGAGCGGGTCGACGCCTTCCACCAGCGGCTCCGGGAACCACGGGCCGATGTAGGCCTCGCGACGGGCGCGCGCGGACCGGAGCTGGTCCAAGCAGAGGCGCGTCACGACGGTCGTCAGCCAGGCGCGGACGTCGTCGATCTCCTCGCGCCGGGCTTGCAGCAGCCGCGCGTAGCCCTCCTGCACCGCGTCCTCGGCGTCGCTGACGCTGCCCAGAAGGCGGTAGGCGACGTCCAGAAGGTGGCGGCGATGCTCGTTCCAGGCTGTCTCGAAGGCGGGGTCGAGGTGGGCTCTGTCAGGGCGTCGCAAGGGCATCTGCGCGATCTCCTCCATACCGCTCTCTAGACGGAGCAGCGCCTCGAAATGTGACATCTGGATCGTGCAGGGAGCGCAGCACGTCGGCGCCTACTTCGCCGACCGGCACCGGTACAGGGCGCGCGCCCGTTAACGCAGTTGCCGCAGTCGGAACCCCAGAAGGCAGCTCCGTTAACAAAGTTGCAGCAGTCGGAACCCCAGAAGGCAGCTCCGTTAACAAAGTTGCTGCATGCGCAAACCCAGAGGGCAGCCCTGTTAACGGAGCTGCTTTAAGCCGAGGTGGGGCGGCGGGCGGGGCCCGCCATGTCACACCTGGGCCGGGGTAACCGTCCTGGGAGGCATGGAACGCAAGAACACCGGTCTGATCGTCCTGGCGCTGGCCCAGCTCATGGTTGTGCTGGACATCGCCATCGTCAACGTCGCTCTGCCGTCCATCCAGCAAGCCTTCCGATATGGACCGGACGGGCTGGAGTGGGTTGCCAACGCGTATGCCGTGACCTTCGGCGGCCTGCTGCTTCTCGGCGGCAGATCGGCTGACCGTTACGGGCGCCTGCGTCTGTTCCTCGTCGGCATCGTCGTCTTCACCGCCGGCTCGCTCGCCGGCGGGCTTGCCCAGGCGGGCTGGCAGCTTCTCGCCGCGCGCGCCTTCCAGGGCGTGGGCGCCGCGATCATGTCTCCGGCGGCGCTCTCCTTGCTGGCCGACACCTTCGCCGAGGGCAAAGAGCGCGCTCGGGCTCTCGGCGTTTACTCGGCCGTCTCCGCCGGCGGCGGCGCGGCAGGGCTGCTGCTCGGCGGCGCCATCACCACCTACCTGAGCTGGCGCTGGATCCTGTTCGTCAACGTGCCGGTCGGCGGGCTGCTGCTCGCTGTGGCCCCCCGCGTGCTGCACGCAGCGCCTGCCACGCGGCGTCGTCTCGACCTGCCCGGCGCGGTCACCGTGACCGCGGGCGCCGCGCTCCTCGCCTTCGGCCTCTCTCGGGCGGCCGTGCACGGCTTCGGCGACAGCATCTCGGCGGGTTCGCTGGCCGTCGCCGTCTTCTCCCTGGTCGCGTTTGTGGCGATCGAGGCGCGGACCGCCCAGCCGCTGCTGCCGCTGAGGCTGCTCGCGGATCGCAACCGCGCCGGCGCGCTGGCCGTCTCCCTGGCGGTCGGCGCTGTGCTCTCCGGCGTTCTCTTCCTGCTGACGCTCTACCTGCAGA
>Ga0070714_100000509_pt1 | contig 28196 bp, 20 predicted proteins | sample LARL83metaG_FD_65450 | JGI IMG/M metagenome (GOLD analysis project Ga0070714, IMG submission 65450) | Corn, switchgrass and miscanthus rhizosphere microbial communities from Kellogg Biological Station, Michigan, USA - LAR L8-3 metaG | ecosystem: Host-associated > Plants > Roots > Rhizosphere ... | reverse complement strand
ATGGCGAAATGATTGCGCGTGGCGCCCTCCAACCTCCGATTAATGTTCTTGTCGAGCAGGTCCTCCGTTAGTACCCACAAAGCCCCTCCGACCGGTGTAGTCACCAGATCGACTTGGCCCACGCCCGACACGCAGTGTTGGTAGCAGGGATAGCTGCCGTCGTGGTTCCAGGCGCGCCGCGCGATGTTGATGGTCCCATATTTCTCGACCGTCATTTCGCTCAGCGGCCCGATGTTCCACTGCGTGCTGTAAGCCGCATTCCACCAGAATGCCTTAAAGCGGCTCCACCAGTAAGCTTTGCTGTTGGAGAATTCCAGGGTGCGCCCTTGCGGGTCATTTTGGATTTGTATGTACTCCGTCAGCGCTCCTTGCACCGGATGACCGACGTAGCTGTAGAGAAAGGGATCACCGTCGTCCCAGCCAGAGTGGCTCCACGTGGACAGCGACGCTTTATAGTCGCGCCAGTAATGGTTGAGCGGCATGCCGTTTTCGACGGTCACCCAGTGATAGTCATCTTTGACGACATACGATTGTTCGATTGCCAGGAAGGTGAACGACTCGGCTAGCGCTCGGCCCCAGTGGAAGTTTTCGTGTCGAACTCGCGGAGTCGAAACAAACGAATTCGCGGGAGTATGGCTCGCGGGCTCCGCGGCACTAGCCAAAACGCCTGCTGATCCCGAAGGCGCGCCTTGGGACGCAACAGAATTCGTAGTGTATGGGCAGTTGCTCAATGGCTCCGACAACTCATCGCACAAGGAGGAAGGCAGCTGACACACAGCTATGCCGGACAAGAAGAGAGTTGATATCAAAGTCCTAAGCACACGTCCCATGCTCAATAAGACAAAGCAGCAAACCTAGGATGGAGCACATGGAGAGCGGGTTGTCAGAGGGGGCAGCCACGCCAGAAGAAAAAGGACGGGGTCATGCCCGTCCTTCCAGCAATCTAGCCCGATGGATTGGACTTATCGCCGCGCGGCAGGCTTGCCCTCGGTCCCTGTCGGCATGGTGGTGACACGAGCTGTCTGTCCTGTAGCGGCGCCCTGAGCGGCACCTTGCGCCTGTGCCGCGGGTTGCGCAGCAATCAGGCCTAACGTTTTGCGGACTTCCGTTTCGAGCTTTGCCGTGATGTCTTTGTTGTCCTTCAAGAACTGGCGGGCATTCTCGCGGCCTTGGCCGATGCGCTCGCTCTTGTAGCTGAACCACGAGCCAGATTTCTCCAGAATGTTGTTGTTCACCGCAAGGTCGAGGAGATCGCCCTCTTTCGAAATGCCCTCGCCGTAGAGAATGTCGAACTCTGCTTCACGGAAGGGCGCGGCAACCTTGTTCTTAACGACCTTAACCTTGGTGCGCGAGCCCGTAACGATATCACCTTCCTTAATTGCGGCAATACGGCGAATATCCACACGCACCGAAGCGTAGAACTTCAGCGCGCGTCCGCCGGTCGTGGTCTCGGGATTGCCAAACATGACGCCGATCTTTTCGCGAATCTGGTTGATAAAGATGAGGCAGGTGCGCGATTTCGAAACGATGCCAGTTAGTTTACGTAACGCTTGCGACATGAGGCGCGCCTGCAGCCCCATGTGGCTGTCGCCCATTTCGCCGTCGAGTTCGGCCTTGGGCACGAGAGCCGCGACGGAATCGATGACCAGAACGTCAATCGCGCCGGAGCGTACCAGTTGTTCGGCGATTTCCAACGCCTGCTCGCCGTAGTCGGGCTGCGAGACGAGGAGATTGTCGACATCGACGCCCAGCTTTTTGGCATACGTCGGGTCGAGGGCATGTTCGGCATCGATGAATGCAGCCATGCCGCCCATCTTCTGGGCTTCGGCGATCACCTGCAAGGTGATGGTGGTTTTTCCCGACGATTCCGGGCCGAAGACTTCGATCACGCGTCCGCGCGGAACGCCGCCAACTCCAAGCGCCGCGTCAATAGAGATCGAGCCGGTGGGGATGACCGAGATCGGCACAATGGCTTCTTTCGACCCCAGCCGCATGATGGAGCCTTTTCCAAACTGCTTTTCAATTTGCGCAAATGCCAGATCAATTGCCCGGGTCCGCTCGTCGGCCATGATTGCCTCTCCTGTGTGTGGGGCGGAGCCTGCCCTGAGCGACCGACTCCAAGGAGGGAGTCGAATGGGCGCTTGCCCGCCTCTTCTCATGAAACTGGCTGGAGTATAACCCGACCGAGAAGCGAAGAAAAGGCGAATCGAAAGAAAATAGTGGAAAAGTTCCCAAAAGAGAACGGAGGGAGGGGTTTTGCTGGGGGAACGGTCTCTGGAAACTAACTGAATCATCGAGTCATCGGGCGATCAGAAAAGCAAAACCTATCAACCTCATTGACCGCGGTCAAAGCCGAGGAGGTTCATTTTTGAGTCTTCTCTGCGATCTCGGCGTGCTCGGCGGTTATTTTGCTTTTCAGATCATCCGATGACCCGATGATCACCCGATAACCTCCCGTGCTACAATGACCGCTCTTAGAGCTTTTCCCCGGCAATCGGCTCCCGTGAAATCCTGTTAATCGGAAACCTAGTGGCCCAGAACTCGTCCAAACCTATCACCTACGCCGACGCAGGCGTGAACATCGACACCGCCAACCGGACCAAGCAGCGCATTAAGTACCTGGCCCACAAAACCTTTAACAAGGGCGTGCTGAGCGAGATTGGTGGATTTGGCGGGCTGTTTTCCATCGACAAAACCAAATACCTCGATCCAGTGCTGGTCTCAAGTGTGGACGGCGTCGGCACGAAGCTGAAGCTGGCCTTCGAGATGAACGTGCACCACACCATTGGCGCCGACCTGGTGAATCACTGCGTCAACGACATCGCCGTCCAGGGTGCCGCGCCGATGTTCTTCATGGATTACCTGGCGACTGGGAAGCTTGATCCCGCCGTCGCGGAGAAGGTTGTCGAAGGCTTGGCCGAAGCCTGCAAGCACAACGGCTGCGCTCTGATCGGAGGCGAAACCGCGGAGATGCCGGGGTTCTATCCCGACGGCGAGTACGACCTCGCAGGGTTCATCGTCGGTGTGGTGGAGCGCGAAAAGATCATCACTGGCAAAACCGTCGAGCCTGGAGACATCGTTCTGGGCCTCCCATCTACAGGACTCCATACCAACGGTTATTCCTTGGCGCGCAAGCTGCTCTTCGAAGTGGCAAAATACGAGCCCGAGACCTACGTCAACGAGATCAAGGGCAAAGTCGGCAACGAGCTGATGCAGACACACCGCAGCTATTGGCCAATCATCAAAAAGCTGGTTGCCGCGGAATGTGTTTCCGCGATGGCGCACATCACCGGCGGCGGAATCACGGAAAACCTCCCGCGTGTGCTACCGAAGGGAGCGGCCGCCGTGATTCAGTATGACAAGTGGCCGGTGCCGCCGATCTTCACACACATGCAGAAGCTCGGAAACGTTCCCCAAGACGACATGATGCGCACCTTCAACATGGGGCTCGGCATGTTGCTCGTGATCCCGGCCAAGAAATTCAAGAAAGCTGAAAGCGTTCTCGACCGTGCCAGCGAGAAGTATTACGCGGTGGGACGGATCACCAAAGGGGATCGCAAGGTCACGTATAGTTGAGCGAGCCGATCAAAAGCAGCCGGAAGGATAGGGAAGAGCACAGCCTTGAGGCCAAGCTACGCCGTCTCGAAACCTACCGTAAGAAGGCCCCGAAGTTCCGACGGGCGATTGCCCAGTTCGTGCAGGCCGAAGCCTCTGTGAAGGACCCGCTCGAAGGCAAACCATTCGAAGAGAGCTTAGATACGCCGAGCGTGTCCGGTGCAAAGCAAACTGCGCAAGTCCTAGGTGCCTGATTTCACGCAGACAGTTCCGGTTACGAAAAATTCTTACCCGACCTGATTGGGTTTCTCGGCGATGTACAGGTACCGAAGCAGACGGCGCTCTGCTGTCAGCGTATGCACGCACGAGAGAAAGCGCTGCAGACCTGCGAAGTTCTGCTCGCCTTCCAGTTCGACGAGCGCCGCACTTCTTTTCACTCTTGCGGCGTGCCAGCGGCTGGCGATCGCGGCAGCATTCTCCGTGGTATCGACCGCTCGAATCATTCGAAATCCTGCGCGTTCAATCAGCCGCTCGTTTTCTCCCGGAGGACTGAAAACGTAATAACCAATCGACGTTCTGGTAGCGATCTCTTCGTGGGAAACCATTCCGCCGATCACCAGCGCGTCGGTGAAGAGCATGCGCCCCCCCGGTTTCAAAACACGATGTATTTCTCGCAGGACATTGATCCGTCCCGGAATGTGGCATAACACGTCATTCGAGAACGTAGCGTCTAAACTATTGTCATCGAACGAGAGTTTGTTCGAGACATCGCACTGCTCAAAGCGCACCCGCTCCGAAAGTTTTCTCGCAGATGCGAGTTGGTTTGCGTTTTGAACCCCGGCGGCATTGATATCCAGCCCGATCAGGCTGCAGCCTACCGTCTCTGCCAAATGCTGGGCGTACCCACCGGAACCGCAACCTAATTCCAAAACCTGCGACTCCGGCCGCAACTCAAGCAGTGCAGGAATTTCTGCCGACTCCTTGGTTGTGACCCAGCTGGTTTGTCCGAAATCCGCGCCATAGGTTTCCAGGCGCACTTGCCGATAGACTTCAGCCCCATAGTTGCTGTAGGCGCTGTCGTACAGGTTTACTTTTGCTGAATTGGTCCGGCCCTCCGTCGGCGTGTCCATCGCGGGTGGAAGTGTATCACTCTGATTGCGGCCTTCGCCCTGATCCTTCCCGTGTGCAACTCCCCTGGTGAGCGAGTGATCGCTGTTACTGAATCCCGTGATGGAGATACATAAATGAGCTACTCTGTTTCATACATAATAGTCACTCACCTTGGAGATGGCGCCCAGGAGGCTTATGCCGCCCAACTTAAATCCGTCTTCCCTCCCCAAACTTTCCAGAACTGCGAGATTGCTTAGTTTGCTTGCCGCTATGGTGCTGGCCTGTGCCTGCGGCGGCGGAAGCACCAGCGGATCGAATAACCAGACTTGCTCTCCTCCGCCCACCGCCAGCCCTGACGTTCGCGCCGACTGCGTGCTCTCGCAAATGACGCTGGACGAGAAGATTCAGTTAGTGCACGGCACATCGCCGCCGCAGTTCTGGACGCAACCTGTGCCTCGCGGCGCTGGCAGCTTCATCCCTGGCATACCGCGGCTCGGCATTCCGGACACCTACTACGGCGACGGCAGCGTCGGCATCAGCGCCGGTCTGGGGCAAGGGACCGCTCTTCCGTCCTCGATTGCCAGCGCGGCCACGTGGGATTTGAACGAAGCAGCGAAATACGGAACCGTCATCGGTTCCGAACTGAGCGCCTTCGGAATCAACGTGAACCTCGGCGGCAATGTCAACAACACTGGCCGCGAACCGCGCGATGGCCGCACCTTCGAGACCAAGGGAGAAGACCCCATTCTGGCCGGACGGATCAACGCGGCGCACCTGAAAGCGATTCAGGTGCAAAACGTCATGGCCGGCATGAAGCACTTCGCGCTGAATGATCAGGAGTCCGGGCGCACCACCGCAAACGTACTCATCGACGACCGTTCGGCACGGGAGAGCGACTTACTAGCGTTTGAAATCTCGATGAAAGACTCGGGCGTGCAGTCGGTCATGTGTTCGTACAACCTCGTCAACAGCACGTGGGCGTGCGAGAACCCCTATCTGCTGAGTCAGGTTCTCAAAGCGGATTGGCAGTTCCCGGGTTATGTCATGTCGGACTGGACAGCAACTCATAGCACTGTCCCTGCCGCTAACAGCGGCCTTGATCAAGAACAACCCGGCAGCATTTATTTCGGCAGCCTGAAGCAGGCAGTGCAGAATGGGCAAGTTCCGCAGTCGCGCCTGGACGACATGGTGCATCGCATTTTGCGCGCCATGTTCGCTGCCGGTCTGGTTGATCATCCTCAGACCGTCCACGCGATTGACGCCGCCGGAGACGCCGCCATCGCGCAAGAAGAGGAAGAGCAAGGCGCGGTTTTGCTGAAGAACAGCGGCATTCTGCCGCTGAGCACCAGCGTCCCTTCCATTGCGGTGATCGGATCGCATGCTGACATCGCGGTTCTTTCCGGCGGAGGTTCAGCGCAGGTTCAACCGGTCGGTGGATCGCCGATAGCGCCGGTATATCCGACTGTGCCGGGATGGTCGGCGGTGGTGTGGGACCCATCATCCCCGAAGAACGCGATTGAGTCGCTGGTGCCCGGAGCGAATGTGCAGTTCAATGATGGATCGAATGCCTCGTCGGCTGCAGCGTTGGCGGCTTCGTCTTCTGTCGCGATTGTCTACGTCAGCCAGTGGGAAAGCGAAGGCATGGACATTCCAACTTTGAACTTCACCGATGTGGTGAACAATCCACCGGTTGATCAGGATGCGCTGATCAGTGCGGTAGCCGCGGCCAATCCGAACACGATCGTGGTGATGGAGAACAATACCGCGAAGGTCATGCCGTGGCTGGCAAATGTGAAGGCGGTGCTCGAAGCGTGGTACCCGGGGCAAAAGGGTGGCGAGGCGATCGCGAATCTTCTCTTTGGCGTAGTCAACCCATCAGGGAAATTGCCACTCACGTTTCCGGCGAGTGTGAATGACCTGCCGCGCCCAACCATCGCGCAGCCGCCCGACGCGACAACTCCTTTCAACGTCGATTACACGATCGACGGGTACAACGTTGGATACAAGTGGTACGACACGCAAGGTAAGACGCCTCTTTTTCCGTTTGGGTTCGGGCTCTCTTACACCACGTTCTCGATCAACAACCCGCAATTGACTGCGACGACCACCGGCAATGTCGGCTTTCAGGTGACCTTTGACATCCAGAACACAGGTACGCGTGACGGCGCTGAAGTGGCGCAGGTCTATCTGCAACTACCTGCAAGCACCCATGAGGCAAAACGCCTCGTAGGGTGGCAAAAGGTCACCGTGCCAGCGGGACAGTCGCAAACGGGAGTGAGTGTACAGGTCGACGCCAACGATTCGTCTCACCCGCTGGCGTATTGGGACACGAATACAAGTGCCTGGACCGTCGCTTCCGGTACCTACACGGTCTATCTCGGCAATTCCTCCCGCAACCTGGTGCAGGTCGGGACGTTTCAGATGCCGTAAATGTCCGGAAAACGGTCATCTTACCAACTAGTTACAGCGGTAACTTGCCTGTCCCGAAAACGGAACCTACTCTTAGAAAAGCCGCAGCAAACGTGTTCTCGTGGGTTGCAAGGGTTCCTGCAGAGCAGTTACGGCCAGGAGTTTGCATGGAAGTTGATTTCGCCACGACGGGGCAGGCCACTGCCCATGTTTCCGCTCCGGGCCATTTCTCGCCACGAACACCGTGGCACGCCAAAGCCCTGCGTCAATTCAGTCAGGTAAACAACGAGCTCTGGCTGCTGCTGTCGATCTTTGTCGTCGCCATCCTGATGAACACGGCGCTCGACTCCCACCACATGTTGTTAGGGCTGTATACGCTGCCAACATTATTTTCGGCTTACGTGTATGGCCGTCGGCACGCCACCCTGACAGCCTTGAGCAGCGTGCTGGTGGTGGCGCTGATCACCTATTTCAATCCCAGCTTATTCGGGCACAAGTCGGTGGCGCTGCCCATTGCCGACAAGTGGTTCGAAATCGTGATCTGGGGCGGGATTCTGCTGATCAATGCATACGCGATGGGAACATTGTACGAGCATAAGCAGAAGAGCATGGAGGAACTGCGCAGCACTTATCACGGCGTACTGATCATCCTGAGCCAGTTCATCTCGAAAGATAAATACACCCAGAACCACTCGTATCGCGTGTCGGTCTATGCGGCCAAGATTGCCATGCAAATGGGATTGCCGCACGACACCATCGAAGACATTCGAGCGGCAGCTCTGATTCACGATCTCGGCAAGCTGGAAGTCAGCCGAGAAATCCTCTACAAAGCAGCTCGTCTCACCGCGAGTGAGTACAACCATGTGCAGCAGCACGTTGACCTCGGCATCCAGATGCTGAAGCCGGTAGGCGGACCACTCTCGCGCGTGATCCCCATTATTCTGGCGCACCATGACAAGTTCGACGGCAGCGGCTACCACGAGACCCAGGGCGAGGACATTCCACTCGAAGCCCGCATTCTCTCGGTAGCGGACGTTTACGACGCGCTCACCAGCGACCGTCCTTACCGCAAAGCCATGTCTCCGCTGGATGCCAAGGAAAGCATAGTGAAGGCCAGCGGAACCGATTTTGACCCCCGCGTCGTTGACGCGTTCGCCAGCTGCTTCCGGCTAGGGCTGATGGACATCCCAGAAGTGATGGTGTAAGCCCCGCGCGTCCCTATCGATTATTCCTGTGTTCTTTGCGCACTTTGCGACCTTTGCGGTTGGCGTAAAGACTGCAACCGCAAAGTACGCGAAGATCGCAAAGAAGAGCCTCGAAGATCCACATCACGCGCGGCCGTGCCGTCGTTGTGTGCTACACGGGCTGGAATTGATGGCCCACCACCCCCGCCAAGCTATCCTCGCCAGCCTCCCCACACGGGAACTTCCACCCGCAACCCAGCGTATAGCCTGAATCGGGAGGGTCCTTGCGCGCTGCCAAAGGCCCCAAAAATAGGATTAAATACGCTAGGCAACTTGCTCACCAAATTGCCTTTGCCCCGTCTATCTCGTTGTAGCCGGAAGGGGTAACCATCCGGCCACAGACGAGGACATGCAGAGATGCCGGCCGATGCGTGGGCAGTACAATTTCCGGTTGGCAAGTGTGCGGGCGAAAACAACCGCCCGGCAAAACGAAGCGCAACGCAGCCGATAGCCCGGGAGCGCATGGCTGTCCAGAACCGGATCGACGACACGCTTCTCGTACGCGAGGCCCAGCGCGGCAACCGCTCGGCTTTCGAGGAATTGGTCCGTCACTACGACCAGGCGGTGCTTCGGCTGGCCTTGCACCTGACGGGTTCCGAGCACGAGGCGCAGGACATTTACCAGGACGCCTTTCTCAAGGCTTACAAGAACCTCGGCCGCTTCCGGTTTGAGTGCTCGTTCTATACGTGGATCTATCGCATCGTTACCAATCTCTGCCTCGACAACATTCGCAAGAAGCAGGTGCGCAAAGAAGATGCGCCTGTGGCGACCGATTCAGACGGCGAAGTCTATGACGTCTTGGCGCAGGTGGCAGATGAAAGAAGCGGGGCCGATCCCGAACGTGACCTGATGCGACGCGAACTTGGCGGCAAGATCGCCAAGGCGCTGGAGAAACTGACCCCCCGCGAGCGCATGGTTTTCGAGTTGAAGCATTACCAGGGACTGAAGTTGAGGACCGTCGGTGAAATGCTGAATACGACGGAAGAGACAGCCAAGAACACGCTGTTTCGGGCGACGCAAAAGTTGCGCGGAGCCCTGGCGGAGATGAGATGAGAAAACCTGTCCTTGGTCGTTGGTCCTTCGCCGAGCCGCGATGATGCGATCCGCCTTGTCCGAGCAGTATGCGGCGGCAAGAAAAGCGAACGACGAACGACCAAGGACCAACGACGATTTGAGGAACCTATGAAGTGCGATTGGGTACAAGAAAATGTTGTTCTTTACGTTTACGACGAGTTGCCGGATGACGCGCGGCATGAGCTCGAGCAGCACGTAGCTCGCTGCGCGACGTGCATGGCCGAAGTGCAGGCAGTGAAGGCTTTCCGCACCGACATGGCCAAGGTCCCGGTGCAGGAGCCCAGCCCAAACTTTCTGACCGACTCGCGCATGAAGCTGCAAGAGGCGCTCGAGTCTGCCGAACAGGGCGGGTGGTTGTCACGTCTGGTGTTCGAGCCGATGAATTGGCTCAACCAGGTCCGCTTCGCTCCGGCGCTGGCTGCGGCGATCTTCATCGTCGGTTTTGCCGGCGGTATCGGAGCCACGTACAAGATGGTAAAGACGACTCCGACGATTGAGAGTCCTGCTGGTACTCCTAGCTCTCCTGCCGCGGTGGCGTCAGTGAGTGGGGTCAGCTCCATTGTTCAGCAGCCAGGATCCAATCAGGTCACGGTCAAGTACGACACAGTAGTCCCGCAACAGGCGACGGGATCGTTCAGCGATCCGCAAATTCAGCAGCTTCTGCTCTACGCAGCGCGCAATAACTTCAATCCGGGCGTGCGTATGGATTCTGTCAATCTGTTGACCCAGCAGCCGAACAATGAGCATGTGCGTGAGGCGCTCTTGTACGCGCTCCGCTATGACTCGAATACCGGCGTCCGACTGAAAGCTTTGGATGGCCTCGGATCGTACGTGAAGACCGATACCCAGGTGCGCGACGCCGTACTGGAAGCGCTGATGTCCGATACCAACCCGGGAATCAGGATTGAGGCTTTGCGCCTGCTTGATCCGGTGCGCGCCGACAGCAGCGTGCGCATCGTGCTACAGCGACTGGCGCAGAAGGACGAGAACCGTTACATCCGGTCGCAAGCGCGCTCAATGGTCGCGCAGATGCCGGAGATGAATTGAAGGGAGCGACGAGCAGCGAGCGAGGAGTTGTGAGCGTTCAGAAGGGCCGGTTGCTCACTGCTCATGGGGCCGCTTGAAAGAGCTGAATGTTGAATGGGAGGGTTCCAAGAGGGGAGCGGGGGGCAAACTGAAATGCGAAGAAACGTAATCCAAATCGGGCTGCTGGCAGCGCTGATGACGACATTATGCGCAGCGCAGCAGGTTCAGAAAGAAGGCAGTAACTGGATCAGCGTATCCAGCGGTACGCTGACCGGAGTTCACAACCTTCACGTAAAGGTGGAGATCGGCGCAGTCAAGATTCAGGGCGGGCAAGTCCAGGGCATCAACTACGTCATCCGAAATAAATCCTACGAACCGTCTGAGGATCGGGCGCGTCGCCAGTTCGAGCAGTACAAGATCAGCACTTACACGCGCGGCGACACGGCGTGGATCGTGGGCGAATGGGAGAATGGCAACCAGCGCAAGTTCTCTTCGGAGGTCACGGTCAACGTTCCGCGCGACATCGAGTCGGTAAAGATCGAGACTGACGGGGGAGAAGTGGTGACCACGGGGATTTCTGGCCGCCTGGAGGCGGAAACCGGTGGCGGCCCCATACACCTGGACGATATCGGCGGAGCAATCTCGGCCGAGACAGGGGGCGGAGCGGTTGAGGTAGGCAATGTTGGCGGTGATCTCACCGTGCGAACCGGCGGCGGCACCATCAACATCGGTTCGGTGAAAGGTAAGGTCAGTGCGGAAACGGGCGGCGGCAACCTGGTGCTGATGTCCGCTGAACAGGAAGCCTCGCTGCAGACCGGCGGCGGCTCGATCCGGGTGAACCAGTGCACCGGCAAAGTCAAAGCGGAAACGGGCGGCGGCGGCATCGAACTTGGGCAGATCGGCGGGGGAGCCAGCATGGAGACGGGAGGCGGCAGCCTGAAACTCAGCTCTGCCAAAGGGCCGGTGAGTGCTGAAACGGGCGGGGGCAGCATCGAGTTGTGGGGTGTTCCTTCGGCACATGTTCAAACCGGGGCCGGCGCCATCACCGCTAAGTTTATTGCGTCTTCGCAGAAGACCGACTCCATGCTAGAAACTGGAGTCGGCGACATCACGATCTATCTCATGCCGAATGTGAACATGACCGTGCGTGCCAGCATTGAAGCCTCGAATGGCCATACCATCACAAGTGATTTTCCCGAGATCCATGTGACCTCCGAAGGTGGGCAGTGGGGGCCAAAGCTGGTCTCGGCGGAAGGCAGCCTGAATGGCGGCGGGCCGGTGCTGAAGGTCCGCACCACCATGGGCAACATCTACATTCGGCGGGCGCAGTAGGGGGGCGACTATGAAGTATGTGGCACAGGTAGTTTTTGTTATAGCAGCGGTGCTCGCCACCACACCGGCGGCCAGACCCGCAGCGCAGATGAACGCACAGTCGTTTCCGTTCTATGGGGAAGAGCCCTGGGGCGGGTCGTATCTGGGAGTCGACACTCAAGATGTAACTTCGGATCGCTTGGGCGCGCTGCACTTGAAGGATGAGCGCGGTGTCGAAGTGACGATGGTCGACCAGGACGCTCCTGCAGGCAAAGCCGGCCTGAAAGAGCACGACGTCATTCTTAGTATCAACGATCAGCAGGTAGAGAGCGTGGAGCAGTTGCGGCGTTTAATTCGCGAGATTCCTGCCGGACGGACCATTAGCATCGGCATCAGCCGCGACGGTCAACCGATGACGGTGCATGCGCAGCTTGCCGAGCGCAACAAGATGCCGGAGATGAATTTCAATTTTCACGGGCCCAATATCAATGTGCCGGTCGTCCGCATGCCCCCTATTAACATTCCGGAGATTGACGTCCCGAATATAGTCGTCGTGCATGCACCCCGCAGCAGCGGCATGATGATTGAGAACCTTACGCCGCAACTCGGCGAATTTTTCGGCGTGAAAGGTGGCAGCGGCGTGCTGGTGCGCTCAGTCGAAAAAGGCAGCCGTGCCGAACAGGCTGGAATACGAGCCGGAGACGTGATCGTCAAGATCAATGGCTCTGCCGTGAACGACTGCAGCGATTTTTCACGATTGCTGCGCTCGCGCACTTCGACCAAAGCAACAGTGATCGTCATGCGCGATCGTCGTGAGCAGACGCTCACCCTGACCTTGCCGGAGAAGCGCACAGGTTCCATCCAATCCGAAGACTGCGAGGATATTGGCGAAGCCGTATGTGCTCAGATCAAGGTTGGCACAGCGGAAGTTGCCGCAGCGATCCCAGTCATCACCGCCGATATCAAAAAAATGCAGCCGGACCTCGCGAAGATGAAGAAGCAGATCGACAAAGAAATACAACGGCAGAAGCCGCAGATGGAAAAGCTGCAGAAGGAAGTTCGGGAACAGGTTCGCAACCATCAAGGTGAGATCCAGAAGCAAATGGAAGAGCTGCGGAAAGATTTGGAACAACAGAAAGAAGAACTCAGAAAAGACGTGCAGGAGTGGAGGAAAAGCGCAGATATTTAGTTTGGGAAGTTTAGCAGCGCGCTCCCCAACTACACCGCCGCAGCCTCTGGCTGCGGCGTTTTTTTCAAGGCCAAGTCTTGCGTGCCCGCTACGAGCAGCCGATGGCACCGTTCTTGCGTGTTCTACAGGTTATGTCTGCCGGATCATCGCAACTGTTTCAACTACTTCGGGTTAGTAGGAATAGCAGGCTTCCCGACCATTCGGAACCTGCTCCGGCAGCCATGTGAGCAAGCGGCACGGGGATTGGGGGGCATTATGCGAATCCTGAAATACGGAGCAATACTCGGAATTCTTTTTATTGTTAGTTCATTGGCGCAGGCGCAAGTGGCGGTGGGTGTGCGGGTAGGCCCTGGTTACTACGATCTGGGTCCGCCTCCGGTGTGCACCTACGGCTACTACTCCTATTACCCATATGCCTGCGCGCCATACGGCTATTACAGCCCTAACTACTTCATCGGCGGCGTTTTCATCGGAGCAGGTCCCTGGTACCACTCCTACGATCGCGGCTATTGGCCTCGCTACTACGGACGTTATTACGGACACGGCTACTATGGTCGTCGCTACGGTTACGATCATGGATATGACGGCGGCCGGGGCTACGGATACCGGGGCGGTTACGACCACGGATTCCGCGGGGGATATGGAGGCGGTCACGGCTCCTACGGCGGTGGGTATCAGGACCACGGTGGATACCGTGGAGGCTACGGCGGTGGGCACGGCTATGCTGGCGGCGGATACCAGGGCGGCGGAGGCCATGGCCGACGGTAAGAAGGGAAAAGAGAAATTGTTTGTGTCGGGCTAGGTGGCGGCCAACATAACTTCCGAGGCGGATTCCGGCGGAGCTTCGTTCGTCAGCGCTTCCAGGTGCTGCAGCGTTTGCGGGACAGTGAGAGAGTACATTTCACGCCCCACACCTTCGCCGGACTCCAGAGACGCCTTCAGGTAGTGTCCGGCGATCGCGATTGCCAGCGGATCGGTGATGTTCTTGCCGGTCTGCTTTTTGTATTCCACCCACGCGGCCAGCGGCAGCGCAACCCACACCGGCCGGCCATCCACGAGAAACTTGATGTCCACGGCATCGGCATGCCGCGTGGCCACTGCCACGATCAGTGCCTGATACAGGCAGTGGACTTGCTTCTTGCTCCAGCGGTCTTGTGCGCGGAAGTCGCGATACATGGTTTAACTAGCATAGCAACCCCGACGAGGACAGGGCAAACTCGGGCACCGCTATCTCTCCAAGATTTCCCTGTATGCGTTTGCGGCCACTTTTTTTGGCTGTGCGGGAAGGAGGGTGTCGATGGTACGAGTTGAATTCCCGATGATAGGAATCTGCCCAAGTCGGGCCATTCCTTTGCCGAAATCCACGTACACGGGAACCAGCATCACGAACTGACTATCCACCTCACTCTGTGTCAGCGTCATGTGGAGTTTCACGCTGCCGTTCTCCCCCGGCTGTGTCTGGTATTCGAACTTGTACCGCGGAACTTGAGTGCCGTAAACCCATTCATTGAAAAACCAATCCAGTCTTCCATTTTGCCCGAAGTCCATATCCTTGGGCATGTGCTTCTCAGCAATCGCTTTGAACGACTCGGTTGACGCCGGCTTATTACGGTGGGTCTCAACAAAGTCATGCATCATGTCAATGAAGGCTTTGTCCTTGTCCTGCCCGTTGTACATCATCGAGCGCAGCATTGCCAGAACGTACGCGCCCTTGGGATAGGTCACATTTTGATACGCGTCCCCAGTTTTCGGCGAGATAAGGCGCAGCCCCATCCACAGGGGGCCAGCATCGTTCGGAGCGATATCGTAGCCATTCTTTTCTAGAAGTCGCGTACGGAGTCGGCCCCAAAACTCAACGTAATCTTTCTTCCAATCGCCGGCGACTCCTTGCTGCAGAAACAGGCCAGCGGAGAACTCTGCAAATCCTTCGGAAAGCCACTGATCATGATAGGAAGCCCACCCCACGGTGTGTCCCCACCACTGGTGCGCGACTTCATGAGGAGTGACTTCCTGCACAAAGCCGGTGAATTTGTTATTGATGTTGCCGAATAGCATCCAGCGCTGGGTTGAATCGGTGTAGGCGGAGATCGGGAGATACACCAGGTTTGGCCAGGATTGTCCGAAATTGAAGTCTGGCTGCTCAGTGACGAAGATTTCGTTGTAGGGGCTCTTCCCAAAGTAAAAGGTACAGAGTTGTAATTGTGCGCGGGTTTGCTCGAGTGCGTACTTGGTCATTGCACCCGGGGCCAGCGTCTTCAAGATAGAGAAGCTGTGAAGATTGTCCGGCAGTTCACTTAAGTAATAGCCGGATATCTTGTAACCCGTCATGGGATCGGGAATTTCAATCTTCGTATAGGCCCCATAATTGAATCCAGCCACCGCGACCGGAATGTCTGTTATCCAATGTGTAACCGCATACTCGCCCTCGGAAGACTCATTTTGGAGCTTGCCCACGCTGATGACTTTGTACTTGTGTGGGACCTTGTACGTCAGGTCATATATCGCTCGCTCTCCGAATCCATTCAGGTTCGGATACCAGGACGATCGCGCCCTCACATAGAAGTTGCCTTCGCCGGCCTGTTCCAACACCTTGTCTCCTGAGTACTGAACCGTTATGGCGTACTCTTTGGTGACGTCAGCAGCCTCCGGCAGCACCACGTAAAACGAGCCATCCTCCTTGCGGTTCTCTTGAATGTAGTGCAGGTCTTGCCCGTCCTTATCGACCACGCGCGTGACACGCAAGTTTGGCAACAGTCCAAATTTCAGCACTTTCTCACCGGCGATCAATGGTTGGAAAGAAATCGTGGCAGTGCTGAACAGGTGTTGGTTCTTAGAAACGATGGTCTCAATTTTGTAACCGTGGGTCGCGAATATCCGGCGCTCCTCTTGCGAACTCGCCGTGTGCCGGTCGTACTCGGCTTTTAAATGAGCGAGGTACCACACTCCATCTTCCATTCCCTCAGGATCGTAGTTGATCACCGCAACTTCCTCGGGTGAATCGAGTTGCGGAATGGCACCCACTCGCGCCCTTACAAAGAATCGGAGATCTTTGTGCTTCTTCCCGCGGATATACGCATTGATAAATCGCGGATGATCACGGTTATAGACGGCTGCCAGCAAGTCCGCATCGACATTGTCCATACTTTCGCCATGCAGAATAGCCTCTGTAAACCCTAGAGGGATCTCTCTGCGCTTTCGGACTGTGTCCTTCCAGTGGGCGAATGCGCCTTCTGCACTCCCTGGAGTAGCTACCTTTTCGCCAAATCCAGAGATGAAGCTCAGCTGAGGCCCGTACGTAAATCGGAAAACGACTTCAGTAAAATCTTCATCAATCTCTTCGGACTTGATGCGCCGCAGAATCTCTCGTTCGTCGAGCGCGGTCACTGGCTTGAGGTGAAAATGACCGTCCCCGATAAAAATCATTCCGGTGACGATTCCGTTGACCGGGTTCAGAACTGTGAGAGTCCCTTTGTCAAACTTAAACGTGCCAGCATCCACCTGGACGGTGACGTTATCGAAGCGGTATGTTTGACCGGAACCAATGTCACGAAGCTGTCTATAAAACGGATCGGAATTCGCAAATTCCATCTGTTTCGACGGAACCGAAATGGAGACCTTCTCACCTGCGACGGTGAGCGTCAGATTCAGCTCTGCGGCGACGGCCGCAAGTTCCACAGATGTAGACAAAGGCTGAAACCCGTCTCGTGTGATACGCACCGTGTAAGTGCCAGGCCGCAGGTCAGGCGACACGAACTTGCCCACGGCATCGGTAGAGACAGTAATTGGCTGCGGGAGCGTTCCGCCGCTAATTTCTACTTTTGCGTTTGGAATCACCGCGCCGCTGGGGTCATGCACGGTGCCGGAAATCGTTGTGCCATACGCTGCTATACATCCGAAGAGAACACCGGCCACGGCGGCGATTCGAAAGAGATAAGCAAGCCCATTGTTACACCTAACAGGAAATGACATTTTTGGCCGCCCGAGTTACAAGGATGTGAATGCACGCCTTATCGCACAAGACATGCGAAAGCCTTCCAATGCGCAGCGTCGTCGTGGGGAAGATCGAGCAACTCTGGATTACCGTAGATATTGCCGCAGGAAGGATGTGCCGTCAACGTATTTTAGGAGCGCCGGGTCAGGCTGCGGCGCCCATCGTTTTCCAGGCGTCGTAGCCGCCGGTCAGGTTGGCGATGTCGCGATAACCGGCGCGGCGCAGGATACTGGTCGCGATGGAGCTGCGGTAGCCGCCTTTGCAGTGCACGACGATCAGCTTGCTCGCATCGAGCTCGGTGGTGCGATTCTGGAGTTGCCCCAGCGGAATACGGATCGAGTGTTCGATCGCTCCTGCGTCGACTTCTCCAGGTTCGCGAACATCAAGCACGGCCATGTGGTCTTTTTCTTTAGCGAGGAGTTCGGAAAACTCCTGTACTGAGATCTGCGGGATGTAATCCAGCTCGTATCCTCCGGCGATCCAGCCGGCAATGCCATCTTCAAGATATGCCTTCACGTTCTCAATACCCACGCGCGCCAGGCGCATTTGTGATTCGCGCAGGTGATCGGCATCTTCCCCGACGAGAATGATGCGCTTGTCGAGCCCGAGAATTCGCGCGGCCCAGGAAGCGTACTGTCCAGAGAGCGCGATGTGCATCGACCCTGGAACATGCGCGACTGCGAATTGCATGGCGGGACGCGTGTCGAGCACGATTGCACCTTCGGCCTGGAGCCTGAACACCTCCGGCGCATGCACCGGGAGTGGTGGAGGGATTTCTCCGAGGGCGCCCGCCCCGTGACGGTTTAATTCAACGTCTCGACCGAAGTATTCCGGCCGCGGCGGCAAACCGTCGGTTAAAAGGTGCACGAACTCGTCAGTCGACTTCGCTTGCAGCGCGTAATTTGTGAGCCGCTCACGACCGATGGTCGACGAACGCTCGGTGCTCATTTGCCGCCCGCAAAGCGAGCCTGCGCCATGCGCCGGGTAGATTTGCGTGTCATCGGGAAATTGCAGCAGCTTTTCATGCAGGCTCGAATAGAGCAGCGCGGCAAGCTCCTGTGGCGTGTGCGTGGCGGAGAGGTCGGGCCGGCCGACATCGCCCACGAAAAGCGTATCTCCGGTGAAGATGGACTTGGGAAGGGCTGCTTCTGAGAGGTCGGTCATGACAATGCAGATGCTCTCGGTCGTGTGTCCAGGAGTCTGTAGAAAATCAAACCGGCATCGACCGAACTGAATCGAGTCGCCGTCCTGAACCGCCTGGTGCGGAAACGACGCGCCCGATCCTGCGCCCAGATAGATTTGGGCGCCGGTCCGCTCGGCGAGTTCGTTGTGACCCGACACGAAATCGGCATGCAGGTGAGTCTCAATAATGTGCTGGATTTTCCATCCGCGCTGTTGAGCGGCTTCGATGTAAACGTCCACATCGCGCTGGGGATCAATCACAGCCGCAGATCCCTCGGAACCCACCAGATACGACGCGTGCGCCAAGCAACCCAGAAAGAAGTGCTGGATCTCCACCGCTGCCATGATTTCTCCCCCACGAAAGTGTCCACCAAGCATACTCGACTTGCGCGCTGTAGACCTGAATTTTGCGGCAACCTTGCGGGATGCTTCGGTCTCTGCGAATCCCATTGCCGTCGGCAGAGTTAGTACGACGGGGGAACTTTCATCTCGCATTGATTTCCGATTCCGCCGAGCATCCGCCAATGGTGCATTCACGTGTGCAGGCACGGGTAATGTTCCGGAGGGCGGTGCCGATAGTTGGCGTAGGCCGACATCCTGGTTCTCCGATCTTCCGCGGCCCCGAGGATTCCTATGCTGCGTTCCTGCGGTCGTGTTTCTCGTCGCATTGCCACCCACGTTTCCTTTCTTATTGCCGGTTTGTTCGTCAGCACGCCGACCCTGTGGTGCGTTCCGCCCTCGGTGGCATTTAACGCAGTCGCCACCGTGATGAACACGGGCAGTGTGAGCCTGAATCATCCCAAAGGCCTCGTCGTTGCCAGCGATGGAGATGTCTACATCGCCGATACTGCTCATCATCAGATCGTGAAAGTGGCGCCTGACGGTAGCGCCGCGGTTTTGACCGTCACCGGACTGAGCACCGGCCTGAGCCTGCCTGAGGGGCTCGCGCTCGATGACTCCGGCAATCTCTACATCGCCGACACCGGCAACAACCGTGTCGTGATGGTGACGTCAGACGGAGTCGGGGTGGCAGTCGACCTTGGTAGTGTGGCTCTAAGCTCACCGCGCAGTGTGGCCGTAGACGCCTCCGGCAACCTCTATGTTGCGGATACAGGTAACAACCGGATCGTGAAGCTGCCGTCAGGTGGCGCTGCAGCCGCACTGAGCATCACCGGATTGGGGACTGCATTGAGTGCTCCTTTGGGACTTGATACCGATGCGGCGGGAAACCTTTACATCGCTGACTCCGCAAACAATCGCATCGTGAAGGTGACCACCGGCAGCGCGGGTTCGGCAGTAAGTATCTCGGGATTGGGAACAGCTCTCAACGCTCCCACCGGAATAGCAGTGGACTCCTTCGCAAACCTGTTGATCGCCGATTCGGGCAACAATCGTGTGGTGCAGGTCTCAGCCGGCTCTGGATCAGTATTGAGCACCGGCAGCCTGAGCTTCAACACTCCGACCGCCGCGGCCGTAGATGTCTTCGGAGCAGTGTATGTCGCCGACACTTCCAACAGCCGTGTCGCGCAGCTGATGCCGTCCGCGGTCGGCTTTGGCGAACTGCAGGTTGGCGCATCTTCTAGCAACTCATTGACACTGCCATTCACCGTTGGCGTAGCTGCAACTCTGGGCAGCGTGCAGGCCTTGACCCTGGGCGCGCAGAGCCTGGATTTCACCCTGGGCGCCGGCACCACCTGCACCGCCGGGACCACCAACGCAACCTGTAACGTCGAAGTCCAATTCCTGCCGCTTGCGCCGGGTTTGCGGCGAGGCGCGGTGGCGGTTTTCGATCAGAGCCAAACCCTGCTAACAGTCGTTCCCATCTACGGCAGCGGTGCCGCGCCTATGGCAGCGCTGTCCCCGGGAACAGCCAGCCTCATCGGTACGGGAGGCGTTTCCCTTGGCTCCCCATTCCAGGCAGCAATCGATGGTTCAGGAAACATCTATGTCGCGAACTACACCGGCAACAACGTGGTCAAGATTGTCGCAGGTGGCGGGAGTGCCGCGGTGGTGAGCACGGGCGGGTTGACTCTGGTTGAAGCCGCCGGAGCGGCCCTCGATGGCGCCGGCAATCTCTACATTTCCGACTATGGCCATAATCGTATCGTGCTGGTGACGTCGACTGGAACGGCATCGGTCGTGAGCATCACCGGGTTAGCGACGGCGATCAACCAGCCGGCGGCACTGGCCCTGGACGCCGCAGGCAATCTGTACATCGCCGACTGGGGTAACAATCGTATTGTCAAAGTGTCATCGGCTGGCGCAGGGCTTGTCTTAGGCACGGGTAGCTACACTCTCAGCTCCGCCGGCGTGACGGGAGTGGCAGTCGATCCCAGCGGAAACGTGTACATCGCAGACCGTGTCGCCAACCATATTGTGAAAGTCGAGCCGTCAGGTGCGGCCTCGCTGGTCAGCGTGACCGGACTTACTCTGAGTAATCCGCAAGGTGTCGCTGCGGACGGCAACGGCAATCTCTACATTGCCGACTCTGGTCACCGGCGGATCATTCAAGTGACCGCGGCGGGTGCTGCTTCTTTAGTGCAGACGCCAGGGCAGACCATCGGAACCTCCATGTATGGCCTCAGCACGGACTCCAGCGGGAACGTCTTCGCGGTGGATTGGTCCAACAATCGCGTGATGAAGGTAGACGCCTCCAGCGCCAGCCTGAGTTTCGCGAACACCGCTATAGGAGCGACGAGTTCCGACAGTCCTAAGACCGCGACCGTAACCAACCTCGGCACCGAGGCGCTCCACTTCAGCGCCAATCCAACTTACAGCACCGATTTTGCGGAGAATACTTCGGATTCAACTCCGTGTACGGCGAGCACGTCGCTGCAGCCGGGGGAAGTCTGTGACGTGTCGGTGTTGTTCACACCCCAGACCGCTGGGAGTCGCAGCACAACCGTGCTCGTGACCAATGATCACTTGAATGGAACGGATGTTACGCAGAGCATCGCGGTGGCTGGAACCGCCACGAAAGCGTCCCCCTCCATCACATTGGACTCTTCCACCAACCCTGCGCCGATCTCGACCAGCATCACTTTCACGGCGATGGTTTCTTCAAGCGTGAGCACGCCAACTGGAACCGTAGATTTCTACGATGGCACAACATTGCTCGGCTCAGGAACCTTGGCGTCGGGCATCGCGACTTTTGCCACTTCAACCCTCACATCGGGCGCGCACTCCATTACCGCGGTCTATGCGGGCGATTCAAACTTCCTGTCGGTGACATCCTCGCTTGTTTCCTTGGCCGTGACCGATCTCAGCCTCGCCATCGCCACGGGAGGCAGTTCCACCGCCACGGTGTCGGCAGGAGGGACGGCAACCTATCACCTCACGATTGCTCCCTCCACGGGTTCCGTATTGCCGGACGTGACGCTGTCGGCGAGTGGAGCGCCTTCGGGGTCGACCGTTACCATCACGCCTTCGACCATCGCAACCGGAGCAGCAGCAACCAATGTGACCGTGACGGTGCAACTGTCCGCTCAAAGCGCTGCTTTTCACAGGTCGAATGCCTGGGCGATCGGCTTCGTCTTGCCGCTGCTGGGAATGCTGGTCGTACCTCTCCGAATCGACTACAGACGCCTCACGCGCAAGCGGGTGGGCTCTGCCGTTCTGTTGTCAATCGTGTTGCTATCGATCAGTGTCATCACGGGATGTGGAAGCAACAGCCCGGCGTCGCTTCCGCAACCGACGAACTACACAATTAACGTGACGGCCACCTCGGGCAGCCTTTCGCAGTCCACAGCCCTCACCCTTACCGTGCGCTGACAAGCGAATGAAGGCCGGTTGTGTTCAGGTTTTTACCTGAAATTGACAACTTCGATTTGCCGAAACTCTCGCCAGCAGGTACTCTAGCTGACTGTCGGATGACATCCGGAAAGGCCATCCCCCATGCCTTTCCCCAAGTCACGCGATATTCGTGGGATGTAGTTTCGTGGAACGCGGCGCACGACAGACGGCAAAGCGATACGTACCTCCTCAGCGTCTCATGAATTTCTGTCGGGACCTCCTCTTGGCGTTGGGCCATTCTTCTCAGGAGACCGTATGAAACTGTCAGGTAAGGCCATTGCGCGTCATTTGCCACACTTTCTGTCGGCGGCAACCGGAACCGCGGTATTGCTGCTGTCTGCCATTCACCTGCAATCGCAACCAACCACTTCTCGTCACGTCACGCTGAACCCCTCTGCCGCGGATTATGCTGCCGGGGCCACGGCAAAAAACGTGAACATTCACGCCACTCCTGCGAACACCCCTCGCGGACGAGCAGCCGGCTCGTCTGAACTGTTCGGATCGCCCCGAGTTGCGAACTCTGCGCCCGATGCCGGCGGCCCGCGCTTTCCTGCCGACCTGAGTTTCCACGGCGGGAATGTCGTCACCTCCATGCAGTCTGTGGCGATCTACCTGAATCCCAATGGGCAGTGCACCATCGCTTCCTGCTGGGGAGACCCCGAGGGCTTCCTGAGCAATCTCGGCAAGAGCGACATGATCCACATCGTTGACCAATACACCGGCAGCTCAGCGGACGACCGCTACACCGTCGACGAGACGGATGTGATCATCAACTACAAACCTACCGGGAAACCGCTGATCGACGCCCAGATCCTCGGCGTCGTACACGCGGTTGCGGCTGCCCTCGGCACGCCCGACGGTTACAGCAACGAATTCCACGTATTCCTGCCGCCGGGGCAGGATGAGTGCTTCACCGACAGCTTCAAAACCTGTTACTCGCCCGACATGCCAAAGTCGTTTGCCTTTTGCGCCTACCACAGCAGCGCAACCTTCACCGATGCTGTAGGTCACGTGCTGTATAGCGTGGAACCTTTTGTCGACGTTCCGGGGTGCAATGTTCGTCCGGGAACTCCGAATGGACAGCTTGCGGATTCCACCAACAACACGCTGTCGCATGAATTGATTGAGACCATCACCGATCCGGACGGAACCGCGTGGTGGAATAGCCTGGACGTAGGGCTGTTCGGCGAAGAGATCGGCGACGAGTGCAGCTTCGTTTTGTTCACCGACTCCTCGGCGTTTTTCGACCCCAGCAACGTCACGTTGAATGGCAAAAGCTACGCTATCCAGCCGGAGTACGACAACGCCCAACACGCTTGTACGACGGCTCCATAAATAGACTACTTCTACAGACAAACAGGCGGGACCACAGGGTCCCGCCTGTTTCCTTTAACGGACTAGATCGAGGGGTTCGGCGCTTCCGTCGACTCCACTTCAGAAATAACAATCTTTTCTGTCCATGAGTCCTGCACTGCCGGTTGCACTGCTTCCTCGGCCGGCGCCGAGCCCATGTTTGAGGGCTGATCAGCTGATTTCAACGGAGGCGCGATCGGTCGTGGATCGACGGGTAATAAACTCGGATTCTGGGCGGCCCATTTAGCGGCCAATCCGTTAAGCGGACTCTTGGTGTTGTATTCCTGGTAAGCAATCATGCGGCCGATGCGAATGATTAAATCATCCAGTCCCTCTGACGCGGCCCAGAAGTCTCCAATACAAACCACTGAATCGTCGAAGTTAGGATGAAAAACGGGGGTGAGCATGCGGCATTGCGGCGCACGCCGCGGATAACCCAGAGTCAGATTCACTTCGAGCAGGTGCGTATCGCGCTCCAGAATCTCGCCACCACCGCCGACGTAAAGACCGCGCACGTTATACGTGAACCGGTAAATCTCCGCGGGCACGCCTGCTTTGCCGGAGATTTGGATGACAGGCCAGTTCTCGAACGTGCGTTGCAACATCTGCTCGTCGAGAAGGAGGCGTCGAATTCGTGGCGAGGCCATAGGTTCTACTTGAGGACTCCGGTTTTCTTCCAACGCGCAATCTGATTGATGTGGTACTGAATGTAAACCGTGCTGAAAAAGAACGTCATCACGCCGCTGAGTTGCAGGCCAATGTTTTCCGTGGAGTTGTAATACTCCTCCATCGCACTGCGGATGCTGAACACGCCGACTAAGTACACAATCGCGCCCGCGAGAATGAACAACCAGCCCAATCCAGCCAGGGAGTCTCCCCGAAATAGAACCATCATAAGAATCCCTGCGACCATGCCGGCAGGGTACATGGCCACCAACACCATGGGCTTGTTGTCGCCGGAGAGTTTTCGCGCCCCGTTCGCCTGAATCAATGCCCAGATGAGATTAAACAGCTGTCGCGTGAAGATTCCGAGAATCAAAATGATCGCCCAATGCCAATTGGGCGGAAGCGGAACCAACTCGCGCTCCGGTGCAGGTGCCACCGCAGCCCCGCCTGCAGTGACTGCTGTGGCGGGAATGTTCCCGAGGACCTGTGATACCGGCACCCAGTCCGCCATCCCCTCGCTCTGGGTGACATCATCCAGCGCAATATTCCCCGACTGAACATATTTCTGCAGGTCCGACAAACTATAGGGCCCGTACTTCTGCTCCCCTCGTTTCACGAAATATTGCACGCGAAGCCTCCTAGGATTCGAATTGAATTCCTCGACTGTCCTGGTTCACGGTACAGATGTCGATGATCGCCCAGATCCAGCTCATCGGACTGGCAAAACCAAAACTCACTACTGTGATAACCAACTGCCAAATTGCCTTCTTGATGTAGCCGGCATAAAAGTTGTGGGCACCAAGTGCGCCTAGCAGCGCTCCCAACAAAATAAATGTTGTGCGGCTCTTCGGCTCACTTGGAGGTTCCGGCTCAGGCTCGACGGACGCAGCACCGTCTTCCGGTCCATAGATACTGAACATCGACGGCACCACATTGCTGGAGATGCGACGCAAGTTCTCCAGGGATTGCTGTGCAGTGTCCGCGGCTGGAGGAGGATCAACCCCCGGCGGTGGCGGCGGAGCCACTGCGGGCTGCACAGCAGCGGCAGTTGCGGTTCCCGTAACTGCGCGCGCTGCGCTGAGCAAGTCCGGCGTGGAAATCGTCATCTTGGGTTCGTCGACCGGAGCTTTGGTGCAGCCAAAGATCGTGCAGCCGCCATTTTCCTCGAAACAATCGGCGTGATGGCGCGTGCCACATCCTTCGCACTCGGTCACCGGCTCCTCCGCCAGCAGCGGGCCGCGGCAGTACGGGCACACTTCAGCCGTCATGATCGCTGCTTCTCCTTGTAGCGGAACGAGTAGCGGCCCACCTGAAGCAGATCGCCATCCTGCAGAACCCGGTTGGTGATTGTCTGTCCAGCCCAATGCACCGGACCGTTGGCGCGGAGCTGCACGCGAGCGCCAGTGATCTGAATGACCGCATGTTCCGGAAGAATAGCCGGGTCCTTAAATAAGTAAATGTCGGATTGCTGCCGGCTGCCGATCGTCGTGGCGGACTTATATAGGATGAACTGCTTGCCCGCGAGCGGACCCGCAACCACGTAGAACCAGCGGTCTTTCAACGCGCTCTCCACCAGGCCCATGCCCACGCCGGTCGCGACGCCAACCAGCGCGAACCCAATCGCACGGCTCGGCGCGCCGCCTTTGGTCAACATAGCGATGGGATCAAACAGCGTTCCGCCGAGTCCCGCTCCGAGAACTCCACCGAGCACGCCGTAATATCCTTTCTTCGCCGATTGGCCGATGATTCCGTACACCAGTCCGCCGGCGGCCCCGAACACCATCCAGGCGATGCCTCGCGCGATCCAGACTGCGGGATTGTGATAGCTCTGTGCGCCCGCCTGATAACAAAGGCCCATGCCGATGTTGTAGATCACATTCGCCATCAGGTCGAAAAAGAAGCCGAGAATCAGGCCGAGTGGAAGCGACAGCACGCCGCGCAGCAAAGCTTTTTGCGCCGAGCGCTCTACAGCGCTTTCCGCCATCGCGAATCCAAAACACATTAGCGTGATAATTGCGGGCAGCATCAGGAAGTTACCCCAATGACCACCCTTACCATCTACGAAACCGGGTTCGACAATCGCCCACCCCGCGAGTGCGCCAACGAGCCCTGCAACACCCAGATAGAACCAGCCCTGTAGCAGGATGCTGCCTTTCTCATTGGAAACTGGGACAAACTGCTCCGCGGCCTCGTTGATTGTCCCGTAGACTTTCGGCCCGCTGGCGGTTTGCAGGGGAGCAATCACCGCCGGTTCAGGGACCGCGACGCTCGCGATGTCGTCGAGCGTGATCTTCAGCGGCTTGTCATTTAGATCCGCCATGGTTCTCCTTGGAGCTGTTAGCTGGGGGCGCGGTCTGATTGGGGTCTCGGTTCTGATTGTCTGGTTGTAAATCGGACGGAGAAGAGCCTTGTTGCGGAACCAGCGTGTACCCCGGAATCGGTTTCCCAGTAAACGGATCAAGAGGCACGCCGATCACTTCAATCCTGGGGAAAAAGAACCAGCAAAGCAGACCACCGAGGATCAACACCGTGAGATAGGAAAAGATGGTCGCGGTCAGTCGCATGAGCGAGTCGTTCGAATTCTCCTCGTACGGCTCAGACGTCACTTGCACAAAGGAGTTCCGGGTCTCCTTTGGCGCCTTGTCGTTTTCGCTGGCAATGGCAACGCGTTCAACATGGGATTCTGCGGAGTGCGCGCTAGCGCTTTCCTGCATTCGCTCTCCGCCGCGCCGATCGGAAATCAATACCTGTGATAAGCGCTCGATGTGCCCATCGACCCAGCCGAAACATCCCTCCTCATCCGACTGGGGATCGTAGACCCACGCAACCTGGCCCGGAGACGCAAAGAAATTGCGGTGAATAAACGTATCGTGCTCGGAAAGAAAGATCCCGAATCCTGGATGCGAGTGATACCACCCCACGATTCGGGCGTCCGGGAATTGCTTGTCCTTCACCTGATAAATATGTTCCCAGGTGTCCTGGGTGAAAGTGACGTGGGCGCCCGCTTCTTCGGCGTTGGCCCCGGCAATGCACGCCTGGATTTCGATCCGGCCCGGCCGGTCCTGACCAATCAGCACGCCGCAGATTTCCGCGCTCAACGACGTGCGGGCGTGCTGGCGGATTTGCCGCAGCACTTCGCCGCTCAGGATGACGACCGGCTGTCCTGTAGCTTTCTTGGCTCTCTGACTCATGTCGCCGCCGCCACTCCTCTTCCCGCGAGATCTCCCAATACAGCATGCGCATCGCCGCCGGGAATGTAGCCGATTTCACGTTCGCCATGGCGAGCGACAAACATGTCGAGCAAGGGCAGCCCAAGTTCATTCAACCTGCGTTCTCCAAAATCTTCGGCGCCGCTGTAACTATGCAAAGAAACAACTGTCCTCAACTGGCCATCTTTTGGACAGTGTGCCGCATTGTATGGAATGCTGCCCATGGGCGCGAATTTCAATTCCTCAGTTCCGCAGGAAGGACATACAAACTTACTGACTACGTCCCGGCTGAACTCGAGCACAACATCCGTCGACCCAAGATCTACCTGCGCTCGTTTGAAGAGTGTCTGCAAAGTCAACTCGTCCGACCGCTCTGCCAGATGAACAATCTCCGGCACGGTGTAGTGACTCATGCAGTCGGGATTCTCCGTGTATTCCACCAGGTAGGAAGAATGATTCATGCCCTCGAATACGCAGCCCTTGCTGGCCAGCGTCGGCAAGCCGTGAATGAGTTTGACTGCTTCCTGCACCTGGATTCCCGCAATGATCGAGGAAATTGTCGGCGTTGTCGGGACCTTGCCTTCAGGTGCTGGATCGAGCGCCAGCAGGTTACACGAGAGTCTTTTCTCGAGCAGTGCCCAATCCACTTCGCCCAGCGTGCACTCATAGCACGGAGCCGTGCCGGGAAGAAACACGCGCACCACTCCGTTGATTCCTTCAATCGCTCCGTCGATCCACGGCCGATTTACCTTCCACGCTGACCGGTTGATCCAAAGCCGCGCCTCGCGGTTGTCGAGACCCGCGATAATCACATCACTCCACTCAAACAGTCCTAGTCCGCAGTCGTTAAGGACGTTGATTCCTAGCCCGCGTACCCGGGCATCAGTCTCCAGCGACAGGTAAGCACGCGCAGCAACTTCCGCCTTGAATTCCCCCACATCGGCTTGACGGTAAAGAACGGTACGCGAAAGGTTCGACTCCTCGATTCGATCGAGGTCAATTACCACCACGTTCCGGAATCCCAGCAACGCCGCATTCTTCAGGATCTCGTTGCCTAAGGCTCCGGCCCCAACTACCAACAGGCG
>Ga0070714_100000507_pt1 | contig 28221 bp, 19 predicted proteins | sample LARL83metaG_FD_65450 | JGI IMG/M metagenome (GOLD analysis project Ga0070714, IMG submission 65450) | Corn, switchgrass and miscanthus rhizosphere microbial communities from Kellogg Biological Station, Michigan, USA - LAR L8-3 metaG | ecosystem: Host-associated > Plants > Roots > Rhizosphere ... | reverse complement strand
CTGGATCGCCTGGATCGACCAGGCCTTGGGGGATGTCGGCGGCCCGGCGGCGCCGGGCGGGGACGCCGGCCCATACCTCGGCCGCCGGCACATCTCGCGTCACCACGGCGCCCATGCCGATGAGCGAGAAGGCACCGATGGTGCGGCCCTCGCCGATCAGGGCGCCAGCCCCCAGGTACGCTCCGGTCCTGACCCGCGCACCGCCGCCCAGGCACACGCCGGAGGCGATCGTGACGAAGTCTTCGATGATGTCGTCGTGGGTGAGCGTGACGTGCGGCATGATCGCGACATGCGCCCCGACGGCGACGGCAGCCGTCACGCTCACCTGGGCCAGCAGCACACTGCCTGGTCCGATCGACGACGAGCGGGAGACCGCCGCGGCCGGGTGCACGATGGTCGCATAGCGCTCGGGCGGCAGGCCGAGCTCGCCGACGATCTTCAGGCGGCTGACATAGTTGCCTGGCCGGCCGGTACAGACCACGAACAGCGCCTCGGGCATTCCCCCGATGAGGTCCCGGCCGCCGAGCACCACCGTCCCGTCGATCTTCTGCCCGTGCAGCGCCGGGTCGTCGTCGAGATAGCCGAGCAGCCGCCAGCGGGCGCCGTTCCGGTTGAGGTCGTGGACCGCCTGCGCCGTCTCGCGGGCGAAGCCGCCAGCGCCGATCAGCACCAGGTCCATCAGCGGCCGCGCGCGGCGGCGGCGATCACCGAGATGACCAGGTCCTGTTCTGCCTCGGTCATGTCGTGGAAGAGCGGAAGTATCAGCGATCGTGCGGTCAGCCGCTCGGTCACCGGCAGCGGGCGATGCGCCACATCGGCGTAAGCCGGCTCCAGGTGGGCAGCCATGATGCCCCGTCTGGCCGAAGCTCCAGCCTCCGCCATGCGCCGCATCAGCTCATCGCGAGAGACGGGGAAGTCGTCGGGCAGCAGCACCCAGAACGACTGGTAATTCGTCGTCCCGTAGTCGGGGTCGGCGGCGGTCGTGATGCCCCCGATGGCGGCTAGCGACTCCTGATAGCGCGAAGCCAGCGCGCGGCGCCGGGCGATCATCTGACCGAGCTTGCCGAGCTGGACCAGACCGATCGCGGCCTGTATGTCGGTCATACGGAAGTTGAAGCCCACCTCAAGATAGCGCTCGATCACCGGCTTGCGGCTGACATGGCGGTCCGCTGCGCTGACGTCCATGCCGTGCTCGCGCAGCCGGCGCAGCCGGGCGGCCACGTCGGCGTCCGAGGTCACGAGCATGCCGCCCTCGCCCGTCGTGAGCAGCTTTCGCGGGTGGAAAGAGAACGCGGCCAGGTGCGCGCGCGCGCCGGCCGGCCGGCCGCGGTACACCGAGCCCACGGCACATGCGGCATCCTCGATGACCGCGATACCGCGCGGCTCGCACAGCGCCCGCATCGCGTCGAGGTCTGCCGGCACGCCTGCCTGGTCGACGAGGATCACCGCACGCGTGCGGGGTGTCAGGCACGGCTCGACCGTCGCCGGGGTCAGGTTCTGAGTGGTGCCGTCGACATCGGCGAACACGGGCACGCCACCGACATAGCGTGCGCCGTTCGCCGTCGCGATGAACGAAAGCGACGGGACGATGACCTCGTCACCGGCACCGATCCCGGCAGCCACGAGGGCCAGATGCAGGGCCGTGGTGCACGAGGAGAGCGCGACCCCGTGGCTGGCGCCGATATGTGCGGCGAACGCCTGCTCGAACGCGGCCACCCGGGGTCCTTGCGCGACCCACCCCGAGGAAACGGCCTCGGCAGCGGCGGCCGCCTCCTCGGCGCCGAGCCATGGGCGCATCACCGGGATCATCGCGGACCTCGCGAGGTTGCCCGCTCAGCCCGCCACCAGGTCACCAGCCGCCGCAAACCCTCGTCGAGACCGACCTCCGCCTTCCAGCCGAGGCGCTCAGCGGCTTGCGAGACGCCGGCCAGCCGCCGGGTCACTGTGTTCACCCCGCGCGGCGGTCCGAACTCGAGCGGGAGGTCGCTGTCCATCGCGCGCAGCAGCGCCTGGGCGAGCTCGGCCAGGCTGGTCTCGGTACCGCTGCCGATATTGAAGACCTCGTCGGTGGCCTCGGCCGACGCGGCCAGCAGGTTGGCGCGCGCGATGTCCTCCGTGAACACGAAGTCCATGGTCTGCGTGCCGTCACCGAGGATGAGCGGCGGCTGTCCCGCCTCGATGCGCTCCATCCACCTGATCAGGACCTCGGTGTAGACACCGTGAATGTCCATTCGAGGGCCGTACACATTGAAGTAGCGCAGCGCGACGTAATCGAGTCCGCGCATCGCGTGGAAGCTGCGGAGCAGGCCTTCGTTGAAGGTCTTGGCCGCGCCGTACAGCGTGTCATTGGCGTAGGGGTGATGCCGCTCCGATGTCGGGAACTGCTCGGCGAGCCCGTACACCGACGCCGACGAAGCGGCGACGACTTTGCGGACGCCCGCGTCGGCGGCCGCCTCGATGATGTCGTAGGTGCCGTCCACGAGGACTTCCAGCGCCAGCCTCGGTTCCTCGGCGCACTGCGTGATCCTGATGGCCGCCTGGTGGAATACCAGATCGATTCCGGCCATGAGATCGGTGACCAGGCCGTGGTCCCGGATATCTCCCGCAACGACGCGGACCTTGCCCGAATCGAGCACGGCGGCCAGGTTTTCCTTGCGCCCGCGGACGAAATTGTCAAGGACGACGACTTCCCCCGCATCGGCCCCGACGAGCTGGTCCACGATCGTGGAGCCGATAGTGCCCGCGCCGCCCGTGACAAGGCAACGCTGTCCCTTGATCACTTCCCTGCCTCCACATTCACCGGGATTCTGGTACCGCCCTGTTCGGCGCTCCGCGTCGCGGCCTCGAGCAGTTCGAGGACCCGGATGCCCGCGCGGGCATCGGTAAGCGCCGGGCGGCGTTCTGTGATAGCACTTGCGAATTCAGCCAGGGCGGAGCCGAGCGCTTCCCGTTCTGGCAGGGCAGGGACCTGGATGTCACCCACCCGGTAGGAAATCAGCGCCTGCCGGCGGTCGTCAGGCGCCAAGCTTTCCCGGGGAACCCGATCCACCCCGCGGTCGTGGATCATGAGCCTGGCGGCCGGGTTCATGTCGTCCCAGACGATCGTGCGGCGCGAGCCGCCGAAGACCGTCGTGCGGATCTTCGTGGGGCTGAGCCAGTTGACGTGAACATGAGCCAGGGCACCCGTCGATAGCCATACCGACAGGTAGGCCAGGCAGGCGCGCCCGTTCCCGATCGGGTCACCGGTGTGGGCCGCCACGGCGACCGGGGTCACGCCGTCGGGCAGCACGAAGTCCAGGATGGACAAGTCGTGCGGAGCGAGGTCCCACAGCACGTCGACATCGGGCTGGACGAGCCCGAGGTTGATCCGGACCGAGTCCACGAACTGAAGCTCGCCGATCTCCCCGCCGCGGATGAACTCACGAATACGCTGCACCGCTGGCGTGTAGCAGTAAGTGTGATCACACATCAGCACCAGACCGGCCCGGTCCGCCAGTCCAGCCAGCTTCAGCGCGTCGGAAACCGTTGCGGTCAGTGGCTTCTCCACCAGGACATGCTTACCGGCCTCCAGGGCGGCCCGCACGAGATCGAAATGGGTCCCGGCGGGCGTCGCGACCGCTACCGCGGCCACCGCCGGATCCGCCAGCACCTGCTCGAAGGACGCGGTGGGCTTTACCGTGGTGTACGGGCCGAGCACCGCGCGTGCTCGCTCCTCGTCGAGATCACACAGCCACTCCACCGCGAACGCGGGATTGGCGGTCGCGTTCCTGACGAGGTTTGGCCCCCAGTAGCCGGCGCCAATGACCGCGAGCCCAATGCCAGACATGGCCTGTTTTTCCTCCTCGGTGGGGTGGTCGGTACACGGCGCTCGTCTACGAGAGTCCGCACGGCCCGCGGCTGATACGTCCGGACAGCCAGTTGCCGCTTCTCACCCAGCGTCACGTCGCCGGGGGTTTCGTCCATTTGCGCACTGAGGTACCGTCGTGGACGTCACGACAGGAAGGGGCCAGCCCGAGTGGCGGACGCTTGCGGTCCCTGGGGCCGGGAAGCGTGAACGCCGCGATGTGGCAAGTCAAAATCCGATGACCGAAGCTCTGCCATCCCTCTCCAAGCGTGTACGCGATGGCGCTCTCTGGAGCGTCCTGAGCACGCTCATACTGCGCTTGGCCAACATCGGCATTACCGCGATTGTCGCTCGCATTCTCGCGCCGCGTGACTTCGGCGTGTTCGCCGTGGCTCTGACGGCTTATGCGATCGTATCCGCGGTGGGCCAGCTTGGCGTTGCTTCCTGCCTCATGCGGGCGGATCTTGACGCGGACACAATGGCTCCGACTCTGGTCACCGTATCGATGGTTACGAACGCCGTACTCGCTAGCGCGATGGCGATATTCGCGGAGACCATCGCGCGCGCACTCGGCTCCGCGGCCGGCGCGGAAGCCGTCCGCATAATGGCGCTCGCGCTTATTCTCGAGGGCATTTTCGCCGTACCATATGGTCAACTTACCAGAGACTTCAAACAGGACAAGCTCTTCTGGGCTAACGCTATCAGCTTCGTCCCTGCCACGACCATATTGCTATTCCTGGCGAAATCCGGAGACGGGGCTCTTGCCTTTGCCTGGTCCAGGGTAGCCACCCAGCTGATCCTGGGCTGCGTGATGGTCGTGTTCCTGCCCAGGGTCTACTGGCCAGGCATATCGCGCGACTCCCTGTCACTGCTCGTCAAGTTCGGCCTCCCCCTTGCCGGGGCGAATCTCGTCAACTACATACTGCTCAATGTCGACTATGCATTCGTTGGTCATCTTATCGGCGCCGTTGCGCTAGGCGCGTATGTGCTGGCTTTCACCGTGGCGTCGTGGCCGGCCGGACTCCTCGGCAACGTGATCAATACCGTTTCCATGCCCGCCTTCTCGCGAGTCAAGCACGATCCTGAGCTCCTGAAGGTCGCGATGGGCAACGCGCTGCGCGCCGTATCGCTGATCGTGATGCCCATGTGCAGCCTGATGATCGCCCTTTCCCAGCCACTCGTACTGACCCTGTACGGCGCAAAATGGGCCAGTTCGGCGCAGGTGCTATCGATACTGGCGCTCTATGGTGCCATTTCCATCATCTGCGTGCTCTTCGCAAACATGCTGACCAGCCTTGGCAAAGCCAAATTCATTCTGCTGGTCCAGCTGGTCTGGCTGGGCGCGCTGGTACCCGCCATGGCGATCGGAGTGCACCGGGATGGCATTGCCGGTGCCGCCTACGCCCACATAGTGGTCATCGGGCCACTGGTGCTGCCCAGTTACCTCCTGGCCCTGCGGAAGACAACGGGAGTTCATTTCACCGCGCTGGTCAAGGCGGTCCTGCCCGCGCTGCTGGCCGCGACCGTGGCGGCGTTCGCGGCCAGGGGCGTCGCCGCGCATTTCTCCCGTCCGCAGCTGCAGCTGGTCGCTGGCACGGTCGCCGGCGGCCTGGTTTATGTCGCCCTGGCCGCCCCGCAGGGAATTGCGTTCCTCGGGCAGGAGCACGCTGACCGGCGCGGTATCCGCGGGTTTTTCCGCGGCTACGCGGACGTGGTGCGGTTGCTGCGCGATGGGCGCAGGACCGCCCCGGTTGTCGCGGCGGTGCCGTATCACGACCGCCCCGCCGACGCTCCTGTAATCAGGTCCGTAGGGGAGCAAGTCGCGTCAGGGCGTGGTAGCAACGCAACGCTTCGTGGTAGCCATGTCGCCGCAGGTGACGACACCCGTGCGCCATGGCATGATCAAAATGTCCGCAGAGCAGACGTCCGCCCTCCGCGGCCGCATCCGTCGGCGCAACGGAGATGGCTAACCCCGGTGGCCGGCACCAGTATGGAGACCCGAATGATGAGGGACGGAGACCCGACGCTGGTGCTAGGTCTGGGCGGCCGGGCCGACGGACCTGGGAACCTGTGGCCTGAGGACCTTCTCGCGGCCGAGGACCGCGGTGCCGACGCCACCGCGGGCCTGGTGAGCCTCGGCTTCATCGGGGCGGCCCTGCGGCGCAGCCGGCGGCTCTGGGCGGTCATGGCGATCGCCGGGTTGATCATCGGCTCTGGTCTCTACCTGAAGTCGCCGCCTCGTTACCAGGCCGCGACGACGCTGCTGATCACCGTCGGCCCCGAATCACAACCCGGCACGGCGATACTTGACAATCAGGCCATCGCGCAAAGCCGCTCCGTGGCCGTTCTCGCGCTGCGGAAACTTGGGTCGCCGCAAGACCCGGGCGCCTTCCTCAGCACCTACACGGCCGCGGTCGTCACCGACCGGGTGCTTCGTATCACGGCTAGCGCGTCATCGAGCGCGACCGCGGAAAGCATCGCGAACGTGGTGGCGACGTCGTTCCTCAGCTTCCGGGCGAGCCTGCTAGACGAGCAGCAACAGCTGCAGTCCGCCGCCCTCGACCAGCAGGTCAACCAGGAGAAACAGCGAGTCAAATCGCTCGATACCCAGATCCGGGAGGCGTCCGGACAGGCCGCGTCGTCCGCGCAGCAGTCCCAGCTCACCTCGCTGCGGGCACAGCGCGACCAAGCCGAGACCCAGCTGAGCGCGATCGAGGACACCGCGAGCCAGAGCAAGGCATCGAGTCAGATAACCACGTCATCGATGATCTCGGGAAGCAAGGTGCTCGACCCCGCCAGCCCGCTGTTCCATTCGCGCTACAAGGGCCTGGTCCTGTACGGCGCCGCGGGGTTCATTATCGGCCTCGCGCTGGGCATGGGCATCGTCATCATCCGGGCGGTCACCTCCGATCGGCTGCACCGCCGGGACGACATCGCGCGCGCGCTCGGTGCGCCCATCAGGCTCACCGTTCCCGCAGTGTCGGCGGCTCGCCGGCTCATGGGGCGCCGCGGGCTGGCCGCGGCCGAAGACCGTGAGGTGCAGCGGGTTGTCGCCCACCTGCGCCGCGCGGTACGGACCGGCTCGCGCCGCATCGCGACCCTGGCGGTCGTGCCGGTGGACGACCCGGAGGTCGCGGCGCTGTCCGTGGCGTCACTAGCCGTGTCCTTCGCCCGGCAAGGGAAACGGGTCGTCCTGGCGGACCTGTGCGGTCGCGCCCCCGCGGGGCAGCTGCTGGGTGTCAAGGATCCCGGAGTTCAGCAGGTAACCATCGATGGCGTGCAGCTTGTGGTGGTGATCCCCGACCGCACGGACGTCACGCCGTCCGGCCCGCTCGGTACGTTGCCGTCGGAGAACCAGTCGGCGGCCGCCGGCCGGATGGCCGCCGCCTGCGACTCGGCGGACGTCTTGCTCAGCCTGGTGGCACTTGATCCCACCGCGGGATCGGACCACCTCGCGACGTGGGCGATCGACGCCGTCGTGGTGGTGGACGCCGGGCGGTCATGGACCAGGATCCAGGCTGTCGGCGAGATGATAAGACTCGCTGGCACGCATCTGGTCTCCGCCGTGCTCGTCGGCTCCGAGAAGACCGACAAGAGCCTCGGGATACCACGTACGCTGCTCGCCGATCGCGACATCGCCCAGGACGGCGACGGTCAAGGTCCGGCCGCCGGATCGTCCGACGGCTCATCGGTATCGGGGCTGATAAGCCGGTGAGCGTGTCGGTAGCGGCGTTCCGCCCGCGCCCGCGAGCGCCGGTGCTGGGCATCGCGGACACGATGGACCGCTCGGTGCGCTGGCGCATCGGCGTGGCCTGGCTCCTGCTGTTCCTCAACACCCTGACCTTCTACCCTGGCACGTGGACCGGGCAGCGCCTCGTGCTGCCGATCCCGCACCGGGTCGGCGAGCTGATCACGCAGGGCGCCCTGCCCGCGGCCCTGCTGGTCCTGCTGACCGTCAACCGCCGACTGCTCGTCCGCCCGAACGTATTTCTCTGCTTGCTGAGCCTGCTCATCACCGGGGCGCTTATCTCGGCTCTCGGCCATCAGGGTGGTCAGCTCGGCACGATGTACCGGACCCTCCGGTTCGGCGGGTTCGTCGTCACGCTCTGGCTGCTGACGCCATGGTGGGGCCGACGCGACATGCTGCTTCTCAAGTGCCAGATGATAGCGATGTCAACGGCGCTCGGCGGAGTCATTCTCGGCCTCATGCTCGCCCCTAGCCGTGCCCTCGCGCAGGGCCGGCTCGCCGGCACGATCTGGCCCACACCGCCCACCCAGGTGGCGGACTTCGCTGCGGCCACGCTCGGGCTGGTGGTCGCGCTCTGGCTCGGCGGCATCGTGCGCGGCCGCCTGACCCTGCTGTGCGCCGCGCTGCTCGGCACAGTCCTGCTGATGACACATTCAAGGACCGAGCTGATCGCCATGGTGGCGGGCATCATCGTGGCCGGGGTGAGCCTGTTCACGAGCAAGGCACGGGTGCGGCGGTTCTTCGCGGCGCTCAGCATCGCCGGCGCCGGCGCGGTCGTGCTGTTCTCCGGCCTGCTGGCGAGCTGGCTCGCGCGCGGCCAGGAGGGCAAGCAGCTAACGAACCTCACCGGCCGGACGACGGTGTGGAGCGAGGTCATCCATCAGCAGCGCGACGCCTTCCAGGTTATCTTCGGTTTCGGCCTGTCGAACGAATCGTTCAATGGCCTGCCCATCGACAGCACCTGGCTCGCCACCTATTTTGATTTCGGGCTCCTCGGGCTCCTCGTCTGCGCGTCGATGGTGCTATTCGTGCTGACGTCGGGCTGCTTCCAGTCGCACAGCCCGCAGCGGGCCCTCGCCCTGTTCATCGTGACCTACCTGCTCGTCCGATCGGTTACCGAGACCGGGCTGAGCCTCGCGACCGCGAACCTGCTTGACCTGACCATAGCCGCTTCGCTGCTGGTGCCCATCCGGCACCAAGCCACTAGTTACCAAGGGGGGCACCTCGATGCCGCCAAAACTACGACGCCGTATCGCCAACTCGCCGATCGCGCGAGGCGTGGCGGTTCCGCTGCGTACCATGATGGTGGCGCGTTACGACGCTCGTGTCATCGGGCGCTCGGTCGACTGGCTCGTGCACAGCCGCGAGACCACCAACTTCACCTATGACCTGGATCCGCTCAACCGTGACCAGCTCTGCTGGTTCGTCTCCGCCGTCTCCGGGGCGGAAATCGGGCAGGTACGGTCGTGGGTCCAGGAGCTGGTGGAAGACGAGAAGGTCACCGAGCAGCTGACCCGGCGGATGGCATCGAATCCGCGCCGCGGAATCTGCCCCAAAGAGCCGCATTGGGCGCGCAGGCTCGGCTGGTACGCGCTCGTCCGGGCGACGCAGCCCGACCATGTGGTCGAGACGGGCACCCAACTCGGTCTCGGGTCCTGTGCCATCGCGGCCGCCCTGCTCCAGAACGGACACGGCCGGCTGACCACGATCGACACCGACCCGGAAGCGGGATACCTCATCGAGGAGCCGTGGGCGAGTGTCATCGACCGCCGGACCGCGAGCTCGCTCGAGGTGCTCAAAGAGCTGCCCGAGGTAAACATGTTCCTGCACGACAGCCTGCATACCTATGAGTACGAAGCCAGCGAGCTGGCAGCCGTGGCGCCCAATCTCAGCGCGTCGGCGATCGTGCTATCGGACAACGCCCATGCTTCGTCCGCCCTGTCCGACTGGGCCGAGCGGACGGGACGTCACTATCTCTTCTTCAAGGAGCAGCCGCTCGACCACTGGTGGCCCGGGGACGGCATAGGCGCCGCCTGGGCAGACCGGCCATTAGCGAGCCAGCCTGGAACGAAGAGGTCTGGGAGGGGGGCCCATGCGAATCTTCACATCGGCGGTTAGGTGCGCGATCGCCGCGGCGATCGCGGTACCGGCGATCGCGGCGTGCACAAGTAGTTCTCCAGCGGCCAGCCGGCCGGCTTCGCGCGATCTCCCGGGCGAGCCCGGGACGGTGGCGAGAATCTGCGGACAGCCGGTACTCAACTCGCCGTTTCACTACGCCGGCCCGGCCGGAGCGTACCGGAGCGGCACCGCCGGGCTGCCCACGTACGGCTCGCCGGGCTCGGACTTCCCGCATGACACCGCCGGCGTCGTCCTGCCGCCGGGCAGCCACGGTTACATGTCATACGACCTCAGCCCGGACACCGTCTACTACCTGCTCCCCGGTGAGCATGTCGGATTCTTCCAGGCGGACACGAACGACGCTTTCGTCGGCGGGCTCGCGGACGGCAAGCGCACCGTCCTATCCGGTAACTACTCCGGGCTGCACGTGGCCATCGACTCCAACTTCTCGAACGGGAACCAGTCCGGTGTCACCATCGAGTACCTGACCATCGAGAAATTTCAGCCGAACGGCGACGCCGCCGCCATCAATCAGGGTTCCAACACCAACTGGACCGTGCAGTACAACACGATAACGCTCAACGTGCCCGGGGCGGGATTGATCGCGGGCGCCGACAACACCCTGAAGCACAACTGCCTGACGCTGAACGGGCAATACGGCTTCCAGTCCTCGGACGTCGGCACCTGGGGCAATGACTCGCTTACCGGCGGTCCTTACAACGTCACCGTCGCCGATAACGAGATCAGCTACAACGACACGTGCGATTTCGAGGGAACTTTCAGCAATCAGGCGCTCGGGTGGTCCAAGCACAACCCGGTACCGGCGCGGTACCAGAACCCCCATTGCGGAGCGGTCAGCGGCGACGGCAACCAAGGCGGGTTCAAGCTTTGGGCCACCAACGGGGTGACGATCGAGGGTAACTACATCCACAACAACTGGGGACCGGGCATCTGGGCCGATACCGACAACGCGAACACCACGTACGTCGGCAACACCATCACCGACAACGACGGGCAGGCGATCATCGAGGAGATCTCGTACAACTTCTCGATCGTCAACAACTATCTGGCCGGCAACGGGTGGGCGGTCGGCCTGAGCAACCCCGGGTTCCCGACTCCCGCCATCTACATCAGCGAGAGCGGCAGCGACACCGCGTTCGGCGGTATCCCGGCGTGCCGGGAGCCTTCGTGCGCCCGGCAGGGCGCGTACCAGGACAGGTCGGTAATCGGCCACAACATCCTGGTGGACAACGGCGGCAGCGTACTGCTCTGGCAGAACTCAGACCGGTTCTGCTCGGGGCAGTTCGACAACGTCTGCACGCTGGTGGCCGGCGGGCGGTCCGGACCGTTCACCATGACCGGCTGCAAGGCCAACATTCGCTCGGCGGCCACCGACACGACGGCATTCCTCGCCAGGCGCACCGGTTCGCCGTCGCTGGACTGGTGGAACGGCTGTCTGTGGAAGACCGAGAACGTCAGCGTGACCAGCAACACCGTCTATTTCAACCCCGCCGACATCACCGGCTGCGGCCAGGCAACCTGGCCGGACTGCGGCGCCGGCGGCATGTTCAGCGAATACGGCATCTCCGCACCCTACGATTCGCCGGGTGGCTGGGTAATCGCCAGCCAGCTCACGTTCTTTCAAGGCAATGCCTGGGCAGGCAACGTCTATTACGGCCCGTCGGCCTTCTATGCCTGGAATCAGGGAAACGGCGACAATCCGGTGAGCTGGTCCGCGTGGACCGGGCACATATCCGGCGGCGACAAGTGCGGTTCCGCGGGCGAGCACCAGAGCGGCGCCTGCTCGGGCCCGTTCGGCCAGGATTCCGGCAGCACGTACCGGAGCAAGCCGTCCAGCTAGCGTGTATCACAGCGTGGGTGCCGGAGTTCTTGTAGGGCAAAGGCCAAGTAAGCGAAGTGCGGGGTAGCGATGCTGGATGCGCTCGTGCGGCGCTTCGTCTTGCCAGCGAACGTGACGGCGGAGATCGTGCGCCCGGGCAAGCTCAACGGACGCCGGCCGTCGGTTTCGGTCGTCATCCCTTGCTACAACTACGGCCGGTATCTCCCCCAGTGCGTCGACAGCGTCCTGTCCCAGGAGGGCGTGTCCGCCGAGGTCATCATCGTCGACGACGCGTCATCTGACGGCAGCGATGCCGTGGTCAGGCAGCTCGCGGCGAATGATCCCCGCGTGCACGCGACCTGCCACACGGTAAACAAGGGCCACATCGCGACCTATAACGAGGGGCTGGCCCAGGCATCAGGGGAGTACACCGCGCTCCTGTCCGCGGACGACCTGCTGACGCCGGGATGCCTGGCGAGAGCGACCGCGCTGATGGAAACGTATCCCGCTGTCGGCCTCGTCTATGGCTTTCCGGTCGACTTCACCGACACCCATCTTCCGGCGGCGCGCACGTCCCCCGGCAGCTGGATCATCTGGCCAGGTCATCAGTGGCTCGCCTACCGGTGCCGGGTCGGCCGGAACATCATCAGGTCTCCCGAGGTAGTGCTCCGGACCAGCGTCCTGCGCCAGATCGGCGGCTATAAGGCAAACCTTCCGCACGCCGCGGACTTCGAGCTGTGGATGCGGACAGCGACCGTGTCCGACATCGGGTTCGTCGCCGGCGCCGATCAGGCCTACTACCGCATCCACCCCAGCAACATGCATCAGTCGATGTTCGACATGCTCGATGACTTCTCCCAGCGGCTCGCCTCCTTCGACACCATATTCAGCGAACGCTCGGAATTGCTGGAAGACCCGGAGCGGATGCGCGACATGGCGCGCCTGGCGCTGGCGCGTGCCGCGCTCAGTCAGGCGGTCCGCGACACCGCCCATCGTGCCATCGCCCGTAGCACGATGAGCCGGGCCGTCGGCGCCGGTGCGTTGGTGGCCGTCGGCGAAGAGCCGGTGGACGCTTATGCCGAGTTCGCCCTCAACGCCTGGCCGGACGCCAAGAACCTGCGGGAGTGGCGCACGCTCCACAACCTGTTCACCGATTCGGGCAACCCGCCGAAGCTGAGTCCCGCGCTGATAACGCAGATGGCGGCGCGTAAGGCCACAACGCGTTTCCGGTGCTGGCGTAAGCGGGTCGTCGGAGTCTAGCCCAGCCGGGACGGTTTCTCCACGAACGGCGAGTCGACCAGTTCCGTCCGGGTCATCTGCCGGTAAATGAGCTGCCGCCGGTATGAGATCGCCTGATGGAGTACCGGTACCTTGCGGCGCACGAGCGGCTCTAGCAGGCGGCCTTTGATGCCTTTCCCCAGCCCGTAGAGCCCGATCGTCGACTCGAACCGGGCACTCTTGGTGACCGGCAACGGCGTCACACAGCGCACGCGGTCCAGCGCGCCCTCCCGGTAGAAGAACCACCAGTCGTCGGGGCTGACCCGTACCGGCAGGACGCTTTCGCTCATGCGCTCGGCGGCCTCCCGCGTGATGACGTAGCCCGCGGAGCTCGCCGGCTGGCGAACGTCGATGGGGAGCACGAGTCGGCGCGCGCCAGGCAGGTCTACGGCGCCCTCCCGGCTCATCTTGCAGGAATCCTTGCTGTCATAGTTGAGCAGCACGAGCTCCGCGCCTGCGAGGTGCTCGACTAGCGCATCGGCGAGGCCGTCCAGGTCGCCGGGCAGCGCGACGTCGTCCTCGAGCACCAGGGCCGTATCCAGCCCATCCGCGATCATCTTCCGGTAGATGCGCAGGTGGCTCAGCGCGCAACCGGCCATTCCGGCCGGCCACATGCTCCGGCTGAACAGCGCCGGGTCGATCGTGGTCTGGTCGTTCAGGTCCAGCTCAACGCCGTCGACGCCGTCCACGATCTCGTAGTCGAGCTTGGCTTTTCTCAGCTCGGCGACGATGTGTGCCCGGCGATCGGCGGAGCGAGCGAGGTTGATGACGTACGCGTGCACCTAGTTCGCCCGCCGGCCCTGGCGCCGCTCGGCGACCTCGCGGTACACGTCCAGGGTGGTGGCCGCCATCGCCCCCCAGGTGAACTCGCCGGCCCGCCGGATCCCCCTGTCGCGGAGCTTATCTCGCCCCTCGCCCACCGCCTCGGTAATCGCGCGGGCGATCGACGCCGGTTCGCTGGGATCGCACAGGATCGCCGCCCCGCCCGCGATTTCCGGCATGCTGGTGGTGTCCGAGGTCACCACCGGGCAGCCGCAGGCCATCGCTTCGAGGATGGGCAGGCCGAACGTCTCGTTCAGTGACGGGTACACCAGCACGTCGGCCGCCTGGTAGAACGGAACGGTGTCCTCGAGCGGTATCCCGCCGGTGAACAGCACATCGGTCCCGATGCCCAGCTCGGCGACAAGGGAGCGCAGCTGGGCTACGTAATCGGCGTCGCCCCGGCCGACGATCACCAGCTGCCGGCCCGCTAGCTCACTTCGGGCAATCGCCCAGGCTCGCAGCAATCCCTCGCAGTTCTTATATGGCCACAAGGTCGAGACAAACAATGCGTAAGGCTTCGTGACGCCATACGACGCCACCCGGGCACGGGCCGCGCCGGGATCGCCGAGCTTGAACAGGTCGTGGTCGATGGCCTCGTAGACGAGCCTCAGCTTGCTCGCGTCCACCTCCAGGTAACGCGTCACCTCTGAGCGCAAGCTTTCCGAATTGACGATAACCGCGTCCGCGATCCGCACCGAGCGCGGATAGCTCATCCGGCGGTACGCGCGAACCAGCGGGTTGATCGCGTCCGGGGTGGTAAACGCGTGCATCGTCTTCATATGGATGACCACCGATCGCGGAACCCGGACGATGGGCGCCATCAACGTGGCGAAGATGTCGATGTGGCTGAGCGGCAGGCGCACCGGGGTATAGACATGCTCGGACAGCGTGCGGAGGTTCCGGCGTTCGTTTGACCACGGATACGTGATGTGGAAGACATTCGGCCCGTCGGCCGGGTACATATGCCGCGACTTCGGGCTCACCAGCAGGTGCAGTTCCTCGTCGTAGGCGAGCCGTTTCGCCATTTCCGGTACTACCCGTGTCCAGCACCAGTGCGCGCCAGACGGCGCCTCCGGATTCTCCGTCAGAAGGTTGATCGCCACTCGCACGCTTTCCCGCCTTTTCCGCCGCAGGCATCTGGGCACGCCGCAATAGCCTGGTTAGCTCCAGGCCGGTGACCATAGGAGCACGGCGCGGGTCGCCGTGATACGCCCTTGCTACCCGGTCAGGCGCTACCCGGTCAGGCGCGTCGGCATCTTCCGCCGGGTGGGCCGGGACAGATCCGGCACCAGTCCGGTCGACGGATCCGCCGGGTCGGGATCGGCCACCAGGATTCCGGTGATCTCGAGCCCGTCGGCGGCGGCACTGGCCGCGACGCGGGCCAGCTGCCCCGCCGTGGCCGCTCCGGTTGAAACCGCCAGCACCGCGACCGAACCCGGCACGGTGTCGGCGACCTTCGGCGTCTGGCCGTCCACCACCGCGACGACGACCGTCAAGGCGGCGTCCGGTGGCTTGGCGTCCTCGCCACGATCTATGACGGCGGTCTGCAGGTTTCCGGAATGCAGCGGCGCGTGGGGCGCCGCGCAAGCCGCGCGCAGGCTGGCGGTCGCGTTCGTGTCCTGCTGAGGACCCACGACGAGCGCGGTCCTGACGCCCAGGGACGCGGCGAACGCGGCGAACTGAGGAGCGAGGGCGAGAGCGGGCCGGTCGGACGCGAGTGAAAGCACCGCGAGCGTCACATCGGCGGCCGGCGCGGAGTCCGCGGATCCGGAACCGACGAGGCCAAGCTCGTACAGCGTCCTATGCAGCCGCCAGGCGGCCACGGGGTCGGGCTGGTACTCCTGGAGCAGCTTCATCCAGCCAGCCGCGTCCCGAGGGGCCTCCGAGGGAACCGATACCAGCACGGGAACCCCGATGGAGTCGGCGATCTCGTCGCGCTCGCGCAGCCGCCAGTCGCCGCGTCCCAGCGCCAGCGCGATGATGATTCCGAGAAGAGCGCCCCCCACCGCGCCGAGCGCGATGAAGATGGCGAGCTGCTTTGTGCGCGTCGGGCCCGTCACGCTGGTGGCCGGCTGGAGCAACTGCGCGGCGACCCGGCCGACCGGGCTCTTCGCGGATCCGATATAGCTGATGTAGCTCCTGGCGACCGCGTTCGCCGTCGCCTCCGCATCGGCGGCGACCTTGCTCTTCGCGCTGATCGAGATGACGAAGGGGGTGAGGCTGCCGACTTGGACGACCTGGAGCAGTTCGTTCAGCGTCATCGGCGGCCGGATGTTCGGGAGCGCGTTCGCCAGCACCTGATTGCTCCCCGCGACCACTTCCTGGGTCGCGGTGTACGGATCGGTGCCGCCGACGTTGCTGCCCGCGATGGTGGCGTTGTTCTGCACCGAGGACTGCGGGAGCACCACCAGCGCGGTGCTGGTGAGCATCGGCGGATAGCGGGACGCGTAGCCGCCGCCACCGAGCATGCCCAGCACAATCACGACGGCAACCAGCACCTTATGCCGCCGCACCACGCGCATCGACGTCCGCAGGTCCAGTGCCTGCTGGCTCATCTGGCCTCCACCTCGGTCTTCGGGGCCTTAATCAGCTGAGCATTCGATGCGTACAATGATACGGCCTGCCGGGAAGCCGTGAGCGTGAGCGATTTGCTACCGTCCGTGAATTCGAGTCGGGTGCTGAGCGGCACCCCGGGTACGGAACGGCCGCGGCCAAGCAGCGTCCAAGCCGGTACGCGCTGCCCGAAACCCGGCGAGTACCAGCCGAGAATGGGGTCGGTCTCGCCGCGGTGCAGCGTCCACCGCAGCAGCGGCGGCAGCTCGAGCCGGGCTCTTTGCATGAGGGGGGAAGCCATCCCCCCAGACCCCCCTGGCTGCAGCTGGGGGGAAGCCATCCCCCCAGACTCCCCAGGCGAAGCGGCGGGCCAGCAGAGCAGCGCTTGTGAATCGCACAGCTCCGCCTGGACGTCGGGCCCGAGGTGGAAGGCGAGCCGGATGTCGTGTCCGCCGATGCCGATCTCATCGACGATGTCGATGATGCGGGACGCCCGGTCGAGCAGCACCGAGCGCTGGTGCCTGGCCGGCGGATCGAGGGCGGTATACCCGTCATGGGTGGCCGCCCAGCTGGCGAAGTCGCCTTCGTCGACAACCTCGGTCTCCCGGGCGACGGCGTGCCGCGACCACATGAACGGGCCGCCCGCCGAGGAGGAGCTCCGCCCGCCCACCTCGGCCGTGTTATGGGCAAGTGTGGACCGGAAGTACTCCCGCCACCGCGGCTCCCCGTGGTAGCAGTAGGTACCCGGATCGGCCAGGATGTCGACTCCGCCGTAGCGGACCTCCACCGAGAGCGCGTCCGCGTGGGCGTGCGCCGCGATGCTGAGGAACCCATGCGGGCCACCGTCACATCGGCACCAGATCTCCGGAAGATCCTTGCCGCGGGTCCGCAGCAGGGTGATACCGGCGTCCGGGAACCGGGACGGCCGCCGCGCTGGTCGGCCCGTCAGCTCATGGCGCGAAGGGGCCAGCGCGCCGACTACGGTGCTGGCCGCGTCGGCGGACGATTCCGGCCACCAGTCCAGCGGCCCGGCCAGCTCGCCGGCGACGGCGAGCAGGGACGCCCAGTGGCTGCGCGCCGGCGCGTCAAGGAGCACCGCACGGCCCTCGTCGGAGTCGCCCTGACGTGGCGGGCGCAGCCGCTCGTCGGTCAGGGCGGCCGCGGCGTCCGCCATGGCGCACAGCCGCCGCCAGGTACTCTCGCTCAGCGGATGGCCGCTCGCGTCGGCCTCCACCGCCGCGAGAAATCCCAGCTCGGCGACGAAACCGTGATAGTCAGAGGCGAGCTCGCGGCCGATCCCGGACGGAAACGTGTTCCGGTCCAGCTCCGCCTCGAGCAGCCGCATTGCGTCTCGCCGCCACCGTGGGCTCTGCCGGAACCACCCGAACGCGCAGCTGGCAACGAGCTGACCGGAGGCCTCCGCGATCACGTGGTTGTTGGCCGACGAGCCGCGGCTCCGGAACGCCGCCAGATATTGCTGGTGCCAGCGGATCTGACGGACCGCGAGGCTGTTGTTCTCGAACAAGCCGGCGACGTCGGGCCAGTCGTCGAGCAGGCGCCGGATCCACGCGAAGCTGATCAGCCGGATGCCCAGCTCGATTCCGCTCGTCCAGTGGACGCCGGACAGGAAGGGATTCTCCCGCCACCAGGAGCGAAGCTGTTCGGCCACCCGCCGCGCGTACGCTTCCTCGCGGGTGAGGTACCAGGCCATGGCCAGCAGGGTCAGGTGCTGCAACCGGGAGACTTCCCAGACCTGCTTGACGTTACCGACCTGCGCTTCGGCACGGTGGTCGATGCGGAACGCGTACCGGCTCGGATCGGACCGGCGGCCCGTCAGCGGGTCGCGGAACCAATCGGGCGTCACCAGATCGTCGCGGGCGACGCCGAGCACCTCCCACTCCCCGCGCATCAGCCGGTCGGCCGCCGTCAGGATCGCCGCCCTGGCCTGCGCCGGCACCAGCTCCGCGGTGCCTTCGGGCAGCACGGCGGTGAACCGTCGTCCGCCCGCCGGACCCGGCGCGCCGTCCTTCACCGGGGGGACGGATCCCCCCGGACCCCCCTCGACAAGCTGCCCCGGCTTGACCTGCCGCAGCGACCAGACCGCCCTGAGTATCTGGTCGCGGGTACGCCAGGCCACCTCGCTCGGCGACATCCGCGCGATCCGGCGTGCGTACCATCCCAGCCGCAGAACCATGCTCTTCCCCCGCGATCCCCTCATACTCGCTCCGGGCTCCCGCTGATGAGGCTCTCGCCCACCGCGATCGTCGCTCTGGTGGTGGCCAGCAGCGAAGAGATGCCGATCGGCATCGGATCGCCGGTCAGGGCCGCTTCGACGAAACGGCTGAGCTCGTCACGCTGGCCCTTGTCCTGGCCACCCCGAGCCCGGACCGCGTGCTGCCGCCGCCCGGCCCAGACCGTGACCTTCCGGAAGTTGTCGAGGCGCGCGCTGCGTCCGCCGCCCGTGACGTCGAGCGTTTCCTTTGGATAGCGCGAGTTGCCTGCCGTCAGGTAGGCGATGGTCCCCGACGAGCCGCTGGCGAACCGGATGGTGACCTGCAGGTCGCCCTTCTCCGGCCCGCGGACCGCGTAGACCTCCGCAGGCAGGCTGTCGGCCCACCAGCACAGCGTGTCGATGAAATGACCGCCCTCGCCGGTGAACCGCGAGCCCTCTGCCTCCTCGTTGAGATACCAGCTGTCCGCGGCCAGCGAGCCCGCGTTGACCAGATAGCGGGAAGCGGACGCCAGGCTCGCCGCGCCGAATTCCTTCTTCATCGCCACGAGCAGCGGCGCGAAGCGCCGGTTGAAGCCCACCATCAGCCGGTCGTTACCGGTTTCCTCGATGGTGGCGACGATCCGGTCGACCTCGTCACCGGTCAGCGCCAGTGGCTTCTCGACGAAGACCGCCTTGCCCGCCGCCAGCGCGCGGCACACCAGGTCGGCGTGCGTCCGGTGCCTGGTCACGATGAAGATCGCGTCAAGCGACGAGTCCTCGAGCACCGCGTCCGCGCTCGTGGACGCGGTGGTGAAACCGAACTTCCGCTGAGCGTTCACCACCGACAGCGAGCGGGTGGTCGCTACGTGTGCCAGCCGCACCGAGCCCAGCCGGGCCAGATGAGGCAGCAGCATCGAGGACGCGTAGTTGCCCGCGCCGATGAACCCGACCGCGATCGATGCTTTCGCATTATTCCGAACGGCCAGCGGTTTCCCGCTATGGGCAGGTGCCGGCAGCACGCGGCTGGTCGCGGCTGGCGGTTCATCGGGGCTTGGCCGCGGGTATTCGAGCAGGACGCCTACCGCCTTCAGCTCGCCCGCCTTCAGGTCGGCGTAAACCTTGGCCGCGTCGTTCATCGGGAAGACGCCCGAGACCAGCGTCGCCACCTCGACCTCGTTGCGGGCGAGCAGGTCGAGGAAGCACTCCAGGTTGCGCCGCTCGGTCCACCGCACGTAGCCGGCCGGGTAGTCGACCCCCTCGAGCTCGTAGCGCTCGTCGTAGCGGCCCGGCCCGTAGGACCGGGAGAACCGGACGTCGAGCTCCTTGTCGTAGTACGCGTTCCACGGCAGATCCAGGCGCATCTTGCCGATGTCCACCACCCGGGCGCGGTCCCTGGCCAGCTTCACGGCCGCCTCGACGGGCCCGTTGGAGGAGCCGCCGGCGGCCAGGAACACGTGGTCCGCACCGCGGCCGCTGGTGATCTCGGCGAGTTCGCGCACCACATCCGCCAGGCCCTCATCGGTGGGCGGCCCGCACAGCACCGCCCCGGCCTTCTCCGCCAGGCGGCAGCGATCCGCCACCGGATCGACGCCGACCACCTTGACGCCGGCGGCGGCAAGCAGCCGCACCACCAGCTGGCCCACCAGCCCGAGGCCGATCACGGCCGCGGTCTCGCCCAGCTGAACCTCGGCGCGCCGGATGCCATGCATGGCGATCGACGCGACGGTGGAGAACGCGGCGTGCTCGGGCTCAACACCCGACGGGACCGCGGCACACAGATTGACCGGCACCCAGTTGTACTCGGCATGCAAGGCATGTTCGTTGCCGGCCGCCGCCACGACCTGCCCGACGCGGAACTCCTCGGCGCCCCGGCCCACCTCCGTCACCACGCCGCACAGCGAGTAGCCGAGCGGGGTGTAGGAGTCGAGCCGGTTCATGACCTTCTTATAGGTGGCGACGGCGCCCTGCTGCGAGACGGAGTCGAGCACCTTGCGCACCTGGTCGGGCCGCGCCCGCGCCATGCCCACCATCGACTTGCTCGCCTCGGACACCTTCATCATCTCGGTGCCGGTCGAGATCAGCGAGAACAGCGACCGTACGACGACCCCGCCGGGACGGCACGCTGGAGCGGGCACGTCAAGCACGGTGAGCTCGCCGGACTTGTAGTTCTGGGCTATCTGCTTCATGTTTTCCTGTTCGCTCGCGGGCGGGGCGCTTTGGAGGCGCCCCTGGCTTCGCTCACTGGCCCTGGGACAACGTGGCGGATTAGCGCTTTGTGGTAATCGGCCCCCCGGATAAGGGGGTCAGGCTTCCACGATGAGGAAATCCGCCACGTTGATGTCGGGGGACGATGATGCGGGCGAGTACCACCAGGCACATGGGATACGTCAGCCCCGGCCGCCACCAGCACGCCGCTCACGGGGTTACTCCGGCGGCCTGGACCTGGCGGTACCAGAGCTCCATGGAGAGGAGCTGCCAGATTTGCTTGGCGTTGTCTGCTCGGCCTGCTTGCTCGTCGGCGATGAGGCGGAGGACGGCTTGCTTGCGGAGCATGCCTGCCTGGACTAGCTCGCCGCCTACCAGGACGTCGCCGATCAGCTCGCGGAGGTCGTTGCGGACCCAGGCGCGCAGCGGTGCGCCGAACGACGCCTTCGGGCGGTGCACGATCTCGGCGGGGAGCCAGCCAGCGGCCGCGTCCTTCAGCGCCGCCTTTGCCATCCGGCCGCGGATCTTGTCCCGGCCCGCGATCGCGAAGGCCGCCCGGGCCACGACGGGATCCACGAACGGAACCCGGACCTCGACGGACGCCGCCATGCTCGCCCGGTCGGTGTAGGTCAGGTTGAGCCCGGCCATGAACAGGCGCGTGTCGGCCAGGCACATCCGGTTGATCTCGTCGTTCAGCGCGTTGTCGTTGTAAATGGCGGCATGCTCGCCGATGACGTCGCCGACCTGGCCGGCCAGGTCCGGACCGACCAGCGCCGTGAGCTCGTCCGGGTCGTACAGCGTGTAGCTGCGCCGGAACCGCGCCTCCTCCGAAAGCTCCGCGAACGTCATGAACCGCTTGGCCCAGCGGGGATACCTCAGGCCGCGGCCGCCCACGCTCACCGGCAGGCTCCGCACCGCCAGCCGTGCGGGAACCCGCGCGACGGCGGGCAGCCGTCCGTACCTGCTGGCCATGACGCAGGCCAGGTGCTTGCGGTAGCCGCCGAACAGCTCGTCCGCGCCCATCCCGGACAAGATCACCTTGACACCGCGCTCGCGCGCGGCTTCGCACATCAGCAGCGTGTTGATCGCCGCCGGATCGCCGATCGGCTCGTCCAGGATCTCGACCATGCGCGGCAGCAGGCTGACGATGTCCGGCGAGATCTCGATCTCGTGCAGGCCGATGCCATACCGCGCGGCCACCTTCCGGGCGTAGACGGCGTCGTCCGGCATCGCCTCGAGCTTCTGGTCCTGCGGCCGGAAGGTGATCGTGTACGCGTCGACGGAGCTGGCGTCCCGGTGAGCCAGGACCGTGACGATGCTGGAGTCCAGGCCGCCCGACAGAAAGCTCGACACCGGGACGTCGGCGACCAGGTGCGCGGCGACCGACTCCTCGATGATCGCGCTCAGGTCGACCGGTCCTGAGTGCGCCGCCTCGGCCGCCACGTCCTGAACGCGCCAATAGTGGCCGCTCTCAAAGCCGCCGTCCGGATCGAACCGCGCCCACGACCCGGCCGGCAGCTTCTCCACTCCCTGTATCGCACACCGCTGCTCGGGGACCCAGTAGTAGAGCATGGACGCCACCAGCGCGCCTGGCTCGATCCGCAGTTCGCCGCCAACCGCCGCCAGCAGCGCCTTGAGCTCAGAAGCGAACATCACGCCGTTACCGCGCCGGTGATAGAAGAGCGGCTTGATGCCCAGCGGGTCGCGCGCCAGCACCAGCTCGCCGGTGGCGGTATCGGCCAGCGCGAACGCGAACATGCCGCGGAACCTGCTCAGCGCGCCGGGGCCCCAGGCCCGCCACGCCTCGAGCACGACCTCGGTGTCCGACTTCGTGACGAACCGCGTGCCGTGGCCGGCCAGCTCGGCTCGCAGCTGCTTGTAGTTGTACAGCTCACCGTTGTAGACGAGCGTCAGGCCGTGCTTGGAGAAGGGCTGATCGGCCGCGACGGACAGGTCGATGATCGAGAGCCGGCGATGCCCGAGGTGCACGGAGACCCGGTCATTCTCATGGCTCCACACGCCCGACGCGTCGGGACCGCGGTGCGCGATCCGGTCACTCATCATGTCCACGAGCTTGCGCCCGTAAGGCTGCTGGTAGCATCCGGCGATACCGCACACGTCAGGCTCCGCTCATCCGCGAGTAAACACCCAGGTAGGCCTGCTCCTGATGGGACCAGGCCAGCTCCTCCTCCACCCGGGTCCGGCCCAGTGCGCCCAGCCGGGCTCGTTCCGGCTCGTCGTCGATCAGCTTCACGATCGCGGCCGCGTACTCATGCACGTCATTCGGTGTGACGTAGACGCCGGCGTCGCCGGCGGACACCCGCGTCTCGCGCAGATCGAAGGCGATCACCGGAAGCTCGAACGCCATGTACTCCATCGTCTTGTTCATCGTCGACAGGTCGTTCAGCGGATTCTTGGGGTCCGGCGACAGGCCGACGTCGGCGGTGGACAGAATGCTCGTGACCAGCTCGTCTGGTGCCCGTCCGGTGAACTCCACGTGCCCGGCCAGGCGAAGCTCGTCGCGCAGCGCGACCAGTTCGTCGAAGCAGTCCCCGGAGCCGATCAAGGTGAAGGCGATATCGTCGCGGCCGAGTTCATGGACCACGATGCCGGCGGCCTGGACCACGATGTCGACCCCGTCCTGCGGTCCCATCACGCCGATGTACGCCGCCAGGTACTTACGGCCCCGGCGCTGCGCCGGCTCGGCTGGTCCGCGCTTCAGGCGCCGCGGATCCGGGCCGGTGCGGACGATCGTGACGTCGCTTGCCTGCTTGCCGCTGCGCGAGATGGCGATCTCCCGGTAGGAGCCGTTCGTCGAGATCACGTGGTCCGCGGTCCGGTGCGTCCGCCGCTCCAGCGCGCGCAGCGCCCGGTACGGCAGCCGCGGCCCTTCGGGGAAACGGGACTGGAAAAGCTCCGGGCACAGGTCATGGTGGTCGAAGACGAACTTGGTCCGGTCCATGGCCCGCAACGCGAGCGCTATCGGCCAGAAGATGTCCGGCGGGTTGCACGCCTGCAGCACCGCGAACCGGCCGGACCGTCTCGCCTTCAACGTCAGCCTGGCCGTCGCGAGGAACGAGTACACGTACTCGGTGATGAAGCCGAGCTTGCTGCCGCCCGGCGCGTACGGGCGGTACTTGTACAACGACACCCCGTCGACGACATGGTAGGAGGGATCGCCGCGGCCCTTGGGACAGACAACCGATACCTCGTACCCCGAACGCGTCAGCGCCTGGCATTCGAGCCACACTCGGCGGTCGAAGGGAACCGGGAGATTCTGGACAATAATCAGGACCCGCCGCTTCACTCTTATATGAGTGCGCGGCGGGTTATCTGATACAACGGACCGTCTTATTCACGACGCCTGAAGCATCACCCTGAGCCTGGCGAGGCATCGTCCCCTAGTGGGTCCGATGCTGCCGACGGGCAGCCCGAGCTGATCCGATATCTCCGCGTAGGAGGCCGGCGGATCAGCCATGAGCATCTCCAGCAGCCGCTGCCACCGTCGCGGCAGTCTGGCCAGGGCCTCCCGGACAACCTCCGCGCGCTCGTCGGCCAGCAGTCGCTCGTCGACCTCGGGCCCGTGCGCGGCGACGCCGTGCAGGTCCTCCTCGTCGTGTCCGAGCACGACCTTCTTGTGTGCCGCCAGGTTGCGCAGGCATTCATGTCGCGCCGTCGCGGCCAGCCAGGATCCGACCCGGTCCGGATGCTCAATCCGGTCGATGTGTTCTAGCAGCCGCAACCACGTGGTCTGCGCCACATCCGCGGCGTCGCTCTCGACCAGCTTGAACTCTCCCGTGATGGACCAGATGAGCCTGGCAAACTGATTGACGAGCCCCTCCCAAGCCTGCAGGTCGCCCGCCGCCGCACCCTTTACCAGCTGTGCGACGTCGGGCTTCCTGGCAGCCCGCTCCGCTACCATCGTCACTGCGCCCTCCGCCATTAATAAGCTCCCGACCCCCGGAGAAGCACTGAGATTGTCTTCCAGAGGATCTGCAGGTCGAGCGCGAACGACCAGTTCTCGACGTAACGCAAGTCGAGCCTGACCGACTCCTCCCAGGACAGATCCGATCGCCCGTTCACTTGCCACAGGCCGGTCAGGCCTGGCTTGACGACGAGCCTGCGGCGGACATGCTCGGCATATTTCGCCGCTTCGTCAGGAAGGGCGGGACGCGGTCCCACCAGCGACATGTCGCCCAGTACAACGTTGAGCAGCTGCGGCAGCTCGTCGATCGACCAGCGCCGCAGGTGCGCACCCAGCGCGGTGACCCGCGGGTCCTTGCGCAGCTTGAACAGGATGCCGTCAAGGTCGTTGTTCGCCATGAGCCGCGCCCTGTGCTGCTCCGCGTTGACCACCATCGTCCGGAACTTGTAGATCCGGAAGACGTGGCCGTGCCTGCCGATCCTGACCTGAGTGAACAGGGCCGGCCCGCCGTCCCACAGCCGGATCATGACGGCCAGGACCGCGAACAGCGGGGCAAGCGCGACCAGCACCATCGCGGCCACGCACCGGTCGAACAGATCCTTGAGGAGCAACCGGATCCCGCCGAGCTGTGGGTGATCCACGTGCAGCAGCGTGAGTCCGGCCGTGGGCCGCACCTTGGTGCGCGGACCGGCGACGTCGACCAGCGCGGGTGACAGGCACAGATCGGTGCCGGTCTTCTCCAGCTCCCAGGCCAAGGCCCGCAGCCTTATGCCGTCGATCTCCGGACAGGACAGCACCGCGACCGTGTCGGCGGAGAACTTGTGCACCGTCGAGGTGACGTCGTCCAGCCCGCCGATTACCTCCACCCCGGCGATATCGTCGCCCGGGTAGGCATCGGGGGCACAGGCGGCCACGACGGCGAGCCCGTGGTAACTGTCCCGGTGCAGTTCGGTGATCAGGTTGGTCGCCGCCGCCACGGGACCTACCACCACCACGCTGTGCATGCACAGCCCCGCTGCTCTGCGTTTGTGCAGCCGCTTACGCAGCACGAAACGCGTGATCATGTCGAACACGGTCACACATGGAACCGCGATGACCAGATAGCCGCGAGACAGTTCGATATTGACCGCATAAGAGCAGATCGCGACCGTCGCCGTAAGCCCGACGCCGGCGTTAAGAATCCGGCGGTACTCGTCGGACCCAGCGCCGACAAAACGAACGTCATATGCTCCCGCTATTGACAACGCGGCCAGCCAGCAAAGCGGCAGCGCGAGGCTTAGCGCGATATACCCACCAGTAACGTGCTTGCCGAACCGCAGATCAAGCGCGGCGAATGCGCCGATGCTCGCGCAGCCCAAGTCCGCTACCGCTGTCCAGCGAAGATACTCTCTTGCCCACGTGCCCTGGCCCGTTAGAGATAGACGTCTATAACGGCCACGATAAGTACGCGTAATTGAATAACCAGACATGCTTTACCGCCCCCCGTGGCATACCGGCGCACGCCGACGTGCCACGCCCGCTCAGGAAAATTCGCTCACTACCTAACGATGCCTGCCTGAAATCCTCCTACTTCGCCACGAAGTCACATAGATGTGACGCCCCACCCCATCGAGAGGTTTACGTACCTACACAGCGACCTATCGTGACACAGGGAACTGCCGATGGCTACGGGCGGAAGTCACAAAAACCCAAATGATGCCTGATATTTACCGGATATACGACTTATCGGGCAACATCAGTAACATGAGTCACTACGCAGCGTTGTATCGGGACACGACAGAAGTGCGCTAAACCAGACTCTAAGGTCGATACGTCTCAGAGGATGCAAAAGCGGACTCAGGCAACACAGTTAACTCAGGTCACAGAAGATGACTGTTCCCACGCGCGTACCTGATCACGGTAGCGCCGGGCCGCGGCCCGCAGCTCGAGTTCGGGGTCAAGCCCGGCGGCGCGAGCGTCCCGGACCAGCCGGAACAGCTCCGCCCCGACACCCCCATCGCCGTCGAGGTCCATCAGCGACTCGGGTGCCTCAAGCCGCACCGCCCGCCGCTGCAGCTGGGCTGCCAGCGACAACGCCGGCTGGCCGAGCGGAACGCCGTCCAATACCGATGCAAAGGAACCAGCGATCATGGCTTTTTCTTGCTTCTTAATCGCGTCCCAGTTGCGCTTGACCTCATCGGCGTCCGCGACCTGCACGTCGCCGAATACGTGCGGATGCCTCCTGACCAGCTTCGATACGATTCCGTCGGCCACGTCATCGATGGCGAAATCCGCGGCGATGCGCGCGTGAAACACCACCTGGAGCAGTACATCCCCGAGTTCTTCGCGAAACGCGTCCATATCACCGGACTCAAGAGCCTCCAGCGCTTCGTAAGGCTCTTCAAGCAAATGCGGCGCCAGCGACAGGTGTGTTTGCTTCGCGTCCCAGGGGCACCCGGTCCTCAGCCGGTCCATCGTGACGACCAGGTCAAGCAAATGTGCACCGGGCAGATCCACGGCCCCGGCCAGAACGCCGGCACCAGCGGGAACGTCATAACTCCCAGGCGGCGCCAGCCAGACCACCTGACCCGGTTCATGAGCGCCGGGAGGCGCCGTCGTTATGACGCACTGAACTCCCGCGGCGGCCAGGGCGGGAACCTGCGGATGCCCAGCGGGCGCGGCGACCAGCGAGGCCGCGCGCAGCAGCGACCACGCTTCCCACGTGAGCAGCCCGGGCGCGACGCGCGGGCTCGTCAGCAGGACGGTCAGCAAGCCGGGGTCAGCCCCGCCAGCGACGCGGTCTGCGGGATGCCGGACGGGCGGGAGACCGTGTCCGCGGCGGCGGCGACCGAGTAGGGGAAGGTCGCGTAGTTCATCCGGCCGAACTGCGGGTTGACCTTGATGTTGAGCGACTTGGCCGCCAGGCAGTAGGCGCGCGTGAACTGGGCATCGAGCTGGGCTGACTGCGAGGTCGGCAGCGTGCCGCCGTTGGCCTGGGTGAGGTACTGCGTCTCGATCGCCTGGAACCGGCCGAGCTCCATGGCCAGGTTCGGCGGGATCCCGTTGGCCGCCAGGATCAGATCCTGAGTCGGGTTGGCGACGCCGGACTGCTGGGCCTGCTGCTTCGCTCCGCTGATGATCTGGTTCAGCGAACTCTCGGCCTGGGCGGCGGACACCGTGATGCCTTGCTGCTTCGCCAGCCGCTCGTTGATCTGGAACCGGATCAGCCAGCTGAGGGTCTGCTGGGTGACCTGCTGCTGGGTCAGGGTGACCACGCCTTTGTACTTGGCGACCCCGGTGGACAGGTTACCCGCCTCGGTGTCCAGGGTCGCGAGCGTGATCCGGTCGCTGCCCACGATGGCCGCTGCGCCCATCTTGACCGGGGAGCAGCCCGCGACGCCCAGGCCGGCGACGAGCGCGAGCACGCCCGCACCCATGAATCTCCGGATCACCGCCAAGTTCCCTTCTAGCTCGGGGTCAGTACCGACCGTACTACCTCGCCGCACCAGGCCAGCAGCGCGGTATCTCGGATTGGCTGCCCGCCGATTGTGGCACCACGCGGCGGGTAGCCGCCAGATGATGCTGTCGGTACCGGTACGAGCATCGTAGCGACGGCCGGCTTGAGGATGGTCTTCGGGTACAGCCGCTGGACCCGGACCTGCCGCGAGTCGGGGAGGTCGGTCACCGGCGCGAAGCG